>CAAGKR010168007.1_pt1 | contig 15924 bp, 12 predicted proteins | sample 2556971 | NCBI WGS metagenome assembly CAAGKR01 (sample SAMEA5207829, study PRJEB30636) | soil metagenome | biome: forest; feature: boreal; material: soil | place: USA | collected 2011-09 | depth 1 m | reverse complement strand
GGCTCGGGCCGCGGCGGCGGTGGTGGCGGTGGCTTCTCCGGTGGCGGCGGAAGCTCGGGCGGCGGAGGGGCCTCGGGATCATGGTGAGCGGGGCGCGGCAGGTCCACGGGATCGACGTCGGCCGCGTCGAGGCCGCCATCCGGGAGGCGGAACGCCGCACCTCGGGCGAGATACGCGTCGCCATCTCCCGGTTCTATTTCTGGGGCGACGTCCGCGTGGCCGCCGAGGGCGCCTTTGCGCGGCTTCACATGGAACGTACGCAGCACCGCAACGGCGTGCTGATCTTCGTGGCGCCGCGTCGCAGGAGATTCGCGATCGTCAGCGACGTGGGAATCCACGGTCGCGCGGAGGCGGGTTCTTGGAATGAGATCGCGGACCTGATGAGTCGCGACTTCCGCGCCAGGGATCTGACCGGTGGGCTCGAACGGGGCATCGCGGCGATCGGCGAATGCCTAGCCAAGCACTTTCCGGGGGATCCGAAACGCGACGCCAATGAGCTGCCGAACACCGTTGTGGTGGACGGGGGTGGACCCATCCACTGACCGGCTGGTCCAGGCCTCAAGATCCGCTTAGAACAGCCGAAAACGCTGTGGGAGGGATTGAAATGGCCATGTTCGCAAAAAAGGTGGATGGGGACTCTAGGCTCGGGCTGGAGGCGACAGCGCCGGCAGCCGTCACACCGACCGCGTCACGCGGATACGGGATCGCCGAGACGATCCAGCTGATGCGCGAGCTGCCCGGTGATCAGAGCGGCGAGCTCGTCGTTCGCGTGGTGCGCGCGACGCTGGCGTCGCTCAATGTGCGGCTGCCCGACATCATCGAGGACGCGGCCCGCAAGCAGAAGAGCATTCAGGATCGGATCGCGGCCGTCCACGCCACGAGCGCCGATCTCGAGAAACAGCTCCAAGGGCACCGCGCCGAGATCGCCATGTTGGAGGCGGACCTCGCCGAGACGAGCAGCGTCAAGGAACGGCTTCAGACCGCCGAGAAAATGGCGGTGAGTCCGGCGATCTCCAGCCACGCGAGGCCGATCGTCACGACGCTCATCGGCGGCGCGGTCGCCCCGTAACCGCTCGCGTCAGTCGGGGCCAAGGGCAGCGATTTCGCGCTCCAACGCCTCCCACTCCGCCACCCAGCCCTCGATCTTCGGCGTCAGCTCGCCCTGCTCCTTTTCGAGCGCCGCGATCTCGGCCTTGCCCGTCCGCTCGAAGAAACCATCGTTGAAATAAAGAGCCTGGATCGCCGCTCGCCGCGCTTCGGCGGTTTCGATCTGGGCGAGCAGCCGGTCGCGCCGTTTGGGGAGCTGGGCCACCCGATTGCGTCGTTTCTTTTGATCCTCCCAACTCGTGTCCCGGGCGGCGCCATCCCCGCTGTCTTGCCGCCTGGCGATGCGGGTCTTCGACGCCACGGCGTCGGCGTCGAGGTGGTCGTCGCCGCAGCGGGCGAGGTATTCGGTGTACGTGCCAGGGAAGTCCCGGGGCCCCTCCGCCGTCAGCTCGACGATCCGCGTGGCCAGCTGAGACACGAACCACCGATCGTGCGAGACGAAGATGACCGTCCCATTGTAGGTCTTCACGGCCTCGCAAAGCGCGTGGATCGCTTCCAGATCGAGGTGATTGGTCGGCTCGTCGAGGACCAGCACGTTCGGCTTCTGCGCAGCCAGGAGGGCGAAGATCAGGCGCGCGGACTCGCCGCCCGAGAGGAGCCCCACGCGCTTATCGACCTCTTCGCCGGAGAACAGCACGCGCCCGAGCTGCCCGCGCACGGTGGTCGGGCTTTCGCCGGGACAGAGCGCGGTCAGGATCTCGAGCGGGGTCGCTTCGGGATCGTCCAGCACCTCCCGGTGATCTTGGGGGAAGTAGCCGACGCGCACCTCATGGCCCCAGCGCACGCGGCCGCCGTCGGCACCGGCGTGACCGACGACGATCCGCAAGAGCGTGGATTTGCCGAGCCCGTTGGGACCGATGATGCCGATCCGCTCGCCCCGCCGCACCACCAGGGAAACGTCGGTCAGCACCCGGTTTTCGCCGTAGGCCTTCGAAACCCCTGCCAGCTCCAGTACATCGCGGCCGCTTGGCCGCTGCGGCGTCACGCGGAGGTGCGGCGTGCGCCGCGAGCTTGGCGCCAGCTCCTCGACCTCGATGCGCGCGATCTGCTTCTCGCGGCTCTGGGCCTGGGTGGCCTTGGTGTTCTTCGCGCCGAAGCGGTCTATGAAAGCCCGCTTGCGCGCGATCTCTTCCTCGGCGCGCGCCACGCCGATCTCCTTGCGCGCGCGCTCGGCCTGCTTTTCGACCACCGCGGTCGAGTAATTTCCGGTGTAGAGGGTGACCGTTCCGTAGTCGACGTCGAGCGTGTGGCTGGTGACGTTGTCGAGGAAACGCTGGTCGTGGGAGACTACGACAGCGCAGCCGGCGTAGCCGTCGAGGAATTTTTCCAGCCAGCGAATGGTCAGGATGTCGAGGTGGTTGGTCGGCTCGTCGAGCAGGAGAAGGTCGACGCCGCCCACCAACACCTGCGCCAGCAACACGCGCAGCTTGAACCCGCCCGACAGCGTCGACAGCGGCGCGCGGTGCAGGCCGGTCGGGATGGCCAGCCCCTCCAGCACTTCGCTGGCGCGTGCCTCCAACGTGTAGCCGTCGTGCGCCGCGATGAGATCTTCCAGGTCCGCCAGGCGCGCCGCACCGGCCATACCCGCATCGGCGCCGCCGACGTCGACGTCGCCCTCGGTGATGCGCCGCTGCTCGCTCAGCGCCTCCGAGACCACGGCATCGCCCCGCATCGCGAGATCCAAGATGATCGCCTGTTCGTCCAGGAAGCGGTCCTGGCGAAGCACGCCGATGCGCGCCCGTTTGGCGATGGTCACCGTCCCGTCCGAAGCCGCCTCGTCACCCGCCAGGATGCGCAGCAGGGTGCTCTTGCCCGATCCGTTGGCGCCCACCAGGCCATAGCGCGATCCCGCGTTGAGCTGGAGCGACACATCCGCAAAGAGCACGCGGGCGCCGTACTCCTTGGCCAGGTTGGAGGTAGCGATCATGCTTGCGGTCTCCGCGCGGCCACGTCCGAGGCTCAGGCCTGGCGCCGTCGCGCGCGTTCCGAGGGCGAACGCGCCAGCCAGAGCACGTGGCGCCGGCTCTGGCCGCGATCCGCGTGCACCCGCTTGGTCTCCGCCCGGAACCCGACCTCGCGCAGGCGGGAGGTGAAGCTGTTGTCGTCGAAACTGGACCAGACGGCCAGCATGCCACCCGGCCGCAACGCCTGCAGCGTAGTGGTGAGGCCGAACGATGTGTAGAGGCGCTTGTTCTTGAACGAGGTGAGAGCGCTCGGCCCGTTGTCGACGTCGAGCAGGATGGCGTCGTAGCGGGCGTCCGCGCACGCGATGGTGTCGACCACGTCGCCCTCGATCATGCGGATCCGGGGATCGTCGAGCGGGGCGCCGGCCAGATGGCCCAGGACCTCGCGGTTCCAGCGGATGACGGCGCCGACCATCTCAATCACGTCGACCTCGGCATCCGGGGCGAGCACATCCAGCGCGGCGCGCGCCGTGAACCCCATGCCGAGGCCACCGATTAGCACATGCGCCCCTCGCCGGGTGGCCAGCCCCGCGCAGCCGTGTACGGCGAGCTTCTCCTCGGAGGCGTGGCTCCGGCTGTTCATCAGCTCCTGGCCGTCGACGCGAATCGCGTATTGATCATCGCGCAGCGACAGGACCAGCTCGCTGCCATCGCTGGTCAGCGCCCGATCGAGGGTCTTCCACGGGAGCACGACGCGACTCTTGCCATGAAAGCAGCGTTCGGAAAAGGTCTAAAGACACGATCCTGCGACTTGCGCGCGCGCCCTTGGCCCATTAGACCGTCTCTCCATGAGCTCATCCGGAGAGGCGCCCGCGATTGACGGACGGAAGCCCACGGCGGCAAGCGCACCGGCGATCGCGCCGGGCGGCGCCAAGGCCGCGCCGGTGGCGTCGAACGGGAAGAAGCGATTCGTCGGGCTGGTGGTGGTCGCTGTCCTGGCCACCGCGGGGATACTTTACTATCTGCGCGGACGAAGCTTCGAAGAGACGGACGACGCGCAGATCGACGGCAACATCACCAGTCTCGGGCCACGGGTCACCGGTACGGTGACGGCCGTTCACGTGGTGGAAAACCAGGCCGTGCAGCTGGGGGACGTGCTCCTGGAGATCGATCCCACCGATCTGGAGGTAGCGGTGGTGCAGGCCAAGGCCGCGGTCGCGCAAGCCAAGGCGCAGCTGCAGGCCGAGGATCCGAGCGTCTCGATCACCGAAACCGCGAACACCGCTGCGGTGGCGGGCGCCTCATCCGAGATGGCTTCGGCGACGGCCGGTCTGTCGGGGTCGCAGAGCGACGTCGATCAGCTCACCGCTCGTCTGGCGCAGGCCGAGGGGAACGCGCGCCTCGCGCAGATCGAGCGGCAGCGGGGCGAGGATCTCTGGAAGGCGCAGGCGATTCCGCGCGCCGATCTCGACCGGCGGGTCACGGTGGCCGAGACCGCGGCGGCGGAGGTGCAGGCCACCCGACAAGCGCTGGCGTCGTCGCGACACAAGGTGGCGCAACTGGAGGCGCAGCTTGGGGCCACCAAGAGCCGGTTGACCGAAGTGCGCAAGAACGCCCCCCGCGAGGTCGAGACCCGACGCGCTTCGGTGCTCTATCGCCAGGCGAACTTGGATCTCGCCCAGGCGCAGCTTTCGCAGGCGGAGCTGAACCTGGGCTACGCCAAGGTGCGGGCGCCGATCGTGGGGGTGGTGGCGAAGAAGGCGGTCAGCGTGGGCGACCACGTGGCGCCCGGGCAGCAGCTCATCGCGATTGCCGGCACCGACGTGCTGTGGGTGACGGCGAACTTTCGCGAGACGCAGATCGAGCGCATGCAGCCGGACCAGCCGGTGGATGTCCACGTCGACGCGCTGGACCTGAACCTGACGGGGAAGATCGAGAGCCTGGGTGGAGCCACCGGCTCCCGGCTCAGCGTTCTGCCGCCCGAGAACGCATCCGGGAACTACGTGAAGGTCGTGCAGCGGATCCCGGTGCGCATCCGGATCGATCCGGGGCAGCCCGGGATCGATCGCCTGCGCCCGGGCATGTCGGTGGAACCGAAGGTGCGGATCCGGCCGTGAGCGCCGCCGGATCGGCAACGGCCGCCGGGCCACCGCGCCCCGCCTACTTCGACACGGGCTGGACGAACGGGCACAACCCGTGGGCCATCGCACTGGTCGTCACGATGGCCACGTTCATGGAGGTGCTCGATACGAGCATCGCCAACGTGTCGTTGCCGCACATCGCGGGGAACCTCTCGGTCACCCAGGACGAGAGCACCTGGGTGCTCACCTCGTACCTCGTCTCGAACGCGGTGATTCTGCCCATCAGCGGCTGGATCGCGTCCAAGGTCGGACGCAAACGCTTCTACATGAGCTGCGTGGTGTTGTTCACGACCAGCTCCTTCCTGTGCGGGGTCGCCCCTTCGCTCGGCCTTCTGATCTTCTTCCGGGTGATCCAGGGCCTGGGCGGCGGCGGCCTTGGACCGAGCGAGCAGGCCATCCTCGCCGACACCTTTCCGGCGGCCAAACGCGGGATGGCCTTCGCCGTTTACGGGATGGCCGTCGTGCTGGCGCCGGCCATCGGGCCGACGCTCGGGGGGTTCATCACGGATCACTTCTCGTGGCGCTGGATATTCTTCATCAACGTTCCAGTCGGCCTGGCCTCCTTGGTGCTGACCAACCGGCTGGTCTCCGACCCACCCCACATTCGCCAGGCCAAGGAACGGACGGGCGGCATCGACTACATCGGCCTCGGGCTGATCGCCGTCGGCCTCGGTTGCCTGGAGATCGTCCTCGACAAGGGGCAAGAGGACGACTGGTTCGCTTCGTCGTTCATCTTCGCGATGTCCGTGGTCGCCGGCGTGACGCTGGTGTCCTTCGTTCTGTGGGAGCGCAAGCAGAAAAACCCGGTGGTCGACGTCAACATGTTCAGAGGCCGAACCTTTGCGATCTCCAACGTGATGATGCTGACGCTGGGGATGGCGCTGTTCGGATCGACGGTGCTCTTGCCCCAGTACACACAGGTCATCATGGGTTACACCGCGCAACAGGCGGGTATGGCGCTGTCCCCCGGCGGCGTCATGGTCATCCTGTTGCTTCCGTTCGTCGGCTTCCTGGTCTCCCGGGTCGACGCGCGCTACCTGATTGGCTTCGGCTTCCTGGCGCTCTCGGCGGCCCTTTTCTACATGACCGGACACATGTATGAGGGGATGGACTTTCGGACCGCCATCAAATTACGGGTCTTGCAGTCGATCGGACTGCCGTTCCTCTTCATTCCGATCAACACCCTCGTCTACGCCGGGGTGCCGCCGCAAAAGTTCAACACCGTCTCGGGCATCGTGAACCTGTCGCGCAACATGGGCGGCGACATCGGGATTGCTTTCGTCACCACGCTCGTCGCGCGGCGGGTCCAGTTTCACCAAAACACGCTCGTCGGGCGCACCAACGCCTACGACGCTGGATTCATGGCCAAGGTGTCGGGCATCAGCCGCGCGCTCGAGCGCGCGGGCGCGTCGTCGCTGGATGCGTCGCACAAAGCGCTGGCGGTGGTCTACCGGCAGCTGCAGCAACAAGCGATGACCCTGGCCTACCTGGACGCCATCAAGATGCTCGCGATCTTCACCGCGGCCATGGTCCCGCTGATTTTCTTGACGCGCCGGCCGCGTGCTGCAGGCACGCCCGCCGGTGGGCACTGACGCTGGCGCCTGTCAGCCGAACGTTTCGCCGTTCCATCCCCACTTGTAACCGACCGCGTCGTCGAACTCGATGTAGATGCGATTCCGCGCTACGAAGAGCGCGGCCGCGAGGCGATCGCAGATATCGGCCGATAGCGCGCTGGTATCGGCGGGGGTCATCTTGCCGACGTTCTTCACCGCGACGAACGCGGCCGGAGCGGGCGTGCCGGCGAACGTCATCGCGAGACCCGGGCAGAGGCAGGTCATCACCCAGCTCTCGCGCTTGTGGAATCGAGAGGCGAGCAGACGCGACAGATCGCCGAGCAGGGCCTGTTGCCCCTGCGCTTCCGGCGCAACCGCGGACGTGAACACCTGAACGAGCGGCATTGCGTGATTCTACAACGGGACCCTTGTATCTCAGTGCCCCGATTTAATCGCGTGATCTCGGGCCAGCCATGCCGGAACGAGCCCATCGCGGGGGGAGCGGAACCCTTCGAGGGTCCGGCGTCAGATCGTATTCAAGTAGGCGACCAGGTCGGCGATTTGGGCGGTGGTCAGGTTCGAGGTGATGCCGTGACGGTCACCGCCGCCGCACGAAGGATCAAACCGGTCGGTGAGCGTCGCCGCGCAACCGTTGTGCATGTAGGGTTCGCGACTGCCGACGCCGATCAGGGACGGCACTTGGAAAGCCCCGCCGGTGCCGACGTCCACGGTCATGTTGTTGGTGAAGTGCGCTCCGGTGTGGCAAGTGGCGCAGGCGTGGACGGGATCGGCGAAGAGCGCCCCGCCGCGCGCCACGGCGGCCGGATCGGCGGGGACCGGCTTGGGCGCGCGCGGTTGGGCGTCCAGCCAGCTCAGGAGCGCGTCGCCCTGATCGCTGGTCACGGTCGGTCCAGACATCCGGCCGACGAACACGTCGTTCATGAGCTGGGGGAAGTTCGCCTCGTCGCCGCCCCAGTGGAAGGGCTCGGTGCCGCGGAGGCCGGTCTGGAGGGACTGGGTGCGGCGCGTCCCTTCGCAATTGAAGCTCCAGGTCCGGCCGTCTTCGTTCCCTTCGGCGTGACACGAGCCGCACGCGAGGAAGCCGCCCGAGTTGGCGTGGAAGAGGGTGTGTCCGGTGTCCGCGCGGTTGACCGTCGACAGCGTGACGTTGTTGCCATCGGCGAAGGCCAGCATCGCCGGCTGGCGCGATTGCACGACGATGTTGCCGGCGCCATCGAACGCGACGGCGATCGGCTGTCCGACCACCTGCGGGACGGTCGGATCCGGAAAGCCGCAGCCTCCGAAACCCGCGGTGCCCGTTGCGAAGCCGCCAGCCGCGCCGGTGCCAGTGTCGCCCGCGATTCCGGTGCTGACCATCAGATCCGAGCCACCCGAGCCGGTGCCGGCGTCGCCCGTCATTCCGGTTCCCGGCGCGCCCGCGGCGCCCATAATGCCAACTGGGATGGGGCCGCTCGTTGCGTTGACCGCGCCCGCATCCGGAGAATCGCCTCCGGCGCTCGTGCCGCCGGTGCCTGTGTCGGAGCCGATCAGGATCGGGGGCGTAGACACGCCAACGCTACCACCGCCAATGAGCCCGGGCGAGCAGGGGCCGTGGGTGCCGTCGGGTTTGCAGCCAATCGTGCTATCGGTCGTGCTGCTGACGTCGGAGACGAAAACCTGGGAAAGCGCGGGCGTTCCGCTCGTATCGCCCGAGAACGTGTTGGTCGAGTTTCCCGCCGACACGACCGCCAGCCTCTGTCCGTCGGGCGCGATGGCCATGTCGACCGCCAGGACCAGACCAGCCAGGGCCGGTCCGCTCCGCACCGTCCCGTCCGAGGCGACCGTGGTGATGGCCGGATGCACGATGGTGTCGCACGGGTTGAGCCCGCCGTAGCCGCCGGCGACCGGCTGCACCGGGTCGACCAAGCCGCGCTGGTGCAGCATCGCGACGCCGCCACCCGGCATCGGCAGGGTCCGCCAAGCGACGCTGGCGGTGAAGATCTGTCCCGAGCGCGCGTCGGACGAGCTGAACGCCGGAAGCTGCACCCGGTTAGACACCGTTCCGTCGGGCGCGACGGTCAGCAGCTCCGCGGTCCGGAAGCGGCTGACCAGCAGGTTCGAGCCGCTGACCACGAGATCGCGCAGATCGCTGTCGAGGTGGAGCGTCCGCACGGCCGCGCCGCCAGAAGCGGGCAGGCTGACGAGCTCACCGTCGTGACAGGCGACGTGGACCAGATCGGTGGCGGGGTCGTAAGCGAGGCCGCGCGGAGCCGGGCAGACCGCCCGCCGCGCGATGGTTGCGCCGGTCGTCGGATTGAACGTGAAGAGCGCGCCGCCGTGACGGAGCGCGACATGGACGCGCCCGGCGGCATCTTCGATCACGCGGCCCGGCTCGTCGCCGGCGGTCAGCGCGATCGCGAACTTGAGCGTCCGCGACGGGAGATCGGTCACGTAGACGCTATCGCGATCGGGATCGGCCGCGACGGCGGTCGTGCCGTTGGCGAGGACCAGCAAGGTGCCGCCGCTGATCGCGGGCGGGGCGACAGGCTGCGAATACGTGGTGCCGAGGTTGGGGGGAAACTCACTGACGCCGGGCGCCCCCGGAAACACCGGAACCGGGCCTTCGGCACCCGCGGTTCCGGTAGCGAAACCGGTGCCGGTTGAACCCCCGACCGACGAGCCCATGGCGGCGCAAAGGGGATCGGTCACGAATACGCCAACAGCGCCTGCACCGCCGTCGTCACCGCCAACGGGGGCGGGATCGCCTTGCAGCTGACCCGCACATCCACTTGCTGCGACCGCCACTGCCAATGCGAATCCAAGGTTCGTTTTCATCACAGGCCCTCCCGCGGTTAGTTCCGAGCAAACATTGTGCCACGTTTTGCCGCCCCGCGGGCCGGTGTCGAATCGCGAGGTTAGGCCGGGAGGGTGCCGGGGCTCCTCGTTCAGCCTGGCAGAAATGTCCGATTTGGACGGGGCGCCCCTCAGAAATACGAGGGGCCGCTTTTGTCCGGTCCGGACCTGTGTTACGAGGGGCGGATGAAAAATTGGAAGCAGGTCTTGATCGCGGCGATGATTCTCGGATCGGCGGTTGGATGCAGGCGGCTCCTGGGTGGAAGCCCGACGCCCAAGACCGAAGACGAGAAGACGGTGTACACGCTCGGCCTACTTCTCGGCCGCAACCTGGGGACCTTCAATTTGACCGCGGACGAGCTGGAGCTGGTCAAGGTCGGGCTCTCCGACATGGTCCTGAAGCGCCCGCAGCAGGTGGATCTCGACAAGTACGGCCCGAAGGTCGACGCGCTGGCGCGCTCGCGGGCGCAGGCGCACGTCGCCGTCGAGAAGGGCCTGGCCAAGACCTACCTCGACAGCGCCGGCCGCGAGCCGGGGGCGGTTGTCACGCCGTCCGGCCTCGTCTTCCGGAGCACGTCGCCGGGGACGGGCGCCTCGCCGAATCCGACCGATCGCGTGACGGTGCATTACGAAGGGAAGCTGGTCGACGGCACCGTGTTCGATAGCTCGCGCAAGCGCGGACAGCCTGCAACGTTTCCGCTCAACGGCGTCATCAAGTGCTGGACCGAGGGCGTCGGCCGGATGAAGATCGGCGAGAAGGCGATCTTGACCTGCCCCTCGGACATCGCCTACGGCGACGGCGGCCGTCCCCCCACGATTCCGGGCGGCGCGACGCTGATCTTCGACGTCGAGCTCATCAGCGTGCAGGCGGCCCCGCCGCCGCCAGCGCCTGGTGCCCAGCCGCCGACCGCGATGGCGCACGGCCAGCCGATGCAGCTCGGTCAGCCGATGAAGCTCCGGCCAAGCGGGCCGGGCGGGCAGCCACAGCTTCAGCTCAAGCCGCCGAAATAGCGGGCCACCAGCAGAGTCACGTCGTCGTCGAGCGTGGCCGCGAAGTCGGTGACCGCGTCCATGAGCCGGTCGCGAATCGCGATCGGCGTCGCGGTCTTGTTCTCCTCGACGAGCGCGATCAAACGTTCCGTGCCGAAGCGCTCGCGCCCGTCGCGCGCCACCGCTTCGATGATGCCGTCGGTGTAGAGGACCAACAGATCGCCTGGGAGAAGCCGGGCGTGGCTTTCGACCGTGCCGGCGGCGATGTCGACCTTGGCGCCCACCCAGGGGCCCGGCGTCGGCAGGCGCTCGCAGCGTCCGGTCGCGGCGCGCAGGATCAGGATCTCTTCGTGCGCGCCGGCGAAGGCGAGGCTGCCGTCCTGGCGGTAGCGCAGAAGGGTGAGCGTCGCGTGCTCGTGCTGTCCGAGACGGGTGCGCACGTTGTCGACCAACATCGCGTTGAGCGCGAGCAGCAGGTCGCGCGGCGAGGCGTCCGGCAGCTTGCGCGCCAGCACGCCGATCCCGCTCTGCATCATCAGCATGACCAGCCCCGTGCCGAGGCCATGACCGGCGACGTCGCCGATTCCGATCCAACAACCGTCGTCGACGGGAATGACGTCGTAGTAGTCGCCACCGACCTCCGTCGCGGCCCGCATGGTGGCGGCGATCTCCAACCCAGAGACGTTCACGTCGCGCGGGAGGATCGAGGTCTGAATCCGGGTCGCGATTTCCATCTCTTTTTCGAGGCGCGCGCGCTCCGACGCTTGTCGGCGGGTCGCCTCTTCCACCAGACGGTCGACAAGGCGCGCCCCTTCGAGGGCGCTCGAGACCTGCTTCGCGAGTGATTCGTAGACGATCCCCTCGCGCGGCCCCATCTCTAGGACGAGGCAGCCGAGCGCCCGATCGTGGAAGTAGAGCGGCTCGATGATCACCGAGGCGCGACGGCCCAGGGGATCGACGACCGCGGGCATCAACGCCGCCGGCGCCATCCGGGCGCCGGGCTGGGGCTCGGCAGTACCCGCGTCGCGCTCGATGTCGTGCGCGAGGACCACCCGCGCCAGGTCCGCCCCTTCGTAGAGCGCCATCCAGGCGCCGGGGATGCCGAGGTTCGGGAGCTGCTGCTCGACGGCGCCGGTCAATGCGGCCACTTGTTGCGTCGCGAGCAGCGTGGCGCCACTGACGGTGAGGGCGTGCGCCAGGCGTTCGGTGTGCAAGCGGTGCTGCGCCTGCGCACGTTCTGCGAGATCGCCGATCAGGATGCGCGCCTCGTGCCACAGATCCTCGGCCTGCACCCAGCGCAGCGGCTCGCTGGGCAGCGCGGGGAGCAGGAGTTTTCGAAGGGCGGAGATCATCCCCTGCCAAGCGGCCACATCGTCGCCCGACGCCACAACGGCGCCCAGCAGGCGATCGAGCGTCGAGGTGAAGAGGCCCGCGCCAGCCCCGCGCAGCTCGGCTTCGAAGGCATCGAGGAGCTGGCGGTCCCACCCGGGTGCCAGGGCGGTATCGGCGCCCCGCACCGACCGGGAGACTTCGCGTCGCAGATCCTCGCCGTGCTCCGCCAGCAGATTGTCGACGTTGGTCTGGGTGAGCGTGACGGGACCCGCGCGACCGGGACGCGCCAGACCCAAGAAGCAACCGCACGACTGCCGGACAACCATTTCGGTCGGCGCGCTCACCTGCCGGGCCACCTGCCGACCATCAAGCTGGGCCAACACCAGATCGAGCGCAGCTTCGCCTTGCTGGTAGAGCGGCTGGCGCACCGTCGTGAGCGGGGGGCTCGAAAACCGCGCGTCCTCGAGGTCGTCGAAACCGACCACGGCGACGTCGGACGGCACCTCAAGCCCGCGCTCCTGCAGCGCCACCATGGCCGCGAGCGCCATGTAGTCGTTCGACGCCAACAGGGCGTCGAAGTTGACCCTGCGGTCATCGACGAGCGACGCGACGGCGGCCTCGCCGGAGCTCTTCTCGAAGTTCCCTTCGCAGATCAGCGCGGGATCGATCGGGAAGCCGTGCTCGGTCAATACCGCTCGGTAGATCGCATAGCGCCGTTCCGCCTCAGCGTTCACTACGGGCCCGCGGATGAATGCCACCCGCCGGCAACCGTGTCGCATCAGCAGGTGCTCGAGCGCCTGCCGCATCCCGGGCTCCTCGTCGACCGTGAGACTGGGGACGTTCGGGGGCGCGTGCGACAGACTCGCGAGCGGCAGGGGTGCCAGCCGCGCGCACAGCGCCTCGACGGCCGCAGGTCCGAGCGCGTTGCCGAGCGCGCCGCCCAGAATCACGGCGCCGTCGACGCTTTTGGAGTTGCAGAGATCCAGCACGAAGTTGCGATGGATCCCCTCGCTGCCGGACGCGCCGATCACGCCGCCCGCGAAGACGGCCAAGCTCACGTCGCGCCGGCTGGCGGCGTCGGCCAGTCCGGCCAGAACCGTCATCTGGTACGAGCCCAGCGAATCGAGAAGGACGCCGATCTTGGGTCGCCGGTTCTCTGGCGTTCGGTGGGGCGCGCGACCTGGGTCGGCGCGTGGGGTCCGCATCGACCCGGACTGATCGCGCCAGCGCATCATCGCGGGGTCGCCCCGATCGCCAGACCGACCATCCACGCATTCGTACCACGAGGAAGAGCCAGGTGAAAAAGCAGCGCGCGCGTCGCTCTGGCGTGCGGAGCGAGTCGGCGTATTCTTGCGCGATGATGTCGCGGCACCACCCGGCGCGGACAGCCGGCGGCCGACCGGCGTGAGGGGTCTTTCGATCCCCGAGCCGGGCTCGCGTCGCGCCAAGCTGGTCTGGAGCGCTTCGCTGATCGCGGTGATGCTCGTGACCGGCGTGATGGTCGCGGAGCGGAACCGCCGCCAGATTCGCAGCGAAGAGGTGGAGATCCTTCAAGGGGTGCGCAAAGTCTGCAAGCTGTCGACGATCGAGCTGTCGCTGGCCGACTACGTCAAGAAGATCGTTCCCAAGACGATCGACCTGCCGTTTACGAAAGAGCCGGTCGCGTATCTGTTCTATTCGGGCATCGTGTCCGCGGGCTTCGATGTCTGCGAGGGGCCGGCCGAGATCGTGGTGAAGCGCGCGACCCGCGAGGTCCGCGTGTCCCTGCCGCCGCCGCGGATTCTGTCGGTCGACGTCTTGCGCTTCGAGACCATCAACGAAGAGTCGGGATTCCTGAACGCGATCGCGCCTGCGGATCGCAACCGCTGGTTCAGCGAGGCGCGTGCCGCCCTCAGGCGTGGGGCGCTCGCCGGCGGGGTGCTCGAGCGCGCGCAAGCTCACGCCCGCGAGCTGTTCGCTGGTTTCGTCCAGCGCTACGGCTACAGCTTGATGTTCGGGATCGCCGAGGCGGGTCCGTGACGCGCGGGCGGGCGGCGCTTTCGCTCCTGCTGTCGGTTTCGCTCTTGGTTCTGCTGCCGCCGAGCCTCATCGCGAAACCGTCCGCTGCCCGGGGCAAGCGGCCTGCGGGGCCGGCGACGGGGGAAGACAGGCGCCCGTGCACCGACGGAGACGAGGTGGCGCTCTGGTGGTCGCCGCGGACGCCGGTGACCGGCGGTTCAATCAAGATCCTGGCGGTCGGCGACCGCGTCGCGGCCGGCGAGCTCGCGGTGGTCGACCCCGACGGCCGCCACCACGGGATCACCGTCACCCGCCACCCGGGCTCCCCGGAGAGCCTTGCGGCGGAGCTGGCCGCACCGCACGCGGGCGTGTATCGGCTGACCTGGACGAGAGGCGACCGCGTCGCGTGCCGGGAAATCGAGGTTGGCGCCCACGCGTCCCCGCCGTCGACTTCGGTTGGCGCGTCGGTCTGGCATGCGCAGCACGCCTGGGATCGCCGGTACGAAAATCTGTTCTCCGCTTGGATCGATCTCCTCTTCGACGCGCCAATCGGAGAGTCGGTCGATTTTCGGCCGCTACACCAGGCGCTGCGCGATCCGGCACGCAACTTCCTCGACAACTACCTCGGTCTGCGCGAGGACGATCCGAAGAACCGCGCCGCGATTGCCGCGACGCCGGACTGCGCCGACCTTCCGTACTTCCTTCGCGCGTATTTTTCCTGGAAGCTCGGGCTCCCGTTCGGCTTCCGCGACTGCGATCGCGGGACCGACTCCCGTCCGCCCCGTTGCACGGGTTTCTATAACAACGAGGATCCACCGACCGGTCACGAACGGCTGGGAGCGATTCGCAGCTTCTTGCGGCAGATGGCGAACCACGTGCAGTCGGGGAGCGCGCGCACCGCGCTCGGCGACGACGCAACCGACTACTACCCGGTCGCGCTCGATCGCAAGGCGCTGCGGCCGGGAACCATTTACGCCGACCCCTACGGTCACGTCATGATGATAGTCAAGTGGGTCGACCAGACGCCCGAGCGCGGTGGCCTGCTCCTGGCGGTGGATGGGCAGCCCGACACCTCGATCGGGCGCAAGCGATTTTGGGAGGGGACGTTTCTCTTCACCAACGATACCAAGAGCGCGGGTCCCGGATTCAAGGCCTTTCGCCCGGTGGTGCGCGGCGCGAGCGGCCGCCTGGAAGCGCTCGCCAATCGCGCCATCGGCGGCGCCGGCGATTCGGCGCACGCCCCGTTTTCAGACGAGCAGTCGAGTATGACGCCGGACGCGTTTTACGCGCGGATGGGGAAGCTCATCAACCCGCGCGGGCTGGCGGCCGAGACGGCGTATCGCGAAACGCTGGACGCCCTCTCGGAGCAGCTCACGGTACGCGTCGGTTCCGTCGACAACGGCGAGAAGTTCGAAAAGGAAAAAGGCCCGGTCGTGATCCCGATGCCCGACGGCGCCAAGATCTTCGAGACCACCGGTTCCTGGGAGGACTATGCGACCCCGTCCCGCGACATGCGGCTCCTCATCGCGATGAACGTGCTGCTGGGGATTCCGGACCGGATCGTCAAGCACCCCGAGCTCTTCAATCTGGGCGGGCGCAAGCCGGAGATCGTGCGTGACGAAATCGCCAAGCTGCACGCCAGCCTGATCTCCTCGCGGGGAATCACCTACACCCGCAGCGATGGGACCTCGTGGAAGCTAACGGTCGCGGATCTGCTGGCGCGCCGGACGGCACTGGAGGTCGCCTTCAACCCGAACGACTGCGTCGAGGCGCGCTGGGGTGCGGCCGAGGGCACGCCGGAATACGCTTCGTGCGTTCGCCACGCGCCGGCCGATCAGCGCGCCAAGATGGCCGAGGTCCGCGTCTGGTTCCACGAAGCCCGCCGCCCTGCACGGTAGAGCTGCGCCGACATGAGGAAACGGCCGGTCCGCACGAGGCGGGCCGGCCGTTAGGTTTGCGTCTAGCTTAGGTGGTTGGCTGCGCGTTAGTCAGTTAGTTTAGTTAGTTAGCTGGATACGCCTGGACGAAGAACTTCTGGTTTCCCTG
>CAAGKR010260193.1_pt1 | contig 15932 bp, 10 predicted proteins | sample 2556971 | NCBI WGS metagenome assembly CAAGKR01 (sample SAMEA5207829, study PRJEB30636) | soil metagenome | biome: forest; feature: boreal; material: soil | place: USA | collected 2011-09 | depth 1 m | reverse complement strand
TGGACGCCGTCATTCCACTCGAAGTGACTCTCCACACACGGCGTGGGAAGTTCCCGCATTCCGCTCGTACGCTGATTATGCCGAGACTTCCGATTTCGAGATGGGCCTGAACGAACTGATTGCATGCGCCGCCAGCGCGCGATCCGCGTACATGTGTGCCGAGGGCCTCTGGTGGCGATGCCATCGGCGAATCATTTCGGATTATCTGCTGATTCGTGGATGGGACGTCGAGCACATCATGCCCGATGGCAAGCTGAAGCCGCACGCGATCGCTCCGTTCGCGCGGGTCGTGGAGGACGGGCTGATCTACGATCGGATCGCGGATGAGGAATCTTGAGGGCAGATTGGCTTTACGCCGCGGCGCGATGGTTCAGCACTGGTCGCAGAAATTCCGCCGTGTATGACCCTTTCACCGAGGCGACTTCCTCGGGAGTGCCTTTCGCAACGACCTGGCCACCGCGGTCGCCACCCTCGGGACCGAGATCGATCAGGTAGTCGGCGGTCTTGATCACGTCGAGGTTGTGCTCGATCACCACGATCGTATTGCCCGTGTCCGCGAGGCGTCCAAGCACTGTGAGCAACTTCTTAATGTCGTCGAAGTGAAGTCCGGTGGTCGGCTCGTCGAGGATGTAGAACGTTCGCCCAGTCGCGCGCCGCGCGAGTTCCTTCGCCAGCTTGATTCGCTGCGCCTCGCCCCCGGAAAGCGTCGTGGCCGACTGGCCAAGGTGAATGTAGTCAAGGCCAACGTCGCGCAGCGTCTCGAGCTTTTGCCGAATCGGAGGAACCGAGCCGAGAAATTCCACGGCGTCGAGCACGGTCATGCTCAATACTTCGGCGATGCTCTTGCCCTTGTACTGGACTTCCAGCGTGTCGCGATTGTAGCGCTTGCCGCCGCAGACCTCGCAGGTCACATAAACGTCGGGCAGGAAGTGCATCTCGATGCGGATAATCCCGTCGCCTTGGCACGCCTCGCAGCGGCCACCCTTGACGTTGAACGAAAAGCGGCCCGGACCGTAGCCGCGCATCCGCGCTTCCGGCAATTGCGCGAATAGCTCGCGGATATGCGTGAACAGACCGGTGTAGGTCGCGGGGTTCGAGCGCGGAGTGCGCCCGATTGGACCTTGATCGACGTGGACGACCTTGTCGAGATGCTCGACGCCCTCGATCGCCTTGTGGGCGCCCGCGCGTTCCCGGCTGTGATTGAGTTTCTGCGAAAGCGCGCGATAAACCGTGTCGAGCACCAGCGTCGATTTTCCCGAGCCCGAAACGCCGGTGACGCAGGTGAACACGCCGAGCGGAATCGCGACCGTCAGATCGCGCAAATTATTTTCATGCGCGCCTTTCACGGTGAGCCATCTGCCGGTGAGTTTCCGGCGCCGCGACGGTACCGGTATTTCGACTTGGCCCGACAGATATTTTCCGGTCAGCGAGTTCTGGTCGCGCATCACGTCGTCGGGAGTGCCCTGCGCGACTATGTAGCCACCGTGGATTCCCGCGCCGGGTCCCATGTCGATCAGATGGTCGGCCTCAAGCATCGTTTCGCGATCGTGCTCGACGACCAGCACGGTATTGCCGAGTTCACGCAGGCGTTTGAGCGTCGAGAGCAGACGCTGATTGTCGCGCTGATGCAGCCCGATCGAAGGTTCGTCCAGAATGTAGAGCACGCCGACCAGGCTCGATCCGATCTGAGTTGCGAGACGAATTCGCTGACCCTCGCCGCCGGACAGACTTCCCGAAGTGCGATCGAGCGTCAGGTACTCGAGCCCCACGTCGGCGAGAAATTTCAATCGCTCCCGGATCTCCTTCAGAATCAGCCGCCCAATTTCCTCCTCCTGCTTGCTGAGCTTCGGCTGTGCGAAGAACGCGAGGGCCTGCTTTATCGACATCGCGGTCACTTCCGAAATCGACTTGGCGTTGAAGCGCACGAACAAGCTCTCCTTTTTGAGCCGCGCGCCTTTGCACTCCGGACACGACCGCATGTTCATGAAGCTTTCCAGGAATTCGCGCACGCCGTCCGACTCGGACTCCTTGTAACGCCGATCGAGCCATTGCAGGACGCCCTCGAACGGCCGCAAGTAGTCCGCGTGATGGTGTCCGCGCTTGAAGGAAAACTCGATCTCCTCTTCGCCCGACCCGCTCATCATCACCTTGCGCACGGTGGGCGGAATCGTTTTCCACGCCTGGTCGAGACTGAACTTGTAATGCGACGCCAGCGCTTCGAGCACCGGCTGCATGTAATTCATCGTCGCCCAGGGGGCGATTGCTCCGTCCGAGATGCTGAGGTCCTCATTCTGCACCACCAGCTCCGGATCGAAGTACATGATCGATCCAATCCCCGAGCACTCTGCGCAGGCTCCGTGGGGACTGTTGAATGAGAACATTCGCGGCGTAATCTCCGGATACGAGACTCCGCACTGCACACACGCGAACCGCTGGCTGAAATAGATTTCGCTTTCGTTCTTGGGGCCGTCCAGCCGCTCGACCTTGAGCAGGTCCTGCCCATATTTAAACGCGACTTCGAGCGAGTCCGACAGGCGCTTCTGAATTCCGTCGCGTATCGCGAGCCGATCGACGATCACCTCGATCGTATGCCGCTGATTTTTGTTCAGCGTCGGCTCTTCGCCGAGTTCATACAGCTTGCCGTCGATTTTCACGCGCACGAACCCCGCGCGCTTCATGTCCGACAATTCCTTGCGGTATTCGCCCTTGCGATCGCGCACAATCGGCGCCAGCACGTGAATCCTCGAGCCGTCGGGCCAGCTCATGATCCGGTCAACAATCTGCTGAACGCTCTGCTGAGAGATTTCGCGGCCGCAGTTATAGCAAAACGCATGTCCAACGCGCGCAAACAGCAGACGCAGGTAGTCGTAAATCTCGGTGATCGTGCCGACCGTCGAACGTGGATTGCGCGATGAGGTCTTCTGCTCGATCGAAATAGCCGGCGACAGACCTTCGATCGAATCGACGTCGGGCTTTTCCATCTGTTCCAGGAACTGCCGCGCGTAAGCGGACAGCGACTCGACGTAACGCCGCTGCCCTTCCGCGTAAATGGTATCGAACGCGAGCGACGACTTGCCGGAGCCCGAGAGCCCGGTGATAACGACAAGCCGATCGCGCGGTATCTCAAGATCTATGTTCTTGAGATTGTGCTCGCGCGCTCCCTTGATAACGATTCGATCCGCCATTGGTCCTATGCCGCCGCTCGCCGCATCCCATGTTCGCGCCCAGCCACCGCGCGCGACGCATATTCGACCGCGGCCATCATGCTCGATTCGCTCGCGATTCCCTTGCCGGCGATGTCGAATGCCGTCCCGTGATCGGGCGACGTTCGTATGAATGGCAGTCCGAGCGTGACGTTCACCGCGCGATCAAACTCGATGGTCTTCACTGCAATCAACCCCTGATCGTGATACATCGCGACCGCCGCGTCGAACTTGAATGAACCCGCCGGGCGAATAAACGCGGTATCCGGCGCCAACGGGCCGAATGCCTCGATACCTTCACGCTGGGCGCGACGAATTGCCGGTGCTATCACGCGGATCTCTTCATCGCCGAAGAGCCCGCCCTCGCCCGCGTGCGGGTTCAAGCCGAGCACGCCGATCGTTGGCCGTCCGACGCCGAGCCGGGTCTTTAGATGACTCGCAAGCAGACGAATGGTGTCGAGAACAGCCGGCTTAGTCAGCATCGCCGGAACCTTCGCCAGCCCGATATGCACCGTCACCAGCGCGAGCGTCAAGTCGCCCCCCGCGAACATCATGCGCCATCGGCGGGTCCGCGCAATCTTCGCGAGCAACTCAGAATGACCCGGAAAATTATGCCCCGCGCGATTCATCCATTCCTTGCTGATCGGCGCCGTGACCATCGCATTCGCTTCGCCGCGCATCGCCATTCGCGCGGCTTCCACGATGTACTCATAAGCGGCGCTGGCGCCTTCGACCGTCGGATGACCTGGCCGAATGCCTCGCGCCGACAGGCTTGAGAGCGGCAGCACACTGATCCCTTTGTTCAGCCGAAGCGCGGGTTCGCCGTGCCGCCACTCACCTGGTTGTGGGACACCTTTCAGACGCGAAGCAGTCGCGCGCATCACTCCGAGGTCTCCCACCACGACCATAGACGGGGCGCCCCGTCGAGACGCCAGCAACGCTGCCGTCTTGAGGATCACTTCGGCGCCCACTCCCGCGGGATCGCCCATGCTCACGACAATCAGCGGCGGTGTTTTCTTCCTCGTAATCATCTCTACTGATTCATGATCTCGACGTAGTGTTGCTTCGCGAGATCCGAATCGACCCATGCCTCGAGCTTCACGCTGGTCTGCTGGTCGGTAAGTCCGGCTCTTATCTTGTCTTTGACTTCGGCCAGCGGTCTAATTCCGGGCGTTTCGTGCTCATCCAGCTTGACGATATGAAAGCCGTGCTTGGTGCGGATCACCGGTGAGATTTGCCCCGGCTTCAGATTTTTGACCCCGGCCAAAACTTCGTCCATCACGTCGGCCGGTTCAAACCATCCGAGTTCCCCGCCGTTGGCTTTGGATTCGTCATCGGAGTAGCTGCGCGCCAAATCGTTAAAGTCGTCACCCTTCTGCGCGCGCGCGCGAACCTGGTCGGCCTTCTTCTGTGCGGCCGCCACTTGCGCCGGCGTCGCATTGGCCGGTATCGCGATCAATATCTGCGAAAGCTTCAGGCGCTCCTTTTCGACGGTGAAGTCGGCCTTATGGCCGTCGTAAAAGGACTGGATATCCGCGTTCGAGATTTCGATTTTGCCGCGCACCTGCTGCTCGATCATCATCGCTTTCTCGAGGTCCATCCGCGCCCGCTTGCGAACATCGTCGTAGGTAAGGCCGCTCGACTGGATTTGCGCGCGGAACTGCGCGTCGCTCATATGTTTGTCCCTGCGGATTTCCGCGAGATAGCGATCGATCTGCGCCTCATCGACTTTGTCGTCGTATTTTTTGACTTCCTGCTCGAGCAGCTTTTGCGCGATCAGTGCTTTCAATGCTTTCTTGGCGATTGGCGAACTGGCGAATTCGCCGGGCGGAATCGCGTTGCCGGTCTGCGCCGCAAAATCCTCGACTTCGTGCTGCGTGATCGGTTCGCCATCGACGCTCGCGACGACTTTACCCACCACCGGCCCGGTCTCCATCGATACGGCTGCTGGAGCAGCTTGTACGGCTGCTGGCGGAGGAGGAGGAGCCGAAGCATCCGCTGTTGCGGATGTGGTCGCGGGAGTCGGAGCGGCGGCGGGCGCCGTCGATGCGCTCTGCACACTCGGCTTCGCGGCAGGTTGTTTCGAGAGCACAGATTTCACTGTCGCGCATCCGCTCGATACCAACGAGACCATCAGCGCAATGCTCACGGCCACAGCGATTGTCCGGACGCGCGCAGTTGCGCCTGCGCCGATGGCAGCACCGAGAGATCTAAATATCCGCATGGAACTAATTGATGATTTGCCCGACTTTCGCGGCCGGCCAGTTTTCCAACTTTTCACAGCCCGCCAGGGCCTGCAAGATGGCGTCGAGTTGCGCGAAGGTCTGTTCGTAATCGCCCGGCTCGATCCGCACAATTATCTGATACGAAGGCGTCAGCTTCATCGTGCGCCGATTCTGGTCGGCCAATTGCACCAGCTTGCCGGTTTCGACTGGCGCGTCGGGATGGAGCCGGATTTCGAGCTGCGACCCTTTCAGAATCGCGCTCACAATCATCAGTTGCTTCATTTGCCGCCGGATGTTCATCACCGCTATCAGGTTCTCGATCAACGTCGGCACTGGCCCGAATCGGTCGCGAATCTCGTCGCGAAGCTCGGCAAGATCCTCGGTGCTCTGGGCCCGCGCGAGTCTGCGATATAGCACCAGCCGCTCGTTCTCGTCCGACACGTACGCCTCGGGAATGTATGCCGGAACCGCAATTTTGAGTTCGGGCTCGAAGTCGGGCCGATGAGGCTGGCCGCGTAGTTCGGCGATCGCTTCCTCCATCATCTCGGCGTACAGCTCGAATCCCACCACCGCGATTTGCCCCGATTGCTCGCGGCCGAGCAGGTTGCCGGCCCCGCGATGCTCCAAGTCGGCCATCGCGAGCTTGAATCCTCCGCCACTCTCCGACTCGACAAGTTCGCGCAGCGCGTCGATTCGCCGTTTCGCGTCGCGCGTAATGATGTGCTCGCCGGGAATCAGCAGGTAAGCATATGCGCGCTGACGCGAACGCCCAACTCGTCCGCGCAACTGATAGAGCTGCGCCAATCCGAAGTGGTCCGCGCGATTGATGATCATCGTATTCGCGTTGGGAATATCCAGTCCCGACTCGATTATCGCGCTGCACACGAGCAGATTGATTCGCTTCTCGATAAAATCGCGCATCACATCTTCGAGCTGCCGCTCCTTCATCTGACCGTGCGCCACCGCGATTTTCGCCTCCGGGATCAGCGAGCGCAGGTGACGCGCCATGTAGTCGATATTCTCGACGCGGTTGTGAACAAAGAACACCTGCCCACCGCGATTCAGCTCGCGCAGGATTGAATCGCGAATCGTCGCGTCGTCGAAATGCGCGACGAAAGTCCGGATCGCCTGCCGGTCCGGTGGCGGCGTCTGGATCACCGAAAGATCGCGAATCCCGATCATCGCCATGTGCAGCGTGCGCGGAATCGGGGTCGCGGTCATCGTCAGCACCGGCACCAACTTTTTTAGTTTCTTGATCCGCTCCTTGTCGGCAACACCAAACCGATGCTCTTCGTCGATAATCAGCAGGCCCAGCCGCGGGAACTGAACGTCGCTCGAGAGCAGGCGATGGGTCCCCACCACGAGATCGACTTTTCCGCGCGCGGTTTCCTCGATCACATTGCGATTTTCTTTTGCGCTGCGGAATCGCGACACCATCTCGACCCGTACCGGATAGTCCTTGAAGCGTTCGCGAAACGTGTTCCAGTGCTGCTCCGCAAGAATCGTGGTCGGAACCATCAGCGCCACCTGCCGCCCATCCATCACCGCGATGAACGCGGCGCGCAGCGCAACCTCGGTCTTGCCGAACCCGGCATCGCCGCAGATTAGACGATCCATTGGTTTCGCGCGCGTAAGATCTTGAATGACGTCGTCGATCGCGGCTTGCTGATCGGGCGTCTCCTCGAATTCGAACCGCGATACGAAATCTTCGTAGTCCGCACCGGGGCGTGGATAGGCATGCCCCTCAAGGACTTCGCGCGCCGCATAGACGTCTAGCAACTCCGCCGCCATCGCCAGCACCGCCTGCTTGGTGCGCCGCTTGACCTTTTCCCAGGAACCGCTGCCAAGCTTGTCCAGCTTTGGCTCGCCGCCGTCACCGTTTCCGCCAACGTATCTCTGCACCAGATTGATACGTTCGACCGGCACGTACATCGTGTCATAGCCCGAGTATTCCAGGTTCAGGAAATCGCCCTCCGCGTCGGAGACCTTCAGATGCTTTAAGCCTCGATACTTCGCGATTCCGTGGTCGATATGCACAACGAAGTCGTCGGGTTTGAGTTCCTCCAGATTCAGCAGAGCGCCTTTTGCGGTCGGACGTTTGCGGCGCCGCACGCGAGGCTCGCCAAAAATCTCCTCTTCGCTGTAGATATAGAGTCCGTCGGCTTGCAGGACGGCGCCCGCCGAAAGCTCGCCCTCCATGATCGCGGGACGATAGTCGGGCCATTCGAGCAGCGCCGCGAAACTTTTGGATTCAGTGTTTATCTCGAGGTCCCAGGCCTCGAGATGCCGCCGGAGGCGCGCCACCTGATGCGCTCCTTCGACGATCATCAGCGAACGCCCTTGCCCACGTTGGACTTCCCTGAGTTCGGTTGCCAGCGGCTCGAAGCTCGGCGGAGTGTGCGAATTGCCGAGATCGTTGGCGCCAAGCTTCAGGCTCGCCTGCGATTTCACTTCCACCGGCGCTGCCCATCCTTCGCGCGGCGCGGCCATCGTCACCAGCGAACCGACTTCAACCGCGGTGAAATCGGAAAGTGCGTTCTCGAACTTGTCCGCAGTCAGGAAGAGCGATTCGGGCGTGGGATGAAATGCCGGTTTGATTGCTGCCGCCGCCGTCTCCTTCGAGACGGTGTCCGCAAAACGATTCGCCTCCGCCACGATACGGCCGGGATCGATCATCCACAGCAGCGCGTTATGCGGAAGATAGTCGAAGATACTGTCCAGCGCGCGAGCATATACATACGGCATCAACAGCTCCGCGCCGGGAAATAGCAGGCCATTTTCGAGCGTCTCGGCCAGTTCCGCCGCTTCCTTGCGCACCATCCCGATTTCCGCCGCCCGCAGCGCGACCTCGGCGGCAAGTTTTGGATCTTTCAGCGCCGACGGCGGAACGTAGCGCGTGCGCGCGATAGTCGCCTCTACAATTTCGTCAGCCGAACGCTGACTTGACGCGTCGAAATGACGAATCGACGTGATCAGATCATCCTCCAGCTCGATCCTTATCGGATCGCGGTACAGTGACGAGAACGCATCGACGATCCCGCCGCGCACGCTGAAGTCGCCCGGCTCCTCGGTCTGCGGCACTCTTTGATAGCCGCACGACGCGAGCCCTTCGACCAGCGCCTCCAGATCGATCCGGTCTCCAATCGCGACCTTGATGATCGATTGGTCGAAAACCTGGCGCGGAATCGTTCGCGTCATCAGCGCCTCGGCGGAGGTAACTACGATGGGCGCCTCGTGCCGGAGGATCGCGTACAGCGCCGCGAGTTGTGACGCTTGCGCATCCGGCGGTGGCGACAGTTGCGTCATCGGCTTCACTTCCCAGGAACGCAGCAGATGCACCCGGCGCGTCGCCGCGTCAGAATCGGTCCCTTCATCGAGAAAAAATGCCGCTTCGGTCGCGAGCGCCTCAGCTTCGTTAGCGAGCGAGGTTATCGCGACGATCGGACGGTGAAGCCGCAGCGCCATCTCGCGCAGCATCAACGCACTCGCGGCGCCGCGCAGTCCCATCACTGGGAAGCGTCGCTCCGTGTTCGCGGCCAGTCGCGCTTCCAGTTCGCCCGCCGCTTCTTTGATACTTCTTGGCAAATTCCCGGTCCAAATACGCAAATTCGCCCACCGGCAGTGCGCCCATGGAGCGCACACGCCGCTGACGTTCACGTACCATAGCAGGAATTTTGCGCTCATGCTTTCGGCAGAGCCGCTTAGCCCGCCGACACAGAAGTTTTGGTTGACAGAAGTTTCTGCTGACTAATCCGCCGCGCTTTCGCCCCCGACGCGTGGCTGAGCGTCGGCGGGCGGTGCCGCTCCCGTTGCAAGCGGTGCTGACGCCGTCGGATTCGTCGCGCCTTCCTTGTCGAGATGCACCGCGATTCGCATCGTACGATGCGCACCGCCGGGGAGCGGGCGAATCACGGTGAAGTAGGTCGTATCGCCCGGCCGAAGTTTTCCGAGTGCGTTGACCAATTCATCGCCGCTGCGAACGCGTTGATCGTCAATCGCGACGATCAGATCGCCCTCCGAGCCCATCGCGCCCGAGCGCTTGAGCAACGGCATCGCGACCATCGCGACCGGACCGAGCATCGTGCTCGCGACCGCGCCCACTGCGCCGATTGCCTTCACCGGCGTCTTGCCTTGCAGGCCCGCCTTGGCGGCCGGGCTGCCGGGAAAAATACTCATCACCTCGAAGCCGTGCTCCTCCATTCCGAGGTAGCACTGCGTCGAGTACTCGAGCCTCATCCCAAGGTAGGGGAGGCGCGATTGGTCAGATTGCCGGGGATGGAAGTTACGATTGAGCGCCGCGATATCGTCGTGAGGCCGAAACGCTCGATCCACAGGTATTTCGCTCACGGCCGGCGATTGATTCTTGTCGCCTGGTTGGGGCGCAATTTCGAGAGTTCTCGGCTCTGCCGGTTGCCCTCCGGGCAACAGCCTGTCGTCGCTGCCAACGGATTGCGATGCGATTGACGGAGAACTGTTGTGGAGAGCGGAATCGTCGGCCAGGAGCGGACCCGGCGTCAGAAGCGGAGCGACGAACGAACACCCGAGCAGGATTTTCGTAAACCGCATGACCGACTCACCTCGGCTAACTGGGTAGCGTGTCCCGATCCTAGGGCCGAATCCTTTCAGTCACAACAGGGAAATTATTGGGCAGCCCGGGTATCGCTCCCAAGTGCACGATGTTCGCCGCGAGCATACGGACTCGCAAGCGTAGGTTGCAGTGCTAGTGGGCTTCGCTCTTGCCGGACGGTGGCGGCAACGCACTCGACGGCGCCGCATTGGCGATCGGCTCGCCGGCCGCGCCAAGGCGAACTGCGATCTTCATCGTCTTATGCTGTCGGTTCCCGGTCGGCCTGATAATCGTGAGGTACATTGTGTCGCCGGGTTTGAGCCGGGTAAGCGCGGCCTCGAGATCGCCTTGGCTGCGCACGCGACGATCATCGACCGCGACGATCAGATCGCCACCTTGCCCGAGCGCGCCAGCGTGGTTGAGCAACGGATTCACCACCATCGAGGCCGGTCCGAGTAGCGTCCCCAGAGTCACGCCCGCCGCACCGAGCGCGGTCATGCCGGTGGGCGACTGCAGGCCCGCAATCGCGGCGGGGCTGTTCGGATCGACGCTCATGACTTCCAGTCCGTGCTCTTCCATCCCGAGGTAGCATTGGGTGGTGTACTGGACTGTCAGGCCAAGGTACGGCCGGCGATGCGGACGATTGCTGTCGCCGTTGTTGCCGGTGCCGTTGTCCGTGCGCGGACGGAAGTTCGGTTCGATCGACGAGGTATCGTCATCCGGCCGGAAGGTTCTGTCGCCGGGAATTTCCTCGATTCCCGGCTTCGGCATCCTGGTGCCGGGTTGCGGTGCGATTTCGAGCGTCGTGTCGTCGCCGCCCTGCCCTGATAGGGTCGGATTCGGCGAGCTCCCGCCGCCCTGAGAGCCGACTTGCGCACCAGACGGACTGTTCGGCGATTGCGCAACCGCGAACTGCGACTGCATGAAAATCGCGACCGTCGCGACTCCGCCGATAATGATTTTCGAGAGTTTCATGGAAGCTCGGATACTGGTGAAATCATAAGCTGGCCGGCATGCTTGCTCAAGTCTGCACTTGCCTCGTATTCGTCTTGAAGGACAGGTGGGAGCGTGCGAAAGTCTCAGCAGCAGCCGTCATGAAGATTATTTCGACCGTCGCATTGCAGCCGAATCATCGATCAGTGATTGCCGAAGCCGCGCCCGGCGCGGAAATAGTCGATCGGCGCTGCCGCACGCCGGAGGAAGTTCTCGAGCTGGTCGCCGGCGGATGCGACGCGATGCTGACGTTCATCGTCCCGGCCGACATCGCGGGCCGCGCGCCCGGTCTTAAGTGGATTCAACTGTTGAGCGCGGGCGCCGATCACGCGCTCGCAGGCCCGCTCAAGGCCAAGATTCCGCTGACCACCGCGAGCGGAATTCACGCGACGCCGATCGCGGAATACACACTTGCGTCGATGCTCGCGTATGCGCATCGAATCCATCTCGCAATCCGCGCGCAAATGCGGCGTGAATGGTTGCGCTCCGGGCAATTCATGGCGAGCGTTGATGAGATTCGCGGGCGGACGCTTGGCATCATTGGCTACGGCTCGATCGGGCGCGAGACCGCGCGCCTGGGGGCGGCGTTCGGAATGACCGTCCTCGCGTTGAAGCGCGACCCCGATGAACGTCCTGACCCAGGATGGAGTCCCGCGGGGCTCGGTGATCGCGAGGGGAAAATTCCGAAGAAATTCTTCGGACCCGATCAGTGTGAAGCGATTCTGCGCGAAAGCGACTACGTGTCGGTCACGCTGCCGCTGACTGATCGTACGCGGAAATTTATCGGAGCGCGCGAGATTGCCGCGATGAAGACGAGCGCCTACATCGTCAATATCGGACGCGGACAGGTCATCGACGAAGCCGCGCTGGCCGAGGCGCTGAAGGGCGGCAAGATTGGCGGCGCCGGTTTGGACGTCTTCGAGCATGAGCCACTTCAAACCGAGAGTCCGCTATGGGATTTGGAGAACGCGATCCTGACGCCGCACATTTCCGGCTCGAATCGCGCCTACATGGAAAAAGCTTGCGAGCTTTTCGCGGAGAATATCCGGCGCTTCCGGGCGCATCGCCCTCTACTGAACTTGGTCGACCCCAAGCTCGGCTATTGACCACTCAAGCGGCGCGCAACTTAAGCGCGGCGAGAAATCGCTCCTTTAATCCATCGAAAGGACCATTGGACATGAAGAGTGCGACGTCGTATCCGCGCGCGTCGGAGAGCATGCGTTCGAGGATTTCCTCGTTCGAAGCGCAAGCAATCGCGGCCGGCCCGCGCGCCGAGATCGCGCTCGCAAGCACGCCGGTGTTAAGCCGCTCGTCGTCAGGAATCGGATCATTTTCCTTGAAATAGACGGGGCCTAAGTAAACGCGCGTGGCTCGATCGAAGGCGGCCGCGAATCCATGCTGAAATACGTTGCGGCGCGCGGTATTCGAGCGCGGCTCGAAGGCGGCCAGAATGCGGCGTCCGGGAAAACGCTCGGCGATAGCTTCAAGCGTTACTCCGATCGCGGTCGGATGATGCGCGAAATCGTCAACCACAGTGACGCCGGCGGCTTCGCCGATCACTTCCTGCCTCCGGACGACGCTGCTGAAAGATTTAAGGCCGGCGGCGATCTCGGCGTCGGTCACACCGCACGCGCTTAGCAAAACGTACACCCCGAGCGCATTGGCAACGTTCATGCGGCCACCAATTGGCAGATGCATCGCCTGGGCTATGCATTTGCCGTCGCGCGTGATTGAAAACCAGGCACCGTGCGCACCGACCGAGACTTCCGTCGCGCGAAATTCGCCGTCCCGGAGACCAAAGGTCAGCGTAGTTGCGCGTGCTCCCGCGCTTACCTCGACTGCCTCGGGGAAATCCGCGCAAACCGCGAGCACTCGCGACGAATCCATTTGCGCCACCAGCGCACGAAAGCTGGATTTCACGTGCTCGAGATCGCGGTAGATGTCGGCGTGATCGAATTCGACCGCGGTGATGATCGTGCCGAAAGCACGGTAGTGGAGAAACTTGGGCCCCTTGTCGAAGAACGCGGTGTCGTACTCGTCCCCTTCGATGACGAAATCGTTGCCTGCGCCGATTCGGTAGTTCGATCCAAAGTCCTTGGCGACGCCGCCCACCAGCATCGAGGGATCGCGCCCGGCGGCGTGCAGCACTTGCGCCATCATCGCGGTCGAGGTGGTCTTGCCATGAGTGCCGGCGACCATCAGCACGCGCCGATCTTTGAGAAAGAAATGCCACAGCGCTTCCGGCATCGAGAGATACGGGATCGACGATTGGAGCAGCGCGACGGCTTCCGGATTGACGCTCGTGATTACGTTGCCGACCACGGCGAGGTCGGGCGCCGGCGCCAGGTTCGCGGGGCTAAATCCCGAAGTGACTTCGACCCGCGAGTTTATCAGCAGCGACGCGGTCGGCTCGTAGAGCTGATTGTCCGAGCCGGTGACGCGGATGCCGCGCGTGGTGAGCATCCCAGCCAGCGCCGCCATCGCCGTGCCGCCGACTCCGATCAGATGTACGTGCCGCAGCGCGGCGGGCAGTCGCGCAAGACGCGCCGCGCTTTGAGGATCAGCCACCGCCCAGCGTTTCCATTATGAGGTCGTGAATCTTCGGGCGAAATTCGCGGATAGCCTGGTTTTCGCGGCGCGGATGCACGCGGTTGGTCAGCATCGAGATCGCGATTTCGCTGTCCGGCTCGATCCAGATCGAGGTGCCGGTGAAGCCAAGATGACCGACTGCGCCTGGGGAGAACAGATGTCCCGAACTGGATCCTTGCCGCGACGGCGTGTCCCATCCAAGGGCCCAAGTGGAAGCTGGCACGGATTTGTCGCGGGTCCAGAATTCCCGGATTATTTTTTGCGGCACGAAATCGGAGCGTCCCGCGTAACACGCGATAAGCTCGGCGGCGATTCGATCGACTTCGCGCACCGGTGCGAACAATCCCGCGTGGCCCGCAACTCCACCCATCGCGAACGCGTTCTCATCGTCCACCTCGCCGACCAACAGGCGCTTGCGCGACGGACAGACCTCGGTCGGCGCGAACATGTCGGCGACGGGTTCAAGCCGCCGCGAACGCACCAGCGAGATATCTATGAAATCGGTGGCACGAAGACCAAGGGGATGAAAAATCTTCTCCCGGCAGAACCGATTGAGCGCGCCGCTCGAGACTTTCTCGATGGTCTCGCCGAGTGCGATGAACCCGAGGTCCGAGTAGATAGCCTTGGTCCCGGTAGGTGCGTCGGGCTTTTCGCGATGGATTTGCTCGTAAACAAATTCCTTGGCGCCGGCGCTCGCCATGAAATTGACCCGGCCGGTTTTTTCGACGTCCGCGATTCGTTGATAGAAGGGCCGCCACGCGGGCATCCCGGAGGAGTGCGCGAGCAGATGACGAAACGTGACGCCGGTCTTGCCGTGCACGCCGAAGTTCGGAAAGAAGCGGGTCACGCGGTCGTCGAGGCGGAACTTGCCGTCGCGCGCGAGCATCATCACCGCGACCGTAGTCGCCAGCGCCTTGGTCAACGATGAAAGATCGTAAACCGTTTCGATTCGAAGTGGCGAACGCTCAGGCTCGAGAGAGCGAAAACCAAAAGCTCCCTCGAACACGATGCTGGCGCCACGCCGCACGACGACGGTGGCGCCGGGAATCACCCGATTCTCGACCGCTTCGTTAAAAGCCTGCTCGACCTCACTCCAGCCCACCGCGATCCTCCGATTGAGTTTCGATCAGTCCGCCACCGCAGGCTCGGTAAAAACAATCTTGCGCGACGCCCCGTCCACTCGCGCGATCACGCCGAACGGGACCGTGATGTTTTCAGTACCGTGTCCAGCTTCGATTCCGGAAAGCACCGGACATTGAAGTTCCTCGGTCTGCTCGGCGATGAAGCGCGCGATCAGCCGGCTCTCCTGCTCATTGCCGTCGACCGGCCGAATCGCGCCGAAGACAATTCCCGCGATTTTGTCAAGCGACCGCGAGTGCCGCAACTGCACCAGCATCCGATCGATTCGATACGCCTTCTCACCGGTGTCTTCGAGGAACAGGATGCGGCGCTCGAAGCTCGGCGCATAAGGCGTCCCGATCGCCGCGACCAACACACTAAGGCATCCGCCGATTACCTCGCCGCTCGCGGTGCCGGGATGCACGCACTCGCGCGCCTCCAATTCGAAGCCGCGCAGCCTGCCGCTGAGCAGGGCCTGCATGTGGTCGAGCGAGCGCACGCTCAAACCGCGCGCAAAATCCATCGCGACCATCGGTCCGTGAAACGAAACCATGCCGGCGAGATCGACCAGCGCGTTAAGCAGAAATGTGGCGTCGGAGAAGCCGACGAACACTTTGGGTGTTCGCGCAATCGCCTGGAAATCCAGCAGCGGCATCAGCCGGCCGAAGCCATAACCGCCACGCGCCGCGAAAATTCCCTTCACTTCGGGATCGGCAAAGCAGGCCTGCAGCTCGCGCGCGCGGTCGGTGTCGTCGCCGGCCAGGATTCCCGAACGGGCGAGCAGGCGTTCGGAAACCTTGACCCGATATCCCATCGACGAGAGCGCGTTCACCCCGCGTTCAAGATGCTCGCGTTCGATTGCCGCGGCGGGCGCGACCACTGCGACAGTGTCGCCCGGCTTGAGCGCGCCCGGTTTGATCGGTTTGCGATTCACGCTGCTTCTTATGTCCGCTCCGCAAAAGAGCTTACCAGAAGGCGGCTGCGAACGCGCAATCACTACGCCCCGCTGATGCTCCAGATTGGCGAAAGAGCGAGCTGGGATCGATAAACGGGCCGACAGTTCACGCGCGTCGTCGGCTGAAGTCAGCAGCGTGGTTAAGCCCGAGCCCAGCCTACTGACGTGCTACTAGGAAGTCGTTCGTAGTGCGGGAATTCCATTGGCAGGCGACCGCCGCGCGCCTCGCACAATTGCTCCATGTCGTCCCAAATCGCGAGCATGGACTGCAGCGCAGCGTT
>CAAGKR010531264.1_pt1 | contig 15944 bp, 14 predicted proteins | sample 2556971 | NCBI WGS metagenome assembly CAAGKR01 (sample SAMEA5207829, study PRJEB30636) | soil metagenome | biome: forest; feature: boreal; material: soil | place: USA | collected 2011-09 | depth 1 m | reverse complement strand
GCCCCCTCGTCCGTCCAGCAGCGCACGACGTCGCGCACGGAGAGTATCCCAACCGTCTCTCCGCGCTCGACGACGATCAGGTGGCGAAAGCCTCCGCGGACCATTGCGGCGGCCGCTTCCTCCAAGGACCAGCTTGGCTCGGCGAATACGACATCTCGCGTGAGATGGTCTGCCACAAGCTCGACATCCGGGCTTTGACCGGTGCCGACCGCTGTGAGGACATCGCGCTCGGTAAGTATCCCGGGACCAGCCGCGTCGGGATCTATCACGACGGCCGCGCCCACCTGGCGCTCGGACATGAGCCGCGCGGCGTCGCGCAGCGTGTGGCCGGGACCGATCGTCAAGACCATCGGACTCATGCCATCTCGCACCTGCATTCGCCTTGCCTCCAGTCCTCTAACTGTTTGCAACGATTGCCTCAATGTAGGAAGTATAGGGCCGCACGTCAAGAGGTCGGGCGCAGGCATTAGGATCACGCCTCCGATGACCCAATTCGTCCTAGACATGCACTCGGCAACCCGTCAAAGGAGACGCCCCTGATGCTCTCCAGGCGCTCGATCGTGTGGACGATCCTCGCGGCGCTCATGACGACGGCGATCGGGATCGTGCTCAGCTACGCGATCCACTGGTTCCCGGCCCAAGCATCCACGCAGGCGAAGGAAACCGACACGCTCTACCACGTGCTCGTGATCGCCTCCGTGCCGATCTTCGTGCTCGTCACGACGGTGATCCTCTTCTCGGTGTGGCAGTTCCGCATGAAGCCTGGCCAGGAGCTCCAGGACGGGCCACCGATCCACGGCAACACGCGCTTGGAGGTCATCTGGACCGCGATCCCGGCGATGATCCTGCTCGGGCTCGTGTCCTACTCGCTGGTGGTGCTCCATAACAACGAAAAGAAGCCCGCCGGCCAGGAGATGGTCGTCGAAGTCACCGGCCAGCAGTTCGCCTGGAGCTACGAGTATCCGAGCTCGGTGACGGGCGGCGCCCCGCTGAAGACGACGCATCTGTACGTGCCCGAGAACCAATCCGTCTTCTTCAAGATTCGTGCGGTGGACGTGATCCACGCATTCTGGATCCCCGCCTTTCGCTTGCAGATCGACGCGGTGCCCGGCATAACCACAAGCTATCGCGCCACACCCGACATGCTCGGTTCCTACCCGGTCGTGTGCAACCTACTGTGTGGCGTCGGGCACTCGCTGATGCGCTCTACTATCCACGTCGTGACGCCGACCGCGTTCCAAGCCTGGCTGAAGGCGAGAGCAAGCTGATGGCCGCCAAGCTGCGCGCGCCGGGGCTATATCGGGCCGGGCTCGGGTTCCTGCTGGGGATCGCCTTCGCGACAGCGATCACCTGGCTGGTGCGCATGGCCACCGGCCACGCCACCTTCCACCACTATCTCGCCGGCGACGCGATCCTGACGGTCTCGCTGCTCGCCTCGCCGATCTTCTTCCTTGTGGGCCTCGGCGGCTTCGACTACTGGTTCTACTGGGCCGCGGGCAAGCCGACCCGCGCCGAGGACCACTCGAGCCACGGCGCCTATAGCTGGAGGGACTACTTCCGCATCAACACCGACCACAAGGTGATCGGCATCCAGTACACGGTCACTGCCTTCTTTTTCCTGTTGGTGGGAGGTCTGCTGGCGATGCTGATGCGCGCCCAGCTCGCCCAGCCGGGCGCGCAGTTCGTCGACGCCAACACCTACAACGGCCTGTTCTCAGTTCACGCGTCGCTACTGATCTTCCTGTTTGTGATCCCCGTGTTCGCGGGCCTTGCCAACTACGTGCTGCCGCTCATGATCGGCGCGCCCGACATGGCCTTCCCGCGACTGAACGCGCTCTCCTACTGGCTCTTGCCGCTTGCCGGCCTGATGATGCTCTCGAGCTTCCTCGCGCCGGGCGGGGCCTTCGCCGATGGGTGGACCGCCTACACGCCGCTGTCGATAGACGCGCCGATCGGACAGGACTTCTTCTCGGTCGGCGTGCAGCTGGCGGGCGCCTCCTCGATCATGACCGCGCTGAACTTCCTGGTGACCATCATCACGATGAGGGCGCCGGGGATGAGCTTCTTCAGGATGCCGCTGCTCGTGTGGGCGAACTTCGCGACCTCGCTGCTTGTGGTGATCGCCACGCCGTTCATCGCCGCCTCGCAGTTCTTCGTGCTACTCGACCGCGCGCTCGGCTTCAATTTCTTCAACTCGGGCAACGGCGGCGACGTGCTCATGTACCAGCACGTCTTCTGGTTCTACTCGCACCCGGCCGTCTACATCATGATGTTGCCCGGGTTCGGGATCGTCAGCGAGATCATCGCCGTGAAGTCGCGCAAGCCGATCTTCGGCTACCGCATGATGGCCTTCTCGCTGCTTGCGATCGTGGCGCTCGGCTTCACCGTGTGGGCCCACCATATGTTCACCTCGGGCATGGCCGCCTGGATCCGCGTCCCGATGGCGATCACGACCGCGATCATCGCGGTCCCCACGGGCATCAAGATCTTCTCGTGGCTGGCGACGCTGTGGCGCGGCATCCTGCATCTCGACACCGCGATGCTGTTCGCGCTCGGCTTTCTCACGACGTTCACGCTCGGGGGCATCAGCGGCGTGATGCTCGCGATGGTGCCCTTCGACATCCATGTGAGCGCCAGCTATTTCATCGTCGCGCACATCCACTACGTGCTCTTCGGAGGCTCGCTGATGACGATCTTCGCGGGCGTGTACTACTGGTTCCCGAAGATGACCGGGCGCATGTACGACGAGCGCCTCGGTAAGTGGCACTTCTGGACCACATTCGTGTTCTTCAACCTCACGTTCGCACCGATGCATATTCTTGGCCTGGAGGGCATGCCCAGGCGCGTTGCGACCTACGCATCGCAGTACGCCAACCTGAATCTGTTCATCTCGATCGCGAGCTTTGCGCTAGGGGCGAGCACGCTGATCTTCATCTACAACATGGTCACCAGCTGGCGTGGCGGGACGCGCGCGGTCGGCAACCCGTGGCGCGGTCTGACGATCGAGTGGCAGGTCTCCTCGCCCCCCCCAGTGTTCAACTTCGATCGCATCCCGACGGTTGTGGGCGGCCCGTACGAGTACGGCGTGCCAGGCGCCGTCCACGGGATCTTCGCGCCCGCCCCTGTCCCCGCAACCGTGGGGGGCGCTTCTGGCGCCCCCGGAGGCGTCCACCATGCGCCAACAGAGTAGGAAAGGCTCGGCGAGATGAAGGAGATCCTCGTAGTCGCCAACCGCACCCTCGGCGGGCAGACGCTGCTTGAGACCGTGCGCGAGCAGGCCGCGGCCGGCGATGTGAAGTTCCGACTCGTGGTCCCGCAAACCAAGCCGGGGGCCGGACTGTTCATCTACGACGAGGCGGTGCGCGAATCCGCTCAGGTGCGCGTCGACCTCGCGATGTCGCTGCTCGGCAGCGAGGGCATAGAGGCCTCCGGCGAAGTGGGAGACCCCGACCCGTTCTTGGCGACGATGGACGCTATCGCCGCGCGCCGCCCCGACGAGGTGATCGTCTCCACCCACCCGGCCACCCAATCGGGTTGGTTGCGAAGGGACTTGATCGAGCGCATCGAGAACGCGTCGGGGCTGCCCGTGAAGCACATCGTCGTCGACCTCGCCCAGGAGGGCCTGCCGTTCGGTGTGACGCTCGTCGTGGCGCACAAGACCTCGAGCGGCCAGGAGTTGCTCGAGCATCTCAAGGCCAAGTCGAGCGGCGACGAGCGCCACCTGTTCGTGGCCGTGGTCCCGCAGCAGGACCGCAGCGGCGGCGCCCACCGGGAGGCGCGCATCCGCCTCGCCGCCATGCTCGAGCGCCTCGACAGCGCGGGCCTGCTGAGCGCGGGCATGATCGGAGACCCGGACCCATACAGGGCCGTGATGAACGCGCTCGAGCTGTTCAGTGTCGACGACGTCGTCATCTCCACCCTCCCCAAAGCGCGCTCAGGCTGGCTGCGCGCGAACCTGATCGAGCGCGTCAAGGGCGCCGCGACAGTTCCGGTGGAGCACGTCGTGGCAGTCGAGTCCAATGCAACGACCGCGGCCGGAACCGCGGGCTAGGAGGGCGTCACGATCATGGAGGCCGCCAGCGTCCCCCACGCAGTCGCTCACGACGACCACCATCACGGTCCCCCCGAGGCGCACCGCAGCTCGCGAGTGGAGCCACAGCTGCTTGGAATGCTGCTTTTCATCATCTCCGAGATCATGGTCTTCGGGGCCTTCTTCACGGCGTACTTCTTCATCCGTATCGCCCAGGGAGATCCCTGGCCCGCGCACGGAACGACCCTGCCGGTAGCGGTCGCAGGCGTGAACACAGCGATCCTGATGTCCTCCTCGTTCACGCTGCACTGGGCCGAGGCCGCCATCAAGAAAGGCAACCACTTTGGGTTGAAGGCCGGAATCCTCACCACATTCCTGCTCGGGTGCGCGTTCCTGTTCATCCAGATCAACGAGTACGCCAACATCGGCTTTGCCCCCCAGGACCAGGCTCAGGCGACGATCTTCTACTCACTGACGGGCCTGCACGGGGCGCACGTGTTCATCGGTCTCGTGCTGCTCTTGATCGTCACGATCAGAGCCTTCCGCGGCCACTACTCGTCTGAGCAGCACCGAGGCGTGGAGATACCGGGCATCTACTGGCACTTCGTCGACATCATGTGGATCGTGGTCTACACCACGGTGTACATCCTCTGAGTGCTCAACCCGCTGCGCAGCGAGGACGAGGCGTTTCGCCTCCTGCTGTATGTGATCGCCGTGGTCGGCGCGATCGTAGCGATCGTGCTCATCGTGCGCGCGATCCTCTGACCACCAACGCCACACACTGCATCGCATAGCTTCCCTGAGGACCGTGGACCAAGCAGTCCGAGGACGCAGTGACCGCCGTGTGCTTTACGCACACAAAGGAACGAGGACGCAGGAATGCGCCGCGTCCACGGTCCTCAGGGCGCCGTTGGCTACTTAACTGTGAGCGTGCCGTACATCCCCGCCGCTCGGTGGCCGGGGGCCTGGCAGAAGAACGTGTAGGCGCCGGGCTTCAACTTGACGGAGATAGAGACGGTGCCCTTCGTGGCGAAGGAGCTTGCGGCGAGCACGCTCGCGGTCGCGGTCGCCCCGCCCGAGCCGGGTTCCACGGCGATGTTGTGTGAGACACCCGACATGTTCGGCATCGAGATCGCCACCGGGCCGGCAGTGGCGGTTGCCTTGTTGGACACGTAGGCGAGCTGGCCGGAGGGATCGGCCGGGATTTCGAGCTTGCCACCCTTCTCGACCGCGGGCTTGCCCGCGCCGGGGGCCTGCACGGCGCTTGCGAGCAGACCGCTGTCCTTGCCGGGACGATCCACCACCTGGGAGATATAGGCCGCGATGCTGGCCAGCTTGGCTCCGCTGGCCAAGCCGCTTGGCATCGCGCCGAAGCGATTGGGGTTTTCAACCTGACCTTCGACCGCGGTCTGCACGGCGCTGCGCTCCAAGCCTTCCTCGATGCTCGCCCGGAACGCTTCGTCGAGGTTGGGCCCTACGGTGCCCTTCGTGCTGGCACGCGCAAGCGTATGACAGGACCCGCACTTGGCCACGAACTCCTGCTTGCCGACGATCAGGTTGGCGCCCGAGCCACGCTTCACCCCTCCGCAGCCGGAGGCCGCGAGCACGAGACAACACGCTCCCGCGAGCGCACCGAGAGCGCGGCGATGGGACCCGATGTGGACTGTCCGCACAAGCATCAGCGCGGGAACTCTATCCAAAGGGTCGGGCGTCGGCTGTGCGAGGGGACCGGCCTACAACTCGCCGCTCGCGCTCGCCACGAGCTCACCTCGTGCCGCCGCGATCGCACCGCGCGCGACACCCTCCCATGACCAGCGCTCGCGCGCCACCGACACGAGCGCGGCGCGTGTTTGGGCCTTCAATCGCTCCTCTGCCTGCAGCCAGCCCACGACCCGCTCCGCGATCGCCCGCACGGCGTCGTCGTCGACCGGAAACGAGAGCCACGACGCCGCCTGTGATGGGACCTCGCGTGCGAGCACCTCGCTCACCTCCGCCAGCCCGGAGTGGCCCGCGCTGACGGGCAGCACGCCACACGCGGCCGCCTCGGCGGCAACCATTCCGAATGCCTCCGGGAACGTGCTGGGGACGACAAGCGCCTCACACGCGGGCAGCACATCGGCCAGCTCCTCGTGGTCGAGCCGGCCGGTGAACACGACGCGCTCGCCCAGCGGCCCGGCCGCAAGGCGATAGGCAAGCTCCGGAGCCTCCCCATCCGTTGCTTGTGAGGGCTTTCCTGCCTCCGATGGCTTCCCCTCCTGTCCCGCCTTCGCGCCCTGCAGCGAGTCAAGGAACGCAAGCAGGTGGCGCAATGGGACATCGGTCGCGCTCTCGACCTCGCTTGCGCCATCGCCGTGACCCTCCAGGGCACGTCCAGCGCGCGCGACTTCCCGTGCGCCCTCCAGGTCTCCGTCCGCGAGACTGGCTACCAGTCGTTCGAGTCCCTCGCGATAGGCGCCAAAGCCAACGATCGCGAGTCGCGCGTCGGGCGCCGATCGCAGGACAAGCGGCCACGCCGCAATCAAAAGGTCCAGGCCCTTGCTGACAATCAGCTTGCCCACAAACGCAACGAGCACGCCCTTTCCATTCAAAACCCGCTCTATGGCGTCCGCCGCCGCCCCGTCATCGCGCGCAAATGCGCTCGACTGCTCCTGGAGGGACGGGGCGGCGCTGGCGCGCAGGCGGTCGAGCAAGTCGCGCATGGCCCCCTCGGCCTCGTGCGCGTCGCGTGGAGCGAAGCGTTCGACATCGACTCCCGGCGGCCCGAGCCGGGTGCGCTGCTTGACCCGTAGCCCGCCCACCCCCTCAAGCGCTCGCCAGAGACTCTCGGCGGTGTGCCTGGAGCCGACAAGCACCGTCTTGGCTCCCGCCAGTCCCTCGCGCGCGAACTCCAGAAAGCGCTCGGGTTCGGGCTTGACCGTGTACTCCAGGGCGCTACCGTGAACCTTGACGGCGTATGGCGTCCTGGCGCCGATGGAACGTGTCAGTATCGCCGGACCCATCACCAGGTGATTGGCAAGCGCGATGTCCGGAGCCACCCGCTCCGCCACCTCGCGCACCGCGTCCACGTTGGCTCGCATGTACGCCGCTACCTCGCTGTCGCTACAGCGGGCGAACGTCTTCGCCTCGATCCCCTCGTAGCGGTCCTGCACGTACACCGGCAGCAGGCCGCCGATATCGGGCCTGTACACGGTGCATCCGGGCAATCCGGTGCATGAGCCGTCAAGCGGGGTCATCTCGAGCTTCCCCGCATCCCAGTCGCCGGCCGCGCTCACGAACGCGTGGCGCTCGGGATGGCGGTCCTGGCTGAACAGGTGCACCTCGTGCCCGAGCTTCACGAGCGCCTCGGCAAGACGCGCGTTGTAGACGTTCGAACCCGTCCCGCTCAACAGGTAGCCGTGGAAGATCAGGATGCGCACCGCAGGCAGACTACTCGTGGGTTGGTTTCCATTTGGGGGCGCCCCACGCGTGCGCGCGTGGGCACGCGATGGGGACCTACACACCAAGGGGACACGCCTCACGACGCCCGCACGCTCCGCTAAAGTGCCGGGCGTGAGCACTAATCAGCTCTATCGCCTGCGCACCGCCTCCACTGGACGCGAGCTTCTGATCGAGGCTGCTCCCGGCGAGATATACCGCGATCGCGACACCGGCGAGCCGATGGAGATCGTGGGCAAGCTGCTACCGCTCGCCCCGGACGCCTCGCGCTTGCCATGGGCGGTGGAGAACTTGCGCTTCTGCCCGTGGTGCGACCAGCTAGCTCAGAGGGACCTTAACGACTGTCCCACCTGCCACCGCCGGATGGGTCCGCTCGGCGCGTGACTACGACCTCGCATCGCTCTCGTCTTGTTGCGCTCGCCGCGAGCGCCCTTCTCCTCCTCGTCGCCACCGGCCTCAGCGCCTGCGGCGGCAGCAGCGTCTCGGATGTGACCCCCAAGAGCACCCCCGAAATCACTCCGCCCAACAACACCGCCGCGGAAAAGGAAGCAACCGAAACCACCGCCACCTCGACGACCGCCGCCAAAACGTCCACTGGCACCACCGGCGAAGAATCGCCCACGAGCTCGACCGGCGGCAGCGAATCAAGTGGCGAAAAAAGCTCCTCCGAAAGCGGGTCGGGCTCCCCGGAAAGCGGCGCCGCCGGAGGGACCTCGGCGGGAGGCGAATCCTCCGAAAAAGCCTCAAGCGAAAAAGCGTCGTCCGAAAAAACCTCGGAAAAATCCTCGGGCAGCGTCGAATCCAGCGGCGGGGCCAGCGCGCCTTAGCCGATCCGCGCGCCGTGGCCTACCAGCCGCCCCAAGCCGCCCAGCGCGCCCTGGCCGTCAGGGCGTTGAGATCAGCGTCGCGCTGTAGGTGAGGCGGGCGGTCTGGTAGAGGCAGTAGTACTGAACCGTCGAGCCCACCGTCACATGGGCTGTCTGGGTGCCGGTCGTCGTGCACTGACCCTTGGCCCGGCTGGCCCTCCAAGACGTCCCCTTGCCGAAGCCGAGTGCCAGCGCGGGGGCCCAGGAGGGCACCGTGAGGGCCACCACGTCGCCCTTCTTGACCGGCAGTGTCGAGGCGAGCGGGAACTGGGCGGTCTTGCCAAAGTAGGGTTCGAGCAGGACCACGGGGCTCTGGCTGATGAGCTTGTAACCGAGTTTGGGGTTCTTTTGGGCTCGCAATATCGCGATCCCGGCCGAGGACGGCCCGCCCTCGTTTGCATTGAAGAACTTGATCTGGGCCGCGTTGGGCTTGCCGAGCGCGATCGTCCACGCCACCACGGTCCCCGCTCTGGGGGCGGACTCCGGGTTGGAATTCGTTTCGACCTTGACCTGGAAGCCGGTGGTGCGGCTCACGGCAAGGCACGACGGCGTTGGGCAGCTTGGGACCGTCGGCGGAGTCGTGGCTGGAATCACGCCGACTTCGCTAAGGGTCGCAAGCGAGCCGGCGGGCAGGACGAGGGCCAGGGCAAGCCCGGCGAGGATCACTGTGGATAGACGTTTCATATGGGCCATTCAACAGCAAACACGAGGATGGGGACGATGTAGCGGTGCGATGCGCACTGCCCTCCGGCCCCCTCGACTTGCCCTCCAAGTTCGACGCGCGCCCCACCTCTCCCCCTTGGCGAGCCGCATTTCGCCGGCCGATTGGGCGTGCAAGCCGCTATTCCCCCTTAATTGTGGCGGCCGCTACGGCTATCTCGTCCGGGTCTCCAGGAGTCGGCAGCCACGGCAGCCGCATCGGATCGCCCTGGTAGCGCGGGATCACGTGCAGGTGGAAGTGAAACACTGTCTGCCACGCCGCCGATCCGCAAGAGTTGATGACGTTGATCCCGTCGGCCTTCAGGCTCTCCTTGGCGCGGGCCGCGAGCCGCTGGGCCGCCCCGGTCACCGCGGCGAGCTCGTCAGGATCGATGCTCAAGAGATCGGGCGCGTGCCGGCGCGGAACCACGAGCGCGTGCCCGCGCGTGGCGGGGTTGATGTCCATGAAGGCGATCGTATGCTCGTCCTGGTCGACTATCGTCGCCGGCAACTCGCCCGCAACGATCTTGCAAAAAATGCAGTCTTGCTCGCTCACGGGGCCCAATCCTAGCCCCCGGCGCGGTTGACAAAGGCGACCGCCTGCTCGTGGGTCCTCACCTCGCCGGTGTATTGGGCCCGTGCGAGCTCGGCCAAAAGCTCCCCCACGCGCGGCCCGAGCGGGATCTCGAGCTCCCGTGCGAGCTCGTCGCCGCGCAACAGCGGCCTGGGCGACCCGTGTGCGTGCCAGTGCAGCGCGTCTGCGAGCATCCTGCGCGCCAGTGCCGCGTGCGCCTCAATCGCCTCATCGGCTTTCGACCCGCGCGTGGCGAGCCGGTCGCAGACCGAAAGCAGCGTGACGTCCACCTCGACCGGGTCGCACTCGCGCAGGTAAGCGAAGACGGTGTCACGCGCGAGCGGCTGTGGCTCGTGGACGAGGAAGCCGAGTCTCAGATGGTGGCGCACGAGTCCCGCCACGTGCCCGCGCAGACGCACGCTCGCGCGCAGCCGCCCGAGCACATTGTGGGCGAGATCGGCGCCCTGCACGTCGTGCCCGATAAACGTCACGCGTCTGTCCAGCGGCCGCACCTTGCGGGTGGCGGGCTTGGCTGCATCGTGAAGCAACGCCGCCCAGCGCAGGCCCTCGCCCCGCGTCATCCCGTCCGCAAGCGGCTCGGCGAGCAGCGCCAGCACCTCGGCGCGACGCTCCTCCGAGCACGCGAGCGTCGGGTGGCCTGGCCCATCGGCCAAGGCGAGCGCCTCCGCGCCTTGCTCGCCCAGGATCTCGCCCGCGCGTGAGCCCGTGAGTGCGATCGCGCGCTCGAGCACCTCGAGCGTATGGCCGTACACATCGAGGTGGTGAAAGCGGCTCTGCTCCACGCCGCGCATCGCCTCGATCTCGGGCAGCACGACGGCTGTGGCGCCCAGATCGCCCATCGACTCGAGCCCGCGCAGAGCCTGCTCTGAGGCGACGATCCGCTGTAGCTCCAAGAACACGCGCTCGGGCGAGACGTCCGCGAGTCGCCCCACCTGTCTGCGCGCAGCCACCAGCGCATCCGGCTCGGCCTCCAGATCAAGCTCCACAGCGACGCGTACGAGCCGCAGCACCCGCAGCGGATCGTCCTCGAAGGCGGCGGGTCCCGCGCATCGCAGGCGCCGAGCGCGCAGGTCGGCAAGGCCGCCGAGCGGGTCCAGCAGCTCTCCTCCACTCAGGGGCTCAGCGATCGCGTTGACGGTGAAGTCGCGCAGCGCGAGATCGGCCTCGAGCGAGCCTCCTCTCATGCCCTCCACATCGACCTGCCATGAGCCCTCGCGCGCCACCACCCGCCACGCCCCGAACCCCTCGGAGAGAGCGAAGCACGCGGCACCGCTGCCGCCATCGCTCCTTGCCGCCGCCGCGATGGCGCGCGCCGCCTGCCCGGGATCGCCATCCACGACGATGTCCACGTCGGCCGCGGGCCGTCCGAGCGCGCGATCGCGCACCGCCCCTCCCACGAGCCACACCGGCCGAGCGGCGAGCGCCGTGCGGACGATCTCGAGCGCCTCAGCGCTCACGCCGGCTCACCGTCGCGATGATAGACCCGCGGTACTCGCACCGTGAGACCACAGGTGACCTCGTAGGCGATCGTGCCCATTCGCCGCGCCACCTCCTCTGCGGTGATGCGCTGCCCTGCGCGCGCGCCGATCAAGACCGCCTCGCCCCCGCACAGCGCGGGCGCGCCGGCCCCCGCGCCCAAGTCGACGGTAAGGTTGTCCATGCTGACCGTCCCCACGATCGGACGGCGCTGTGAGGCGATCAGGACATCCGCATTGCCCGACAGCGCCCGCCGCCAGCCGTCGCCATAGCCGATTGGGAGCACCCCCAGGAACGTGTCGCCGTCGGCTACAAAGCGCCTGCCATAGCCGGCGCTCTGCCCCGGCGCGCACACCTTGACCTCGGCCACGTAGGAGACCAGCTCGAGCGCCGGGTCCAATCCGGCGGAGAGCGGGTCGACTCCGAACGGGTCCATGCCATACGCGGCTATCCCGCAGCGCACCATGTCGAAGTGAGCGTTCTTTGCGCGCAAGCTGGCAGCGCTGTTGGCGGCGTGCACCACGATCTGCGGATGCTCGGCCTTGACCCGAGCCGCCCAGCGGGCGAACACGTCGAGCTGTTGCTCGAAGAACGGGTCGTCGCGATCGTCGGCGGTCGCAAAGTGCGTCATCGCCCCGGCTAGCTCGACGCCGGATGTACAGGCGACCAGCGCGGCGACCTCGAACGCCTCCCCGGGATCGCGTGTGCCGAGGCGGCCCATGCCGCTGTCGAGCTTCACGTGTACCCGTCCGCCTCCGGCCTGTGCCACGGCGCGAACTCCATCTGCGTGCCACACGACGACGTCCGCGCTGGCCTTGAGCGCTTCGCGCAGCTCCACGTCGCTGAGCGCGCCCATTACGAGTATCCGCACGTCCTCGAAGCCGGCCCGTCTCAGCTCAACCGCCTCGCGCGCCCCCGCCACCGCCAGCCAACTCGCCCCTCCGCGAAGCGCTGCGCGCGCGCTCGCCGCCGCTCCGTGCCCGTAGCCGTCAGCCTTCACGACGACGCACAACTCGCATGCATGCTCAAGCTCACTGCGCAAACGAGCGCAATTACGCTCGATCGCGGCCAGGTTGACGCGCGCGAGAGCGCGGCGCACGGTCACGCTCCCGCCGGCCCGCTCGAGCACTCCGTCACGCAGAGTCATGCGCTCCTCACTGCCGGCAGGGCGGCGATGACGTCGCCCGCGATCACGCCCTCCGCGGAGCCCTGTCTGCGTGCCGCCTCGCGTCCAGCCCGTGCGTGCAGGTGCACCGCAGCGGCTGCCGCCGTAAACGCCTCAAGACCGTTGGCGAGCAGCGCGGCGATCGTGCCCGTGAGCACGTCGCCCGTGCCGGCCGTTGCAAGCGCCGGACTGCCGCCGCGGCTGACCGCGACGCGGCCGGAGGGCTCCACGATCAAGGTATCGTCTCCCTTGAGCACGACAATCGCCCCCGCGTGCTCGGCCGCGCGGCGAGCGTGCGAGAGACGCTCGCGCTGGACCTCGTCGCTGTCGATCTCCAACAATCGCGCCAACTCGCCCGCGTGTGGCGTGAGCACCGTCGGGGCGTCCCTGAGCGCGAGCTCGGCAAGGGCGCCGGCGTGGGCGTTCAAGGCGTCTGCGTCGAGCACCGTGGGAAGCGGCGACTGGCGCGCCAACTCACGCGCGAGCTGCACGCTGCCAGGATCGCGTCCGAGCCCCGGCCCGAGCGCGAGCGAGTCGGCGCGCGCAAGTGCCTCCATGGCCGCGGGAAGCGCCTGCGGCGAGAGCGCGCCCCGCTCGTCTGGCAGGCCCCTCGTCATCGCCTCCACGAGTTGCGTGTCGAGGATCGCGCGCAGCGACTCGGGCACACATGCGGTGACATACCCCGCGCCGGCACGCATCGCGGCGAGCGAGGTCATCGCGGGCGCGCCTGTCAAGCCGGCAGAGCCTCCGACCACGACGACGTGCCCGCTTGTGAACTTGGTCGAGCGGGCCGTACGGCGGGGCAGGGCGTCGAGCACGCCGTCCGCTATCAATCCGACGTCCGACGTGGCGGGGGCGCCGCGCGGAATGCCGATCTCGATCGTGGTGAGCTCGCCCGCGTGAAGCTTTCCCGGGTTGATCCACAGTCCGGGCTTTGCCGTATGGAAGGTCACAGTCGCCTCGGCTTCGATCGCTACTGCCGCGATGGCTCCCGTGGATGCGTCCACGCCGCTTGGAACGTCGACGCTGAAGACACGTCCGGGAGCCGCGTTCACCTCCTCTATCGCATCCGCGACCTCTCCATGCGGCTCACCCTCAAAGCCGGTGCCGAGCAGCGCATCGACGACCGCCACGGCCCGCTCGATCGCCTCACGCGCGCCTGCCTCGCCGAAACCCACGGGCCGCTCGCCCGGCAGGCGCTCGAGGTTGGCGCGCGCGTCCGGAGAGAGCTGCTCGGGTGAGCAGGACATGCCCACCACCGTCACGTCCCTCCCAGCCTGCCGCAAGAGGCGTGCGACCACCAGCCCATCGCCGCCGTTGTTGCCCTTGCCGCACACAACAGCCACCGGCCCATCGCCCGCGAGCCGCTCAACCGCTTGGGTCACGCCGGCCCCGGCGCGCTCCATGAGCTCGAGCGACGGTACCCCCCGCTGCTCGATCGCCCAGCGATCCACCGCCCGCATCCGGGGCGCGTCCAGCAGAGGCTCACACCACTCGGGAACGGCGCTCATGACGAGCGATGCTAGACGTACTACTCGACGGTGACGGTCTTGGCGAGATTACGTGGCTGATCCACGTTGAGGCCGCGCCTGCGCGCGATCTCGTAGGCGAGCAGCTGCAGGGGGATGACCGCGAGGATCGGTTGCAGCATCCAGTCGATCGCGGGCACCGGGATCGCCACGTCGATCTGGCCGGCGAGACTTGTGTTGCCTTGCGTGGTTATCGCGATCACGTGCGCCCCACGCGCGCGCACCTCCTGCATGTTGGAGACCATCTTCTCCAAGACCGGCGAATCGGTCGCGATCGACACGACGGGCGTCGAGTCGTCGAGCAGTGCGATCGGCCCGTGCTTCATCTCGCCCGCCGCGTACGCATCGGTGGCGATGTAGGAGATCTCCTTGAGCTTCAGTGCGCCCTCCAGGGCCACGGGCAAACCGACATGGCGGCCGATGTAGAGGAAGAACTCCTTCTGCCAGTGCTCGTCAGCCACCTGTGCGATCTGCTCGCCGACGTCGGCGATGACTTCGTCGATGCAGTGAGGCAAGCGCTTGATCTCGCCGACTAGCTCGGCGATCCGCTCGGCCGCGAGCGTCCCCCGTAGCTCGGCGAGGCGCAGGCCGAGCAAGTAGATCGCCGCGACCTGACATACGAATGTCTTGGTGGCGGCAACGCCTATCTCAAGACCCGCGCGCGTGAACAGGACGCCGTCGGCGTCGCGAGTGGCCTGCGAGCCCATTACGTTCGTGATCGCAAGCACGGTCGCGCCGCGCTCGCGCGCCTTGCGCATCGCGGCAAGCGTGTCGGCGGTCTCCCCGGACTGGGAGATCCCGATCACGAGATCGCCCGGCCCGACAACCGGATTGCGATAGCGGTACTCGGATGCCACGTCCATTTCGACAGGAATACGTGCCCACTCCTCAATCGCGTAGCGTCCGATCAGTCCGGCGTGGTAGGAAGTTCCGCAGGCGACGACCACGACGCGTTTGATGTCCGCGAGCAGCGCCTCGTCGAGGGCGCCTTGCTCATCGAGGTCCACGCCGTCGCCGCGTGCGACGCGGTCGGCGATCGTCTCGGCCACCGCGTCGGCCTGTTCGTGGATCTCCTTGAGCATGAAGGTCTCATAGCCGCCCTTCTCGGCGGTGTCCTCATCCCAGTCGATCCGCTCGACGTCGCGCTCTACGATCTCGCCGCTGGACGTTGAGATAGTTACTCCGTCGGGCCGCAACACAACGATCTCGCCGTTCTCGACGTACTGAACGGAGCGCGTCTCGGCAAGGAAGGCCGGCACGGCCGAGGCAATGAACTGCTCCCCCTCCCCGCGACCGATCGCCAGCGGACACTCCTTGCGAGCCCCGACGAGCGTCTGCGGCTCGTCCAAGCTCATCGCGACGAACGCAAAGTGACCCTCCAGCTCGCCGAAGGCAGTCCGTACCGCGGCGGCGAGGTCGCCGTCGTAGTGGGCGGCAATCAGGTGCGCGATCGCCTCCGCGTCGGTCTCGGAGGTGAACATGTTGCCTTCGCCGACGAGGCGCTCCTTGAGCGCCATGTAGTTCTCAACGATCCCGTTGACCACCACGTGCAGGCGATCCTCGGTGTCGTAGTGGGGATGCGCGTTCTCCTCGCTCACCCGCCCATGGGTGGCCCAGCGGGTGTGGCCGATCCCAGTGGTGGCCAGAGCGGTCGCGGTCATGACCGCGACCGCGGCGCCGCCGGCGGCCTCGGCACTGTCGGCGGCGCCGTCGAGCTTGGCTTGGAGCGCGCTCAGGTTGCCGACGGAGCGCACCGCCTCGATGCGCTCGCCGGCGATCAGCGAGATGCCGGCGCTGTCATAGCCGCGATACTCGAGCTTCTTCAGCCCCGCGAGCAACAACTCGCGGGCCGGTCGCTTGCCTACGTAGCCGACGATGCCGCACATCGCGACGACGATATCAGCGGCCTATCGGCCTGACTTGCGCTGCACGAGGCCCACCAGGCAACTCGCCTGGGCCGCTCAGAACGTGTTTGAGGAGTGGACGTGCGTGAATGGCGAGTGCACGACCAAGCGATCCAAGGACGCAGGGAGCCGGAATAGTGGGGCTATTTCGGGACCTACTGACGCTTCCGTGGGTCGTTTCACCTGCCTGGTAGGGGTGGGCAGAGGCCGCCGAGGGAGAGCATCGCGAGTGCGATCACGGCGTC
>CAAGKR010437010.1_pt1 | contig 15946 bp, 15 predicted proteins | sample 2556971 | NCBI WGS metagenome assembly CAAGKR01 (sample SAMEA5207829, study PRJEB30636) | soil metagenome | biome: forest; feature: boreal; material: soil | place: USA | collected 2011-09 | depth 1 m | reverse complement strand
GTTCCCTGGTCCCCCGTCAGGGGGGCGACCTGTGCGGTGTAGCTCCCCGGGGGCAAGGTGATCAGGATCGCCGAATCGGCGCTCGATGGATCGCTCCACGCGAATGCCCCGACTCTCGAGGCGGCGCTGGCGACCTGGGTGTTTCCTCCCCAGCCGGCATTCGAGGCGACCAGCCTTTGGCTGGCGTCGAAGAGCTGGAGCTCGGGGTCGGGGACCGTGGAGACAATGCCGAAGGGCGCCAGCGCCGGCCCCGAGCCTCGAATGAGGACCGTCTGGGAGGTCGACCCCGAAATGACGAAGCCCGCGATCAGGATGCTGCCTCCGGGCACGACGTATGCGCGGGAGGATATGTTGACGAGACGCGCGCCCGGGTTGCCTGTGCCCACGAGGTAGACCTCCGCAAGGGCCACGCCCGACACGTCCGTGCCTGAGACCTGGCAGGTATAGGCTCCGGCGGGCAACGCGACCTTGACCGCGGAGTCGCCTGATCCCGGAGTGAGCGCAAAGGCTCCCACCTGCGAAAAATCGGCATCCGTCGCGTCGACCGGCGCCACCTTCCCCGACCAGAAACCCATGGGTATCGACGGCGGATTCTGCCAGCCTGAATCCGCTGTGATCACATTTGCCGGGTTGGCCGCGTCGAAGAGCAGGAGGGCCGGGGCGCTCGCCCAGTCGGGGATGCCGAAGCCGGCAAGCGAGGGCCCGACGCCGCGCAGGATCAGCGTATTCGGCCCGTCCCCGCCGACAACGAAGCCCGCGATCAGGATGTCGGAGGAGGACGTTCCCGCAAAGGCGCGGGAGGAGAGGTTTATGATCCGGCCCGGGTCCGGGCTGTCGACGACCGCCAGGGTCGCGGCGGTGCTTGTCGCGCTTCCCGTGCCGTTGGTCGCCGTGCATGTGTAAGTTCCCGCATTTGCCGGCGAAGCGCCCCCGCTTAGGTAAAGGACGGCGCTCGAGGAGCCGGAAATGCCGTCCCCGTCGGAAAGGGCCGCGCCCTTGAACGACCACTGGTAGGTCGGCGAGGGCATGCCTCCGGCCGCGGCGTTAAACACGACGCTTGCGCCTGCATTGACCGTCTGGGAAACCGGCTCGCCGGTGAATGCGGGGGTGGTCTCGATCGGGGTCCCGTCGATCACCGTCAGGGTGCCCCCGGCGTCATTGTCCAGGACGTAGATCCTATTGGTCACGGGATTTACCGCGACGGCAAAGGGGTAGGCCCCCGCCGCTATCGCGAATGCGCCGTTCGTCGCCCCGTCGATCACCGTAAGGGTGCCGTTTGCGGCGAGATTCGCCACGTAGACCTTGTTCGTCACCGGGTTCACGGCGATTGCGGATGAATTCGCCCCCGTGGGGACGACGGTGCCGGCGTTCGTGGACCCGTCTATCGCTAGGACGTGGGGGTAGGCCTGGCTGACGGCGTAGACCGTGTTGGTCACCGCGTCCAGCGCGATGGCAAGGAAGCTGTCGTTGAAGCCCGCGGTTGAGACGCCATTCGTGGCCCCGTCGATCACCGTGACGCCCGCGAAGCTTTGGTTGGCGAGGTAGATCCTGTTGGTCACGGTGTTTACCGCCACGGCAACGGTATTGGGCGGAATCTGCTCCAAGGTGTCGGTGCCCGTGACCCCGATCGTGGAGGTGGCATTCGTGGCCCCGTCGATCACCGTCGCCACGCCTCCCTGGATGCCTCCGCAGATGTAAACCTTGTCCGTCACGGGATTCACGGCAATCGCGCCGGGCGCGCTGTCCTTGGCGACGGTGGCGGTCGCGTTGGTTGCCCCATCGATGACCGTCACGCTTCCATAGACGAAGCTCCCGCCATAGTTGCCGTTCACGACATAGACCTTGTTTGTCGCGGTATTGACGGCGATGCCGATTGGGTCGCTTCCCACGGCGACCGTGGTCGTGGCATTCGTCGCCCCGTCGATCACCGTCACGGTGTCGCCGGCGCTGTTGGCGACGTAGACCTTGTCGGTCACCATGTTTAAGTCGATCGCCTGCGGATTGGCGCCCACAGGGACGGTGGTGGTGGCATTTGTGGCCCCGTCGATCACCGTCACGGTGCCGCTGGCGCTGTTGCCGACGACGTAGATCTTGTTGGTCACCGTGTTGACGGCGATCGCGAATGGGTTGGGCGCCGTGGGAATCCTGGCCGTCACGACCTGCGCCTGGGCCTGCAGACCCGCGAGGGCCGCAATGAGAAGGCCCATGGGCCGCACGAAGCCGCCGCTCCGGGGCCTCCAGGGAAACCGAAGCCGCGGGACTCGCCGCGAGGAAACTGTATTCAAGTTTTGTGGAGAGGAAATCACGTCGCTGAATCACTGATTCCGGGCGGCCTGGGATTCCCCGGGATGGACTAAGCGCCGTGAAGAACTGCCGGATATCCTCGCACGTGTCGTGCCATAAGGATCGATCCTTTTTAAAGTATTGAAGGGGTGCCAGTAGCAAATCTGCCAACCCAGCGAGCTTCGCGTGCGCCGCGTCCGGATGGTTGCAGGCAACCGGACCGCGAGAGTCATCTCACAATCCCGGAACGCGGCCCGCGACCCTAAAAGGCCCCCTCCCAAACACCCATTGATGGGCCGGCACCGCAGGCTCGGCTCCCTTCACGGCATCGGCGGCTGCGGAATCACGTCCACGTTGTGAAACGCGACGACCCACCATGCGCCGTTTTTCCGGACCAGGACCTCCAGCAGATGCGTCCGCAGAACGCCGTCGCCGGGGACCGGCAGGCCGGCAGGAGTCCTCTGGTAGTTTGTCACCTCGGCATCGACGTCAGCCAAGGCTACGTCCGGGTTCGGGAAATTGAGCCGTCGGATGCTCAGCTTCATTGTGCTTCCCTTGTATATTGTGCTGAATATCCGCGCATGCTGCTTCTCGAATCCCTCGCGGCCGAACAGGGTCACTCCAATGATGTTGGTGAAGGTGCCATCGGCATCGAATTGCTCCGCGAAGCCCTTGGAGTCGCCGCGATTCCAAGCCGCTTCCTGGCGGCCCAGGACGTCGGCAACCGTCTTTGAATCATCGCCGGCTGTCATGTCTGCCGCGATGGCGAGCGGCGACGCGAAGCCGGCACAGAAAAGGGCCAATGCGGCCGCGCATCCAAGGCGGGGAATCATGTTCATGGGGGAAATGAGGCTACCCTGGTAAACCCGATGCATTGCCCGATGGCCAGAATTGATTGGGCGCACCCCTCGTAGAAGATGGCCTGTCGGTCTTCCCGCAGGGACCAATGACGCCCGGCTATCCGGGGCGGCCCGGCATCCGGGCTATCGAGCGCAATCTCAGGCGGGCATCCGCTTCCTGCGAATCATCGCGAAACCCAGGGTCGCGAGTGCCAGGAACGGCGCGTATTTCCAGGGTTCCTCGGGAACGCTGCCGACCACTGCAATGCCTGTGTCGAGGCCCAAACCCGTGATCAGCGCGGAGTCGATCGTGGCCCCTGAGAGCGAATACTCGGAGATCGTCCCCGTCGAGCCGTTGCCAACAAAGATGTCAGAGGCTGACACGGCGATGTCGCCCGGGATAAACGGCACCGAGATCAGCGATGCGTTGACCGTCGCCCCGGAGGTCGTGTATTCGCCGATTCCGGCCGCGTTGTCCACGTATATGTCCGACCCCGACACGACCAGCGCGGTACCCGTGATCCCGGTTATCAGCGTTGGGTTTACCAGCGCCCCGGAGGTCGTGTATTCGCTTACGATGCCGTTGTGTGAGACAAACAGGTCCGAGCCCTTCACATCGATGTCCAGGAGATTGGTCAGCCCCGAGATCAGCGACGTCGTGACGGTCGCCCCGGAAGTTGTGTATTCCTCGACAGTGCCGAGGGCCGAATTTGCGACAAAAATGTGCGACCCCGAGACGGCAAAGCCGTAGGCCCCGCTTGGAGCCGAGACAAGCGATGCGTTGATCGTCGCCCCCGCGGTCGTGTATTTGCCGATCGTGCCGTCGTTATCCAGCGTATACAGGTCCGAACCCAACAGGGCGACATCCTCATCGCCGTCAGCGATCAACGAGGCATGGATAACCGCTCCCGAGACGGTGTATTCGCTAACCACGCCATGGGAGATGAAGAGTTGCCCGTGAGCCTTTGTGTGCAAAATCGCGAGAGCCGATAATGCCAGGAGCCCGCGAAGGGCTCGAAGATAACCATGGGTTGATGGATTCATGGGGTGGGGGCGCCAAGAGGCCTAGAATTCGGCCCGGGTTGCCCGGTTATTTCCTTTGAATAATGGCGATTTACCAAGCGGCTCCGAGGGTCGTTTACGGTTCGCAGCTGGCGAGATATGCAGCGAGGGCGACAATGTCATCATCGGTCAATTTTGCAATGACGGGTTTCATCAAATCGGAAGCTCCTCCCGAACGCTTTCCGCCGCGCAGGTCGTACAGTTGGCGGACCAGGTAGCTGGGCGAACGCCCTGCCAGACGGGGAACGTCCGCCATGCCCTTCAGTTCAGGACCGTGGCACGTGGCGCACGCCACACTGCGCCCCCGAGCACCGGTCGCCGCCAGGTCCGCCCCCAGGCTGATGCTCCCGACCGGCACGTAGGCGATATAACGGGCCCGCGAATCGCGTCTCTCAAAGCGGCCAAAGTCCACGGGCATTTCGATAATCCGGCCGCCAATGGGCTCCCTGCCGCCTCCCGGCTCCGATGTCAGGACCCAGCCGGCGACTGCGGTTTTCGGCACGTTCGCGGTCTCAACTACGCGGACAAAGCACGCTGGCTTCAGGGAGGCGAAGTATGCGGCCGCCTCCTCGACCTCCTGGGCGGTCGCCGACTGCGCCAGAGCAATCATGGCGGCTTGTGGCAGGCGTCTTGGCTCGGATCCCGGCCGTTCTCCGCTCCGGAATGCCAGCATCTCTTGCCTGATATATGCAGGCGTCAATCCGGCTAGGCTGGCGTTTTCCGGCCGCCCGGCGCCGTTCGGCAAATGGCAATAGCCGCAAGCATAGACCCTGGCGCGCCCATTCCCCACGATGGCGGGCATGGGTGGATGCTCGTCGGGACGCCAATCCGGCACAGGGCCGTCGATCGCCGCGATTTGGCTGAGAGAAAAAGTAACCAAGCTGTCCGGCACGTGCCGGGCGCTACCGTCGTCCGGGATGGAAGTTTCGCCGGGGGCATTCACAGGATAAGCCCATTCGGGCAGCGCGCCGGAGGAGGCGGGCGCGCCGAGCAGGATGACGCCGGCAGAAAGCGCCAGAATCCGGTCGAACCTGGTCATAGGTTGCTTTTCTTTGGGCTCAAGATGCGTCCCTCAAATCAGTGTGCGGTTAAAAGCCTTGCGGCAACGACCCACGCAGAAAATCTGCCAGACCGCGCTTTGAGAGCTCTCGATCGTCTGTTCCTAGGGAGCGCCGATACTGCTTGCCCACCTTTTTCACAAAGCCGTAATACATCACCCGATGTCCCATTGCAGCAGAGGCACGCTGCCATCTTCGGGTTACAGGTCCAATTTGCCCCGATAATTTTTGTGGTTATAAGTCTATGATAGTAAGTTGATTGTCCCCGTAGCTCAACTGGATAGAGCAGCGGTTTCCTAAACTTGAAAGAGCACTTTCACCTGAATCCTCCGGAATCATCGTCAGCGTCTTTTCGCGGTCAGAAAACGCCGTATGAAACTTGGGATAATCCCGGAATCATCCCAAAGACGCCGAGATTTTTCCACCGGGTTACACAAACGGGTTACATCTCTTGGCGATGAATCGCTCGATGCCGGAAATCGCGCAGGCAATCGGGGCCCAAATGCGGCAACCATGAAAGGTCCTGTGGACAGATTCCTGACCGCGGAATGGCGGCATCTGGCAATGCTTAACTACGACGTTGACCCCTCGGTCCTCGGGCCGCTGGTGCCCGCGGGGACAGAATTGGATCAATATGCCGGACGCACAATGGTGAGTCTCGTGGGTTTCCTTTTCCTGAATACACGTGTCCTCGGCATTCCCATCCCGCTCCACCGTAATTTTGAAGAGGTAAATCTCCGGTTCTATGTCCGCCGAAAGACGGATGACGGCTGGCGCCGGGCGGTTGTATTTGTGAAAGAACTGGTCCCCAGGTTCGCCATCGCCGTTACCGCAAAGGTGCTATACGGGGAAAACTATACCGCCGTCCCCATGAGCCATAACATCGTCGACGTGCCAGGCAGGTCTGGCGATAACTGTAAGCGGGTGTCATACGACTGGCGTTTTAAGGGGCGCAAGAATTGCCTGCGACTGACCGTGCATGGCGAACCGCTCGAAGTTGAAGCAGGGAGCGAGGCCGAATTCATAACCGAGCACTACTGGGGATATGCGCGCCGCGCCAATGGCAATACGACGGAGTATCAGGTCGGCCACCCGTGTTGGCGCGTGCGGAGCGCCGATGACGCCCAGTTTGTCGGAGACGTTGGCGAGCTCTACGGAAAAGAGTTTGTTCCTGCCCTCCAAGGTCCGCCGGATTCCGCGTTCTTGGCAGAAGGCTCGGAGATAACCGTTTTCAAGGGATCGCCCCTTCGCATCGAAGCAGCAGCTGCGCAATCGATGCCCAAGATCCTTGACCGAACGCGAGAAGAGTAAGATAGTAAGACATGACAACGACACTCTCAAGCAAGGGCCAGGTGGTGCTGCCGGCGTCCGCGCGCAAGAGGCTGGGGTTGAAACCCGGGTCCAAATTCGCCTGCAGTGTTCAGGGCACTCAGATCGTCCTCACACCCACTGAAAAGAAAAGAGCTCGTTCACATTTCGTGAAATCAAAGCTCACAGGAATGGTTGTAACACGGGGTCCAAGAGGTGCTCCTTTGGTGACGAGTGAACAGGTGCGTGCGCTTCTAGCAGACTTCCCGTGAAATATTTGCTCGATGTCAATATGCTGCTCGCGCTGGGACATACTTTGCATGTCCGTCATGTGCGGGCTGAGCGGTGGTTGAAGAGGATTGCCCCAAGAACCGAGGGGCTTGCGACATGTGCGATAACGGAGCTGGGCTTCGTGCGCGTGAGCGTTCAAACCGGCCTCCAGCCTGATGTCGCCACCGCAGCGAAGGCATTGGCGTCTTTAAAGGCGTCCAGCCCAGTAGGGATCGACCTTTGGCCCGACGCACTTGGTGTCGATAAGATGCCGCGCTACGTGAAAAGGCCCGCCGAGCTCACGGACGGCCATTTGTTGGAATTGGCCCGGGCAAATGGAGCCCAGTTTGTGACGCTCGATGGAGATATTCCTGAGGCGTTGCTAGTTTCTTGATGGGGTCGCCGCGCCATTTCAAGTTCGACCGGATGGCAATACGGGTTACACATGCGCTTTTTCCGCTTGCGTGATAGTGATCGTATCGTCTTGTAATTCAATGAATTGTCCCCGTAGCTCAACAGGATAGAGCAGCGGTTTCCTAAACCGCTTGTCCCGGTTCAAGTCCGGGCGGGGGCACCACTCTGGAAACTGAGGGATCTAGTTCGGGGGTCTACTCCAATGATTGGGGACAGGGGCGACTTGACGGACTATCACCTCGCGCACTCGGTCCGGGCGGATTTGTGCCGGCGTCTGGGCCGGAAAGCCGAGGCCCGTTCCTCCTACGAACGCGCCCTGGCGCTCACGCGATTGGAACCGGAACAGTGGTTCCTCGAGAAAAGGCTTCGAGAATTGGGATAAGGCAGGCCTTCAAATAAATTATAAAAAAAGTGCGGGGCCTTGTCGAATTCCGAAAGCCCCAATCGATTATCTATTGAAACCTTCAATTCAAACAACAAACCAAACGAATAAATATGAAATACTTCTGCCTTGGATACATCGAACCGAAGAAATTTTAAACCATGTCTGAAAGCGAGCGCGACGCCATGGTGGACGAGTGCTTCACCTGCGACGATGAGTTACGGAAAAAGGGACACTTCGCGGGCGGTGAAGCGCTGCAAGGCCCGCAAACGGCCACGACCTTGCGATGGAAGGATGGCAGGGTGTCTGTCACCGACGGCCCCTATGCCGAAACCCGGGAACAAATTGGCGGAATCCTGATTCTTGAGGCACGGGATCTGAATCACGCCATCCAGTTAATGTCGAAGCACCCGGGAGTGAAAACCGGACCATTCGAGATCCGTCCTGTCGGAGACCTCACCGAAATGATCCGCGAGAGCGAACAACGGCGCGCTGGAGTGAAAGCAGAATCAAAATAACAAACGGGGTCGGCATCATCCGGTGGCGACCCCAACTGAAAAACATCGACCAAAGGTAAATACAATCATGTCAAAGTTACGTGTTCATTGTTTTGGAATATCACTCGACGGGTTTGGGGCCGGCCCGTATCAAGACATCGACAATCCGCTCGGCGTTGGTGGCGTGAACCTGCATCAATGGTTCTTTCCTACGCGCACCTTTCAAAAAATGTCCGGCAGCGGCGACGGAACGACCGGCATTGATAACGATATGGCGGAACGCGGGTTCGACCGGATTGGTGCTTGGATTCTGGGGCGCAATATGTTCGCACCGAATCGCGGCGCGTGGGCGGATGACCAATGGAAGGGCTGGTGGGGTGACAACCCGCCGTATCACAACCAGGTATTCATTCTCACGCACTATCCACGCGCGTCGATTCAAATGGACGGCGGCACGACCTTCCATTTTGTCACGGACGGCATCCACGCCGCCTTGAAGCGCGCCAAGGAGGCGGCTGATGGACTGGACGTGCGCCTCGGTGGAGGAACGGCAACGATCCGGCAATATCTTCAAGCCGGGTTGATTGACCAATTACATATTGCCATTTCGCCTGCTGTCTTGGGCAACGGCGAGAGCCTCTTCGCTGGACTTGATCTCTTGAAGTTGGGATACAAATGCACTGAGCACGTCACGAGTCCTGCCGCAATGCATGTTGTACTCACAAAATGATTCACCTCTTCAACGCGCCGCAACAAAAAGAGGGTAACGCCAATCCGGACGGCAATAGCTATCATGCAATTCTTCCAAAGCGTGGATGAATTGCATGGTAGTGTTTCCAAGACTTTTTCAGCCTGAGTTAGCCGAAATGCTCAGGCGGTTCCCCAGCCGTCGCCTACTCTTAGTAAGCCTCTGGGGTCACGTGTAACTCAAAAGAGGGGAAAGCTCCCGGCCAAGGACTGAGGTTGTCTTTGGGCCAGTGGTCGACCTTCGTTTCTAGTAAACAAAGAGTCTGGTTGGAATTGAGGTTCACTCTCCGTTTCGAATAGGATCAATTCCATCCCCCATTCCGTCAAAAAACACATAACTATATGATTAATAACGAAAAACAGCGGTTTTCTAAACCGTTAATCCCGGTTCAAGTCCGGGCGGGGGCACCACTTCGGGAGCGCGAACCTCAACACAGCGCGAGCGTGCTCGGAAATTTTGAATGGGCATAGTTCGGCAAGTTCGGCACCCTGCCCGGTATGTCCAAGGCTCCAAAGGGCCTATTCAACCAAAGGACGCCGCCCGTGAAAATCAATGGACTGGCAGTACTCTGTCTCATCGGCGGCAACCTCTTGGGTGCTGACCTGACCCCCGCGCCCGCCTATCCCCCCTATGCCATGCCGGACACGGTCTGTCGCGTACTTCCGCGCACCGCCCCTGATCGCATCTATAAGCTCCTCATCAGGCTGCCGGGCTCATTCGCAAAGCATCCGGAGAGAAAGTATCCCGTTATCCTGGTGGCGGACGGCTACTGGAATTTTGCGACGGCTGCCGGTCTCGTGGGCAGCCTCACCTACGGGAAGCATATACCGCAGTCCATCGTGGTGGGCCTTTCGTATGACGGCGAGAACCTGGATTACGACAAACTGAGGGGCCCGGACCTCGAAAGCGGAACATGGAGCGGGATGTTCATGGGGGACGACCACTCGAAGAGATTCCTGGACATGATTGAAACCCAGGTGCTTCCCCTCCTGGAACGCGACTACCGCGCCGATTCCGGGCATCGCTATCTCGTGGGCGTCTCGTCGGGGGCGGATTTCACGCTTTTTGCAATGCTGTCGAAGCCCCAGCTCTTCCAGGGTTACGTTGCCGACAGTCCGTTTCCCCTGGGCATGTGGAACATGGAGCGTGCCTTTGCCGCGTCGGGGCGAACCGTGGAAGGGCGGGTTTCAATCTCCTCGTCGGAGAACGAATGGACCGAGTACCGGAAATGGAGCCCTATGTTCTATGAGCGGCTGAAGAGGGACGGGGTTGTGAAGGGCGGTTTGACGTACCGTGAAACGCCCGGCGTTCGCCATGCGGCGGGCCTTTCTGAGGCATATATGCGCGGCCTCATGTACGTCATGGAGCCCCTGGCGCCCGAGAAGGGCGTGGCGACGGACGATTTTGCAGAACCACCCGGGAAACGCTCCTTCATGGTCAGCTTTTGGATTCCCTTGGCAGCAGCCTCTCCCGAGGCCGTCGCATCCATGAGGCGCGACCACGAGGCCTTCATGGCGCGACTGATTGCGGATAAACGCGCAAGAATCGAACTGGTGGATTCGGACTCCGCGCCCGACTCCGCGGGCGCGCTTTTCATTGACGCGGCAAGCAGGGCTGAAGTCGCGGCAATGCTGGCGGAGGACCCGGCTGTTAAGAGCCATGAGGTCGATTTCGAAATATTAGGTGAATAGCGCCCTGACGGATCGGTCATCGCGGTGCAAACTTGACTTAGATAGTATCATAGCGATACTAATTGAGTGCCCCGAAAAGTCCGGCAACTAATTTCCGACCTTGAAAGAGCCGGGTTCGTCAATCGCGGCGGAAAGGGAAGCCATCGAAACTTTGAACATAAAAAAGGCCTGCGGATTACAATTTCCGGCAGCTCCGGACACGACGCTCTTCATTACCAGGAGAAGCAGGCGCGAAAAGCCATCGAAGAATGCAAAACATGAAACCGACCAAATCCACTATCAAGGAAGCTGCTCGAAGGTACCTTAAGGTCGTTGAATGGAGCGACGAGGACCAGTGCTACATCGGCAGTGCTCCGCCTCTGATTGGGCAAAGCTGCCACGGCAAGACCGAATCAGAAGTCATCAAGCAACTGCAGGCTATCGTCGAAGAGTGGGTTGAACTGCTCCTCGTCGACGGAAAGCCAATGCCAGAGGGAACCACTGACAGGTGTTTCAGCGGAAAATTTGTCGTCCGGCTTTCTCCTGAGATTCACAGAAAGGTCGCGCTCAAGGCGATGGCCAGGGGTGAGAGCCTAAACGAGTTTGTTTCGGAGACTCTGGCTCAATCTTAAAGCGAATCTCAGGGTGGCACTCGATAGCGGCAACGGTTCAAATCCATCCCCCATTCCATCCGAAATTCCGTAAGCGATTGATTCCAAACGAAAATTGGTGGTTTCCTAAACCGCTTGTCCCGGTTCAAGTCCGGGCGGGGGCACCACTTGTTGGGATTACTCCATAGATTTAAGCCGCGTTACGAAACTACGACCGGCTCTTGGAAGTCTTTGGTCAATCTCGGGCTCCTCGAAGTCTCCAATACCTCGTGCCGGAAGACCAAGGCCTTATCGAAAATGAGTCCGGTGCATCCCTATTTTGTAGTGGCGGTCGACGCAGCATGCCAATCCGGGAGAAATCCTCTTTTGGCCAAGAATGCATCCCCTTTTTCTCTCGCGTCAGCCGAAGCTATGGGATCGGGGTCGAAATTCTGCGGGTCAAAGGATTCCTTGCGGGTGAAAAGATGACCTACCCCCTGGTAGACGTAGAGAAAACATTCGCCCCCATGCCTCTTGGCCAGATCGCAATAGCGCGTGACTCCATCAAGTGTCGCAAGATTGTCGACGGCGCCGCTAAACACGATGGTCGGGGGAGGCGCACGGTTCATCCGTTCATCAGGTGAGTATTCCCGACCAAGGGCACGCTTGCCAAGTAGCCCTTGAAAATACGGGTCATGGCCTATCGCAACGGCTGGCGAGATGAGCACGAGTGCGTTGGGCACGGCGCTCGCCTTACCCATTTCCGCAGTGCCGAAAAACGCCAGAGACGCCGCAAGATGGCCTCCCGCAGAGATACCGAAAGCCGCAATGTGGTTAGGATCGATTCCTAACCTCAATGCGTTCTGCCGCATCCATCGCACTGCGTCGCGAGCGTCTTCCAAAGCCTCAATCGGAGTGATGAGGGTATCCTTGCTCGAAAGGCGGTACTCCGCAGCCACCGCGACAGCCCCAAAGGAGGCATATCTTTTCGCCGAATCGTAAACCCACTCCGGCGATCCCGCTACAAATCCGCCCCCGTGAAAAAGGATGATGGCAGGGCGAATTCTAACAGTCCCGTCTCCTTCGGGGCGAAAGACATGCACTGTAAGCTTCTCATCGGCCGCAGTCTTATAGACCATGATTTCGGGTCCTGAAACCGGTTCTTGGGCAGATAAGCGGCTTAGTCCCAAGGCAAGGGCCAGCAAAGTGCCGAGCTTACCTCGCAGTCTGGCGCCAGAGGGCCCAGGGAGACGATTTTGAGCTATTTTCATTTAAACAAGAGGATTTGATCCCAGCCTCGATACTACCCTCGAGGTGCGAATGCTTGAGTTGTCCCAAAGAATAGCCAATGGCATTGAGATTCTGCCGCTGTCGCCGCCTTGACCATTTCAGGGGTCTGTGTCACATATGTGACACATGAAGACGATATCCATACGAGAACTTCATCGAGCTACTGGCGAGTGGGTACGACGGGCAGCCGCGGGCGAAGTAAATGTCACGGAGCGGGGCAGATTAATTGCCAAGATAGTGCCGGCCCAGCCTGCACCATTGAAGGCATTCTTCGCCAAGCCGAGATTCACCCGCGCATTTCTGACACATCGTAAGCACCTCCGAGGTGGCAACGATAGTACAAGGCTCATCAGTGAAGAACGGGACCACGAGATCGTGTGATCTATTTCGACACGAGCTATCTTGTCAGGCTCTATTATCACGATCCCGGAGCTGAAAAGGTCCAGGCGCTCGCGGCCTCGGACAACATTGCATGCGCGGCACATGGCAACGCTGAGATGATCGCGGCCTTTCACCGCAAGTTTCGGGAGCGGGCTATTTCTCAGGCATCCTATACAGCATTGCTCGGACAGGTGCGCATTCACGACAAGGCAAGGGCATTTCAATGGCTTTCGGCTGGCCCTGAAATCTATGTCGGAATCGCAGAAATCTACGCCCGACTTCCGGCAACGGTTTTTCTTCGTGCTGCGGATGCGCTACACCTTGCGACAGCCGCCCATAACGGATTCCGGCACGTTTATTCCAATGACGCACACCTTCTCGCTGCTGCGACATACTTTGGAATTGAGGGAAGGAACACAATCGGGCGGTCGATCTAAAACTGAGGGCGTCGGGAGCGGGCAGAATTCCATCCCCCATTCCCACCGAAATTACATAACCAATTGATGTCAAACGAAAAGCAGCGGTTTCCTAAACCGCTTGTCCCGGTTCAAGTCCGGGCCGGGGCGCCACTTTCAAAGTAGGGGTTCCAGAGGGAGGACGACGGTTTCCGACTTAGAGGTCCGTGGGACAGAGCGGTAGAAGGAAGGACATCAAGCCCAATGTTCTTTGTGAAAGACGTCTTCTTTGCGCTAACAGCGGATTTCCAAATACATCGTTGGAACCTAGATTGCGGAGTCGGTTTTAGGCGAATTCTGGTCGCCTATTGGTTACGCAGAAACCTTTTCGGCAATCTCTTCTTCTTTCTTATTGGGCTCCCCTTTTCCTGTGGTTATCAGGCTGCGTAAACTGTCGTTGATATAAAAGCCCCATGCGCCTGAACAGCCGCCGTAGCATTCTATGGTAGGAACCAAACCAGTGTGCGTAAAGCGGAGTTGGGTCTTGTTAGCCTTCCTGGTGATCTCAAAGACGATTTCAGTGCCGTCCCACTCAGCCTTGTCTTTGACAAAGTTGATGCGGCTATTCGAAACATGCCACACGACTTTCTTACCTGGCACGAACTCAGTGATCTTCTGGGAGGTGCGGTGAAGGTCTTCGTAGCGGTACGTAAACTCGGCGCCGCTTTTGTCGGTTCTACCGCTAATTTCTCCGGACCACCACCCACGAACGTTGTTGATGGCGTCAAAGACTTCTTCGGGAGATTGGCCTACCGTAAAAGCCGTGGTGTAATTTTGATTTTTCATGATTCTCTCCAATTTCGCGGTTTGAGGATGCTTATGACAAGACAGGCTCTGCTTGAACGATCGCCGCAAACTGGCGCTCAAGCGCCTTGACCGCACCGTTGCGCCAGCTCTCCGTCAGGGACGCTGACATGGGGTCTGGGAAGATGTCCTCCTCCTCTTTCTCCACTCCGTCGAAGATGGCTTGCGCAACGGACTGAGGAGAGGCCTTCGGTACCTGGAAGCCTCGGGACATTTCAGTGTCCACGGGTCCAGTCAGGACGGCATGTACGCTCACACCCCGTCCAGCCAAAAGAGCGCGCAGCGATTGTGACAGGGAGAACGCGGCCGCCTTTGAGATCGAGTAAGCCGGAATGATCGGTAACGCGGCCCAGGCCACCACCGACAGAATGTTAACGATCGCTCCCCGAGAATGAGTCAGCAACGGCAGGAAAGCCTGGGTCATGTCATACGGGCCAAACAGATTGACGGCGAGGTGCCGCTCGAGCACGTCACGATCGCTTAAGTCATCGAAAAGCGCCAGGCCGGCGTTATTGATGAGGACATCGAGAGACTTGACTTCCTCGACCGCTGCCTGAATCTGCGCCGCGTTTGTCACGTCCAGGGTCAATGGCGTGACGCGCCCATCCGGATGGGCCAAGGGCTGACGCGTACCGGCATACACGCGCTTCGCACCTCTCCTCAAGGCTTCCTCAACCAGCGCATATCCTATACCGCGATTCGCCCCAGTCACTAGAATTACTTTGTCTTCGACTGTGTTCATTTATTCCCTTTTTGTTAGGTTATTATTTGTTGCGACTGCGAAACTGGCCTATGGGAATTGGCAAAAAGCGAGTCCACATAATTTCTGGCTAGTCTCAAATTGGTGCGAATCAGTTCCGTCGATTGCCGCGCCTTGCCGACCAGCATGGAACCTTGCCAGAGACTATTGAGAAACCATGCGACTTCAGCGGGATCGAAATTGATGGCAGGTTTCAACTGCTGTTTTGCCGCCTCTAGGCGTGAACGAAACATTTCCGACCAGGTGTCCAGTTCGCGTACACAGGCGGCGCGAAAGCCGGGATGCTCGCCCGATAGTTCCTGCGTCAACATGCCTACCAGGCAGACACAAGGCTCCGGCCTTCTGGTCAAACCCTCCATCATGTCAAACAGCCGATGAATTTCCTCCAACGGTTCGCCCGGCTGTTTCCACGCCTCGGCATATACTGACTGGCCGAACTCGCCCCATGCCTTCACGACGGCTTGCCCGACGTCGTCCTTGTTCTCGAAATGATGAAAAAAACTGCCCTTGGTAACGCCTGCCTTGGCGCAAATCTCGTCCACTGTGCTTGCGTTGAATCCCCGCTCTAACATTAAGCCCACAGTCGATTCAATCAGCTTGCGCCGCGTGGCCGCTGGCTGTTTTTTTGATTTGATATTAATCATACCTACTAGTTGGTATGAATATTCTTTTTTCGAATTCGTCAACCAGTTTTTCAGATCTTTTTTGTACAGGCTTGGAAGAGGCCGCCAAGGAGTGCCTTATGCAAGAGGGAGGGATTGCGGCATGGCTAACAAAGTGACCTAGACCTGCGGCCGTTTTTCGTCTGGATTGATCCATTCCCCGGATCCGTGATTCCGAGCAATACGAATCAGTTTCCTCCTGCCTCCCCCTCACCCAATCCTAGAATTTGATTCATCGGCTCACTGTTAATTCTACCCAAATGCCACAACTGCGAATCGCGAGCTGCTATAACACCCTCCCTTTAAAGGTCCTTTAGTTGCGGCGTAAATCTGCCAATGGCAGCCTGATCATCGAATTGACCGATGCTGACAGGAAGGAGTCATTAGCCGAGGCGCGCTATATTCTCCGGTTCTGCGAGAAGATGGGCTTCCGGCTTTTCGCATGCCACTAGGAGATCACTGCTGCCAACGCC
>CAAGKR010048122.1_pt1 | contig 15946 bp, 16 predicted proteins | sample 2556971 | NCBI WGS metagenome assembly CAAGKR01 (sample SAMEA5207829, study PRJEB30636) | soil metagenome | biome: forest; feature: boreal; material: soil | place: USA | collected 2011-09 | depth 1 m | reverse complement strand
TTTGCGTCGACAAAGACGAGCGCGGCCAGCGTGATTTCCTCGGTGGCGCGCTTTTTGCGCTTTTCAGGAATGGAATCGACCAGACCCAGTTTGCGCGCTTCGCAAAATTCGTTGACCGGGCACAGCAGGCATTGCGGCGCGCGGGGTGTGCAGATCGTGGCGCCGAGTTCCATCATCGCCTGGTTCCAGTCGCCGGGACCTCGCGGGTCGAGGAGGGTATCGGCGATTCGCTGAAGTTCCTGCCATCGTGAGCCAGCGCGCAGGTCGCCCTGTATGGCGCCGAGACGGGCGAGAACGCGGGCAACGTTGCCATCCAGGACGGCGAGTCTCTTAGCGTAGGCGATGCTGAGAATTGCGGCGGCAGTGTAGTTGCCGATGCCGGGCAATGCGAGTGCATCGGCGGTCGCAGCAGGAAACGCTCCAGCGTGTTTTCTGACGATCTGCTGCGCCGCGTTCTGAAGATTTCGCGCGCGCGAGTAGTAGCCCAGGCCGGACCATAGCCGCAGCACTTCTTCCTGAGATGCCACAGCTAGAGATTTCACGGTCGGAAACCGCGCCAGGAAGCGCTCGTAGTAGGGAATAACCGTGCCCACGCGGGTTTGCTGCAGCATAATTTCGGAAAGCCAGATGCGGTAGGGATCTCGGTCGCGACGCCAGGGAAGATCGCGCTGGAATTGTGCGAACCACGATTGAAGATTTTTGCGGAAGCGGGTGAGTGAGCGGCCGTGGATCATGCGAAGAGCTAGTTTCGCACAGGTGAGAGCAAAGAATTGACACGAGGTCACAGAGGAGGAGCACAGAGATCACCGAGGCTCTGTGCTCGAAAGAATTTTTGCAACTTAGGACGCGACGTCCTCGGCAAACACTATGTACGAAGAGTGCCACAAGGCCGGGAGCATGGAGCCCCTCGGTTGCGATGTGACGATAATCTTGAAGGAATCGGGATTCGCGGCCAGATCGGAAAGAAGTGCGGAGCTGGAGTCCGGCGCGATGGGCTGGACATGCGCCAGGTGCCGAAGAACGGTGTAAATATTTTCGGATGTTGGCGCGAGAGGTACATCGGCTTTAGAGCTGCGAAACTCTAGCAGTGTATTGCGCTCGTGAAGATTCCAGGCGATGGCGGCGCACAAGGTGACGGCGCGTTCGAAGCGCTCCTTTTCGGCTGGTGAGGCGGAAGAATTCGCTGCGGCGCTATGCGGATCAAACACCAGCAGCACGTTGCAATCGTCTTCGCGGGCGAACTCACGAACCATCAGCGTGCCTGAACGCGCGGAAGCCTTCCAGTGCACCAGGCGCGCGCCGTCATTGGGCTGATAGTTGCGGAGCGCATATAGATCTTGGCCGCGGCCTTTGGTGAAACTTTCCATGGCGCCCTGAATTCCGGGGCGAATGTCCAGAAATTCCGAGGAAGCTTCAACGGAAGGGTATACCAGAGCTTCCGTGGGAAGATCGAGGCGGCGGGCCTTCTGCAAAAAACCAAAAGGGAAACGCGAGACGATGCGGAATGCTTCCTGGCGATAGACTCCGCGTTTGGGAAAAAGCAGTGGGACGGATTGCTTCACGGATTCCTGCCTCGCCAGGTACGGAAAATAAACGGGAGTTTGCAGAACTGCGGCCGCGGAATCGACGCCTTTCTTGGCTGCGCCTTCGACACGCAATGAAAATGAAGGCAGAGTCTGTTTTTCGTTCTGGAGTTCAACTGTTGCATTCACGGATTGGCCGGCGAAGATGTGCTCCGGCAGCTTCAGTCGCAGCTCGATTCCGGCGAGCGTGACGGAAGAAAGAATGCCGGACATCAAAATGCTGGCGATCAAGCTGGCGAGAATCATGAAGAGTAGATTATTGCCGGTGTTCAACGCGGCGAGAGCGACCAGAATGATACCGACGACGTAAATCCAGCCCTGCCGCGTGATTTTATATTCCATGCGATAGCCGATCCAGCGCAGCGGCGTGCGTTTCGCGAGGACCGGTAAAAGGGTGACGGCGACCCAACCGGCTACAAGCAGGGCCATCAGCGCCGAACCGGAAGCGAGAGGAACATTTCCCAGTTGCGCCGCAGCTCCGGAGTACAGAGCCAGAACCATTGCGACGCTGAGCGCGGCCATCGATAGAAAGAATGCGCGCACGGAAGGGCGGTCGGCTTTGGCCCAGGCTTTTGAAATGGCGGAGGAGAGATTCATTGCGTTTGCGACTGTCGAAGAGGACCGGGTCTGCGCTATAGGCAAATCCTAGAGCACCGTCAGGAGTGCCCTTCACATTCTGCCACGCTGTCACGTTACAGCGGAACGCGGACGGAATCGACAATTTCGCGAAGCACGTTCTCTGTGCTCTCCGACTTTTTCTGCAGCGAGGCGTGGCGTGCGCTGGCGACCACGCGATGAGCGAAAACAGCCACGGCAAGTTGCTTGAAATCATCGGGCAGGCAAAAATCCCGGCCATCGAGAAATGCGCGCGCCTGTGCTGCGCGTTGCAGCATCAGCGTGCCGCGCGGACTAACGCCGAGAGCGAGCTGGTCGGATTTGCGCGTGCGGTTGACGATGTCGAGCGCGTAGTCGTGCAGGCTGGAGTCAACTTTGACGCGCGTAACACTTTCCTGCATGGACAGAACATCCGCGACGTCGGCGATCGGTCCGAGTACACCGGCGGATTCATCAGTGGCGCGACTGCGGAGAATATCCTTTTCCGTTTCGTGCGAAGGGTAGCCCATCTTGATGCGCATTAAGAAGCGATCAAGCTGCGACTCGGGAAGTGGGTAAGTCCCGTGATGCTCCACGGGATTTTGCGTGGCGATTACCAGGAACGGTTGCGGCAACGGGAGCGTGCGGCCGTCGACGGTGACCTGCGCCTCGTTCATGGCTTCGAGCAGCGCGGATTGCGTACGCGGGGTGGTGCGGTTGATTTCGTCGGCGAGCACAACATTAGCGAAAATGGGGCCGTGGCGAAACTCGAACTCGCGCGATTCCGGATTGTAGATGCTCACGCCCAGGACGTCGCTCGGCAAAAGATCACTGGTGAACTGAATGCGCTGGAAGGAGCAATGGAAAGATTTCGCCAAAGCCTGCGCAAGAGTAGTTTTGCCGACGCCGGGCACGTCTTCGATAAGCAGATGGCCGCGCGCCAGGAGCGTGATCAACGCGAGCTGAATCACATCTTCTTTGCCAAAAATGGCGCGGGCAATGGAGCGCTGCAGTTGCGAGACCACGCTCGAAGTTGCGGTCAGCATCGGTTGAAAACCCTTAGTCTTCCTGCTACAAATAGAGGAAGGAACGCGCCTGGCGAACGCAACTCCTTCTACGCTTTGACAGGCTGCCCGAGTGCAGGGTTTCCCGTCAATTGAAAACCCGTTGCAAAACGGGCGATTAGCTCAGCGGTTAGAGCGCTCGCCTCACACGCGAGAGGTCAAAGGTTCAAATCCTTTATCGCCCACCACTTCCTGATTCTCCCATCTTACAGCCTAGGGTGACTTCTATCGCGTCTACTGTGTGTTGAATTTGCTATTCGCTCGCTGGAATCGCGTACACATCAAAAGGCTCGGAATTGGCACACTCGGCTAACCCGACTGCACATTCGGCGAGGCATTTTGTGCCCACAGAATGGTCTTGTAGAGTGGTGGCATGCAAATCATTCTTCGCGCCGTTGAGTTTTTGAGCTTGGGGTTGTGGCTCGGAGCGGATGCTTTCCTCAGCTTCGTCGTTGCGCCTGGCGCGTTTGCGGTGCTCGCTAGCCGCGAGTCGGCGGGCCTGCTGGTTGGCTACTCGCTGACGCGCTTGCACTTTGCCGGGATTTTTCTTGGGCTTTTGTTTTTGCTTGCGCGTTTATTGCGCACCCATAGCCTTGCCAGCGCTACGGTGCTGTGCGTAGTGATCATGATCGCGCTCACCGCTGTTTCGCAATTCACCGTGAGCAAGCGCATGGCGGTCCTTCGCACGCAGATGGGTTCCATTCAAAACACAGCCGATAGCGATCCCTCCCGAGCCGAATTCAACAAGCTCCACAAACGCTCCGTTTTCTTCGAGGGCTCAGTCTTGCTCCTGGGCCTGGCCGGCGTGTGCCTCCTCGTCCGCGAAGTTCCCGTCCGTCCGTAATTTCGCTAAGAACGTTTCTTGCGTTGCGATTTGTCTGTTGTATGTCGATTCTTGCTGCGCGGCGGGCGCGGGCGGATTTTGTTGGTGGTGGCGTACCCCGCGCGTTCGAACGCTCGCCACATGTACCAACTGGCGACGGTGCGATAGGGGCGCCAGCGTTCGCCGAATTTCAACAACTCTGCGGGCTTCGGCATGTGCTTCTTGCCATACGCAACGGACCAGCCCTTTTTGACGCCGAGGTCGTGAATCGGTAAGACATCCGGCCGGCCCAGTCGGAAAATCAAGAACATTTCGACGGTCCATGCACCGATGCCGCGCACCGAAATCAGCCGTTCTACCAATTCTTCGTCTCTTAGCGACAGCGCCTGTTCGAACGTCGGCACAACTCCTTGCAGCGCTTTCTTCGCCAGGTCTTTCATGGCCACGACCTTTGCGCCAGAGAGGCCGGCCTTCCGCAATTTGCTCGTTGGCAGCTTTAGCATCTCCTCCGGCGTTGGCGGGCCTCCGTGAGGACTGAGCGTCTTCACCCGTCCAAAAATTGTCGCCGCCGCTTTGCCGGAAATGGATTGGTAAGCGATCGACTCAAGCAGAACTTCGTAAGGCGATTGCGCGTCGGTGACGTCGATCTCAAAGGGCGTCATTTCCGCGATTAATCGTTTCAAGCACTCGTCGCGCTCTGAAAGATGACGTATCGCCTCCGCCAAATCGAAAGCGAGGTTCGCTGGTGGCATATTCACGGTCATGGAATCTCCATTCCGGAAACGGGCGAGTAGAATAGCAATGTTTCGAGCGACGTTGAGCGAAATTCGCAGGCTCGTGAGGCGACATGGGGCGCGTGTGCTAGAATTACGGGTTTATGCAGACAGGAATTATTGGACTACCACAGGTTGGCAAGACCACGCTGTTCCGGATCCTGACGAAAGCGAACGTCGAAGGCAAAGGCGGCCAGGCGACGCACGTCGGCGTGGCCAAAGTGCCGGAGCCGCGGCTGCTGGAACTCGCCAAACTCTACAACCCGAAAAAAATCACCTACGCTACGGTGCAATACGTCGATCTCGGCGGCATGCAGAAAGAACGCATGCGCGAAAGCCTCGCTTCGCTGCGCGATGTCGACGCCATCGCCCACGTTATCCGCGTCTTTGACGATCCAAGTGTGCCGCACTCCGAGGGCACCATCGATCCGCTGCGCGATGCCACCAACCTCGACCTGGAACTGATCCTTTCCGATCACGAGCAAATCTCCAAGCGCCTGGAACGCATCGACAAGGATTTGAAGAAAAAACAAGACAAGCAACTCGAACTGGAAAAAACCGTTCTCGAAAAGTGTAAGGCGCACCTCGAAGCTGAAAAGCCGCTGCGGGAGTTGGTCCTCACCACGGAAGAGCGCAAGCCCATCGGTGGGTTTTTGTTCATGTCGCAACGTCCAATGCTTTACGTTCTAAACCTCGGCGACGACGAAGCCGCCGAAATGGACAAGGCCATCGAGAAGCACAAGCTCTCCGCTCTCCAAGGCCGCCCGAATACCGCCGTCGTCGCCGTCTGCGGACGCCTCGAAGCCGAACTCGCTGAAATGGAAGAAAAGGAAGCCGCCGAAATGCTCGCTTCTTACGGCCTGAAAGAACCCGGCCTGAATCGCATGATCCGCGCCACCTACGATCTAATGGGCCTGTTCCCATTTTTCACCGCCGGCGAACCGGAAGTGCGCGCCTGGACGATTCGCAAAGGCTCCACCGCCGTAAAAGCAGCCGGCGAAATTCATAGCGACATCGAAAAAGGATTTATACGCGCAGAAGTGGTGCGCTGCGAAGACCTGCTCACTGCCGGGAGCCTCGCCGCCGCAAGAGAAAAGGCGCAGGTTCGCCTCGAAGGAAAAGAATACATCGTGCAAGAGGGCGATGTTATCCTTTTTCGCCACAGCGGCTAACGGCATGCAGCTCATAAGCGACCTTCAGAAACGAATCGTTTCTAGCAATTCACTGACCGAATTGCTCCACGTTACATGACCCAATCTCTCTCGTTCCGCATCGCCATCGCAGCAATTCTGGGACTAGTAGCCGGCGGCGGAAACGTGCTCGGCGGTTACTTCGTGGTGTATCGGGAGTGGCCGCGCAGGTATCTGCAGTATTTTCTAGCTTTGGGCGCAGGATACATGCTTGCAGTGGCGCTAGTGGAGTTGATTCCGGAATCGTTAAAGCTCGCCGGAGAAAATGCGCTGCTATACGTGCTGGCGGGATTTTTCCTGGTGCATCTGTTCGAACACATTCTGGCGCCGCACTTTCATTTTGGAGAAGAGACCCACGCGGAGGAACTGCATCGACACCATGCGCGAACCACCGTGCTGCTCGGATTGGCGATCCACACCTTTTTCGACGGGGTGGCCATCGCGGCCGGCTTTCTGGTTTCCACCTGGCTCGGCGTGGTGGTCTTTTTTGCAGTGTTCCTGCACAAGCTGCCGGAGGGGTTTACGGTCGCGTCCATGATGCTGGCCAGCGGCCAAGGGAAAAAGAAAGCCGTGCAGGCGGCTGCGCTGCTGGGTGTGGCAACGCTGGCCGGTGTGTTGCTGACCAGTGTGCTCCAGGGCCAGCTAAAGTACGCTCTGCCCATTTCCGGCGGAGTGACGCTTTATGTGGCGGCCACCGACCTGCTTCCGGAGGTAAATCGAGAGCCTGGCTGGCGAATGGCTCTCTTGGTCTTCACCGGTGTAGCCAGCTTGTTGATAATGAAAGCCTTATTTCGGATGTAACCACGACGATGCTTGGTTCACGCGTTCAAGTTCGGGAAGCGCGTATGGTCTCTCTTGGCTACTCCGTCGCATGTGGTTAAACTGCAACTTTTTGAGAACAAACGTGTTTGGTAGAGTGTGGCGGCTATGGTCAGAACCGACGTCCAACTGATGCTGGACGTGAAATCGGGCGACGAAGCTTCCTTTGAGCTTCTGTTGCACCGCTATCGCACGCCACTCGTCAACTTCCTGTACCGCATGGTGCGGAACCGGGAGCAGGCGGAGGACCTCGCGCAGGAGGTTTTTCTGCGGGTGTACCGCGCGCGCGGCGAATATCTGCCGACCGCTAAGTTCACCACCTGGCTCTTCCGCATCGCGACGAATCTGGCGCTGAACTCGTTGCGAGATAACCGCTATAAGAAGCTGGAAGACTCCATCGACGCACCCGCCAGAATTGATTCCGAAGATGGAGACGAAAGGCCACTGGATGTTGCGGAGAAACATCCCAACATTGAACAGCATCTTGTGGAAGTGGCGCGGTCACAGATGATCCGCCATGCGATCGACAAGCTTCCGGAAAAGCAGCGCGCCGCTGTGCTGTTGCACAAGTATCAGGAGTTGGACTATGCAGAGATTTCAAAGATTCTCACTTGTTCGGAAAGCGCGTTAAAATCGCTGCTGTTCCGGGCTTATGAGGCGCTGCGGGTGGAACTAGCCCCGCTTGTGGCGCACAGGTGAAACAGTAGGGCAGGGAAAGAAGGCAGTGATGAGTTGCGAAAAAATGGAAAGCCGCATCCTGGGATTCGTCGATGGACGGCTGAAGGAAAGCGAACGGCTGGAAGCGGAAAAGCATCTGGCCAGCTGCAGCGCCTGCGCTCTGCGCGTGAATGAGTTTCGTGCAGTGAGCAGTTTGCTGGAAGAGCTACCGGTGATTGCGCCTTCAGACGCGTTCGACGCACGTGTGCACGCGCTGGTGGCAGCGGAACCGGTGAAGCAGGCAAGTTGGTGGGCATGGTTGAGCTTGTCCCCGCGTGTGGCGTTTGCAGCAGCGGTGCTGGCGATGGCGATAGTGTGGATGGGATTTTCTTCACGACAACTGGTACAACCTCCAATGGATATGGCCCAGACCGATGCGCAGATGATGCAGGATTTGCCGGTGCTGGAAGATCACGATGTACTGACTAACTTCGAGCCTTTGAAGGAATTGCCGCCTCCAGTGCAGGCGGACGAGGATTCGGCTAATCCGCAACAGATGTAATTGTATTTGCGGCGGACGATTTCGCTCGATGCAGAGATATTGTGAAAAAGAAAATCCAATTCGGCTTGGCGCCACTGGTGCTGGTAGCGATGGTGGGTTTCGCTACCCTGCCGGGCCGCGCGCAGACGCAGAAGCCGCATACGGACCGGCCTCCGCAACAGGCGCAGCATCCCCCACAAACGCATCCGCCCGCGCAGCGCACCGCGCCGCCAAATAATCCGCACCCGCAAGCATCAAATCCAAACGCCTATCGGCCGCCGCAAACAAATGGCGCGCCCCCATCGAACTTTAGCAATGGTTATCGCCCCGGGTATGGCGGCGGTGCCCGATTGACTCCGCGCCAGCAGGTGGGTGTGGGAGCGCCGCGCCCGTGGGTGGATCAGATGCGCTCGCTGAGTCCGCAACAGCGCGACAATGTTCTGCAGAACAGTCGAGCTTTTCAGAATCTTTCGCCGGATAAGCAAAATAAAATCCGGCAGCAATTCAATCAGTGGGACCGCATGAGCCCGTCGCAACGCGCCGATTTGCGCGACAAGGAAGATACCTGGAGAAATTTGACTCCGCAGCAGCGGGAACACATCAAGAACGATGTGTTACCGCGGATGCGGCAGATGCCCTGGGACCGCCAGCAGATGATCAAGCAGAAGCTGGGGGTGCTGAAAAACATGCCGGAATCGGCGCGCAATCAGCGCCTCGCCGATCCCAATTTTACCCGGGGCATGAGCGACGAAGAACGATCGACATTGCAGGATTTGAGCCACATGCACGTGGGTTCGGCTCCCGATCCGCCGGGGGAGTAAGGAAGTTAGGAGTTTTTGGTTTTAAGTTCTAAGTAAGACAAAAATCCTCACGCTATCGCGGATTTTCTACATTGCTGAACCGCAGCTACCACAGTGGTAGTATCTTGACTATTTTTCTTGCGAGTCGTTCTTGCTCGGAAAATCGCGGTCCAAGATTTGAGATCTTGCCAAGAGGGCTTGCAAAAACATTCCGAATGCATCCGAATGCAACGCGAAGGCTGCGTCGATCCAGCGCTGGCTCAAAGTGTGTGGGCCAAGCCCGCGCGGGAGACATACTTAATAAAATGAAACAGCCCCGCTGTGCCCGCTAAAATGGCGGGTGTTAAGGTCAAGAGCATAGAAAAGATTAAGCCTAACCTGAATGATAGACCTGCCAACGCATCAACTTCACGAGCCGCAATTTTGCGAACGATCAATTCGACTAGCCAGCCACAGGTGAAGCAGAGATTGGCGGCGATCCCATACAAAACAACGCCCACCAAAGCGAAAAGGGGAGGATCTGGCCATCCAAAGTCGATCCCGAAAAAGATCTCGCTGGCCAGGCAAACAACGATTGTAACAACGCAAGTGAGGATTCCACAAATGCCGACGATCAAGTTGTAGGAAACTCTTCTTGCTTCCCACCAGCCAACTACCTCGCTGGCGGTGTTTGTGGGAGTGTCCCTTCGAAAGAGATCGGAGTTCCGCAGATTGGCCAGCGCCTGCCTCGGATAGGTAAGCAAGACACTCATGGTGGTCGTCAACCTCGTGCTGCACAGACGTTCGATCCAGCAAATGAATGTTAACCCGAATGATTTGAGTTATTGAGATGTTAAGTCAACTCTGTTTCGCAACGCGCCCGTAAACGTGGAGTATCATCATTAAAGAGGGTCCTTCCGATTCCGGCTTTGTCCAACCGATTCCGTGCGCTGCAGCACCGCAACTTTCAGCTCTTCATCATTGGCCAACTGATTTCACTCATCGGAACGTGGATGCAAACTACGGCGCAGCAGTGGCTGGTCTACAAATTGACCGGCTCGGTGGCCATGCTGGGAGTTTTTGGATTTGCGAATCAAGCTCCGATGTTGTTTCTGGCGTGGATGGGTGGCTATGTCGGCGATCGCTACAACCGCCACGTCGGGGTTATCGTGACACAGTCGTGCTCGATGGTGCTGGCGTTCCTGCTGGCCTTTCTCACCCTGACTCACCTCATCCAGGAATGGCATTTGATTGTCATTGCTTTTCTGGTGGGCATCGTCAACGCCTTCGACGTTCCCATCCGTCAGTCGTTTTTCGCGCACATGGTGGCCAGGGAACATCTTCCCAATGCCATCGCACTGAACTCCTCGATTTTTAATGGCGCGCGCGTGGTGGGTCCCGCCATCGCTGGTTTTGCTATCGCGTGGGTAGGCGAAGGCTGGTGCTTCTTCCTGAACGGCGTCAGCTTTATTGCTGTGCTCGTTGCCCTAGGGATGATGCGCATTGATCGCGTTGAAAAGAAAAAGTCCCACGAATCGCCGGTTCGGAGCTTTGTACAGGGATTCCGCTTTGCCATGGCCGACGTCCCGATTCGTTCCGCTTTATTGCTTTTATCCGTGCTTAGCCTGTTCGGGTTGCAATATTCGGTTTTTCTTCCGATTTATGCGAGCGACGTCTTGCACGGTGGCGCGCGCGTGCTGGGACTATTAATGAGCGCGGCGGGTGTCGGGGCGGTATTGGGCGCGCTGCAATTCGCGGCACGCACCGAATACAAAGGATTGTCGCCGTGGATCGCGGCTACCTGCACAGTCAGCGCCATCGGACTGATTGTCTTTTCACAAGCCGCTGCCTTCTGGCTCTGTGCGCTGGTTTTGTTTGTGGTTGGATTTGCAGCCACTTCGCAGATGGCCGCGACGAACACCATCATTCAGGAACGCGTGCCGGACGAAATGCGCAGCCGGCTAATGGCGGTCTACGCCACGATGTTTATGGGTGTGCAACCGATCGGGTCGTTGCTCGCCGGGGGCGTAGCCAAACGCATCGGCGCGCCCGATACGCTGTTGCTATTTGGCTCACTCGTGCTGGTCGGATGCTTCGTCTTCATTTTGCTGGTGGTCATGAAGATGAACAAATCCGGCTCAACTCCGGTGGCCGTTTCCGCCCGCTAGTGTTGCGGCAGCTTCATGGCGCCTTTGAGCGAAGCAGCAGTTCTCCCGCACGCCAGAAAGTCTTAGGAGGGATTCGGACGGTAAACCCAATCGACGGATGACACGGGCAAAATCGCATCGACAGTAGCTACACCATCCAGGATCGCGTCGACGATTGGCCGTGTAGGGGCCAGCGAACAGACTGGATCGGTGGACGCGGCATCACCCGTTAATAAGAACGCCTGGCAGCGGCAACCGCCGAAATCCACGCTCCGCCGGTCGCACGATTTACACGGTTCCTGCATCCACTCTTCGCCGCGAAACGCGCGAAAAGCCGCCGAAGATTCCCAGATTTCGCGCAGGCTTTTATCCATTACGTTTTCAAATCGGAATCCGGGAATGGCACTCGCCGCGTGGCAGGGAAGCGCGGCACCGTCCGGCGAAATGAGCATGAGCTTGCGCCCCCAGCCGCCGACGCAGGGTTTCGGATAGCGGGCATAATAGTCGGGAACCACGAAGACCAGCCGCGTTTTGCCCTTCAAGCGTTCTTCCGCCGCTTTCAACGTTGTGACGCAGTGGTCAAGTTGCGCACGTGTAGGCAATAGCTGGGCGCGATTGGCCAGGCCATAGCCGTAATACTGCACGCTGGCAAATTCCACGCACCCGGGTTCGTGTTCTTCCACCAGCGCCAGCATTTCTTCCAGTTCGTCAATGTTCTGCCGGTGAATCACAAAATTCAACGTCACGCCGATGCGATGTTTCTTAAGCCATTCCAAAACGCGCAATTTTTGTGCGTGCGTTTTTGTGCCAGAGATTTTGCTGGCGGTTTCTTCGCGCGCCCCCTGAAAACTGAGTTGAAAGTGGTCGAGACCGGCCTCAACGAGCGCGCCAAGCGTAGCTTCGTCGAGGGGAAGTCCACTGCTGATCAGGCTGACATACAATCCCGCGACACGTGCGGAGCGTACCAGTTCGATGATGTCCGTGCGCGCCAGTGGTTCGCCGCCGGTGAAATCAGCTTGCAGCACGCCAAGTTCGCTGGCTTCACGAAAAACGCGCGACCAGACGTCCGTACCGAGTTCGGTTGAGCGGCTGGTGAGTTCGACGGGATTCGAGCAGTACACGCAATGCAGCGGACATCGATGGGTCAGTTCAGCGACGAGGGCCAATGGAGTCTTTGGGGTTTCGGTCATGTTGAACGGAATCGGCTATGCAAAAAACTAGAAGTCGATGGCCCGCTGGTCGTGGAGCAGCGTCAGATATCCCAGAAGATCGCTCGTAATGCGCTCCGGTTCGGCTTTGGCGTACAGCTTGTGCAAATCTTCGGCGATCTGCCCCACGGTATGCTTCCCGTCACAGCGCAGAACGATTTCCAAACTCGGGCCGTTCAGCCGCAGGGCCCGTTCGGGCATCTGCAACATGCGCTGCTCCTGCGATTTTTCATTCAATCGGACACCAGGAGCGAGGCGTGGCATGGCGGAGAGTTCCGGTTTCATCTGGATTCCTTAGCCGGCTGAAAAGCGCCGGGTGGCGGCCAGCCGGGATTGACGTACGCGAAATACAAGGCATCGAGCTGCGCCCACAGAATATCGCACTTGGCACGAAGCGCGGCATACGCCAAGTCCTGCTGTTCCCGGGTACGGGCATGCTTCACACAGTAGTCCAGCGCGAACTCGGAGTCTTCCGGGGCTTGCGTCAGGCGTCCGGCGAAATAATCCAGTCCACCTGAAAGCCATGGATAGTGCTGTCGCATGCGATCTATGCGCAGCGCGATAAGCTCATGACTGAATAATTCCGTCAGCGAAGAGGCCACCGCCTCCAGATGCGAGCGGGTCGAGACAAAATGAACGTACGCCTGCACCGCGAAGCGCGTGGCGGGAAGGATTCCATCTCCGCACAACGCCTGGTTGCGATCGAGTCCGATAGCTTCGACCAGCTTCAGCCACTTTTCGATGCCGCCCGGTCTCGTGCCGTCCCCATCATGGTCCAGAATTCGTTTGCGCCAGGCGATTCGAAACGCGGGATCTTCACTGCGCGCAAGAATGGCCGCGTCTTTGATAGGGATATGTTCCTGATAGTAGTAGCGATTCAGCGCCCAGGCTTGCAGTTGGCCGCGAGTGAGTTTTCCTTCGTGCATGAGCAGGTGAAAAGGATGCCGGTGATGGTAGCGCTCCGCGCCAATGGCGTGAAAACCGGCGACGAATTCGGCCTCGTTGAGCAACGGCTTTTCGGCGGCGGTGGAGGTCATAGATCGAATTCCCCTCCGTCGTAGGCAATTTCAAAGCCTGCATCCAGCACCACGCGATGTTCCGGGCTATCTTCATCGAGAACCGGATTCGTGTTGTTCATGTGGATCAGGATTTTGCGACCCTTTGCAGCTTTCGGATATTGCTCCAGCAGGCCATCCGGTCCGGAGAGGGGGAGGTGACCAATTTCGCGAGCGGTTTTCTTGCTTCGCCCAGTCTGCATCAGTTCCTCATCCGACCAGAAGGTGCCATCGATAAAGGTGAGATCTGAACTTGCTGCCACTCGCTCCCATTGGGAATTTGCGCCGGCCAGACATGGAGCGATGAAAATTTTCTTAGCATCCTGCTCGATAACTAATCCGACGATGGCCTCTTCTACGCTGGCACTGCTGCGAAATTCATCGCTCGCGAAATCAGGATACGAACCGCCTAATGGCACCGAGGTGTAGAAAAATGTGGGCGGATCGCCCGCGTTTTCGGAAAGATGACAGCCGATTCGTCCGCGCGAAGAAAGCAGTTGCCACTGCACTGGAGGACTAGCGCGATCAAGCACTTTGAAGATGCGGTTTTCATTCTTCAATAGGCGCTGAACCGCGGGCGTGGCGAAGACGAAGAAGTTTTGAAATTCCCGCAGATGTAGCAATCCCATGACGGAATCAACGTCTGCCGAAAGTAGGAATACCCCTGTTATGGGAGAAAAAGCAGGGGTCCCTGGGTGGGGCGAGAGTTCCGGAGTCCCCAGTACCTGTGCTCGCAAATCCGGCGAGGTTCCGACCAGGAACCACACGTCCGGAAGGGGACTGAAGGCAATCTGAGTTTGCGTGCGGGCTTGGGCGCGGATCGTACCTTCCCGCAGGCCCGCGCAGTTGGCGCAGGCGCAGTTCCATTGCGGGAATCCACCCCCAGCGGCGGAGCCGAGAATCTTAATGCGCATGGGAATAAGTCCTGGGGAGGAAAACAAAAAATGCATGCCGCATTAAATGCCGGCATGCATTGACTAATCTCTGCACCTTAGCTCGGACTACAGTTCGGCGTTGGCGTAGGAGCTGATTTCGCAGTTCAAATCAATTTCTTCATGTTGAGGAGTAACCCATTCCATCGTCATTCACCTCGCGTTTTTTTTGGGAAGCCAGGACAAGGAACAATATAGCACAGGCGCACGTTCTGGGGAATCAAGACCGATCGATTGGCGATCGAGAAGCGATCAAAAGCAGGAATCGCCGCGCTAGATACCGTGCCCCAAGATATAGACATTCGCCTCAAACTGGATCACTGCCGGTAGTACGGCGACGACAAGGTTTCCAAGTTTACTGAATTCAACAGATTATGCACAGAAAGCGCGGATTTCGCTTGACATGTCTCAGAATGAGTTTAAAGTGGCGGAAAGTGGTAATAAGTGGTTACCAGTAGAGCCAAGTAGAAAAGTTTAAGCGCAACGGTGGGCTGGGGCAACAGGACCTCCGAATGTGTTGGCAAACGACGGGGCATCAGACGGACTCGAATGAATCTGCGGGGAAACTGTCAGGCGAAGGTCGATGAAAAGGGCCGGTTGAAGATACCCGTGGTGTTTTTGGACGCTTTGAAAGAATACGGGACCCAATTTTATATAACCAGCACGACTGGGGAGACGGCGAGGATTTACCCGATGAAAGTTTGGGGCGAGATCGAAGCCAGGCTTTCCAGCATGCCGAGCACGAACCCGGCAAAGCGCAAGTTTCTGATGCGGACCAGTTACTACGGCCAAGTGGTGGAAATCGACAATCAGGGAAGAGTGCTGTTGCCGCCGGTATTGCGAGAAGCGGCGCAGACCTTGGGTGAAGTCGACGTGTTGGGCGCTTTGGATCATGTGGAAGTGATGAATCATACCAGAGCCTTGGACAAGCTGAAGAGTGAACCGTACACGGATGAGGATGATCGGGCTCTCGAAGCCTGGCGCCCTTAAAGATTTTGGGAAGTTTACACTGGGTCTTTTTTGAAGTGTTTCACCTCGGGGCAAACGGGGCAGGCAAATAAAAATTGAGTGCACCACACACGCCGGTGCTGTTGGATGAGGTGTTGGAATGGCTGGACATAAGGCCGGACGGAGTCTACGTAGACGCAACATTGGGAGCCGGCGGGCACTCGGCCGCCATCGCGCAGCGGATGTTGTCCTTGGGAAGTCAGGCGACTACGCCAGCGCAGCCATCCGGGCGCTTGATCAGCCTGGACCGGGACGCACAGGCGCTGCAACTAGCTCAGGGGCGACTGAAAGAATTCGGGAATTTGGTGACTTTGGTTCACGCTCCGTTCTCGAGGATTGCGGAGGTCGTGCAAGGGTTGGGGATAGCGACGGTGGACGGGGTCTTGGCCGATTTGGGAGTTTCGAGCATGCAGCTTGATCAGCCAGAGCGGGGATTTTCCTTCCGCGAAGGCGGTCCGTTGGATATGAGAATGAGTACCGGAGAGCTGGCCGAAGACATGCTGACGGCAGACGAAATTGTGAATCAATGGTCGGAAAAAGAAGTAGCCGACCTGCTCTATACGGAAGCGGAAGAGCACGATTCCAGAAGGATCGCCAGATCGATCGTGAAAGCGCGGCCCATAAGGGATACCGCGCACCTGGCAACGATTGTGGCAGGCGCTCGGAAGCAATGGGGAAGGCAGAGACTGCATCCCGCAACAAAAACGTTTCTGGCGCTGCGGATAGCGGTGAATCGAGAGATGGAGGAACTCGGGCAGTTTCTTTCTCGGACC
>CAAGKR010519876.1_pt1 | contig 15954 bp, 12 predicted proteins | sample 2556971 | NCBI WGS metagenome assembly CAAGKR01 (sample SAMEA5207829, study PRJEB30636) | soil metagenome | biome: forest; feature: boreal; material: soil | place: USA | collected 2011-09 | depth 1 m | reverse complement strand
GTCGGCGTCCTCGAACCCGTCCTTGTCCTCCGGCTCGTTCGGGCACTTGTCGGCCGCGTCGAGAATCCCGTCCTTGTCGTTGTCCAGATCCGGACAGCCGTCGGCGTCCTCGAATCCATCCTTGTCTTCAGGTTGGTCGGGGCACTTGTCGAGGTCGTCGGGGATGCCGTCGTGATCGCGATCGCCGGGCGCCGTGCACTTGTCACGCGGTGACAGGCGATAAGCCGCGCGGGCATTCCGGTCGGCGATCTGGACATGATCCTGTGCACGAAAGTAGTCGCCCTGATCCAGCTCGCGCTGGGCAAACTCTACGTGTGTCTCCGCCAAGGCCAGCTCGCGCGGCGCGCACCGGTAGGCGCCGTTTTCCCGCGCCTCCTTGGCGATGCTGCGCACCTCGTGCACGTTGGATTCGAGCTGTACCCCGGCGCAGCCCGCGGCGCCCAAAACGCTGACGGCAACGGTGACCACGACGACGACGGAAACCAGGCTGCGCGCCAACGCCGCGCGCGCCAAGACCGCCGGAGCGGCGACCAGAGAACGCACGCTTCGCGTCACTCGGTGCCCGGAGTCTTCGCGTCGCGCTCGCGAGTCCCCTGTTTGGCCGCCGCCGCGGGATCTGCACCCGCCGAGCCCGGCTCTTCGTTCTGGCTCTTCGGCTGGTAGTTGGCCTCGCCCGCTTTCGCCAGGCGCTGCACCGTGATCGCGCGGGCCCGGTTGGCCAGCTCTTCGGCCTTGCGGCCGTATTCGATGGCGTCCTCATATTCCGCGTGCCCGGCCTCTTCCCGCGCTTTGTGCAGATACTCCGCGGCGGCGGTGTACTCGTAAGGGGCGTAACGATCCGCCTCCGCCAGCTTCGCCGCCGAGACCGCCGAGGCCGCCTTGTTGCCGACCTGGTTGATGTACTCGACAGGGCCGCAGCCCAAGCTCGGCGCCAACAAGAACGCCAGCCCGAAGAACGAAATCGGTCGCGTGAATGGCGTTGACGACGCTCGGCTCTGCCGAGCCCAGGGTCGCCACGCGGCTCCGCCCACGTGGGGTGGAATGGAGTCCTTCGCGGGAGGGTGCGGGGACCCTCTCAGGGCTCCCACGTCGATGGTTCGGCGCAATACGGCTCGACCGTAGCAACTCGTCGTCGGCTGGTCAATCACGCCCATGTCTTGCGCCGCGAGTTTATCCGCGATATGAGCAAGCCGTTATTTTTCCTCAACAGCACCCTACCCTTCTGGAGGTGTCCCGGTGAAACAACTGATCGCCTATCTGCTGGATCACGCGATAATTGACTTCTCAGGCGATCTCACCCTGGCTATGGTGCGGGATTTCTTGCGTGAGGACGATAGCCCCGAAGGACGGAAGCTGCTCGGCAAGCTTGTCGAGGACCGCGGCGTGGACGATATGGTCGTCACGCTGGCGGACTGCCTGCAAGACTACCTGCGAACTGGAATCACCGACGACGTGGTTCGCGAGCAGATCCGCCTTTACAGCGAGAGCTGAGCGGCGGCGGCCGGCCCTCGGGCGGCTGGCGCTGGCGGTCTTCTTGGGCCTGCCGGGCGCAGCGGGCTGCAGCTACCCGACGAACGCGACCCCCTACCTTGGGGCCTGCGTGCCGATGGTCGTTGCCAGCTCGACGCCACCCGCCAACAGCACCGGCGCCCCGACCAACACCGTCATCACGGTCGCCTTCTCCGACTATCCGGATCCGGACACCGTGGCACCCAGCAGCATGTTGCTCACCACGGGCGTGTTTCGCGTTCCGGAGACCTATCGGGTCGACCTCGTAGCCAAAGCGGTGACGATGACGCCGGTGGGCTCCTTGGTGCCGCTCCTCGGTTACAGCGCCAGCGTATTCCCCGATGTGCATTCGCTCGCGGGGTGCTCGGCCACGTTCGACCTCGTCGGCTTCATGACCGGAGACGGGCCGGTGAACAATCCGCCCTCGTCCGTCCCGAAGTTTTCGGACCTGCAGCCGATCCTGGACGGTGCCTGCGCCGACAACTGCCATGCCGACCCCAGTGCCGGCTGCCTCGCCGCGCCGGCATCTGGCCTCTCGCTCTGCGCCCCAGACGCCCGGAACGCGCTCATCGACGTGCCTTCTCGCGAGGTGAGCGGCGCTCTGCTGGTCGTGCCAGGCGATTCCGCCCGTAGCTATCTCCTACGCAAGGTCCTCCCAGCAACGGTGGGCGGCGGGCCGGTCTCCGCCACCGTCGGCGAACGCGAGCCGCCCGGCGCCCCGTTGACACAGGATCAACTTCGCACCATCGCCGCATGGATCGATGGCGGTGCGCTGCCTTGATGGGCGCCAACGTGGGAAGCTGTCGTTGAGATGTCCGGGTTTAACGTCCTGTGGCGAAACTGCCGATGAAGCCACCGGTGTCCACCCGCGAGTCAGCCGAACCCCGGCCCCAGCCCACCGCGGTGCCCACCACCTTCGGCCGCTACCGGCTCTTGGCGCGCATCGGCGAAGGCGGCATGGCGGAGGTCTACCGCGCTCTCATGACCGGGCCAGAAGGGTTCGAGCGGGAGCTGGTCCTCAAGCGAATCCTGCCGCGGCTCTCCGGCACGGGCGATTTCAAGACGATGTTCATCCGGGAAGCGAAGATCTCCGCGCTGCTGCTGCACCCGAACATCGTGCAGATCTACGAATTCGGCGAGGTGGACGGCGCCTACTTCATCGCCATGGAGAGCGTGCAAGGGGTGACCCTGCGCGAGGCGCTCACCACGCTGCGGCGCGAGCAGCGCGCGATGCCGTACCTGGTCGCCGCCGACATCGCCCGCCAGATCTGCGTCGGGCTCGACTACGCCCACAGCTTGAGCGGCCCTGACGGCGCGCCGCTGGAGATCGTTCATCAGGACATCTCGCCGACGAACATCATGCTGGCCTATAACGGCACGGTGAAGATCCTCGACTTCGGCATCGCCCGCGCCGCCTCGTTCGCGGAAGAGGAAGCGAAAAAAGGGCTCATCAAGGGGAAGGTCAGCTACTTGTCGCCCGAACAGATCAACGTCCGTCCCTTCGATTCGCGGGCCGATTTGTTCGCGCTGGGTGTGGTGTTCCACGAAATGCTGACCGGCCGCCGCCTGTTCCAGGCCAAGAACGACATCACCCGCATGCGCCAGCTCTTGTCGCAGACCGTCTTGCCGCCATCGGCCCTGAACGCGGGGATCCCGCGCGAGCTGGATCGCATCGTCATGCGTTCGCTTGAAATGGATCCCAAGGACCGGTATCAAAGCGCCGCCGATATGGCGAGCGACCTCGAGCGGACTCTCATCGCCGCGCGCTATTCGAGCCGCGAGCTGTCGAAGCTGCTGCACGGGCTGTTCCTGCCCGACGAGGATCCGCTGGTCGTCGTCGACACCGGCGAGGGGCAGTCGGTCGGGCTCACCGCAACGTCCAGCGGCACCGGCACCCGCAGCGGCACCCGCTCGGGCTCCAGCTCAGGCACCGGCACCCGCTCGGGCTCCAGCTCAGGCACCGGCACCCGCTCGGGCTCCAGCTCCACGGAGAGATCGGCGACCGAGCCCGTTCCGGACGTCGAGCAGCCCCAGAAGCGCCGGTCCGACTCGGGCGCGCAGCGACTGGGGCGGGTTCTGCGCGCCGAACAGGGGCGCTTGGCCCGAGCCCGTTTCCGCGGACGCGCGAAGATCTTCGCAGGCGCAGCCGGGATCGCGTTCCTTGCGGGCGCAGCCGTGTGGGCGGGGCACCGATACCTCCCCGCGCTGCTCGCTTCGGCGCCGGCCGCCAAGCCGGCTCTCCCCCTGCCGCTGCCCAATCAGGACGCACCGGTGCCCGCCGCAAAGCCGCCTCCCAAGAAACGATCCGCGCGTCACAAAGCGCAGCATGCGGCGCCGCCTGCCACGCGGACCGAGGGAGCTCCACCCCCCTCCGACGACTCAGCCGCTTCCGAGCCGCAGTAGCGCGACGTCGATCTTGGCGACTGCCGCCTCGAGGTCCACCAACCGAGCGCGGTACTTGTCGAGCACCTCGCTCGGCGCTCGGTTGACGATGTTCGGGTCAGCCAACTTCTCTTGCAGGTGGGCGCGATCGCGGTCGAGCTTGGCGCGCTCCTTCTCCAGCTTGGCCTTCTCGGCCTTGCCATCGACGATCCCCTCGAGCGGGATCAGCACCTCCACGTCGCCGGCCATGGTCATCGCGGTCTGGCTCAAGACGAATTCGCCCGAAAAGCTCGCGCCCGAGCGCCGAACGCGCACCTCGCTGCAACGGGCGTGCTCCGCGATGATGGTTTTGTAGCCCTCGAGGATGGTCTTCTTGTAGTCGTCCGTCACCGCCAGGAGGACTTTCAGGCGAAGCGAGGATGGAATGTTGCGTTCGGCACGAATGGCGCGCACGGCGACGATGATCTTTTGAACGAGCGCCATCGATCCCTCCGAGGCATCGTCATGGAAGCGCACGTCGCGAACCGGGTAGAGCGTGATCATGATGCTCTGCGGAGCGCCGGACGGTTTGGGGAGCCGTTGCCAGATCTCTTCGGTGAGGAACGGCATGAACGGGTGCAGGAGCCGCATCGCGGTCTCGAGCGCCGTGACGAGCGTCCCCTGAATCTTATTGCGCGCGGCGGCGTCGTCGCCCACCCGCGCAAAGCTCACCTTCGCGAGCTCGATGTACCAGGCGCACAGCTCGTCCCACAGGAAGTGATAGGCGGCCTGCGCGGCGTCGGCGATCCGGTATTCCTCGAGCGCGCCGTCGACCTCCTCCGCCACCCGCTGCACGCGCGACAGTATCCAGCGCTCGGGCAGGTCCAGCTCGGCGCCGTCGGGACCGTCGGCGATCCGATCGGCGTAGCGATCGGCGTCGTAGCCCTCCAGGTTCATGAGCGCGAAATGGGTCGCGTTCCAGATCTTGTTGGCGAAGCGGCGGGCGTCCTCGACGTTGGACATCGACAGCTTGATGTTCTTGCCCTGCGTCGCATGGGTGGTCAGCCAGGCCAGCGCGAAGCGCAGCGCGTCCGCGCCGTGCTTGTCGATCACGCTCAGGGGATCGATGGTGTTCCCCTTGGTCTTCGACATCTTCTCGCCCTTCTCGTCCGTGACCATCGTGTGCAGATAGACCGTGCGGAAGGGAACCTTCTTCATGAAATGAAGGCCCGCCATCAACATGCGCGCCACCCAGAAGAAGAGGATGTCGTAGCCGGTGTCGAGCAGGCTGGTCGGGTAGAAGGTCTTGAGCTCGCGGGTGTCGTTCGGCCAGCCGAGCGCCGCGAACGGCCACAGCCAGGACGAGAACCAGGTGTCGAGGACGTCCTCGTCTTGCGTCAGCGTGTGCGCGCCGCATTTGCCGCAGGCGGCTGGCGTGGTCCGCGCCACGGTGGTCTCGCCGCACTTGCCGCAGTACCAGGCCGGAATTCGGTGTCCCCACCAAAGCTGCCGCGAGATGCACCAGTCGCGGATGTTGTGCATCCAGTGAAAGAAGGTCTTGTTCCAGCTCTCGGGGACGAACTTGGTCTTCCCTTGCTCGACGGCCTCGATGGCCGGCTTGGCCAGCGGCTCCATCTTGACGAACCACTGGGTCGACAGCATGGGCTCGACCACGGTGGCGCAGCGCTGGCAGTGTCCGACGGCGTGAATGTGCGGCTTCGATCCACGCTCGAGGCCCATCTCCTGGAGCCGAGCCTTAACCGCCTTGCGCGCCGCGAAGCGGTCGAGACCCGCGAACGGGCCGCCCTCGGCGTTAATCGCGCCCTTGTCGTCCAGAATCGAGATCATCGGCAGGCGATGGCGTTGCCCGGTCTCGAAGTCGTTGGGATCGTGCGCGGGCGTCACCTTCACGGCGCCCGTTCCGAACTTGGGATCGACCAAGATCCGGTCCGCGATGATGGGGAATTCGCGGTTTGCGAACGGGTGGCGGACCAACTTGCCGATCTTCGACTTGTGTCGCGGATCGTCCGGGTGGACCGCGACGGCCGTGTCGCCCAGCATCGTTTCCGGGCGGGTGGTGGCGACCACGACCTCGCCCGAACCATCGGCGAGCGGATACGCGAACTCGTACAGCTCCCCCTGCGTTCCTTCGTCGTAGTCGACTTCCAGATCCGAAAGGGCGGTGCGACACGAAGGACACCAGTTGATGAGGCGGCGCGCGCGGTAGATGAGGCCCTCTTCGTGCAAACGCACGAACGCCTCGATGACCGCCGCCGAGTACGCGGGGTCCATCGTGAAGACGGTCCGCTCCCAGTCGAGCGAGCAGCCGAGCTTCTTGAGCTGATCGAGGATCCGATCACCCTGGCGACCGCGCCATGCCCACAGCCGTTCGACGAACGCCGCGCGACCGATGTCGTGCCGGCTCTTCCCCTCTTTTTCGCGCAGCTCCCGCTCGACCACCATCTGCGTCGCGATCCCGGCGTGATCGGTGCCCGGAAGCCACATCGCGTTGTAGGCCGCCATCCGCCGCCAGCGCGTGAAGATGTCCTCGATGGTGTCGCCGAGCGCGTGGCCGATGTGCAGCGAGCCGGTGACGTTGGCCGGGGGGATGACGATCGCGAACGGCGCCTTGGGCGCGGTGGCGTCGGCGTGAAAGTACCCGCGCGCCATCCACTCGGCGTACCAGCGTGGCTCGATCTCGGCGGGCTCGTAGCTCTTGGGCAAGTCGGCCATCGACGTCGGTTTTAGCGCGGATCGCAGGCTGTTGTCGCGCCCGCCCGGCGAAGCCTGGCACGACGTTCGCATTTCCCTGACCCGTGCGCCTCGTCTTCGACCGCGGAACACTTCTGTTCGCCGATTTGGCCGATTTGCCAGACGAGCTCGACCTCGGCCAGATCACCGGTGTCTTGTGGGACGGGCGCGTTGGTGCGTACCGCGCGCCGGCGCGGCTTTGCTACCCGATCGCGTCGGAGCTCCGGCGCCGGGGCGTCCGGATTGCGGAGCAGCCCTGTCCGACTCTCACGCCGCCGTCCGAATTCCGTCCCTTCGATCTGCGCCCCTATCAGGAAGCGGCGCTGGCGGCCTGGCGCCAGCACGGACGACGAGGTCTGATCGTGCTCCCCACCGGGAGCGGCAAGACGCGGATCGCCCTTGGCGCCATCGCGGCCACGCGCACACCCTGCCTCTGCCTCGTGCCGACGCGGGCGCTGCTCGCGCAATGGGCTTGTACCCTGGCTGTGATCTGGGACGGACCGATTGGCCAGTTCGGCGACGGCCTGCGCGTGCTCGGACCTGTAACCGTGGCGACCTTCGCGAGCGCCTACCGCCACATGGGGATCCTCGGCAACAAGTTCGGCCTGTTGATCGTCGACGAGGCGCATCACTTCGGACAGGGGGCGCGCGACGAGACGCTGGAGATGTCGATCGCGCCCTTGCGGCTGGGGCTGACCGCGACGCCCCCGGTGCCGGGTGCGGCTGCGAAGCGCCTGGCTTCCTTGATCGGCCCGGTGATCTTCGAGCGAACAATCGCGGATCTGGCAGGCCGCTACCTGGCGCCGCTCGAACGAATCACGTGGCGCTTGACGCTGGATCCGGACGAGCGACGTGAGCACGACGCGCTCTGGCAGATCTACCGCCAGGCGCGCAGGGCGTTCGAGGGCAACCACCTCGGCGGCTCATCTCGACACGTGGAGCTTGGGAGGGTCCCCGAGCCCTGCCGCGATGGACTCCATGCCACCTCACGCGGGCGAACCCACTTGGGGACCCCGCGCTCGGCAAAGCCGAGCGACGTCCACACGTGGGAAGACTTCCTGCACCACGCCGCGCGCACCGACGAGGGGCGCCGGGGGATCGCAGCTTGGCGCCGGGCCCGCCGCATCCTAGCGTTCCCTCGGCGCAAGCGCGAGGCGCTGGCCTTGCTGCTTGGCCGCCACCGCGCCCAGCGTACGCTGGTGTTCGTGGCCGACAACGAGACCGCTTACCGGGTGGCCCGCGAGCACCTGATCATGCCGCTTACCTGCGACATCGGACGTGTCGAACGCCAGGAAGTGCTGACCCGTTTCCGGGACGGCAGCCTGCGCGCGCTCGTCTCGGCCCAGGTCCTCAACGAAGGGATCGATGTCCCGGACGCCGAGGTCGGAATCGTGGTCGCCGGGCGGCTGGGCGAGCGCGAGCACGTGCAGCGGGTAGGTCGCCTGCTGCGACCGGGCGATGGAAAACGCGCGCTGGTCTACGAGCTGGTCGTCGAGCAGTCGAGCGAGGTCCGGCAGGCCGAACGGAGGTGGGAAGGTGCTCTCCGAACGCGATCTGCCGCTTAGGTTCGTCGAAGAGCGTGCGTTCATCGATTTCCTCGGCCCGCAGGACGAGCCGTGGTTGTGCGTGCTCCTAGCCGAGATGGTTCGCTTCGAAGGCCGCCGCCGCCGGGAGCTGGCGGAACGCCTGTGCGAGCCGTTGCCCTGCGAAGCGCCGTACTTCAAGCGCCGCGCGGCCACGCGCGCGCTGCTTCGTCTGTGGCGGCGGGAACGGGCACCGAACGGGTCAGCGCCGCCGCATCCGAACATGCCGGGCCAGCTCGTGCGCCCCGCGGCGCTGCGGGCGCAGCTCTTCGGCGCCGCCGCGGCGGCCGAGGCGACGGCGGTGTCGATCCTCGACGAAACGGCCGCGCGTTTAGGCGTCGCACGCACGGCGCTGCTCGATCTGCTGTTCGCCGACCTGCCCGGCGAGCGCCCGGTCCGGGCGCCCGCTCCGCCGCCTACAGCCGCCGAGGCGGCGCTGCGCACCAACCTGGCGATCGCCCAGGCCGTCCTGATGCGCGCGTCCAGTGTCGAGCTGCGCGTGGAGGGCGGCGTGCGCCCGATCGTCCGCCTCGCCAAGCTGCGCGGGCTTTTGTGCACGATGACCGACCCGGCCGAGCCGGAGCGGCCGGTGTTGGAGATCTCCGGGCCGTTCTCGCTCTTCCAGCACACGCTGCTCTACGGGCTCGCGCTGGCCGAGCTCCTCCCGCATCTGGCTTGGTGTGCGCGCTTCGAGCTCCGCGCCACCTGCGCGCTGCGCGGCCGTCTTGCCACCGTTTCGGTCGAAAGCGGCGATCCGATCTTCCCGGCCGCGCCACCGACCCTCTTCGACAGCCGGCTCGAAGAGCGCTTCGCGCGCGACATCGCCCGCCTGGGCCCCGACTGGGACGTCATTCGCGAGCCCGACCCGGTGCGGGCCGGTGGCACGCTGATCTTTCCAGATTTTCTGCTGCGCCACCGCATCCAGGCCGAGCGTCGGGTCCTAATCGAGATCGTCGGTTTCTGGACGCCCCAATACCTGGCCTCCAAGATGGAAAAGCTACGACACGCGGAGCTGCCGGCCTGCATCCTCTGCGTAGATGAAGATCGGGCCTGCGCGACGGGCGACCTGCCGGCCGGCATGCCGCTCGTCCCGTTCCGGCGTCGCGTCGACGCCGCGGCGGTCCTGCGAGAGGTCGAGCGGCTGACAGCCGGTACCGGCTCGAAAGCGGCATGAGTCGGACAACCCCTCGCGGTGGAGGACATCCGCCCCGGTGTGGGACGATTATCTGGCCGGGGAGATCTACGCGAGGCCACGCGGCCCGCTCGGCCGCGGCGCTAGCCACTGTGCGGCGACGCCGGCGCCTGACCGGCCCGGTGGCTAGCTTCCCAGCGTCTTGTCTGTCTGTTCTTTGCCGTCGAAGCGGAAGAGCTTCTGTTTCCCCTCGACGGCAGTCAACAAATTCACCGGCCGCCGCCAGACCCGACAGAGGGCGGCCAGCGTGGCGCGGGCGTGCTCCATCTGGAGGTCGGTCCCCTCGTGGCGGTGGCGAATCAAGAGCTCGCCGCGGTTGTCGTGGTTGGCGTCCTCCACGAAAATGAATGGATCGCCGAAGTTGGTCAGCGAGAAGAGCATCTTGTGTTTGATCTTCTCGAACTCGCGCGAGTCGATCTCGTAGTTGCCGGTACGGTCGTTGAGCGAGAACGAGAAGAACTTGTTCCGCTCGCAGAAGTCGGCGGTGAAGTATTCGTCGATGAACGTCACGTCGTTGTAGAGCTTGCGCACCTCGAAGATCTTCTTGCGCCCGAGGCCCACGCGCTTGTCCCAGGTCCGCCGGGCATCGAGGCTTTCGCACTCGTTCCACTCGCGCCCGAAACGCCCTTTGTCCCAGCGCTCTTCGATGTCGCGCAGCAGCTCGATTCCGATCTTGTACGGATTGAATTGCCCCGGCGCGGTAGCCAGGACGCTGGCGTTGTGATCGGCGTAGTCGATGATCTCGGAAACCTTGATCGCCTTCTGGGTCATGATCTTGCTGTGCCAGTAAGCGGCCCAACCTTCGTTGAGGATCTTGGTCTGGCGCTGCGGCGCGAAGTAGTAGGCCTCGTCGCGCACGATCTCCAGGATGTCGCGCTCCCAGGGATCGAGCGGCGCGTTCTGGAGCAAGAACAGCAGGACATCGCGCTCTGGCTCTGGAGGATTCTTCTTGGGCCGATCGCGCTCGCGCTCGATCTTTCGCCGCTGCCCTTCCAGGTACTCCGGTGGGTTGATGAAATTGTCCATGTACGACTTGGCTCGGATGCGCGGGATCTCCGCGGTCTTCTGCTCCCGTTCCTTCTCGCGCTCCACCGGCGCTTTGCGCGTGATGAACGGCGACATCGGGTCGATCAGATTTTCCAGGCACAGGCAGGAATCGATGAAGCTCTCGACCTTCTCGATGCCGAGCCGTTCGATGTGGCGCCGCACGCGGGTCGCGTGGTTGGCCATCCCGTCGATCATGCGGCGGTTGGTCTTCGAGAAGAAATAGTTGTTCTTGAAGAAGTCGACGTGCCCCAGGACGTGCGCGATGACCATCTTCTGGTCGACCAGCGAGTTTCCTTCCAGGAGGTACGCGTAGGCCGGGTTGTTGTTGATGACCATCTCGTAGATCTTCGAGAACCCGTATATGTGGCTCTTGGAGAGGTGCTCGAACTCCATTCCGAAGCGCCAATGCGGGTAGCGGACCGGAAAGCCGCCGAAAGCAGCCACCTCCTGCATCCGCTTGTAGTCGAGGATCTCGAACTCGACCTCCCAGAAGTCGAGCCCGTACGCGCGCCCGTAACCTTCGATCTCGCGCTGGATGTCCGAAAGATACGGGGGAAGCGACGCCATGGCCGCCGCTACCTCCCTTTCCCCAGGAAGTCGCGGATCGACTCCATGATCGCGTCCTTGCCCTTGATCTCCGAGACCACCAGGCTGTCGTCTTCATCGAAGTGCTCGTTCAGATCCTTGATGAACTGCCCCGAGCCGTACGGGCTCTCGACCTGGCCGTAGCAGAAAAGGTTGACCTTGGGCAGGATCTGCGTCTTCAAGATGTCAACGCACTGGACCGTATCGTCGACCGACCAGTTGTCGCCGTCGGAGAAGTGAAACGGATAGATGTTCCATTCCGAGGGCGGGAAGTCGTCGTCAATCATCTTGGCGCACAGCTTGTAGGCGCTGGAGATCATCGTCCCACCCGATTCACGGGTGCGGAAGAAGGTGTCGCGATCGACCTCCTTCGCGACGGCGTCGTGGATAATGTAGCGCGACTCCAGGCCCTTGTACTGGCTGCGCAGCCAGGCATCGATCCAGAAGGACTCGATCCGGACGATCTCCTTTTGCTCATCGCCCATCGATCCGGAGACGTCCATGATGAACAGCATCACGGCGTTCGACTGTGGCAGCGGCGTCGTCCGCCACGACCGGTAGCGGCGATCCTCGCGCACTGGAACGATTATCGGATTGTCGGGGTTGTACGTGCCGGTCATGATCTGCCGGCGCAACGCCTGACGGAAGGTCCGCTTGAAGTGGCGCAAGGATTCGGGTCCCGAACGCCGGATGCCGACGTAGCGATCCTTGTGCGCGATGATCCGGTGCTTCCCCTTGGGCTCGATGCGGGGGAGCTGCAGCTCCTCGCCCATGATCTGCGCCAGCTCTTCGAGCGACAACTCGACCTCCAGCGCATGCTCTCCCGCCTGATCGCCGGCTTTTCCGCTGCCGTCCGCGTTCGGATCGCCCTTGCCCAGGCTGTCGCCGACGTCGCCAACCCCCTGCCCCACCCCGCCGCGGTCCTTGCTGCCGAAACGAAACCGCGGGACGTTGATCTGCGGCAACGGAATGGAGACCAGGTCCTTCCCCTTGCGGCCGATGAGCTCCCCCTGCGAGATGTACTTGCGCAGGTCCTGCTTGATCTTGCCGCGCACGATGTCGCGGAAGCGGCCATGGTCCGGGTCGATCCGCAGCGCCATCAGATCACCAGATCCACGAATCGACCGGTGGTCGGGTCATAGACCCCGAGCCGCTGCCCTTTGGCCCTGGCCGACACCGCTTGCTCAAGGACCCCGAGCGCCCGACTGAGGACCACGAGTGGTTGCTCCGTCTTGAGATCCCCCATGAGCTTGACGAGCAACGCCGCCGCCTGGCCGTTGACCTCGACGTTTACGGCGGGGAGCGCTTCGAGCGTGGTGCGATCCATGCCTCGCGACGACCTTTCGACTAGTCCTTGACGTCGCCTCTGGCGAAGATCGAGGCGACGAAGTTGAGGACGTCGGTCGCACAGATCTCGCAGTAGCCGTAGTTCCGAATCATGCGGTTCTTCACCACGTCGATCTTCTCCTGGGTGTCGCGGTCGACGACGGCGGACACTAAGCTGGTGAGCTTGATCGAGTCCTTTTGGTCCTCGAACAGCTTCAGCTCCAGCGCCTTTTGCAGCCGCTCGTTGGTGCGGAAGTCGAACTGCCGCCCCTCGATCGCGAGCGCGCCAATGTAGTTCATGATCTCGCGGCGGAAGTCGTCCTTGCGCGAATCCGGGATGTCGATCTTCTCTTCGATCGACCGCATGAGCCGCTCGTCGGGCTCCTCGTCCTGCCCGGTGTACTTGTTCTTGACCCGCTCCTTCTGGGTGTAGGCCTTGATGTTGTCGATGTAGTTCGCGCAGAGCTTGGCGATGGCCTCTTCGTCGGCGCTGATCGCGCGCTGGACCTCGTTCTTGACGATGTCCTCGTACTCCTGCTTGACCAGACCCAAGAGCACGCCGTAGTTCCTACGCTGCTCGTCGTTGGTGATGAGCGAGTGGTGCCGGAGGCCCGATTCGAGCTCGTTCATGACCATGAACGGGTTGACGCAGCCCTCGCCCCGGTCGCTCACCAGCGCGTTCGAGATCTTGTCCTGGATGTAGCGCGGGCTGATCCCGTCCATCCCTTCGCGCGTCGCCTCCTTGCGCAGCTCCTTGATGTTGTCCTGCGTGAAACCCGGCAACGTCTTGCCGTCGTAGAGCTTCATTTTCTGCACCAAGGTCAGCTGGTGCTTCTTCGGGTCTTCGAGGCGCGTGAGCACGGCCCACATCGCGGCCATCTCCAACGTGTGCGGCGCGATGTGCTTGCCGCGGATCTTCCCGGCGTTGTAGTCCTTGGCGTAGATGCGCTGCTCCTCAGAGACGCGCGTGATGTACGGGATGTCGATCTTGACCGTCCGATCGCGAAGCGCCTCCATGAACTCGTTCGACAAGAGCTTCTTGTACTCGGCCTCGTTCGTGTGGCCGAGGATCACCTCGTCGATGTCGGTCTGCGCGAACTTCTTGGGCTTGATCTTGTGCTCCTGCGACGCGCCCAGAAGGTCGTAGAGAAACGCGACGTCCAGCTTCAAGACCTCGATGAACTCGATGATCCCGCGGTTGGCGATGTTGAACTCGCCGTCGAAGTTGAAGGCGCGCGGATCGCTGTCCGAGCCGAACTCGGCGATCTTCCGGTAGTTGATATCCCCGGTCAGCTCGGTCGAGTCCTGGTTCTTCTCGTCCTTGGGCTGGAACGTGCCAATGCCGACGCGGTCCTGCTCCGACAGGAGCATCCGGCGGACGCGCACGTGCTTGACCACCTCCGCCCAGTCGCCTTTGTACTCCGCCAGAAGCTCGCGGAAGATGAGGCGGCAGGCGGGATCCAGATCTCCTTCGATGTGGACCTGGGGCTTCCCCGCGACGTTGATCCCCAGCTCGGTGAGCGCCTTGTCGCGCCACTCGGGCGGAAACAGGCGCAGCGGTTCCTCGTGCATCGGGCACTTGAACGTCGTCTGTCCGCCGGTGATGCGCGCCAGTTTCTCGGGCAACACCCAGTCGTAGGTATAAAGGGCCCCTTCCGGCGTCCGCGAGTACTCCTCCATCCCGCGCTTGATGAGCCGCGCGATGGTCGACTTCGAGCTGCCGACCGGACCGTGGAGGAGGATCACCCGCCGCTCCGTCCCGTAACGCTGGGCCGCGCTGTGGAGCACGCTGACCAGACGCATGAGCGGGATGTCGAGGCCGAAGATGGCGTCGCGTCCCGCGTGGTGCTCGTCCTTGAAGAAGTTGTAGCGAATGAGCCGCTTCTTGTTGTCGATGTACTCTTCCTGCCCATAGGACAGGATCATGTCGTAGACGCGCTGAAAGGCGCTGCGCGTGACCGCGGGGTTCTTTCGCACGAGGGCGAGGTACTCGTCGAAGGCCCCCGTCCAGTTCAGCGCAGCGAACTCTTTCAGGTTCTGCAGCGCGGCGACCTTCGCGATCAGCGCGGGCGTATCGCCCGTCTTGCCGGTCGATTCGGAAACAGCCATCGGAGATCTCCTTTCGGACGCGAAGCAGACGGAAGATCCGCCTGCTCGGCCCCCGCTCAGCCTAGCAACGGCGTTCTTTATTGTAGCACGACGCGCCGCGGAATTGGGACCTCCGGCCGGCCCACCCGGACATCACGCTCGTGGCCGCGGACATGAACCGAGCCGCGCATTCCATCGTCGCGGGCCTGCGGGCGGCCCATCCGGCTGGTTGCTGAAGTCAATAATGCGAAAGCGATCCGTCGACCCGCGCGCGTTTGAGCGCGAAGGCGAAGAGGCCGGCACCGACAGGGGCAAGGACGCCGGCGAAGATGAGCAGGGCCAGCAGGGAGTCGCGCAGCTCGCCCGGGCCCGCGCCGACCAGGAGCGCGCCGCGCAGCACCGCCAGTGCGTGGGTGAGCGGCAGGAGGCGCCCGACCTCGCGCAGCCAGGCCGGCAGCACGGTCACCGGATACATCACACCCGACAGAAAAAACGAGAGCGAGCCGATCACCATTGCCACCGGGTTGAGGCGGCGGACCAGCATGGTCGTCGCCGCTGCGAGCAAGCCGAGCCCAGAGAACGCCGCGATAATCAGCGGTATCGAAACGAGCAGCGACGCCCAGTTTACCCGCGACAGATCGAGCCCCAGGAGCAGCTTGGCGCCCAGTAGGTAGGCCGCCGACCGGAGCGACGACGCCGCGAACTCATAGACCGGCGGCGCGCCGAGGACCATCCAGGGGGGAGCGGGGGTGGCGACCTCGGCCTCCAGCGTCCCCATCATCTGGGCGAAGCGGATCCGCTGCGCCAGGCCGGAGACGCCGACCTGCTGGAACTCGGTCGCCAGAAAGCCGATCACCACGAAGCCGAGGTAGTTGCCGCGGTATGCGGCCAGGTGCGGGTTGATGGCTGCCCCCACGAAGCGCGAGAGGAAGAGCAGCGATGAGGCCGCCAGCCCGAAACCGAAGATTCGGATGACGAACGCCGTCCGATAACCGCCGAGCGCCGCCAGCTCGCGCCGGATGAAGGCGACGAGTACCCGCAAGAACCAGGGAAATCGTGCGATCGCGGCGGCGCTCACAGGCCCAGCTCCGCCTCGATGCGATCGGGCGCCGACTCGCCGCGCAGCCGGCCCCCTTCGAGGAACAGCACCCGGTCCGCCATCGCGCGCGCCTCGGCCGGATCGTTGCTGCACACGATCGCGGTGCGGCCGGCGCCTCGAATGATCTCCTCGCGCAGGAACGCCCGTAGATCGCGCGCGCCCTTCGGGTCGAGACCCAGCGTGGGCTCGTCGAGCAGCAGCACCTTCGGATCGCCGAGCAGACCGCGCGCGATCGCCAGGCGCTGCCGCATGCCACGCGAATATTCTCGGTAACGGCGATCGGCGGCGTCCGCCAGGCCCACCCGTTCCAGAAGCTCGCCGGTCCGCCGGCGGGCGGTCGCTGCCTGCAGACCGTGCAACGCCGCGAAGTAGTGCAGGTTGCCCCGCCCCGAGACGCGGTAGTGGAAGCTCCG
>CAAGKR010395178.1_pt1 | contig 15959 bp, 4 predicted proteins | sample 2556971 | NCBI WGS metagenome assembly CAAGKR01 (sample SAMEA5207829, study PRJEB30636) | soil metagenome | biome: forest; feature: boreal; material: soil | place: USA | collected 2011-09 | depth 1 m | reverse complement strand
TCCCCACCCGACCGTCTCCGCGCTCCAACCGCAGCCTCAGGACGCGAGCGTCCAGCGAAGCTTCGGAACGGGGCAGCCGACGCCCACCGGCGTGAACTTCGACGGCGTCGCCGAGAACGGGTTCGCGCCGCCCGACACCAACGGACGGGTCGGCCCGAGCCACTACATCCAGTGGGTCAACACGCGATTCGCGATCTACAGCAAGACGGGGACGCTCCTCTACGGACCCGCCGACGGCAACACGCTCTTCACGGCGCTGGGGAGCGCTTGCGCGGTGAAGAACGAAGGGGACCCGATCGCTCAATACGATCTGCTCGCCGACCGCTGGGTCTTGACGCAGTTCGTCGTCGATGACGCGGTGCCTACCGTGTCGCACCAGTGCTACGCCGTGTCGGTCACGGGCGACCCGCTCGGCTCCTGGTACCTCTACGACTTCACGAGCGCGGCCACCGAGTTCGTCGACTACCCGCACGTGGGCGTGTGGCCCGACGGGTATTACCAGACGTCGCACATCTTCGACTTCCCGGGCAACTTCTATCTGGGGCAGGGGCTCCACGTCTTCGAGCGCGCTCAAATGTTGATCGGCGCTCCGGCGCGATCGGCCTTCGTCAACCTCGGAGCGACTTACGGCGGGGCCCTCCCGTCGGATCTCGACAGCCTGACGCCCCCTCCGCCCGGATCGCCCAATTTCGTCGTCGCGCCCGGCGCCCCGGCCCTGGACGGGTCGCCCGGCACCGTGCTCCACGTCTGGAAAGCCTCCGTCACCTGGGGTCCCGCCCCGAGCTTCTCAGCTACGGGCCCTGTCGACGCCTCGACGGCGGCCTTCGATCCGGTGGTCTGCGCCGGCTTCGCGAGGGCCTGCATTCCCGAGCCCCCGCCGGCCGGCGCCGGAGACTTCCTCGACGCGATCTCCGACCGCTCGATGTACCGGCTCGCCTATCGCAACTACGGTGACCACGAGGCTCTGGTCGTCAACCACACGGTCAACGCGGGCGGCGGCCGAGCGGGCGTGCGGTGGTACGAGCTGCGTAGCCCCGCGACGGCGCCGGCGATCTTCCAGCAAGGGACCTTCGCCCCGGCCGACAGCAAGCACCGGTGGATGGCTTCGATCGCGATGGACAACTCGGGAAACATGGCCCTCGGCTACAGCGTGTCCGATGCCACGGCGACCTTTCCCTCGATCGGGATCACCGGCCGCCTCGCCGGGGATCCGGCCGGCGCGATGGGCTCGGAGATCACGATGTTCGCCGGGCTCGGCAGCCAGCTCGGGACCTCCAACCGCTGGGGCGACTACTCGGCGATGACTGTAGACCCGCGCGATGGCTGCACGTTCTGGTACACCAACGAGTACCTGCCCTTGAGTGGCTCCTTCAACTGGAAGACCCGGATCGCTTCGTTCGCCTATCCCTCCTGCACGCCACCTCCCAAAGCGACGATCTCCGGCACGGTGACCGACTGCGTGACCCACGGTCCCGTGGCCAACGCTCTCGTGCAGGTCAACAACGGCTTCTCGGCCGCGACCGACGCCTCCGGCCATTACTCGATCGTCCTGCCACCAGGGACCTATGGGGTCCAGGCCAGCCGGATCTGCGGGCCGTCGGGCAATTCGCTGGTCACGGTCGCGGCGGGCGGGACGGCCACGCTCGACTTCTGTCTCCCCGAGGGCCCGGGCTTCTCCCTCGGGACGATCGTGATCGACGACTCGCTCGGCAACGGCAACGGTATCATCAACAAGGACGAGTGCATCCGGTTGACGCTGCCCCTGCACAACGTGGGCTGCGCGACAGCCTCGACGGTCTCCGCGACGCTGACCACCCCCACTCCGGGCGTGACGGTGAGCCAGCCCACTTCGACCTACGCAGACATCTCCGCGAGCGCGACGCAGTCGAACGCCACGCCATTTCAGTTGACGACCTCGCCCTCATTCGTTTGCGGCACGCCGATCGGGCTGACCTTGACCGTAACGGCTTCCGGCGTGACTCGAACGGTCCCCTTCACGCTGGCGAGCTGCCAGCCGCCCGCTCTGGTCTTCTCCGGCTCGATTACCGCTGGCGACCCGACGCAAACGGGTCGGCTCTCGCGCGACGGCACAGTCGGAACGTGCGCCGGAAAGAGCTGCCCCGGTCTTTACGCCCCGGGCGGCGTCGTTGACACGAATCTTCGCCACTACGACCTTTACACCTTTACCAACACGGCCAGCACAGCACGCTGTGTGACGATCGTCACGCAGACGCCCTGCAGCGGAGCAAACTTCATCTTCCCGGTCGCCTACCTCGGCGCCTTCAATTCCGCGAGCCTCTGCACGAACTACCTGGGCGACCCGGGGATGAGCCCGAGCCCGGGCAACGAGTTCTACGTCAACGTTCCGGCAGGCCAGATGGTCTCGCTCGTCGTTCACGAAGTGACGCCCGGGGCCGGCTGCTCCTCCTACACGGTGACCGTCTACGGCCTGCTCGACAACACCGACGGCGGGGGAGGCAACGACATTTCGCTGACCAACGTGGACTCGGCCGATCCGGTCCTCGTCGGCGCCAACGTCACGTACACCGTGACGGTGACCAACAATGGGACTTCCTCGGTGTCCAACGTCACGGTGATCGACACGCTCCCGGCCGGCACTCCGGTGTCCGTCACGCCGAGCGCCGGAAGCTGCTCGGGCACGACGACGCGAACTTGCAACTTCGGCACGCTCGGAGCCAGCGCGACCGCCACGTTGACGATCGTCATGACCGCGCCCGGCACGCCCGGAACGATCACCAACGTCGCCAGCGTCTCGGCGACCGGCTGCGACCCGAATCTCTTGAACAATGGCGCCAGCCAGTCCACGGCCGTCGTCGCGGCGATTTCCCCGGCAGCCCTGGCGGTGGATGGCGCATCTGCGGCGGGGACTTCTTCGAACGCGAACAGCGTGTTGGAGCCCGGCGAGACGGCGCTAGTAAAGCCATCGTGGCGGAACAACACGGGGTCGCCTTCGGCGGCGTTGACCGGGAGCGGCTCCAACCCGACGGGCCCGGCGGGGGCGACCTACGGTCTACCCGACGCCGCCGCAGACTACGGGTCAGTGGGAGCGGGAGCGGTGGGCAATTGCGGTTCGAACTGCTATCAGTTCTCGATCTCCAATCCGGCGACGCGCCCGGCGGCGCACTGGGACGCGAGCTTCGATGAGCTGCTGTCGACTTCGAGCACGAAGACGTGGACGCTCCACGTGGGTGGAAGCTTCGCCGACACTCCGATGTCCAATCCCTTTTATCGCTTTGTCGAGACGCTTCTGCACAAAGGGGTCACAGCCGGCTGCGGCGCGGGAAACTTCTGTCCCGCCAACAACGTCTTGCGGCAGCAGATGGCGGTCTTCCTGCTGATTTCGAAGGAGGGAGGGGGCTACACGCCGCCGCCATGCACGAGCCCGACCTTTGCCGATGTCCCGTGCTCGAGCGGGTTCGCGCCCTGGATCAACGAGCTCTCAAACCGCGGCGTGACGGCCGGCTGCGGGGGAGGCAACTATTGTCCGACAGCCGACGTCACGCGGGCCCAGATGTCGGTGTTCCTGCTGCGCACACTGGAGGGAAGCTCCTACACGCCGCCCGCTTGCGTGACACCCCTGTTCGCCGACGTGCCCTGCTCCAGCGGTTTTGCGCCGTGGATCAACGAGCTCGCCGCCCGAGGTATCACTGCGGGTTGCGGCGGCGGGAACTACTGCCCGAGTAATCCGAACACGCGGGGGCAGATGGCGGTGTTCCTGACGGTGACCTTCGGGCTCCGGTTGTACGGGCCGTAGGGCGTCGCCTAATCGCTAGGAGGAGGGGCACGGCCGCTTGCGACTCTAGCCCGCTTCGCCACCCGACGGCGGGGTAGAGGTGCGTGCCGGCTCCGCGAGGCTCGTCAGGGCGACGAGATTCCCGATGAGCAGCGCGTCGAATGCCGCTTGAAAGAGGTAGAGGTGCCGGACGAGCTCGAAGTCCCCCTCTCCCGCGCCGCAGAGCAGGAATTGCGAGGCGGCAACCGCCAGGATCGCTCCCCAAAGCGCGAGAAGCGTGGCAGGAGGCGCGAGGGCTCTCCGGACCCACACGGCGAGCGCGATCGTCCCCGCGAAGAACGCAATCACGAACCCGAGCGACCCCGGGAAGAAGCGTTCCTTCGCCGTGCTCCACACGGCGAAGGCGCGGCTCTTCGAACCCGGCGGAAGGCCGGTGGACTTCTCGAAGTTGCCGAGGTTCGGTGGACGCATGTGGAACGCCGAGCGCGAGCTTCTGCCGAGAAGAGCGGCGAGGCGGCTGGGGTGCCGCAGGTAGAAGCGCGCGACGACCCCGAGGCTCATCCTCGGGTAGAAGAGACGGTCGAGCTCCGGGTTGTTGAGTGCGTTGCGCTGATAGGCGATCGTGCCCGAATAGCCCGCGAGCGAACGGTCGAGGCCGAGCTCGTCGAGGTCCCGCTCGGGTGCTGGCGAGCGCGGCAGGATCTCGCTAAAAACCACGTCGTAGAGGTAGACCCGTTTGAGCGTCACGGGCGCTCTCGCGAGGTAGACGAGCGAGCCTATGACGAGGATGGCGGCGCCGACGATGGACGCCGCGAGCCCGCTCCACCGCCCGATCCGGCGCCCCGTGGCGACGATCGGCACGGCGAGGGGAAGGGACACAAGGGCGTACTGGGGCTTCGCGAACACGGTCAGGGCCGAACAGAGGAGAAGCCCGGCGAGCGCGATCTTCGGCCGCGCGGAAGCGAGCAGGCCGAAACCGATCACTCCGGCGAGCCCGATCAGCGCTGCGGGCTCGCTGTAGAAGGAGTTGAAGAACGAGACGTAAGCGACGTCGGTCCCGGCGACGAGTAGAAGGACAAGCAGGCAAAGATACCTGCCGCGCGAAAGCGTCCGGGAGGCGCCCGCGATCAGCGCGAGGCAGCCGAGATACAGGACGGCGTTGACGCCACCGACGGCGCGGAGGTCGACGACGGGGGAGGGACTGAAGAGGCGGTTCGGCGCGAGCGCGACCCGGACGAGGAGCGTCTGCGTGGAGGACGGCCCGTACGGAAAGACGCTTGCCGGATCGATCCGATAGCGCCGCACGACCCATCCGAAGTACCGCTCCTCCTTCGTCGAGACCTGCGGTACCACGCCGAGACGTCCCGTGATTCGCCCGTAATCGGAGTTGTCCGCGATTCCGACGATCGGCGGGATGAAGAGCTGAAAGGACACGATCGCCACGCCGACCGCCACGAAGAGGATCGCGGCCGCAGGGCGCCGATCGGGCGCACGAAGCGCCGAATCTTCCGAGCGGCCGCTCACGAAGCGATGGTACATCGCGCCGTCTCCCAACTACTATCCGAACAACAACGTGACGCGCGGCCAGATGGCCGTGTTTTTGACGACGACGTTCACCCTCGCCCTCTACGGGCCGTAGCGTAGAGCGGGATCTGGCCCGCCGGACCGTCACCGTCCGGCGGGAAGCACGCGGAAGGTCGCGGTGGCGCCCCGAACAGAGACGGTGGCGTCGCCGGCGACCGCGATCAGCTCGCCGGGAACGAGAGCCGTCAGGAGGCCCGGTCCGCCGTAGGCGGTGACGAGCGGCTTGCCGTTCCAGAGGATTTCATCGAGGGGATCGAAGTCCGCCCCCTCAACTGCGATCGCCGAAATCCCGGGCGGCTGGAGCTGAAACCGGTGGCCGGCCTGGGTCTGCGAGGGGATGAGGCGGGTGATCGAAGGTGAAGGTCCCGGTCCAAGCTGTCGGGTTGCCTGCTCGGCCGCCGGGAGTCCTCGGGAGAATACGCTGCGGCCCAATCGGTCGAATGTCACGAACAAGAGTCCAGAATATTCAGGCAGAGCCGAGATAGGCCGCACAGCGATGGGCGGCGTGCGGAGAGGCTGCTCCCCTTCGTCGATCTGGTAAAAGAGGCTGCTCTGCGGAACAAAGACGATCCACTCGTTGCGGAGGCCGAGCTTCCGACGCAGGTATTCGGCGTGGGAAAGCGACCAGGGGCTCAGTCCATCGAGACCAAGGACTCCGACCTTCGGCTCTCGGGCGATCCGATCGTGGTTCTCGACCAGCGCCTCGATCATTCGCCGGCAGCGATCCTGGTTTCCCTGGTAGTAGCGGACGACGTCAAACCGCTCCCGGAGAGTGAGGCCCACGGCAAAGAGCGTCGCCACGGTTGTAACCACGAGGGCAACTCTTCGAGCGCGGCCCCCGGCGCTCCGCTCGGCCAGCTCCACGAGAGCAAAGCCGGCCAGGCCGATCTGCCACGGCAGCCAACCGAAAGCGTAGTAGGGATAGACGTGGTTCGGGAGGACGGTGTAGGGCGCGACGAGCAGGATGACGAATGCGCACACGAGCAGAACGCACGACCGCCATTGCGGAATCCTCCAGAGAGCGAGGAGGGCCAGAAGCAGCGACAGCGCGGTGACGGCGAGCTGATACCGCGACATCGTCAGGTAGCGCAGGAAAAGCGAAGCGACGCTCCCGGGCGAGAAGTCGACGGTATAGGGCCCCGTGTGCGAAAGGTTCGTGAAGGCGCGGCCGCCGATCTTGTGGTTGTAGGCGGCGAGCACAACAGTGACCGCCAGAAGGCCGAGGAGGGCGGCAAGGGTCGAACGCCGTCGGGCTGCGGGCTTCGACAGGAGCCACGCCGTCAGCAGGAGCGGGGGTAGGACGAAGTCCTCCTTGGAAAAAGCGCTGGCGGCGAAGCAGAGGATCCCGGCGGTAGACCAGAGGCCGACTCGCGAGCTGCGGCTTGCCGACAGAAGGCAGAGCATGGCCGCGGCGCCGAAGACTTCGGAGAGCAGGTTGGTCAGAAGCCCCGTGTACATGGGGTACACGACGGCGTTGGGGAAGGCGAAGAGCGTCGCTCCAGCGAGCAGCACGAACGCCGGAGAGGTGGACCGCTCGAAGAACCGCGAGAGGAAGAGGAGCACGAGCACCGGGTAGAGGAGCGTCAGCAGCAGGAGCGCCGCGTAGTAGACGGGCGCCCCGGCCATCGAGAGCAATGCGAGCGCGACGGTCGAGATCGGCCGCGCCGGCCAAGCTCCCACTGTCGAGAGCGACTCGGAGAGATTGCGGAAATCGTCGGAGTGGATCGGAAAGGGGAGCAGACGGTGAAAAGGGATCAAAGCCTGATTCACGATCGCATAGGCCACGGCGAGCAGTGCGGCGAGGCCCGGCAGGGAGCCGATCGCCCGGCGAAGAGACGGTTGTGGATCCATGCGCCGATCGGGATACTAGCGGACGATCGGCACGCGGCGAACAGGCGCCGCGGGTTCATCGGCGCGGAATGCCGTGTTCAAGCCGGCCTCGGACCTGGCGACCCTCGGGTGGCCCGGCGGCTGCCGGCCGGATCAATCGCCCGCGTTGCGGCTCACTGTGCGGGGACGATACGGAAAGTCGCCTTGACGCCGCGGACGGACACCGTGGCGTCCCCGGGTAGGGCAATCAGCTCGTCGGGAACGAGGGCCGTCAAGAACTCGGACCCGCCGTAGGCGGTGACGAGCGGCTTGCCGTTCCAGAGGATTTTATCGAGGGCATCGAAGTGCGCCCCCTCCACCGCGATCGCCGAAACACCGATCGCCTGTTCCTGGAACCGGTGGCCAGCTTGCGTCTTCCACGGAACGAGTCGAACGATCGAGATCGAGGGAGAGGGGCTCGAGGGAGAGCGGCGCAGCGCACGGAGCTGTGGAGCCTGCGATTGGAGCCAAACCGACAGTTCTGCGCAGGCGATGATGAAGGCAAGCGCCGCGCCGACGATCACAAGGAACCGCCGTCGGTTCCGATTCAGGGCGGTGCGTAGGGACGATGACGCGCAAGCCAGTGATGGTGCGAGAAGCAGATATAACGGGAGGCTAAAGCGGTTCTCGACAGCGATGGGGAGGTGAACGGCAACATAGAGCGCGGCCACGGCAAGAACGCTGAAGAGCGCAAAACGTGTGCCATCCGTTCGCGAGGCCTTCCAGCAAACGGCGATGCCCAACAGCTGCAGGAACCAGAGTGCATAGTTAAATAATGAGAGAGGCCACCGGTACCACGGCGCGGGGTCTCGAATGTACGTGAACGGGAAGTCTTGATCAGTCATCGCGAATCCATGCAGGGCAAGGGTCGCGGCATAAGCGACCGGCCTCGTGCCAATGAATTCGGCAGGCGATTCCACTCTTGGGTCGCGGAGCGGGTTTAAGTATGTGAGGGCGTCGATAGGGTATGGCGGAACGATGATGGTGGCCCACTTCAGGTACTTGATGCCCCAGGCGAGCTGCTCCTGGTAAAGGCCACGAGAGATCAACGGCGTCGGCCTCTGGTAGAAGCGATAGTTGCTGCTCACCTGAGGGGCGAAAGCCAGAAGGCACGCCATGCCGCCCCCGAAGACTGCGGCTACCGATCGAACGTCACGGCGAACGATCGCCCTCGCGAACCAGATCATGACACCCGCGAACAAGACGACGAGATTGACCGGCCGAACCATGACCGCGATGGCGAGGGCGAGAAAAGCAAAAAAGGCCCGAAGGCCTGATCGATCGGGGATTGGCGATCGATGGTCCGGCGTCGCAGCCGTCGGCTTCGGGAGAGAGAGCGTTACCCCGAGGAGCAGCAGAACGGCCGAAAGCTGATCCGAAAGGACTTCTCCGCTGGCAATCAGGAGAAAGGGATTCAAGGCGAGGATGCCGTAGAGGATGCCACGGTTCGGAATACGGAAAGCAGCCCCGAGCGGCTTGGAGACGTACCAGCAGGCCGCGATGTAAACGCCGAGCTGCAGCGAGAAGACCAGCAAGCGGAAAAGAAAAACCTGGCGACCTGCTACGATTGCGGCGACCGCCAGAAAGAGCGGGTACCCATAGGGCCGTACGTCGTTGTGATAGGCCCAGAATCCGTTCTGCACGATCTGATTGGCGAGATCGGCGTAGTGGCTGGCGTCGAAAAAGAGGCCCTGCTCGCCCAGGAGAAAGCAAGTGGACGCGAACGCCGCGGCGGCCACGGTGACGATCAGGACGAGGCGGCCGCTCGGTTTGATCTCTCCCGATGAAGGGTCGGGTCTGGACGGACGTCGGGGAGCTGCGGCACCCGCCGCAGCGGCTGGTCTACGACGCCTCCAGCGCCGGCTCACAGCAACTCTCTCGCCCGGGTTGAAGACACTCCTTGCATGACCATGGGTCCCGCGTCATCGTTGGCTTGCCGGTGGGCGATAAGGCAATCGAGCTCGAGGCCCGTCCATGCGAAGGTGGAGCGCCGGGAGCTTCGAAGCGTCAGGCCGGCGCGCCGTAGCAGATCGTGGTGGCCGGCCTCGTCGCGGATCCATTGACCGCGGTCGAGCTTCCGAATGACCCATGCAAGCGGATACCTGGCAGCCGATCGGGGTCTCACGGCGTCGATCACGATGAGCTCTCCGTTTGGAGTCAAGATCCCTTCATCTCATTCAGGGCCCCACGATTGAGGTCCACAGCCGACGTCTAGCATCCTAGCATCACCCCATTCGGCGGAATGTCGCGGCACGCCTCCTCGACGATGCGGCGCAGAAGCGTTCCGGATCCGGGCGCGAAAACGGATTGAGCAAGCCGATAAACCGTTGGTGATTCGAGAATCGCCTGGAGCTTCTTCCGGAACTGGCTCCTCACAAGATCCTGTTCTGCCTTAACCTCGATTCCCGAGCACCTCCGCATTAGCGCTTCGGGTCTTGTGCGCAGTGTCGATCGCTCGAGAACCCTCAAGGCGGCAGTAGAAGAGCTCGGTGTTGAGAATCCCGAGAGGCGGGAACTCCTCTTTCGTGTAGTCGAATTCAAATCCGAGCGCCCGGAGCCGATCGTCGAGGTCTCTCCCGTAGGCCCTGTAGGCGAGCGCTCGATTCCCCTCGGAATTGGCGTCGCCGTGATACTCGGGCTCCATCAGGTACTGGTCCTTCGACGGGTCGTCCGCGTCGGTCACCCGTACGCGCACGAGCGTCTCCCGGTCGCGAAAGTGGGGGACAGTGAAGAGGTAAATGCCTCCCGGCCTGAGCACTCGCCGGATCTCGCGGTGCGCGAGCTCATCGAGACGAACGTGCTCCATGACGTCGGTTGTAACGACGATGTCGAAGGACGCGTCGGCGAAAGTCAGCTTCTCGAGGTTCTGGTTGGAGGAACGTCTGCCGAGTGAACGGCCCCATTTCTCCGCGGGCCGGTAGGCGGAAGTGTGGACGTCGATCCACCGGCACTTCCTCAGGAGGTCCGGAAGGGGATACGCGCACTTCTCGAAGGCGAACGGCTGCTGAGTGTCGTAGACAGAGATCGCTTTACTAGGAGACTGCAGCGAGGCGAGAGCCGCCAGGCTGTCCGCCTCGAGGCCCGTGAGATCCCGGACGGCACGCAGCAGGCCACGTGCGATCGAGCGGTAGCGGCTGGTCGTGCGACAGTGGCCGCAGATCAGAGACTCCCGGAATAGGGCCGGGTCGTCGTAGGCGAAGGACGTCTCTTTTCCGCACACGTTGCAGCGGCCGGGCAGGGCCTTTATTCCGGCCAAAGCCGCTGGAACCGCGTCGGACGCCGTGCGTCCTTCGGACCCAGAGGGCGCCGCCACCTTCCCCGAGCCGCTCTCTGCGGGTTGGGCGGACCCGTCTGAGACTTCGCGGATGTCGCGCGGGTGGATCGGTCGCCGCGGCTCGGAGATCTCGGCCAGGCGCCCTATGACGGTCTCGGCGCGGGAGGCCCAGGAGTTCTCCCGGCCGAGCTGGCGCAGGCGCTCGACGAAGGCCGGATCCTCCGCGCGGCGGCGGGCCTCGTCGAGGGCGCGCGAGAACTCCTCGGTGTTCTTGACGACGAGCACCTCGGCAAAGGCCTGGCATTCGGGCATCGGCGGGGCGATGACCGGCTTTCCGCCCGCGAAATACTCGTACATTTTCAGGGGCGAGGTCGCCCTGGTGATGTCGTTGACGCGGAAGGGGATCATGGCGGCGGTGAACTTCTCCAGGTAGCGTGGCAGCTCGACGTAGGGCTTGGGCTCCAGGAACCGTACGTTGGGCAGCTTCTCGAGCTCGCCGGTCGGCGGCGCGTCGAGCAGGCGTTTGGCGATGACGGCGAAGCTCCAGTCGGACCGCTTGCGCGCCACCTCGCCCAGGAGCGTCGTGTCGAACCAGCTCGCCAGCGCCCCGTAGTAGCCGACGATCGGCCGCCCGGCGTCCACGAGCTCTTGAAAGGCCGGGTCGAGCGTGACCTCGCCCTTCGGCTCGGCGAAGCGCTCGTACTCGACGGCGTTCGCCAGATAGAGTGCGTCCGGCCGCTGCCGCCGCGTTTTTTCGAGCAGGGGCCGCGCCACGCAGAGGACGAGGTCGGCGTCTCGCAGTGCCTGCTCGTAGTTCTTTCGGAGCGTCTCCTGGTTGTAGGGGAAGACCGCGAGATCGTCGATGATGTCGTAGACCAGGAGCGAGCGGCCGAAGCGCGCCGCCTTCGTCACGTTGTAAGGGAGCGTCCAGAGCACCGGCCGCTCGAGCGTCTCGAGAACCCCGCGCGGGCCCTTGTAAAGCCAGAGGTTCCGTTCCGCCTTCACGAAGTCGGCGAAGTCGTCGATCAGGCTCCCGGTGCAATCGAAGAAGACGAGCCAGCCCTGCCGCGCCAGCGTCGAGGCGAGGTGGTGCGGGCGCTGCAAGAGCGGCGTGTTCCAGCCGATCGACGGGAGAAAGACGGCGATCCGGTCGGGCGGCGCGCCCGCCTCGGCCTGGATTGCCACCAGCCGCGCGCGCAGGTTCGGGATGCGCTTGCGGTCGAGGTCGTCCAGGTGCGGCTCCCACATCTCGCCCCACTTCTCCTGGTAGAGGGCGCGGTTCTGCTCGAAGATCTCGAAATACCGCTTGTCGCCGAGGAGCTTGAACGAGGCCCGCCCGGCATGGTGGACGAAGGAGTCGCGCGCGCAGCGGATGTCGTAGCCGGCCATCCGAAGCCGCCGCGTGTAGTCGTCGTCTTCGAACATCCCGACGCCGAAGCGCTCGTCAAGGAGGCCGACCTTCTCCATCGTGTCGCGGCGCAGCGCCACGCAGAACATGGCGAGCATCGGCAGAGCGAAAGCCTCGCCATCGTGCGCACGCACCCAGGCTCCGGCCCAGGCCGGCATGTCCGGAAGCCGGCGGTAGTCGACCGCGACCTTGGCCTCGTTGCCGATCTCGTTGGTGACGGGACCCACCAGCCCGAGCTTCGGGTCCCGGGCGAGGTGACGGACGAGCGCCGTGGCCCAGCCGCGCGAGACCACCGTGTCGTTGTTCAGGAGCACGAGATAGTGGCCCGAAGCGTCCTTCAACCCCATGTTGCTCGCCGCCGCGAACCCCCAGTTCTTCTGGTTCAAGATCACGCGCAGGCCGGGCCAGCGCTGCTGCGCCTCCTGCAAGTAGGCCGGCGTGCCGTCCGAAGAGGCGTTGTCGACGGCGAAGATTTCCAGGTTCGGCCACTCGGTTCGCCCAAAAACGCTCTCCAGGCACATCCGGTTCAGGCGCAGGTTGTTGTAGGTCACGATGACGACGGAGACTTTCGGGAACGCGGCGGAGACGGCCGGCGCGAGCGCCTCGAAGCGTTTCTCCCAGGTGTTCTGCGCCGCGAAAGCCCGGCGCGCCGCGGCGGCCTGCTCGGAGCCGGCCTCGGCGAGCGCCGCCGTGATCTCACGCTCCAGCTCCTCCGGTGTCGATCCGAGGCGCACGTGCGGCGCCATGGCTTGAAGCTCCGGCAGCGGCACCGCCACGAGCGGCTTTCCGGCGGCGAGGATCTCGTAGGCCTTGACCGGGTTGGTCGCCTCCGTCAGCGGGATGCGCTTGAAGGGGATGAACGCCACGTCGAACTTCGCGAGCCACGACGGGATCTCGGCGTAGGGTTTCTCGCCCGGGAGCGTGACGTTCGGGAGCTTCGAGAGCCGTGACGTGTCGGCCCCGAAGGTCGAGCCGACGAGCACGAAGTCCCAGTCGGGCCGCCGCTCTGCGAGATCGGCCGCGAGGTCGGCGTCGAACCAGTCGGAGATAGCGCCGTAGTAGCCGACCAGGGGGCGCCGCCCGCGCTTGCCGCCGCTGCCTGCCTTCGCGAAGTGGGCGTAGTCGCAGGCGTTGCGCACCACGAGGACATTGCCGTTCTTCGCCCGAGCCCCGCGGTCGAGAAAAGAAGAGGAGGCGAGCACCAGGTCGGCTCCCGAGAGCAGCTCCTCTTCCTGGTCGAGCATTTCTTTTTCGTTGGTCGAAAAGCCGGCGTGGTGGTCCATGCAGTCGTAGACCACGGGCCAGACCCACTCGGCGCGGGCGCGGCGGGCGAGCGGCCACCAGAACGGGAGCTGAACGACCGAGGCTGTGGCGGAAAGCGAGAGGTCTCGCCGCATGGCGTCGAGCGAGCGCCAGAGCTGCTCGAGGGCTTCCTCGTCGAGCAAGTCCTTGTAGACGTTGCGCGTCGGCCCGCGCAGCGACACCTCCCAGACATTCTCGGCCTTCCGGCGCGCCTCCCAGGGAGGGCCGTCGGCGCGGAACTGCTGGGCGATGTAGAAGACTCGGTGGCCGGCCCGGCCGAAGCACGACATGAGCTGCTGCGGCCGCTGGAACCGGAAGTCCCAGTCGATGATCGGGAAGCAGACGACGTCGTGGCGGCTTGCATTTGCGATCGGGCAGGGGGAGGGCGGCGCGTCGGATCCAGCGGCCTCGACCGCGTCGCTCTCCGGGGCGGCGGTTTCCGGCGCCACGGCCGCCGACTTCGACAGCGCGGCCTTCGCTCGGCGGATCAGCTCGGCCACGGCCTGCGCTGTGTCGCGCAGCCCGTGGTGGAGCTTCCAGTAGACGAGCCCGGCCTTCCAGAGCTTCGAGTGGTGGATCTGGGCGAGCTCGTGATGGGCGTCGGAGAGCGCTCGGCCGAGCTCGGTCTTCTCGCGCCGGTGCTCGTTGCGCTCGACGCGAAGCGTCTCTTCCCACTCGGCCTCGCGCTCGCGCTCGACGCGAAGCGTCTCTTCCCACTCGGCCTTGCGCTCGGAAAGCGCTCGGCCGAGCTCGGTCTTCTCGCGCCGGTGCTCGTTGCGGTCGACGCGAAGCGTCTCTTTCCACTCGGCCTTGCGCTCGGAAAGCTCCTGGCGCAGGGCGCGTGTCTCGGCGCGGGCCGCCTCGAGCTCTCTCCGCAGCTTCTTGACGCCGTTGAGCGCGCGCTCGCGCGAGCGGATCGCCGTGAAGGAGGCGCGGCGCAGACCGTCGGCCAGCTGCCGCAGGCGCTCCTCGTCGTCGGCCGCCTCCTCTGCCTCGGCGGCAACCTGAGGGGCCGTCCCCGCGTGGCGCAGCGTGGCCAGGCGGCGCCGGTGCCGCGCCGAGAGCAGGCGGTGCAGGTTCTTGGCCGAGGAGCCCGACTCCTCGAGCAGCGCCTTCAAGTCCGCGTCGGAGACGCCAGCCTCCGGCGCCGCGGCGCGAGCGGGGGCGCCCTCGAGAACCGAGTCGAGGACGTCGAAGGCGGAGCGGGCAGCGGCCCGGGCTTCCTCGAGCGCCATGGCGAGCCGCGGGCGGAGCGTCTCGGCCGCGGCGATGGCGCGTTCCAGGGCCGGGCGCAGGCGCGACAGATCGGAGACGGGAGTGCACAGCTCCGCCAGGCCGAGCGCCTCGGCCGCGGAGGCGACCTTCGGATCGTAGACGAGCGGGACGGCCGGCGTGCCGGCGCAGGCGGAGAGGATCGTGGCGTGCAGGCGCATGCCGACGGTTGCCCTGGCTCGGGCGAACAGGGCGATCGCCTCGCCCGGTGTGGCGACCTCGATCACCTCTCCGCGTCCGGCCGATCGGCGGACGGCCTCCCGGGCGAGCGCTGCGTCGTCGGAGGAGCCGCCGGACTGGAACGGGACGAAGACCGCCTTCCAGCCGGCGGGCAGCGCCGCCGCGGCCGCGCCCGCCGCCTCGGCCAGCGCCGCGTCCTCGACCTCGAACCTCCACGGCCGCAAGGCAAACGCCACGAGCGGTGCCGCTCCAACTCCCGCGCGGGCGAGCCGGCCGGAGACAGCCTCGACGTCGCCCGTGGAGGCCGTAAGGAGGAACCCGGGATCGGCGGCGATCAGAGGCCGCACGCCGAACCCGGTTAACCGCACCTCTTCGGCGGAAGCCTCGTCCCGGACGATCAGCGTGTCGGCAAAGCGGCAGGCGAGCGAGAAGAGGGCCCGGCCTTCCGCCGAGGTGAGCGGCCCGATTCCGCCGCAGAAGAGAACCGCCGGCACTCCATGGAGGCGCGCAAAGAGGGCCGGGCGCGTGTAAGCCTCGATGCCGTCGGTCCCGGGGCGAAAGAGGTTCGCGGCGTAGGCGCCCCAGTAGTCCTGGAAGACACCGCCCAGACCGAACAGCACGGCGCGGCAGCGGGAAATCGCCTCACCCGTACGCTCGGCGGAGAAGAAGTCGACAGCGTCCACACCGTAGCGCCGCGCTGTGGCGTCAGGATCCCCCGAGCAGACGATGAGGCGCGCAGCCGGATCGCGCCGCCGCACTTCCGACACGACCGCCTCCAGGATCGCCTCGTCGCCGAGGTTCCCGAAGCCGAAGTAGCCGGAGATCAGGATCGCGTCTCGTTTCACGTCGTGCACCGAATGCCGAAGTGTCTCAGAGAGCCGCGGCGCGAGGCAACGTAAAGCTTACAACCCATGCTCGCTCAGCACCCTTCCAGGCCAGATGGCCGTCTTTCTCGCTGTTGCACCGGGTCTGAACTGACCGAACTAGCGCAACGCATATTGTGGCGCTCGCGGGGCCGGTCTTCGGCTCGGCCGCTCGTTCCCTCGTGCGATCCCGGCTAAGGGGCCGACCAGACGAGGGGGTCGCGAGGGTCTTGACTCGCACCCTCGATCTGAGAGAGGATTTTCGACAAGCGAGACACCTCCACTTGCGGAAGGAGTCAACCCTTTCGGTGAGCCACTCCAAAGGGAGTGGCCATGGCAGAGTGGGGACCTCCACCGGGGCGGAGAAAAAGAAGGAGAACCTGATGAGACTCATTCTCAAGCCGTTCGTCGTCACAGGAATTGCAGCCCTGACGGTCTGCACCCTGACGTCCG
>CAAGKR010341823.1_pt1 | contig 15961 bp, 8 predicted proteins | sample 2556971 | NCBI WGS metagenome assembly CAAGKR01 (sample SAMEA5207829, study PRJEB30636) | soil metagenome | biome: forest; feature: boreal; material: soil | place: USA | collected 2011-09 | depth 1 m | reverse complement strand
CTCTTTGGCTATGCTAGAACCGACGAAGAGGCTATCCTCCACGGGGTGAAAACGCTGGCAGCGGCGCTCGAACAACTCTGACCACCCTACGCGCTCTGAACGTGCGGTCTCGTTGCCGATGTTCAAGCCGCAGTGAAATGCCGAGTGCAGTGAAAGGAGCGCGAAATAGACACGAGCGGCGTGGAAGCAACTGTGATTTTACCCCCATGTTGGCCGCGTCTGTGAAGCATATCCTGGCATAGTTTTACGCTCCCAGGCCGATCCAGTGCCATCAGGCAACAGCGTGCTCTGAAGCATCTTTTGGCAGCGATTCCACATTGTGTAGTATATTGTGGCAGCGCGTCGAGAGAACGTGATTTTCCTCTTTTTTGCTCACTTTTCTCTGATTTTCTTGCCACAATATGCTGCATAGTGCCAGCATATGCTTCACAGGCTTGTCTTTTCCCCAAAAATACGGTATGCTTTGCTCAGACCCATGGTTGAGTCGTCCTCCGTAGATTGGCAACAGCTCGGTACTCACCGTCGTTGTAGGATCATACCCATCGAACAGAGGTACAGTGATCATGGCGTCAAAAGCCTTACCAATGGCCCCTCCAGCCTTTGAGTTGTGGTGTCGTGCACGCGCCCTTACGCCATCAACTTGTGATTACCTCTCAAGCGTTCGCGGGTCTCAGCCGGTGCGTCACGTCACGTCTCGTGCCAATAATGTGAGTGGCGCGTATCCCTCGCGGAAAATGGGCGTCACCATTCAATTCGAGAGTCAAAATCCTGAGCTGTGGGCCATTGTCGCGATGGATCGTGACGAGTCGGTGCTCGAATTCTTTGAACAGCCGGACACCTTCAAAATTCGCTATCTCGACAAATCTGGGAAGAAGATGGGGGGCCACTACTACACCCCTGATTTCCTGGTCCTACGCCACGATTCGGTCTGTTTTGAAGAGTGGAAGCGCGAGGATGACCTCAAACAGCTAGCAGCGCGCTATCCGTTCCGCTACCAGCCGCAGGAAGATGGAAGCTGGCGCTGTCCGCCAGCAGAGGAGGCGGTTTCCGCACTCGGACTCACCTTTCGCGTACGCTCCTCAGCAGAACTCCATTCGACGTATATCGATAACCTCCTCTTCCTCGAAGATTACTTTGATATGACGCTTGCTGTGCCGGTGCCGGTGCAAACAACCATTCTCCAGCGTCTCCGAGAGACACCAGGTCTTCCTCTTTCTGCGCTTGCCTCCGATGGTTCTGGTGTGCGCGCTAACGACGTATATGCCATGGTAGCGCTGGATCTGATTTACACAGACCTGTACGCAGCGCCGCTCATTCAGCATGGGCGCGTCCGCCTCTATCTGAATGCTGAGCAAGCTCGCACCTATGCACACCTCCTGCCAACACGCCTGACCTCGCGGGTGGGCAGCCCTTTACCAGAAGTGAACGCGCCGCTCACCGTCAATACCCAGCTTTTGTGGGATGGGCGCGCCTTTACCCTCATCAATCCTGGCGACACCACGACCACACTCTTGCCGGAGAAAGGCACGCCGATCCAGATTCCCTCGGACTTCTTCTTCCAGTTGCTCGATACCGGGGTGATCACGCGACTCCGCGCCGAAGAAGACCCGCCCGTCTCACCGGAAGTAGACCGCATCGTGGATCGAGCAACGCAAGACGATCAGCGCCAGGCGGTCATCCGCTTTGAGAAGGTCATGGCCTACCTCAATGGGGAGAAAGAGCGCTACGCCGGGGTTCCACCGCGCACGCTGCACCGCTGGGTGGCGCACTTTCGGAAAGCGGAAGAACAGTTCGGCAGCGGCTATGTCGGCTTGCTTTCGCGCAAGGCGTCGCAGGGCAACCGTGAGCCGAAAGCCCCATCCGCGCCGCGCGAACTGATGGACACCTTCATCACAGAACAGTTTGAAACGCCACGCCACATGCCAGCGGCTTCCGTCTATCGTGCTTACGAGCAGGAGTGCCGCAAGCGCAATCTTACCGCGCTCTCAGCCCGTGCGTTCTATCAGCGGATCAAGCAGCGAGCTACGCCAGAACAAACGGAAGCCAGGGAAGGCGCACGGGCTGCCTATCCTGAGCAGCCCTGGTTCTGGGAAGTAACCGCTCAGACGCCCCGGCATGGCAGCCGCCCGTTCGAGGTGGCCCATATCGATCATACCGAACTGGACATCCAGATCCGCAGTTCCTCGACCGGCGAGCTGCTGGGCAAGCCCTGGGTCACGTTCATGATGGATGCCTACTCCCGGCGTCTCCTCGCCGTCTACCTGACATTCGACCCGCCTTCTTACCGTTCGGTGATGATGGTGTTGCGCATTTGTGTGCAACGTTTTGAGCGCCTCCCCCAATCCGTTGTGGTGGATGGCGGGCGCGAATTCCAGAGTGTCTACTTTGACAGTTTACTTGCCCGCTATCGCTGTACTAAGAAAACGCGCCCCTGGGCCAAACCGCACTTTGGGTCTGTCTGCGAACGGTTATTCAAGACGACCAATGATCAATTTATCTACACACTGCTGGGCAACACGCAGGCAGCAAAGCGGGCGCGCCTGCTCACCCGCGCCGTTGATCCCAAGCATCACGCCCTCTGGATGCTCCCAGATCTCTACAGCTATCTGTGCGAGTACGCCTACCAGGTCTACGATCAGAACGAGCACAGCGGTCTTGGCATGACGCCAAAGTCCGCGTACCTGTGGGGGAGGAAACAGGGGGGCGAGCGAGAGCATCGTCGTATTCCCTACGACGACCGCTTTTTGAAAGCAACCTGCCCGACGACGATCAAAGGCACAGCGATTGTGCAGAAGGGCAGCGGCGTCAAGGTGAACCATTTCTACTACTGGAACAATGCCTTCCGCAACCCCGAAGTGATCAAAACGGCTGTCCCGGTGAGATACGATCCGTTCGACCTCTCGACGGCCTTTGCGCTGGTGCAAGGCCAATGGGTCACCTGTCGCGCGCCTTACCTGAACTTGGAGGGGCACACCGAGAAAGAACTGCTCATCGCGACGACCGAACTGCGCAGGCAAGCCAGACGCGATGGTTCGCGTGCCGATCTCTCAGCAGAGCGGCTGGCGACCCACATGGGCAAGGCGGTGAGCCATGAGGAATCGCTGCGGCAGCGATTGCGCGACCTGGATCACAAGAAGGTACTGGCTCTCATTGCTGGTCAGTCCGGGCATGTGCAAACATTGGGGAGCGTACCGCCACCACCTGCCATGCCACCAGAAGCCGTGAAAGCAGCAAGGAAACTCGCGGCTCTTTCCAAGCCGGTTGATGTGTCACGTTTGAAACGCCTAGGGGACTATTCGTAATGGAACCAGACGAACTTGCCCATCTCTCCCTAGAAGAGAAAAAGACGTACTTTATGAATGTCACGATCACACATCCTCAACTCGAAGTGGTGCATGACAAAATTCGGCGTGCGATTCGTCAACCCGCTGGCTTTTCCTTTGTCCTGGTCCATGGTCCTACCGGGGCTGGCAAGACCACGATGATGGAGAGCCTGGTCGAGCAGACCAAGGAGTTGTTTCTTTCCGCTCGCCCGCCCTCGGCATTTTCCTCATTTCCCCCCTATGGGAGGGTACCAACACCTATCTCTGCCCTGCGGATCGAAGCTGATCCCCCGGACAAAAGCGCCTTCAATCGAGGCTATTTCTATCGAACTGTGCTTACCTTGCTGGGAGAGCAGACGTACTCGCAGCAGATGCATGTTGATATTCACGCCGAGGCAGCTCCATCCAAACGGCGGCGCATGCCTCGCACGGCCATCGAGTCGAATGACGACCCGGATTTGCGAGAGGGAGCGCAAGCAGCCATGTATCGGCATGGAGTCCGTGTGATCTTCCTGGATGAAGCCCATCACCTGCTCATGGCCCGTGATGGAACCCAGGGGAGCACCCTCCAGGAACAATTAGAGTGGCTCAAGTCCCTGAGCAAGACGGGAATTTTGTACGTCCTGGTGGGAACCTACGATTTGTTCAATTTTGGCAAACTCAATGGGCAAATCGGGCGACGTTGCCTGCCAGTCCATTTTCCCCGCTACCAACTGGAACGGGAAGAGGATTGTGTTGCGTTCCAGACTGCCCTGCTCGAACTCTTGCGGCGGGTTCCGCTCACCTGTGAGGCCGAACGCTGGGTCACGGATCACTGGCTCTATTTCTACGAGTGCAGTGTGGGCTGCATTGGGATTTTGAAGGACTGGCTGCTACGCGCAGTTTCGGCGGCCCTCGATGACGGCGCAAGCAGGCTTTCCCTGGATTGTGTCCAGGACTATGCGCTTCCGGTGGAGGTCTACCGGCAAATGGCTCTGGACGCTTACGAAGGGGAGCAGCGACTGAACCACACCGAAGTCAACCGAGAACATGTGTGGCGACTGTTGCAAGGTGGCGAACTGATTGCTCCCGTTCCTCCACTCCCCCCGCGCGAGACGCCCCCGGAGCAGACGGCAGTCACGGAGTCTACAAGGGAAGCAGAAGTCTCCCCTGTGGATGTTTCGCCCGTGACAAATGAAGAGGCACCTCCTCCCCCACCACCAGCCAAGAAGACCCGTGCACGTAAAAAGGCCGAGCCGAAAGCCGCAGACACCGCAGAGCCCGGAAACATGGAAAGGACCGAAGCAGGTGGAACGCCTCCTGCCGCTCCGCCAAAACGGGGCCGAAAAAAGAAAACCGTAGACGAGGCCGAAGCAACCGTTAACATGGAGGTCAAGATTTCACCCGAATCCACAGACCCTGCACCACAGGCTCCGACTGATGCTTCCGCAGGCGCACCGCCTACGAAACCCAAACGGACCAGGCGTGTCGGGGAACCAAAACCAAAGCGCTATCCAGTCGGGGAGAAAGATCCAGAACAAGGCATGTAGCGTCGCGCCTATGTTGAGCGCGCATGGCTAGATCAAGACGGGCCAGTGCCTATATGGAATGACATTTGACAGATGGGAACATTCTGTGCTAAGCTCCAAGCATCTTTTCAAACAGCTAACAACAAGGATCGTGATGCAGCCATGATGAAACCACTTCACCTCTCCCTGACCTGCCTCATACGCGTCCTTGCTCACTCTGCCGGTGTGTTCGCGCCGCATGCGGCGCGAATCGAGGAGTGAGCGGAGAGGCAAGCTCTCCCCATTGTTTCCCCGGGCAGGGACCTATCCCCCTCTTTTTCGCACCGCACCCCCTACACGCTCCACGCTTGAACCCTTCTCGCATCTCAACGCTTTGCGCGTACGAAAGGATCTTTATGCCTCCTCGCTCTTCCAAACGCCTGGCCTCCTGGCCAAAGCTCGCACTGCTCATCAATCGCAACTACACCTTGTTGTGGCTTGGTGGTACGATCTCGCTGATTGGCGATATACTGTTCACGATGATGCTCATCTTATGGGTCGGAACGCTGCTGCAGAACCAGAGCGCGGCCCCCCTTGCTGTCAGCGGCGTGGTGCTGGCCGCCGCGCTCCCGGCCCTGCTGATCGGCCCATTCGCTGGCGTGTTTGTGGACCGCTGGCCCAAACAACGGACGATGCGCATCATGGATGCGCTCCGGGCCGTGCTGGTGTGCTCCCTTTTGCCGATCAGTGGACCGCTCCCGCTGCCACTCGCTGTCAAGCTCACCATCATGTATCTCGTTGTGGCAGCCGTCAGTGGGCTGAGTCAGTTCTTCACTCCGGCGACCAAGGCGATCCTCAAAGAGGTGGTCCCGCAGGAGCAGCTTACCCGCGCTTCGGCGCTGACCGTCGGGGCCGGCGTGTTCAGCTGGGCCATCGGGTCTGCCTGTGCCGGCATCTGCTACGTCTCCCTGGGAGCCGGATGGGCGATTGCCTTGAATGCGGCCTCGTTTGCCTGTTCCTGGGTGTTGGTCGGGCGCATGCGCGTATCTGCGGCAGAAAGGCGCGCGTCAGCCCAACCCACATCACTGCGGCGCGTCTTGACTGAACTGCGCGAGGGGTTGCGCTTCATCCAGGGCCAGCTCCAGCTCCGCACCATTCTGCTTACCGAGAGCCTGTATACCTTTGGATGGAGCATTGTGAGCGTCCTGGCCCTCTTCTACATCACCCAGAATATCCATGTGCCCATGAGCCTGTTTGGCCTCTTCAGCGCTGTGCCAGCCATTGGGGGCATCTTGGGGATCTTGCTCGTTGATCGTGCGGTGGCCAAAAGAGGCGCGACCAGAGTCTATGCTCGCGCCTTCCTCTTTGCTGGGGTGATGGTCATCGTCTCAACCGTACCGAATCAGGCGATCATCGACCTGGTGGGTTTCACGCTTATTGGCATCGCCACGATGCAGGCCGAGGTGCTGGTTGGGCCCTTGGTCCTCTTTGCCACGCCAGAGCAGATGGTGGGCCGCGTCTTCTCCACCCTGGGAACCGTTACGACCCTGAGTTCATTCCTCGCCACGTTCCTCAGCGGTTATTTGAGCAGTACGCTGCTGCAAGGGGTCGTCGTCCATCTGCCCACAGGCGAACTGAACGCGACCAACCTGCTTCATATCGGGGCTGGGGTTCTCATCTTTATGGGGGGACTACACGCCTCTCGCCAGTTCAGAAGACTTCAATAGCGTAACCACATGGACAGGAAGGCGGGCCACCACCCAGGCACATTGTGAAGCATATCTTGGCAGTAGATCTTTTAACACAAAAGCGCCCGACCCACGAGCCACCCTCACCCCGGCCAACTTGAGAAAATCGGCGCGGGGTGAGGGACTTTTCCACGGACGCTCCTCACAAGCCAACTCAGATGGTAGGAAATCTCCTATTTCGACCTAAACCCCCTTTGTGAAGTATATCGTGCCGCTCTCCTTGTGAAGGATATCGCGCTCGATTTTGCCACAATATGCTGCAAAATCACAGCAACTTCCAAACGCATGTGACAGTCCGATTGATGTGTTGCAGAATCGGTCGAAGCCTGTTGAGAAACAGGTTCGGCGATGGTATGAAAACGAGGGAGGCCACCATTCTTTCTACGACAGATTGCGAATTGGTATTACCCCTGCGCTCTTGCCTCCGCCGCACGTATCTTTTTCGCGATGGAATCTCCAATGACGTGCAGCACGAGATCAGCGGCGAAGTGGGCCAGCATCGCCGCTTCGAGGCCATACTGCCAGAAGAGATAGCCGACGGCGACTCCAACAATGCTGTTGAGGAGGATGGCACGCGCGATCAACAAGGGGGTCAGCTTTACCAGCGTGGCAGTGGTCGGCAGATGACCCAGGCCAAAGATCACCGCAGCAAGGATGTTGGCGAGCCACAACGCCTCCAGCGTTGGCTTGCCGTCAGGCACATGCCAGGCCAAGCCAATAAGCCATGCCAGCAAAGAGAGCAAGAACAAGCGGCACAAAAGTTCCTCATCAATGCCCCCGTAGAAGCACGCCAGGAAGCGTTTCCACAGGGCGGGGATCGGAAACGTGGTACGCATGGCCTGGGGCAGACGCGGCCAGAACACCGTGACCTCCAGGAGCAGCAGGAGCGCAGCGGAAGCTGTCCCCAAGATCAGCGCTGGCGCGAGGACCGTCTGTGCCTGAGTCATCACCGGCCTACCTGCGAGCAGACCCTCGAGCAACGGAGCGCCCAAGCCGATATGATGCGCGATGAGCAATCCCAGGCCAGTCGCCACTCCCATCAGGACGAAGCTCTGCGCACCCTGAAGCAGCGCAAGCACCCACAGGGGCTGGTGCATCCGCTCCTGCGCCTTTTTGAGCGCATCGCGGCTCAGTTCCAGAGTGTAGGGCGTGACACAGACGATGCCGAGCAACGCTGCGCCGCACAAAATAGCAAATTCAGGCCAGGAGAAAACGAACATGAGGTCGCCTCATTTCTGTATTTCAGCATATATTGAAATACTAGCGCAAGAACGCGTCGAAGTCAAGGCGAGTGGGACTGTGCGATGGAGCGTCGAACCCGCTCCCAGTACAGAGGCTCGCAGAGATCTTAGTAAATGACTTGAAGAGTGAGCAGGTAGATCGACCTGAGTAGCTGTGCTGCTCATATTTCAGGGCAAAATAAACAGAATTCACTCAGTTACTACCAGAAATGTCGATCTGAATTTACACTCGATGAGTGAAAAACAATCGCTCTAGAGCCGTTTCTCAGTCTACCAATGGCTGTGCTGCTCACTCTTCGGGGCAAACTGCCCACCTGGAGGGAAAAACCTGCTCACTCTTCAGGTCATTTACCATGTTGGTGCGAATGGGACACGATACTGTTCATAATCGCGTCCCTACGCCTTAGCTCGCGTTGGCGTAGGCGCTCTGGCCTAACCCATAATATGAATCGTAGATGTGCTGGTACACTGCCGTATATGCTCGTTCGCAAAGCTCTCTCGTATAACTGGGCGGGAGGGCGTTATAGAACATATCCCGCACCGTTCTCTTGACTGCTGCCTGGGCCTGTTGCTTTTTACGCCAGTCGAGCACCAGCTTCTCGCGCTTCAAGGTTTCTAAAAGCTGTCGCACAACTTTCTTGACCTCTGCCTTCTCTTTCTCGGAAAGCACCATGTCTGGCTGCGTCAGCAAATCAAAGATGGCTAATTCTTCTTCGCTGAGCTGCTCCACTATGTGACGTTGTTCCTCGACGTTCAGCTCCTGCGTCACGAATTGTACCAGCCTCTCGAAGAGGACATCCACGTTCATACTGCCAGCGTTATATTCATCAATTAAGCGCTGGAATTTCTGCTGATAATTCGTGCGGCTCTTATTGCGCTTGATCATACTATCAAGCTTGCTCTCGATATCGCCGCGCAACTTCTCGACCTCGGTATGCTTATAGCCAGTGGCGAATTTCGTCCTTAGGGCGTCGAAGTCAATCTTGCTCAGATCGACCTGGCTACTCGTATCATATGTGACAGCTTCGCGAATGATATATTCCCTGGTTGCGATAGAGGTTCCCACAAGCTTCTCGACATCTCCCATCACGGCTGTAATATCCGGCTTCCGCGTGAGGAGACGGATTCTTGCATCGAGTGTCGCGATAATATGCACAAGCGCGGTATACGCACTGGCCGCGGGGTGAGGAAGCACGGCTTTATAAAGCTTCGCGACATTCCTTGCCAACAACAGATAGCTCTTCTTGATCTCGTCATTCGCCACCAGCGCGTTCTCGGCGGCCTCCAATAGTGGAATGCGATTGAGACCCTTTACTGCTGCTATCTCCTGGGGATCGACACCTTGCTCCTGGCAGAACATCACCGTTTCAACCACTGCTTGCTTGAGCAGCGCCAGTAGTTCGCTTTTGTCCTGTACAGGAGTATCACCTTCCTCGATGCCTCCACCACTGCCGCTGCCATAGATTGATAGCGCCTTTTGCAGGTCACGGAAGACGCCCACGTAGTCCACAATCAAACCATTGGCCTTATCCAGGAAGACACGGTTGGCCCTGGCGATGGTCTGCATCAGCGTGTGGTTGCGCATCGGCTTGTCCAGGTAGATGGTCGAAAGACTCGGCACGTCGAAGCCCGTCATCCACATCGCACAGACAAAGACGATACGCAGTGGATTATCAGGGTCCTTGAACTTTTCATCCAGGTGCTCGCGTACCATACGCTGGCGGTGTGGCAGAATAGTAAGTCCTTTGTCCCTGAACTGCTTTACCTCGTTCTGTTCCTGCGAGACCCCCACCGCCATATCCGTCGTGTCCATATAGCCGATCTCATATGCCAGTCGTTTGCGCCCAACCTCATCTGTGGTACGCCCAAGTTGTGTTTTTAAGCTATCACTATAGCGCTGCCAGTACTTACGTACGTTGTCATACATACGTACCGTCGTGAGCTTATCGATAGAGACAACCATCGCCTTACCTTGCTGTCCACGTCCCATGAAGTGGGTTACGATATCCTGGGCAATCTTTTCCAGGCGGTCGTCGCTTGTAATCAGGCTATACTCCTGCACATACTCGCGTTGTAGGCGCTGCTCCTGCTGCTCATCAAGTCCCGCCGACTCAATGATGCGCTCCATCTCTTCGTTGATTTCGGGGTTCTTCAACTGTAACTCGGGAATGCGGTTCTCATAATAGAGTGGGACGGTGGTGCCATCCTCGACAGACTGGCGAAAGTTGTAGATGCTGACGTAGTCGCCGAAGACTGCGCGGGTCTCCTCTTCGCCGCCCTTCATCAATGGGGTACCGGTGAAGCCGATAAAGGCCGCGTTTGGCAGGGCGTTGCGCATATTGCGCGCCAGCGTATCGTACTGGCTACGGTGCGCCTCGTCGGTCATGACGATGATATCCAGGCGCCTAGAAAGCTCAGGGTATGTCCCGCCTCTCTCAATACGAAACTTCTGAATCAGTGTAAAGACCGTGCGGTGATCGGCGCGCAACAACTGTTTGAGGTGTTCACCGTCTTCGGCTCGCACCTCCTCTTCCGCTTCGGTAACAGCTCCAACGCTGGCAAACGTCTTGTAGATCTGATTATCGAGATCGTCGCGGTCGGTCACGATTACAAAGGTCCAGTTGCCCGTAACCTTGCGCAGCACCTTCTGCGCGAAGAAGATCATCGAGAAACTCTTGCCGCTGCCCTGTGTATGCCAGAAAACACCCAGCCGTCCCTGGTTCTCGCGAATGGCGTACACCGCCTCAAGCGCGCTATTTACGCCAAGATACTGGTGATTTTTCGCGATAATTTTTCTGAGATCGCCGCTCGCATCGCTGAAGAGCGTAAAGTTCTCCACGATATCCAGCAAGCGCCGTTTATCACAGGTACCGCGAATCATCGTCTCCAGCGAGACAACGCCCTCCTCTCCCTCGCTCTCGACCTTTTTCCACTCGAAGAAGTGCTCCAGTCCGGCGGTGAGGCTACCAACGAGGCTCTTGCTGCCATTCGACAGAATGATCATAGCGTTATACCAGAAGAGTTGCGGGATGGTGTCCTTATAATCGGTCACATTGTCGTTGAAGGCATCTTCGACCGGCCTGTGGGAGGCCTTGAATTCACAGAGAACAAGAGGAATGCCATTGACGAATCCCACCACATCGGGACGGCGCGTATGTACCTGGCCGGTCACCCACAGTTGCGAGACTAGCAAAAAATCATTATTGGTGGGCGTCTCCCAGTCGATCACGCGCACCACCTCTACCGTCTCCCCGCCATAAGCGTCGCGCACATGAACTCCCACACCATCCTTAAGCAGCCGGTACACCTGGCGGTTAGCATTTACGAGGCTGAGAACGTTGCGAGGGCGGGTCAAATCCTCGATAGCAAGGTCGAGAGCCTCTGCTGAGAGGGTGGGATTGAGACGTTGCAGAGCTGCTCGCAAGCGGGGAACCAGCACCACATCAGAGTGGGTTTCGCGCCCCAGTATATTGACCCCATCTATCTCCTTATAGGCATTGACCGTCTCGTAACCAAGCTCGGCAAATAGCTCAATCGTCGGTTGTTCAACCAGTCGCGCCTCGGAGTTTTCGTTCATCTGCCTCAGTCCCTTCGTGCGTTACCAGCTACCTCCACAACGTCCCTTGCTCTCCTGCCAGGACAACATCCACATCCTTTACGTCTTTTGGGCTCTCAACCGCCATACTCATTCCTTCATCTGTCTCTATATCTAATTTCTCTACATCCACCTCGCCAGAAATAAGTTTTGGTAATAACAGGTCACGCGTGTGACGAAGGTTTGTATTTTTCTGTGACAAGATATGAATACTACGAAAGATGGGTGATACCTGTTCAGTAAATTTAGCAAGAATGGCTGAATCAGGTTGAGCTATTAAGAACTTATCGAAACAAGCAGTTTGTACTCGTTGTCGCCCAGTAGCACCAGACATAGATTTGATAGCATTGTCTCTGAATTCATTTGAACGCGCCATCAAGTAAATATACTCTGGACAAAGAGTTCTTGAACGTAAAACAATAAACTCAGTAGAGCCAAATGCAACAACTTCATCAGAGGGCAAGAATTGTACATATCCTGTCTTGCCATTTTCAATGCAAGGAGTGATACGAGCAAAAAGTGTGTCGCCGTTCTTAAACTTCGAACCACTGTTACCAGTACGATACTCAACATTGTCAATTAGCATTGAACCAATTGATAAACTACCCATCGGAACAAAAGGTTTTTCACCTTCTTTCGTGAGTCTTGTTGGCGGATCAATATATACTGCCGCACTGACCTTCACCACCTCCCACCCCTCAGGTATCATCCCGAGCGCAGACTCCACCATTCTTTTCTTTTCGTGCCCCGGAAAACGGACTCCACAAACCACTCGCGGTACAGCGATTGCGCCATCTCCTCTAAAATAGCAATGCGTCGTGTGTTTTTCTCAATCAGGTCATCGTAGGCTGAAAGGATGGCAGCGATTTTATGTTGGGTGGGAAGGGAAGGGACTGATATTTCAAATTTCGGAAAATTGGTAAGCGGAATCCGGTCTACGGTTGAACCCATGAGTATTTTTTTTGAAATTGTTGTGCGCCAGTCCTCGCTGAAAAAGTAGTAAAACAGAAATTGTGTATCAATCTCCTCCGGATTCGGTCGGATCAATGCAAGCCTTCGTCCTAGACAGCCTCTAAAACCTCTTGGAATGATTGCGTAACGATTTAACGTAGCTTCATAGCTAAATACAATATCACCACGGCAAGGTAGTACACGTCTGGTCCACTCAGAGAAGTCTTCTTCAGCGATATGACGTATATCAGACAGATCTATTCTGCCGTCTTCAGTTATGTTCTTGATACCTAGAAATACTGGGCCATCTGACACTGGTTTGGGAGTAGCATGAGGCCCATCGTATAATCCTAAATAAACTTCCTCAATGGGCACTCGCTTCCAATCTCTTCTCATGCCTGTTCTCACCTTCAACTTCGCGCCTCTAACAACATCGCTACATTCGCCGCTATCCTCTCCTCCAACTCGTGCGCCTCAACATTGAGCACCTCTAGTTCCTCGTTCAACTCTTCCAGCTTCTCCTTGAAGTCGAAATCATCGATTGGACGCTCTATGATCCCCACGTAGCGGCCAGGATTGAGACTGCAGCCCTGGGCCTCAATCTCATCCAGTGTCACTACCTTGCACAATCCAGGCACATCTGTATATTTCCCGGCGGGAAAGTTTTTATCTATCATAGAAGCGCTGCCGTTCGACGTTTCTATGGCTTCGCCACGATAGAGCCGCACGATGTTGGCGAGAAACTCGGTCTGTTCGGGTGTGAAGTCGCGGTGGGCGCGGTCTAGCTGGCGATAGATGTGCCGCGCATCGATGAAAAGAACCTTGTCGCGGCGGTCGCTCTCCTGTTTGCCTTTGTCCAGAAACCAGAGCGTGCAGGGCAGCGTGACGGTATAGAAGAAATTGGAGCCAATCGAGACCATCGCGTCCACTACCCGCGCCTGGATCAACTGCCTCCTGATCTCCATTTCGGAGCCGCGTGCATCGCTGGCGGAGTTGGCCATTACGAAACCGGCGCGGCCATGCTCGTTCAACGCACTGTAGAACTCTTGAATCCACAGGTAGTTGGCATTGTCGGTGTTTGGCAGGCCAAAGCGATAGCGCTGGTCGCCCTTGATCTTCTCCTTGTCCACGCCATTAACATTGAAGGGAGGATTGGCCATCACAAAGTCAAAAGCGCCACGCCCCTGTGGATTATGGAGGCTCTGGTAGTAGGAGTTGGTCTGCTTAATGTCTCCTGAGAGACCGTGAACCGCCAGGTTCATCTTGCAGAGATTGACGGTCTCCAGCGTCTTCTCCTGCCCATAAATGGAGATTTCTGTGCTCGGATTGCGCTGGTGGTTTGCTACAAAACGAGCGCTCTGCACAAACATGCCGCCCGAACCACAGGCCGGATCGAAGATGCGCCCGTGGAAGGGTTCGATAATCTCCACTATCAATTTCACCAGCGCGGTCGGGGTGAAAAACTCACCGCCGCGCTGCCCCTCCGACATGGCGAACTTGCCCAGGAAATATTCATAGACCTTACCGAAGAAATCGCCCTCTACATCCATTGGGATACCGGAAAATGTCTTGAGCAGGGCCACCAGCATCTCTTTGTCCAGGTGATTATAGCTCCTGGGCAGGACGCCGCGCAGTTCCTCGTTCTCCGCCTCGATAGCCTTCATCGCCTCGTTGATGGCCCTGCCGATGTCTTCGCTCTCAGGAAGTCTGAGCAGGTTGGAGAAACGCGCCTCTTCAGGTAAATACATCACCCCCTCTGCCTGGTAGTCAATCTTGCTGATTGAGTAACGACCTCCCGCTGGCGGGGCATGCTTGCGCAGCTCCTGGTCTACCTGCGTAAATCTGTTGTCGGCGAAGCGGAGAAAAATGAGGCCCAGCACGGGCACGGAATATTCGGAGGCTTTGAGTCTGGAATTGGCGCGCAAACTGTCTGCCGACGCCCATAGTTTCTTCTCAAGATCGGTATGATTTGCTGGCATCTACGAAACCTCATCACGCTCTATTTTTATGAAAATAAGCTAGCACTTTGTGTATGGGTCTGTTCGCATTATCAGTATAGCAGAGAGTAAGCAGAATAAAAAGAGATGTAAACTTCTCAACCTCTCCTATTAGAGCTTTTAAATACCTAAATTCCGTCCAAATTAGTGGCACGAAGCTCGTAACATAGTGCAGAACTACCTTTACAGAAGAAGCATGATCCTGGTAATGATAGATTGAGCATGACTAACCCAACGATTGTTACAAGCTCTCAAGCCACTCAAGGACATTGCCACTAATTTGGGCAAAAATTGGGTATTTATAGGGTGATACCCTGTCATTCGCTTTTTCACCTATGAAAACGGGGGAAAGCGACGACTGATTCCACAAGGCGAGACCCGAGCGATGAGGCGTCTCAGTCGTTGAAGTCTCCCGTCAATGGCACCTGTTTACCACTGCATGTTCTCTGTTGCAAAGGTAACGGGGGGTTATTCACCGCAAAATTCAGGGTGCTCATCAAGTCCCCTGCACTTGCATCCCGTTGTCCTAACGATGGCAGTCCAAATACTTCCTCGGCCAACTTAAGCACACTAGCAAGCTCGAACCGGTCATGTGTCACATGCGGCTCTGTTAGATTATCATTGGCGTAGGCGAACGGTGAAATCACCATCAATGGCACACGGAAGCCATACCCCAATCCATCCACCGTTGGCGGGGGTACATGATCGTAGAAACCACCATAATCATCCCACGTCAGGATAATGGCCGTAGACGACCATGCAGGGCTATTCATAACCGCTTCGATATCCGAGATAGTTTGGTTCTCCCCTATGCATGTGCTGGCTGGCGGGTGTTCACTGTATATGGTGGGATAGGTTACCCACGAGAACTGCGGCAATTGGTTGCTTGCCGCATCGCTGGCAAACTGTGACCATGGCACGACTCCACTTGAGGCCCGTACCGATGGGAAGGCATTCAAGGTATTCCACTGATATCCATTGACCGTGGGGACAGTATCGGCGTAGAACTTCCACGAGACGCCTGCTATGTTCATCTCATCGGCCAAGGTTGGGATAGTCATCATAGCTCCAGGTTGTGAGGAAAAGCACGGGTAGGCGAGATTGCCATTGAGCAGTTTGGTCGTAGTGCCCGTGGCGGCATCACAGCCCCAGTTACGCGTGTTCGCACCGCTGGGAAACTTCGGATTAGTGGTGGCACTATCGGGTTGGTCCAAACCCGATGCACCTGCCACGGTGAAGAGGTGGTTGACGAAACTGGCTCCTTCAAAACTAGAGTAGGTGTTATCGGAGAGCACATAGTTCTGGGCCAAGGCCCAGTAGTTGGGGATGAGTGCCTGGTTCGCCTCGGCGTAACAGGGATAGGGTGCGACATTGCACCCTATAGCTCCATGGTTAAAGTTGTCCATTTTACCGCCATCTGCTGAGGTGAGAGCACAACCCCGCTCGTGGCAATAATTCGGGATGGTATCAGTGAGGGAGTTGAGGGGAATGGTCTGTGTCGTCTTCGGCCCGGTGCGTATCATGCCCGTAGTGGTACCATTTACGCACGCAGTGCCGTCGAGGCAGGTGAAAGCACCGAAATAGTTATCGAAGGTGCGGTTCTCTTTAACAATGAAGAT
>CAAGKR010219656.1_pt1 | contig 15976 bp, 16 predicted proteins | sample 2556971 | NCBI WGS metagenome assembly CAAGKR01 (sample SAMEA5207829, study PRJEB30636) | soil metagenome | biome: forest; feature: boreal; material: soil | place: USA | collected 2011-09 | depth 1 m | reverse complement strand
CTACATCAACTTGCCCGGGGACCGAGCCGTGTACCGAATCAGCGAGGACTACCAGCCATGGCGATACTGCACCGCAGGCGTGATATTCGCCAACGCAGTGCCCACCACCGAACCACCCAGCCTCCCTTGCTAGGAACTCGTCAGGCCGACCCCGAATGGCCAGGGGCCGGCACCAGCGACGGCTGGAGTCCGGAGATCAAGCAACGGTTCGGCACCCCCTTGGAGACGCGGAATTACCGTTTCACATGGTGGGCCAAATTGACCCACTACGGTGGGCCAAACGTACGCCTTTGGCGTAACAAGATAACGCGGGCTTCGCCCGCAAGATGACTAGTGCGCGCGGGGAAGCCAATGAAGCCTTCAGCGTAGTGGTCGAGGGTTACTGCCCCCTGTGTCAGGTGAGGCTTATAGCTCACGGCACAAGGGCGTGCTGCCCCTGCGGTGGGTGCAGTTACTCGGTTCGCGGCCACACTCTTTCGATGCATACTTGCGCGGATCATCCGAGCAAGATGTGTGAGCACTGGATGGCGATATGGCGGCGCGTCGGCCAGTGAAAGAACAACACAATGGCGACGGCTCGCATTGGTGCTTTCAAGCTCCGCGCCCGGGGCCAACTTAATCTGGAGGTGACGAATTTGAACAGCAAGCCGGCATCACCTAACGACGCAAGCGAGATTGAGCGCGTACTCAACTGGTCTGGGTGGACGTATACAGCGAAGGGTCACCAGGTTCAAGCCGTGCAGTTCGCGAAATGCATCACGGCCTTGTACGTAGAAGACATGCGCCGAACAGAGTTGGTAGTCACCAATGAGCACTTCGGATGTCTGGACCATGAGCGGCTAAGAGACATGCGAACGGCCGGGGAAGTGTGGGTGCTCACGCCACTCGCATCCCTCGGTCGAGCGCACGCTGCCCTGCGCGGCCTTGCCGATCGACTAGTGCCATGGTGGATGGGCAACGATGAAATCAAGTTTGGGATGCCCGAGATACCGTAGCTCCGATGCCCGCGTCACTTTTCACCGCCACAGTCATTGCGATGATCTGGGATTTCGACCAAACATTGATCCCGGGCTATCAGCAAGAGCCGCTATTTGCCGAATATGGAATCGACCCCAAAATGTTCTGGTCCGAGGTCAACGCTCTACAGAAGTACTACTCAGACCGCAGACTGGTCGTCACTCAGGACACTCTCTACCTGAACCACATCTTGGCCTACGTCAAAGATGGCCATATGGCTGGTCTGACTAACGCGAAGTTGCACAATCTCGGTGGCAAGCTGAACTTCTACCCGGGCATTCCAGAGTTCTTTGAAGAGTCGCGCCAACTGGTCAAGGACGATAAAAGGTTTTCGGCTCATGGCATATCCGTTGAGCACTACATTGTCTCCACAGGCCTGAGGCAAATGATCCTTGGCAGCGCAATCGCGGATCACACGGATGGCGTGTGGGCTTCAGAATTTATTGAGGAGCCAGCTGCGAAGGGATTCCTTGAGGAGAAGACAGGCAAGCTTGGACTCGATGAGCACGAGGTCACCCAAGTTGGATACTTCATCGACAACACTTCAAAGACCAGAGCGGTGTTTGAGATCAATAAGGGCACTAACAAAGTGCCCGGTATTGATGTGAACGCAACCATAGCTCCCGAAGATCGGCGCGTGCCCTTTCGGAATATGGTCTATGTGGCGGATGGAGCAAGTGACATTCCAGTGTTTTCAATCCTCAACAGCATGGGCGGTCGTACGCTCGGGGTATATAACCCTGACCAAGAGCAGCATTTCAAGAACGTCAAGCAACTCCAAGACCAGGGCCGAGTTCAGCATTTCAGTGAAGCCGACTATCGATCGGGCCGTAATGCTTCGAGATGGATTCTCGCGACGTTAGACGAAATTGGCCGCTCCATCGTTGAGGATCGCGAGAAGCTCCTTCGTGAGAAGGTGCACCCCAGCGTCGGACACGTCTCCTAGCTGCAGCCGACAGGTACGCAGGAACTTTCCTGCCCAATCTAGTCTGCCGGCAGGTTGCGCTATTGACCGGAGGGTGCGTCGCAATGAATCAGTCCATATCGAGGTAACCCCTTAGCCGAACCGATCAATCCGTGGAGCCTCAAGTCAGCGCCGGACCGAGAGGCTAAGTCGAACGCACGTTCGCGTTCGTGATATAAGATGCGTATTCTAGTATTCGTGTTTGCCGCGAAGCGTCTCTTGCAGCGTCGAGTCGCCTTGGGCATTGGCCAAGAACAGCTCGCGCACCGGTCGGGTGTGTCCTTTCCAACCATCCAGAAGCTCGAACAGGGCAAAGCAGTGAACCCTGAACTTGAGACCTTAGAGAGACTTGCGGCGGCGCTCGGTTGCGAAGTCTGTGACCTATTGGGGGAGAACCGCTTTGCTGCTGACACAGGCACGCTGACGAGTTCAATCGACTCTAGGCGCCGTGGCCCACGCGTAGGGAACGCGGGTCTTAAGGACTTGCGTGCCTCCTGAAATATCTAGATCCGTTTCGGTAGCCGAGGCGCTTGGGTACACGCCATCGGTTGGCTTGGTCGTCGCCGATGACAACAGCACCGATGCAGCAAAGCGGTACGCATGGTCACCGCTGCGAGAGCGATTTGGAATCGACGCAGCCTACTTAGTGGGTGAGAGTCCTTTCGTTTGCTTCAAGGACGCCGTGGATACAAACGAAATACTTCAGCTTCACCGACGGCTCTGGAATTACAATCGAGCGCCTCTACTTATTGCGAGTACACCTGGCCGCGTCTATGTGTTGAACTGCTTCGCTCCGCCTTCTAGTAGCGCAGGGCCACGCTCACTGGTGGACTATCCAGCGGTCCTAGCGTCGGCAGCACTATCGTCCACCCGCGTAACAGATGGCCTCGCGAGTTATAGCCGAACTGAGGTTGACACCGGACACGCATGGCGCCAGGTCTCGTTTGGCGACCCATTGCGCGCCGGCCGTTCGCTAGTGAGCAGCCTAAGGGACCTCAAGAATCGACTCGGTCCCGAGCTTCCGCAGTCAGTCATCAACAGGCTCGTCACCAGGTCCCTCTTCATTCGCTACCTTGAGGATCGGGGGCACATTTCGGGCAGTCGCAGCGAGCAGTCAGAGTACGTGGGCCAACTTAGAACCTCGGTCGTTGCAACGCAGGCTTACTTTGAACGCCTCGCTGATCGCTTCAACGGTGACCTGTTCCGGATTGCTGATGACGAGGCGGTCGTTACTGAGAAGGCCCTTCTCTTGCTAGCTGATTTTCTATCCGGTGTGACGGTCGGTAGCGGCCAACTCCCATTCTGGGAGTACGACTTCAATGCGATTCCCGTCGAGTTGGTTAGCGCCGTGTATGAAGAACTGCTATTGCCGTCCCAACGGCGTCTTGCCGCGTACTACACCCCCCTGGAGGTTGTCGACTTTATATGGTCAAGAACATTCCCATGGGACGACCATGACATGACCCGAATCCTCGACCCAGCATGCGGATCAGGGGTGTTCTTGGTCGAAGCCTTCAGGCGTTTAGCTGCCAGACGTGCCAATGAAATGGGTCGCCCACTCGAGAGCTCGCAATTGCGTGACCTGTTGCTTCGTTCGATCGTAGGAATCGATACAGACGAGGATGCGCTCCGAGTAGCAGCGTTCAGCTGCAGCTTGGCGATGGTTGACATGTTGAGCTCGAGAGAGCTGGGCCGCGAATCGAAACTACCCAAACTCTTCGACGTCAACCTGTTTCACCGAGACTTCTTCGATCACCGAGAAGAGACTGGCTCGTACTACGACGTCGTCGTGGGGAATCCTCCTTGGATCGACAAGATGACGCCAGCGGCGAAGCGATGGGTGGTCGCAGCGGGTGTGAAAATCCCGGGCCAGCAGATCGCGCTTGCCTTCCTGGAGAAGAGCATCAGCCACTTGAAGGTCGGTGGCAGGCTTGGTATGGCGCTACCAGCCAAGGCTCTACTGCACAATCGTCGTCCCAGCGCTGTCGCGTTTCGGCGGCGCCTGTTCGACAAGGTTAATGTGGACGCAATCGCCGATCTGTCCACGTACCGAGACTCACTCTTCGCCCACAGCACCGCTCCACTTGCGGTGCTGTTTTCCGTGAATCGACCTTCAAGGCCGGACGACATCCTCACTCACATCGGTCCCAGGAACGGTTCGATCGACCCTAAGGGCGTGCTAGTGCTCAATGGCGACGAGGTGAAGGGTCTCGACCGACGTGACCTGAGCAATCAGCGTGATATGTGGAAGACAGCTCTGTGGGGCAGTAAGAAGGATCTCGCGTTCGTCAGCGCCCTTGTACATACATTTCCATCACTGACGGACATAGTGGCACGGCGAGGCTGGATAGTCGGCCATGGGATGCAGGCGCATCGAGGTGATGCTTTCGCAGTCCCGGAGAACCTTATAGGCCTGCCCTTTATCGAAGCCGACCAGGTGTCGTCGTTTACGGTCGACGTTGGATCGGCTCGGCCGTTTGCTCAACGAGAGGTCCACCGAGTTCGAGATCCGCATCTGTATTTTGGCCCTCGGCTCGTCATTAAGAAGGGTGCCACTTCGGATGGGCGTATTCATGTCGGCTACCTGGACCGGCCATCGGTTGTCACTCACGCCCTAATCGTTATCGCTTCCGGAAAATCTGAAACTCGGAAGTCGGAGGACGATCGCCGGACGATGCTAGCGATGTCCGCAGTGATGAACAGTTCATTCGCGCGTTATTACCACTTCATGACCGCGTCCGCGTGGGGGGTGGACCGAGGTGAGATCCAGCAGCAGGACCAGGTCTTGCTCCCAATGCCAACATACGATCTTGCGGGCCAAGTGGAGCTCGTACGGCTAGCCGAGGAGGCGGTTGGAAACGGTGTGAGCGCGCATCTGCTGTCTGCAATCGATGAGGCTGTTATTGCAGCATTCGATTTACGTCCGAGCGAACGACAGCTCATTGAGGACTCACAACTAACAGCCATAGATCTGTACCTGCAGGGTCCAGCTTCGAAGTCTCTACTGCCACCTAGCCGTACACAAATGGGCCGATACGCTGACGCATGCCTGCGAGGGCTCGACGGCTTGCTTGCCAATCGATCCGGTCGGTTCGTGGCGGAAGTGCACATCGGTAGTGCTGCCTATCAGATCGTGTCATTTACTTTCGCGTCAGGACAAGCGGATGACGGGGTCAGGACTCGCCTTGTGGAGGACCTTGCGAGTTCGGTCGCTAGGCATGCGCCCTTGATTGCCGGGCGAAGCATCGGCTTACCTGTTCGCCCTTACGTAGCGATTGTCGAGGCCGACACCGTTCACATCGTGAAGCCGGCGGAGGTTCGGTATTGGACGCCAACTGCGGGGCGAGGGGATAGCGATGAAATCGTCGGTCTACTTGCGAGAGACCACTTGACGGTGGCGGTTGGGACGTGACCTAGGCGCCACCGTCTCCGATGAGATGGTGGAGCGCATGCTCGACCTTATTGCGCACGCTGCTCTTGTCTGGGAGAGTCGTCTTCACCCGCGCTGGGACAACGGCGAGGTCGCTTGCACCGTCGTTTTGGTCGGACTTGTGCGGGAATTGATCCATCAGCTAGATGTCGACTACTGGGTCGAGTCCGAAGTTGCGGAGCTGACCCCAGAGATGCTTAGGGGAGAAGCTTCGCCACGCGTTGCGGGACGCGCAGACATGAAGTTTCTGGTATTGCCTCCCATTGGAGACCGCTTGACGTTTGTAGTTGAGTGCAAGCGTCTTGGGAATGATGTGCTTGCTGCGGAATTCGTAGCTGAGGGTATCGATCGATTCCGCAGGGGCAAATACCAAGGGGAGCGTGGCGGCATGCTCGGATATGTCCAAGATGGGCCACCGGATGAGGCCCACCTCACCATCAATTCATTTCTCAATCAGCCGGAACACCTATCGCCAACTCCAGCGCGTCAGGGCATCCCATCCTTCGCCTCAGCGCATCCGACATCCTCTGCAGAGCTCGTGAAACTGGGGCACGTGATGATCGATCTGCGTTCTCCTGGATCGCCCTCGCGAAGTGCACGGCTTCAACGCACCGAGGTCTCCAGTTGAGTGGGCAAGCGTTGCTACGGATTGCTTACCCTGATCACTGGGCGGTGCAACCAGAAAGACGACCCAGTCGCCATTGAGATCACGAACCACAGCCCGCGTTTAATCGCGATACCGTGGCGAAGTACCACGCGACATACCTGGCTGCCGATAGGCACGCGCGCGCGATGAGTTGCGAGCCGTTGCTGCTTCGAGAGCCGCCGGCGCCACGACTGGCCGTCCGACCACCATCGACCGTCGGTTGAGACCCATCGATCGCCCTGGAACATCAGTACTCGGCTAACGGATAGGACGGCATGCGGCAATTGCTCTCGATAACTACCGCGTAGCAGAAGCAACGAGGTCGCGACTGCGACTGAATCCATTTGTGCATGGCCATCGCGAGGCGTTAGGGCGGCGGCCCCTGAGGATGACGCCTAGGACTTCATCCCTTACGAAAGGTCAGGTGGTCACCACCAAGGTCTACTACATGAGCCCCACCGTGCGTGGTGCCGTGAAAGGCTAGTGTTGCCAGGCTAGCGAAGCTAGGCAAATCGACTGCCAGAGCGGATCGTACCGGTAAGCCATTTGGGCAGTCAGCCCCTGTGCCGAAGCTGGTACACATGTGGCCTAGCTCGGGCTTCTTACCATCGTTCGAGACGGTGAGCTTCGGCTAGTCCCAACTTGATGGCCGAAGGCAGCTGTCGCATAAGGTCATGGCGGTCCTTTAGGTCGAGCCTTCCAACCCGGATATTCAGCGGGATTATTCGACCGTTCCGAGTCTGCAGAACGAGTCTTGGCCAGTCGCTCTTCGTCGTCACGTTGCGCAGTGTCGCCTCGACAGAGCCGGCCGCCTAGCCTGATTGTTAATTACTTCGTGGAGTACATGGCTTTCACGCCGACACCGACTTCGGCGCCGCATCGCCAGAGATTGGCCAGTGCTCAGAGAGGACCTCAGCCTGCTCGAGTACTAACTGCGTGGCTCCTTCCGTCTTGTCTGGCGGGTAGCCGTGCTTGCGAAGCAGGCGTTTGATTCTTGCTCGCATGCCTGCTCGCACCGACTCACGAATATTCCAGTCGATGGTCACGCTGCGCCGCACGTTCTCGACCAACTCGCGCGCGATCTTCTTGAGTGCCTCGTCGCCGAGCTCGGCGATTGCGCTCTCGTTGCTTGCCAACGCGTCGTAAAACGCCAGTTCGTCATCGCGAAGACCGAGCCGCTCGCCGCGCTGCGCGGCCTCGCGCATGTCGCGGGCCAACTGGATCAACTCTTCAATAACCTTGGCTGCTTCCACAGTGCGGTTCTGATAAGCGCGGATCGCTTCTTCGAGCTTCTCAGCAAAAGTGCGCGCCTGCACGACGTTGGTCTTTGAACGTGTCTTGATCTCCTCATTGAGCAGCCGCTCCAGCGCTTCGACCGCCAGATTCTTGTGCGGAAGGCCGCGAACCTCGGCTAGGAACGCGTCCGACAGGACTGAGATATTCGGCTTGGCAAGGCCAGCGGCCGAAAAGATGTCCAGCACCTCTCCTGACGTGATTGCACGGGAGACGATCTGGCCCACTGCCAGATCGAGGTCGTCCCGGTGGAAGCGATCTCCAGCCCCGCCCTTGAGCAGCGCGGCCCGCAACACTTGTAGGAACGCCACCTCTTCACGCAGGGCCAGAACATCGTCGGCGGGCACTGCCAGTGCGAAAGCACGTGACATGGCCGTAGCGGCGGCGATGAAGCGGCTCTTCCCGTCCTCCTGCGCCAGGATGTGCTCGAGCGCAGCGGCCACGACGGCCAGCTGCTGGCTGGGTTTGCCAGTCAGGAACTTCGAATGGTCGAACCGGTGCAGAATCGCAGCAGTAACCTCGAACTTCTCCTTAAACAGGGCCACCGCTTGCTCCTGCGGGATTCCCGTTTCACCGCGGTCGCGCTCGGAGTAGTCGGCGAGCGCACGCTTCAAGCTCTCGGCGATTCCTATGTAGTCGACGATCAGCCCGCCTTGCTTCTCACGGAATACCCGGTTCACCCGCGCAATCGCCTGCATCAACCCATGGCCGCGCATCGGCTTGTCGACATACATTGTGTGCAACGGCGGAGCGTCGAAACCGGTAAGCCACATGTCGCGCACTATGACCAGCCGCAGCGGATCGTCCAGGTTGCGGAGCCGCGCCTTGATCTTTTCCATGCGCTCCGAATTGCGGATGTGTCGCTGCCAATGGAGGTCGTCCGCGGCTGACCCTGTCATCACGACCTTGATGGCTCCCGACTCGTCATCTTTCGAGTCCCAATCCGGTCGCAAGGCGACGATGGCGTCGTAGAGCTGGACACAGATGCGTCGGCTCATGCAAACGACCATTCCCTTGCCGGGGTTGGCCTCGACCCGCTTCTCCCAGTGGTCGACAAGGTCCTGCGCCAAAAGGCCGATTCGCTTTCCAGCACCGACTAACGCTTCCTGGCGAGCCCACTTCGACTTGAGGCGGCGCTTGGTCTGTTCCTCTTCCGCCTCGGTGACTTCCTCAAAGTCGGGGTCGATGTTTGGGCGCTCCGTCGGGTCGAGGTCGATCCGTGCTAGCCGTCCTTCGTAGTAGATGGGAACCGTGGCGCCATCGAGGACCGCCTGAGTGACGTCGTACACATCGATGTAATCACCGAATACCGCAGGCGTGCTTCGGTCGCTGAGCTCGATCGGCGTGCCCGTGAAGCCGATGAACGTGGCGTTGGGTAGGGCTGAGCGCATGTGGTGCGCAAAACCGTCAATGAAGTCGTACTGGCTGCGGTGCGCCTCGTCTGCAATGACAACGATGTTCCTTCGATCGGAAAGCAGCGGGTATTGTTCGCCGGGAGGAGGCAGGAACTTTTGGATGGTTGTGAAAACGACACCGCCTGACGCAACCGTGAGTAGCTCTCGCAGTTCGGCGCGGCTTTCTGCTCTTTGCGGTGGCGGGATTAGGTCGGGCGAGGCCGCGAATTCGCCGTGAAGCTGCTCGTCGAGGTCGTTGCGATCCGTGAGTAGGACGAGAGTCGGATTCTCCATTGCTGGATTGCGGATGAGCTTCCCGGCGAAGAACACCATGGAAAGGCTCTTGCCCGATCCTTGCGTGTGCCAGACGACGCCGGCACGGCGGTCGCCTTTGGGCCGCGAAGCCCTGATCGTTGCCTCGAGCGCCTTATTTACCGCGTGGAACTGGTGGTAGCCGGCAAGCTTCTTCGAGAGTTGAGATTCACGTACGTCGAAGACTAGGAAGTTGCGGATGAGGTCGAGCAGGCGCCGCTGCTCGAACACACCGAGGACGAGTACCTGGAGCTTGACGCGGTCGTCCGCGGCGAGCCCGGAGCCGTCAATCGTCTTCCACGGGGCAAAGCGCTCTGGGCCGGATGTGATGGTCCCGATGCGGGCCTCGGTTCCGTCTGAAATCACCAGCAGTTCGTTGGTGTGGAAGAGTCGTGGTACCTGGTCGATGTAGGTTCGCAGCTGGTTGTGCGCACCCTTGACCGTCGCGTTTTCATCGCCAGGGTTCTTGAGCTCAAAGAGCCCAAGCGGTATGCCGTTAATGAACACGACCACATCCGGTCTTCGTTTCGTTTTCCCCTCGACCACGGTCATCTGATTCACAACGAGCCAGTCGTTCCGATGAGGATTGTCAAAGTCAATCAACCAACATTTATCGCCTCTAATCGGCCCATCCGGTGTGCGGTACTCAACGTCGACGCCGCCGACAAGTGCCTTGTGAAAAGCGCGATTGTTCTGGAAGAGCCCCGGTTCACTCGGCACCAGCACTCGGCGAGCGGCTTGGTCACGTGCTTCTTCGGGAAGATGCGGGTTGATGCGCGCGACAGCGACCCCAAGGCGCTTCACAAGGATTACGTCGGACCAAGTAGCCCGCTCTGGAGCAGGCCCGTCGGGAGCAATCACTTCACCGTGGAGGTATGAGTAACCGAGCTCGCGAAAGTAGTCGATCGCGGCGAGCTCGACCGTGGATTCAGTGAAGTGCGTGCTCACGTCACGGCTTCGGCCGCCCGCCCCGTCTTATCCGCGCGAATCTCCCCGGAGATGAGCTTGGGCAAGAGGAGGTCGCGAACAAGCGCAAGATGAACGATCTGGCGTTCGAGGTTGAGAATCAGTTGGAACGCTGGTCTAGCAAACGACTCGAACTTGGAGAGCAAGAAATCTGGCGGGATCGGAACACGGAGTACCCGAAAGCTCCGTTTGCTAACCTCCATGAAGGTCGTGCCGTTTCCCAGGGCCTCAATGGCGCTCATGCTGGCTTTCACCCAGCAACACAGATACTCGCTTGAGAGGCGCCCGTTGGGAACGAGGGCAATGAAACCCTGGTTCACCGCGACGGGCACCGCCGTGATTGCGAGGTACCCGATAGGAGCACGGGACGACAACAAAACCGTGCCTTTTGGCAGCAGCCCCGAGGAAATTGACGCGAGTCCTTCATCCGAGATCTTGCGCTCGGTCCTCCAGAGCACTGGGCTTCGTAGTGTGGTCATGTCCCTTGGCGTCGCCCAGAAATGAACGCCCGGGTTCCACAACTTGTCTGAGTCTGTACTGGGCGTCGATCCCCCACGAACGGACGCGACCAGTTCAATTAGCTCAGAAGAGTTCGCTCGAGCTGCAATTGTTCGGTACGCGGTCATCGTCGCGTACACGAGGATTTGAGTCTCGCGGCGGTTAGCGTCAATCTTGTCGTCGAGTGCGCCTAGCGTCTCGACGATGCCCTTCTGTTCACTGAGCGGCGGAAGGGGAAGCCTGATGTTGCGCAAGATGCCCAAATTGATGTGGGGTAGGGCAGTTCTAATCGCGGCCGCCTCGATTTGGTTTACGACGTTCGGTGAACGGAACGCGTAGTACACAAACTGAGGATCGGCGACCACTGGATCGCAGGTCAGCCGCATTTGGCTCTGCGAGATTACGAATTCCGGATAGGGTGAGCTTGCCGGGATCATTCCGACCTGACCAAGCGTTCCCCTTTGTGTGAAAACCAGATCGCCGGGGTGTGCAGTGTTGCGCTGGAGACTCAAGGCCTTCGCACTATCGACGAACACTAGGTCGCTGACGTCAACATACCGACCATCCGTAAAGTTCGAACCGCGTATGACAGGGACACCTGCCTCCCTGTAATCGACTCGACCGAGGTCAGAGCCGAAAGGCCCGCCGACCAGCCCTTTAGGAAGCGAAAGGTCGCCGACGGAAGCAGGCCGCCAGCTTGTCACTGTTGCTGGTCCAAGCCGCCCAGGCGCAGCCGCACGGCGGCCTCCAATTCCCGGGACTCGATGAACAGTTCCTCGAGTTCGGCAGTCAGCCGCGGCAGCCTCACCTCAAAAGGTTCTCCATCGTCTTGCTGGGCAGCCGCTCCGACGTACCGGCCGGGTGTCAGCACAAAGGCGTTCTGTGCAATCTCTGCGTTGGTTGCACTCTTGCTGAAGCCAGGGACATCCGTGTACTCGCCGAGTACCGTCTGTCCGCGCCAGGTGTGGTACGTGGTTGAGATCCGAGCGATCTCATCATCGGTCAGTTCCCGATGGATGCGATCTACCAGCGCGCCCATTCCGCGAGCGTCTATGAAAAGAGTCGAGCCACGGCGGTCCCGAAGGCCCTGCGTCTTATTACGGGTCACGAACCAGAGGCAGACTGGAATTTGCGTCGAATAGAACAGTTGGCCCGGCAGAGCAACCATGCAGTCGACGAGATCCGCCTCCACCATCCGGCGGCGTATCTCGCCCTCGCCGCTCTGTTGGGTTGACATCGAACCATTTGCGAGCACAAAGCCTGCCGTTCCGTTGGGTGCGAGGTGATGGATAAAGTGCTGAACCCAGGCGAAGTTGGCGTTGCTGACCGGGGGCTCGCCATATACCCACCGTTTGTCATTCCGAAGCAGTTCGCCTTTCCAGTTGGAGTCGTTGAAGGGCGGGTTTGCGAGCACGAAGTCGACCTTCAAGTCCGGGTGTAGATCATGAGTGAAGGAGTCGTCGGGCTGGGACCCAAGACCGGCGTCAATTCCGCGGATAGCGAGATTCATCTTCGCGAGGCGCCAGGTTGTCGGGTTCGACTCTTGACCGTATATCGCGATCGCGCCTCGCCGTCCGCCGTGGGCCTCCACAAATCGCTCTGATTGAACGAACATTCCGCCTGACCCGCAGCAGGGGTCAAATACACGGCCATTGAATGGCTCCAACATCTCGACTAGCACGCGCACCACGTGGCGTGGCGTATAGAACTGACCTCCCTTCTTGCCCTCGGCGCTTGCGAACTGGCCTAGGAAGTACTCGTAGACCCGGCCGAGCAAGTCCTTGCCTCGGCTCTCGGTGTCACCGAGACCGATGTTGCTTACTAGGTCAATAAGGCGGCCGAGGTTCTGCTTATCGAGATCCGGCCGCGCGTATTCCTTGTTGAGGACGCCGCGCAGGCTCGGGTTCTCGTGCTCGATGGCGATCATTGCGTCGTCTACGAGCCTGCCGATCTCGGGCTGTGTCGCCGCAGCGCGAAGCTTCTCCCAACGAGCGGGCGCTGGAACCCAGAAGACGTTGTGGCTCCGATATTCGTCGCGATCCTCGAGCACCTCATGGCGAATCTCGGTCGACTCGTTGAAGTAGTCGGACGATGGATCGGCGCAGAGGCGCGCCAACTCGGAGCGGCGTTCCTCGAAGGCGTCGGAGATGTACTTGAGGAAAACAAGGCCCAGGACGACATGCTTGTATTGGGCCGCGTCAAGGTTGTTCCGCAGCAGGTCGGCAGCCTGCCACAGCTTTGCCTCGAACCCGAGGGTCGCTCCGTTTGACTTGCTACTTCGGCTCGTGCCGACTCTACGTGCCACGCCTGACTAAGGATATCCACGGTACCATCGCCTGCTTTAGCTAGCCAGGCGTTTGAGAGGCTACGCCCGAGCCATCGGTGGCTCGACGGAGCGACGGGCTTAAGTTATTGGTGCCACCGTACCTGATGGCATCCAGATTTGGGCCTCGGCCAAGCGGCTTGACACCTAGCCAAATTCACCCTGGCATCGATTCCGGAGTTCGAGCCCTCTCTCGCCGGCACCACAGGATTGCTGCGCCCAAACCAAGTCGACGACGTTTCAGCAGCTCACGGGTGTTCGACGTGGCCGCGCCCCATGTTTCTCGAGTCTTCAGCTGACGTTTAGGGTCCAGCTGCCGATCTCGACGCCGGCGTTCGGATAGTGTGAACCTGCGTCCGCCCGAGGGGACTCGAACCCCTAACGAGCTGAGCGGGGCCGCGACTACTTCATTAGTCTGATGGGGCGCGGGCCGAGTCTCGGGCGGGTCGGAATCCAGGCGCTTGCCGGCCGTAGGAGGTGACCAGTCAGCAAGCCTGATGCTGTCGATAAGCGTCGGATATCACCGCCTTCGAGATGGTTGCCAAGCCTCAATCAGCCTAAATCCTGTCGTGGTGGAGTAAACCGCCTGGAAGACCGGGCAGCCGCAGTACGTTCGAGCTGAAGGCGGGAGCTCGTCGAATTGGACGGTCTCGGGTTCCTCGCAGACGGCAGGAATGCCAGGCCACGGCAACGGAACGGGCGCTACGGCACTCGAGTCATCGCCTTGGACGTGCCCGTCACGCGGGCGCGTGCTTCTTGGCAACATGGCAGTGCAAACTGGCCCAACCCGAGCCGACCACTTGAACCCATGTAGTAGTTCGTGTAGTGCATCGAGGCCTTGTAACGGTTCGAAATGAATAAGGGGGATAAGGAGCCGCGAGTTCCTCACGGCGGCGACGTCAGCGAGAATGCACCGACGTGTTGCCGAATACATTCTCCACGTACTCTGATCGCGTGATTGAGCGCCGTCGCGTCCGGTTGAAGCTGAAGCGACCTTCAACGGACGACCCGCCTGACTACTCGGCCATGCACCGGCGCGAATTAGAGGCCGTGCGGGGCATAGAGTTGATCAAGGCTCGCGTCTCGCGGGAGGGCGAACTCGAAGTCGACCTCTATGTCTCAGACGCGGATGTGCCGGCAGAGGAGAGAGCGCAGTTGTTCTTGAATTACTTGATACCCCAGGGTGAAAAGCCTGAGTCCGTGACGTTCATTGAGCTCAAGGGCGAAATCGAGCCCATGCCGCATTCCAATGTAGTCCAACTCCGAGACCTCGAGGATGAGTAGCGAGTTACCTCCCGATCATTGAGATCGTCCGAGCTTGTAGCCGCTCAGAGGACGGATGCTATCGATAAGAGATAGGTACCGATAGCGTGGCGACAGTTTGCCAAGCCCTTTTCCGCACTTATCTGCTGTGTGTGGACGCCGGCAGCCGCTGACTTGAAATCCGGACGAGCATGGCGTAGCCTTTATGCGAACACGTGTTCGGATAAACCTACCTGGAGGTGTCAAATGGCCCAAACGTACAAGCCGGGTGACGAGGTGCCGAGGGACGGAACCGTCGAATGCACGCAATACCCTGGGACAAAAGATCACGTCAAGAAGGGCACTCAGTTCGCGCCTTGTGATCATTGGGGCGAGCACCACGGCAAGGACTGCACTTGGCAATACGTCGACTAGGTCGGTAAGCGCCGGAGAGGCGCTTCCTCTCCGGCGCTGCGCACCCTGGGGCAAGACATTCTTGTCCGGACGCCCCGCCTCGTCACTCGGCCCTGCGGGTGCGGCCGCCCGTTGACAGCGGATTCGGCAACCGTTGATAGCGATAACTACTTACTACCGCGAGCATGTTCGGCACCTGAGCCTTTCACAAGTGTTGGGGCGTGCGCCCCGGCGAGAGAAACTATCGACAAGACCTGATATCGGCCCTGGTCGCCATCTACGGCTTGCGGTCGTCCGCAAGGAGTGGGTTTAAAGGGCCATGGGAGAGGAAAGTCCCAGCGGCGGGGCTATCCATGAGACACACCCACACTCCGGTGTCTTGGGGACTAGATCCGCGAACGGCGGGCCTCTTGGAGCCCTGATCGTCCGCACGCTCTTGACAGGAGCGTTCCGGGGGCGTACATGGTAGTTGTGGACGTCCCTCCCAAGGGCGATGTCTACGTGGATGAACCCTGGCTGTCGATTCGCTGGGACAGCGTCCATAAGCACGTCCACTCCGAATGGACCGCTTTCGCCACCAGCGTCGAACTCCGCGCCGCCGTGTTGAGAGGTATCCAGGCGATCAGGGACCACCAGGCAACCACCTACGTGAGCGACGCCAGGAAGCTCAAGGTGATCGTCCTCCCTGATCAGGCGTGGATCAAAGAGACTTGGATGCCACTCGCCATCGAGGCGGGCCTCAAGCGGCTCGCGTTTGTGACGAAGGCTACAGGGCTGGCAAGGCCGAATGTCGAGAACGTTGTCGCATTGGTCGATGGCCATGGGCTGCAATCGCGCATCTTCGACTCGATGGCAGCGGCGAGGCAGTGGGTCTCAGAGGGTTCTTGAGTGGGTCAAAAGTCGTTCTGACAGCCGGGCTAGCCGGGTCTATGCTGGCCGGCGGGAACCGGGGTTCCGGGCGTCGGGGGTTATCTCCGTCTTGGCAGAGAGGCCGAGTCTCTGCGTCCGCCACACCCAGGTCTTCCCCCACACTGGCCCTCGGCCTCAGCCGGGGGTCAGGTTCTTGACGGCTCTTAGCGCTTACCCTTCTTGCGGCTTGCGGGCGTCTCTCGCGTCCGGTTGTTGCGGTGGAGCTAACCCGCATGGCCGGCTCGTTGCTCCTAATAATGGGCAGCTATCGCCAGCCCGCCTGAAGGCGCCTCGCGCGGGCCTCCTATATGTTGGGGGCGAGCGTTCGGCACCAGGTGATGCTCTCGATATTCGAACCCTATCCCTACCACCGCAACGTTCAGGTCAGTCAGAGCTAGCAAAAGACAGGCCCTGGCTGGCGAGCGCCACAACGGATCTGGTCCATCGCCTTCGGACCCATGCCATGAAGCTGCCGGACCTCGGATTCGGATAGTTTCGTGAACTGCTCGATGCGCGTGTAGCCCGCCTGTGCGAGCGCTCGACGTGCCGGTGCCGCGAGGCCGGCTGG
>CAAGKR010147081.1_pt1 | contig 15977 bp, 8 predicted proteins | sample 2556971 | NCBI WGS metagenome assembly CAAGKR01 (sample SAMEA5207829, study PRJEB30636) | soil metagenome | biome: forest; feature: boreal; material: soil | place: USA | collected 2011-09 | depth 1 m | reverse complement strand
GGGATCGGCGAGTCCTCGAGCTCCTTGCGCCTCGCGATCAGCCGTTCGCCGTCGATCGCTGTTGAGAAGAAGCCGCCGTTCTCCTCGTCTGAGAATCGCTGGATCATCTCGTCGGCGAGCACCGTCGCCTGTGAGAGCCAGCGCTCGTCGCACGTCGCTTCGAACAGCGCGACGAGCGCCTCCAGCAGGAACGCATAGTCCTCCAGGTAGGCGCCGATCTTCGCCTCGCCGTTGCCATAGGTCCTCAACAGCCTGCCGTCGGGGTCTCTCAGATCGCGAAGCACGAACTCGGCGCACTCGACGGCCGCGTCCAGGTAGCGCTCACCGTCACCGTCACCCTCGCGGCTGCCGTCGTCGTCGTCGCTATCTCGTTCGCCAAGCCCCTCCACGGGAGTGCCCTTCAGGTGCGCGCCCGCATCGGCCAGCGCGGAGATCGTCAACGCGTTCCAGCTCGTCAGGCGCTTGTCGTCGAGTCCTGGCCGGGTGCGTGCCGCGCGCGCATCCATGAGCCGCTCGCGAATCCGCGTGCGGGTCTCCGCGTCGGGTCGTGGGCCGCGATCCTCCAGCACGTTCAGGCCTGGTTGGGGCTGATGCGGGTCGACGAAGTTGCCCTCCACGCTCGCCCCCAGCCAGCGGATCGCCACGTCCGCGTCCTCGCCCAGGACGCTCTCCATCTCGGCCACGGTCCACACGTAGAAGCTGCCCTCCACGCCGTCGGAGTCGGCGTCGAGTGCGCTGTAGAAGCCGCCCTCGGGACCTCTCATCTCACGAAGCGCCCAGTCCAGCGTGTCATGGCACACCGCGAGTAGTTCCGGATCTCCCGAGAGCCGGTGGCCGTGTAGGTATGCCCGCGCGAGCAACGCGTTGTCGTAGAGCATCTTCTCGAAGTGGGGCACGGTCCAGGTCTCGTCCACGGCATATCGATGAAAGCCCCCGCCGATCTGGTCGTGGATGCCTCCGCCGGCCATCGAGCGCAGCGTGTACAACGCCATGTCCGTCGCCTGCATTCGGTGCTGCTCGTCGCCCGCAGACCGGTCGTAAGGGTCCTCGGCGCGGCAGAGCAGGAACTCGATCACCGACGCTTGGGGGAATCGAGGCCCACCCACCCCTCCACCGAAGCCGCCGTTGACCGCGTCATACGATCCCCTCAATCCGGTCATGGCTGTTTCCAACGAACCCTCGTCCAGTGGGTCCGATGTGGGCTTCAAAAGCGCACCGCCCCCCAGTCGCTCGCGCAAGCGCTCCCCGCTCGCCCGGATCTCCTCGCCGCGCTCGCTCCACGCTTCGGCCACCGCGAGCAGCACCTGGGCGAACGAGGGCATCCCGGGACGCTCTTGCGGTGGGAAGTACGTGCCGCCGTAGAACGGCAAGCCTTCGGGTGTCAGGAACACGTTGAGCGGCCATCCCCCGTGCCCGGTCATGCCCTGCACCGCCTCCATGTACAGCGCGTCCACGTCCGGGCGCTCCTCGCGATCCACCTTCACGCACACGAAGCGCTCGTTCATCAGTCGGGCTGTGGTGTCGTCCTCGAAGGACTCTCGCTCCATCACGTGACACCAGTGGCATGCCGAGTAGCCGATCGAGACCAGCAGCGGCGCGTTGCGCTCCCGGGCTCGCTCGAGCGCCGGCTCACCCCACGGCAGCCAGTCCACTGGGTTCTCAGCGTGCTGGCGCAGATACGGGGAGCTCTCGTTCGCGAGCGCGTTGGGCATCGGTTGCTCAGCCTAGTTGCTTCGCTCAGCGCAGCCGTGAGAGCGCGGGCACCGGAAAGCGCTGGGTGAGCGGCTGCTCGGTCAAGCCCGCGGGGCCTGGGCCCGCGGCGCCCAAGCCCCAGGCGCCCGAGCCCGCGCTGCCCACGCCGGCGATCCTCACCTTGGCGAGACTCACGTCGAAGCGCACCCCGCTCAGGGTTCCGCTCACACGACTGCTCGCGCCGATCCGGACCGTGCCCCGCGCGGCCTGCGAGCCTTCGACTCGCACGTCGGCCGGGCGCAGGTGGCCGTTTATCACGGCGAACCTCCCGGTCAGCTGCACGCCGTTCACGAACGACAGGCGGTGCAAGCTGAGCGAAGAGGAGGCGATTCGTGCGAAGCCGCCCCTCAAGCCGCCGAAGCTCGATCCGCTCGGGAGTTCCTGGTTGGCCTGGAGTGTTGCGCCGACGACCTGTCGTTCGAGGTCGAGGATCGTCTCGAGCACCACCGCGAGCGTGCTCCCGGGCCTGCCCGCCACGCCGCCGACCGCTTTGACCAGGCCCAGCTTTGTCGGGACGATCGGCGTCGGGCCGAACGGGTTGTGGGTCTTCCCGCACTGCTGGGCCGTGCCGCTCGAGAAGAACGACTTCAGCGCCGCTTGCGCGCACCCGCTGAAGTCGGTCCCGAGCACCGAGTGGCCCGTGTATGGAACCACCACGAGCTGTGCGCCCGGGATGCGCGCCGCCACGCTCTGCGCGCCCGAGGTCGGCGTCCTCAGGTCCTGCGCGCCCGAGAGGATCAGCGTCGGCGCGCTCGGAAGCGGACCGACGGGTGGCGGCGGGGGGGCAACGTTCGGCCACTGTGCGCACCCCGGAAGCACGCTGTTAGCCCAAGCGGCGCTCGCGTCGAAGGGGTAGAAGTCCGATTCCGGCAACGCGCGCAGCGCACCGAGCCCTTCGGCGATGCGCGTGCTGGGCGGTGCGCTTCGCTGCCACGGTAGCGAGGTCTCTTCGCAGGTGGTGTCCACGAACAGTGCTTCGTCGATTCCGTCCGAGCCGGCGAGTGGGGTGCCCGGCGCGAGTGCGCCCGGCGCACGCGATCTCGCGCCCGCTGGCACCCTGCCCGGCGCACGTGTACGAGGGGCTCTCAAGCCGGCGAGTGGGGTGCCCGGCAGGTTTGGTATCAAGCCCTCCGACAGCAAGTTCAGCCGCAACAGCGGGTTCGGATCGCCCCTGAGCGCCGACTCCACCGACGCGGGTAGCAGCGCTCGAAGTGTCGGATTCAGATCGCCCGCCCCGATCAGGTTCAGCAGGTCCACGTTGGACAGCGCCGCGCGGCGCCGATGTCCCGACCCGTCATACACATAGCCGCTCAGCGCATGTCTGCGTAGGCGCATTGCGAGGCGCGCCAAGTCGCCGAGCGGGTTCGAGGCGATGCTCGCGCACGCCCGAGCCGAGCACAGCTCTTCGAACGCCGGCTTCATCGCGGCGAACATCCCCACCGAGAAGGGGTCCGCCTTGTCGCTCGGCACAACCGAGTCGAGCACCAGCGCTTCGACGTTCTGTGGATACCGTTCGGCGTACTCGAGCGCGACCTTCGTCCCGTAGGACACACCGAACAGCACGAGCTTCCCGTAGCCCGCGGCCTGCCTGAGAGCCTCGATGTCGGCCACCGATTCCTGGGTCGTGTACGAGCCACGTCCGGCTCCGATCTGCTGCGCGCACCGTTCGAATGCCTGCCCGATCGCTGCCAACAGTTCGGTGCCTTCGAGCGCCGAGCATGCGAGCGGCCCCGACGTGCCCGTACCGCGCTGGTCGAACATGACCAGATCGCGGGTGCCGAGCGCGGGAGCGAGCACCTTGGCCGTCGTCTGCGCCAGCGGAATCGCCGCCTGGCCCGGGCCGCCGGCGAGCGCGACCACCGCCGCAGGGCTCGGCGTAGGGTGGGTGGGACTTGGATCGAGGCGCTCCACGCTCAACGCCACCGCGCCGCCCACGGCGCCACTGCGGTCGAGCGGCACGCTCAGCGTCGCGCACGACATGCCTCCTGCGCTCGGGCACGGGGCGAACGTGAGTGCGCCCGCGGGAGCGGTCAGCGCCGCGGCGCCCGTCGCCCAGCCAAGCAGCGCGCCCAGCGCGAGTATCGGAATTCGACGGCCCATTGCCCAGACGTTATCGACAGGCCGTTTGGCGCGGCGCTGGGGCCGTTCGCGACGAGGCGGGCGTAGCGGTGGGGGTTCAGGTGCACGTGTCTGCCTCCGAGCACGCCCGTGAGCGTGCCGTGGGTGGTGATCCTGAGCGTGCCGTGCGCCGCGGTCGAACCGCCGATTCGCAGTGTGGCGCCGCTTGAGGAGACCCTGCCCGAGACGCTCACCCCCGGAACATATGAGTAGCCGTGCAACGCGAGTCCTCCGTGGATGGCGCCGCCCCAGCCGGAGCGCAAGCCGCCGACGCTCACCGACGAGAGCCCTTCGAGCAGGCTTATCCCTCCGGACTGTTCGATCATGGCAAGAGTCACCTGCCGGTCGAAGTCGCCGAGGGTGAGCAGCGCCGCGTCGAGTGTGCGCCCCACGCGGCCGCGGCTTCCCTGCGCCGGCGGCACGACCATGAGGGTCCTAGGGGGCAGCGGTGTCGGCAGCAGCAGGTGGGGTGGCTTCTTGGGCTTGCATCGCTTCACAGGTTTGCCGGCGAACAACGCCCTCAGCGCATCGCGCGCGCACGAGGTCGGGTCCGCGCCGAGCACGGAGTGGCCCGTGTTGGGTACCACGAGCAGGTTCGCGTCCGGGATCTGGGCTGCCACCGCCTGAGCGTTCGCGGTCGGCGTGCGCAGGTCGTTGGCCCCGCTCAGAATCAGCGTCGGCACGTTCGGGAGCGGACCCCAGCCTGCTTCGGGTCCCTCGGGCGTGAGCGGCCAGGACGCACACACGGGAACGTCGCCGAGCGCGAGCGCGTTGGCCCTCGTGAACGGCGCGAACGCGCTGCTCGGCTGTGCCTCGAGCGCCGCGATACCTTCCTTCAGGCGCGTTTTCGCGCTCGCCGAGCGGTTCCAGGGGAACGCCGTCTCGTCGCAGATCGTCGAGAAGTACAGCGGTGTGTCAAAGCCCTCGCTCAGGCTTTCTTCGCCTTTCCCTCCGCCTTGCGCGCGGGCCACCAGTCGCGCGAGCGCTGCCGTGTCGCCGCTCACGGCCGAGTGCACGGCCGCCGGGAATTCCGCCCGCAGGATCGGATCGAAGTCGCCCTCCATCAGTATCCCGACCAGGTCGTTCGAGGAGATCGTCGTCGTTTCCGCTTTGCCTTCGCCGTCGATCCGGTGCCCGCGCACCGAGCCGCTGCCCATACGCTTCACTAGGCGCGCCAGGTCGCTCGCCAGATTACTCGTTATGTGGGCGCACGCGCCGGCCTCACAGAGCTGGCGCAACACGCGCCCCACCGCGCCGAACGTCGTCTCGCTGAACGCTTCCGGCCCGTTCGGTGGCACGACCGAGTCGAGCACGAGTGCCTCGACGCGACTCGGATACTCCTGCGCGTAGCGCTCGGCGACCTTCGTGCCATAGGAGGTCCCGTACAGCACGAGCTTTTCGTAGCCGCCCGCCTGACGGATAGCCTCGATGTCGGCGACTGTGTCGGCGGTCGTGTAGAGGCCGCGCGTCTCGCCGATCTGCCCGGCGCAGATCGCCACCGCCGTGGGTGACAACCGACGGTTGGCGTGTTCAAATGCGGCGCACGACAGCGGATGAGAGAGGCCGGTCCCGCGCTGGTCGAATGCGATCAGGTCTCGCGTGGATGCGATTGGTCCGAGGATTTCCGCGAAGTCGCCCACGAACGGGATCGCCGACTGGCCGGGACCGCCCGCGAGCGCGATCGCAGCATCCTTCGATTCGCCGACGGGCGAGCGGTGGCGGCGCATCGCCAGCGCGATCGTCCCCGTCGTCGTCCCGCTGGGGTCGAGCGGAACCGTCAGGTGGCCGCACGCCACATCGTTTGAGTCTCCGCACGGCTTCCATTCGATCTGGGCGTGGGCGGCCGTGGCCGTCAGCATGACAAGCGTCGCAGCCGTTAGGAGCGTGATCGCAAGTGTCCCTGCTCGTCGCATCAATCGGAATCTATCTGACGCTCAGCCTCATGTGCGCCGACACCATCCGCATCTTCCTGGGCGCGCCTCCGCGCCGCTCCCATCGGCTTTAGAGGGGGCCGGCGTCGGCGCTCGCTCGGCTGTAGGCTCGCACCACATGGCACTCGACCGCGAGACAGTCAACGCCCCAGCGGCTCCTGCCGCGATCGGCCCCTACAGCCATGCGGTGCGCGCCGGCTCGCTGCTGTTCTGCTCAGGGCAGATCCCGCTCGACCCCGCAAGCGGCGAGCTCGTGGGCGCGACCGCGGCCGAGCAGGCGCGCCAGTGCCTGTCGAATCTGACGGCCGTCTGCGACGCGGCTGGGGCCTCCCTGGCTGACGCCGTGCGTCTCACCGTGTACATGACCGACCTGTCCGCGTTCGCCGAGGTGGGGGAGGTCTACGCCTCGTTCTTCCCCGACTCTCCGCCGGCGCGGGTAGCGGTTGGCGTCGCGGCACTTCCCCGCGGTGCTCAGGTCGAGATCGACGCGATCGTCGCGGTTCCCATCAATTAAATATTTGGGGAAGACAGGGCCGCATGCGGCCCTGTCCGGGACGGTACATGTACCGTCCCGCCGACCGGCGCATGCGCCGGTCGGTTACGTAGGCAGAGAAAAGGTGCATATACGATGACCGCACGCATGCGCCGACCGAGCAGCATCAATTTTCGCGCAACTCCGCGCGCTTGATCTTCCCACTGGCCGTCTTCGGCAACTCATCGGCGAACTCCACGATCCGCGGATACTTGTACGGCGCTGTCTCGTGCTTCACGTGCTCCTGGAGTTCCTTCGCGAGATCTGGCGAAGGCTTGTGACCTTCGCGCAGCACCACGATCGCCCTCACCACCGCTCCGCGTTCCTCATCCGAAGCGCTCACCGCCGCTGCCTCGGCGACCGCCGGGTGAGCCACCAGCGCCGACTCTACCTCGAACGGGCCGATCCGGTAGCCGGCCGAGACGATCACGTCGTCGGCCCTGCCCTCGAAGCGCAGGTACCCGTCCTCGTCTTCGCTCACATGATCGCCCGTCCGCCACACGCCCCCCTCGCGTCTGTCCTCCACGTCCCATTTCCCGTCCTCTTCGCGTCTCACGCCCTCGCCCAGGTAGCCGAGGAAGAACGTTTCCACGCTCCTCGGATCGACCGTCAGCTCCCCCTCGGCGATGCTCGCACGGACTCCCTGCAGCGGCCTTCCCATCGATCCGGCACGTGTCTCTATCCCAATCCCCATCCCTGTCACCTGTCCCGTCTCGGTCTGTCCATACCCGTCCCTGATGTCCAGGCCGGTTGCCGCCCGCCACACCTTCAGCACCTCCGGGTTCAGCGCCTCGCCGGCGGCCACCATGCCCTTCAAGCTGGGGAGCGGCCGCAGTGTCGCGCGCTTGGCGATCGCCCGGTACTCGGTCGGGGCCATGCACAGCACGTTCACCCGCTCCCGTTCGATCAGGTCCAGCCGCTCGTGCGGGTCGAAGCGCGCGTCGTGCAGCATCGCGCTCGCGCCCATCAGCCACGGCGCAATGAACGCGTTGCGCGCCGACTTGCTCCACCCGCTTGCGGCCGTACACCAGACCAGATCCCCGGCGTGAGCGCCGAGCCAGCTTTCGGCCTGCACGCGCTGGCCGTACAGGTAGCGCTGCGCGTGCACCACCGCCTTCGGCTCGCCCGCCGTCCCGCTCGTAAACGCGATCAGAGCCGGCTCGTTTTCTGCCAAGTCCGCATGCAGAGCGTCCCCGTCTTCGAATAGAGACTCATCCGGGACGAAGACCACCGGACAGTCCGGGGTCGCGGCCTTGAGCTCCACCCTGTTGCGCTCGTCGGCCACGACCAACGCAGGCTGCGCCACCTGTAGGCGCAGGCGCAGGTCCTTGGCTCTCAGTTGCTCGGTGCACGGCAGCACAATCGCGCCGAGGCGCAAGCAAGCCATCATGGTGAGCACCCACTCCGGTCGGTTGCCGATCAGCGTCATCACCACGTCCCCGCGTTCCACTCCGCGCCGCGCGAGCGCTCCCGCCATCGCGGCGCTGCGTTCGTCCACCTCGCCGAACGTCCATTCGCGCCGAGCACCGTCCCGCGCGAGCTCCACAAGCGCCACGCGATCCGGCGGCTGGGCGTGCAGGAGATCCCTGGCGAAGTTCACGCCGGGTATTCTCTCGATACCTGCCGAATCGCGACGATGGAGCCTTCACGCATGGCCGTAGCCCCCGCCCCCTACACCGAGAAGACCGATGAGCAACGGGCCATCACCGAGATGGTGCGCCAGTTCGCCGACGAGCAGATCCTCCCCAACGCCGGGCACTACGACCACGAGGACCTGTTCCCCGGGCCGATCGTCGAGCAGATGAAGGAGCTCGGCCTGTTCGGGGTCACGATCCCCGAGGAGTACGGCGGCATGGGGCTCGACCTCACCACCTACGCGATGATCGTCGAGGAGCTCTCGCGGGGCTGGATCTCGATCTCGGGTGTCATCAACACCCACTTCATCGGCTCCTACCTGCTGATGAAGTTCGGTAGCGAAGAGCAGAAGCAGAAGTACCTGCCGCGCATGGCCACCGGAGAGATTCGCGCCGCCTTCTCACTCTCAGAGCCCGAGCTCGGCTCCGACGTGCAGGCGATCAAGACCTCCGCTCGGAAGGGCGACGACGGCAAGTACGAGATCAACGGCCAGAAGATGTGGGTCACGAACGGGCTCATGTCCGACCTCGTGTTCGTGCTCGTACGGACCGACCCCGACGCCTCACCGCGCCATCGGGGCTTCACGTGTTTCATCGCCGAGAAGCAGGGTGGCATTTCTAAGAACACCGGCGACTACGCGGGCCTCACCGTCCCCCCGAAGCTCAAAAAGATGGGCTACAAGGGCGTCGAGTCCACCGAGCTCGTGTTCGACGGCTACCGCTGTCCCGCCGAGAACATCCTCGGCGGCGAGGACGCCGGCCTGAACAAGGGCTTCGCGCAGATGATGGATGCGCTGGAGGTCGGCCGCGTCAACGTCGCCGCTCGCGGCGTCGGCATCGCACAGCGCGCCTTGGAGCTTGGCCTGCGCTACTCCCAGGAGCGCAAGACGTTCGGCAAGCCGATCGCGGAGCACCAGGCGATCCAGTTCAAGCTCGCCGACATGGCCACCCAGGTCGACGCCGCCCGCCTGCTCACACTGCGCGCCGCACGCCTGAAGGACGCGGGCGAGCGCTCGGACCTGGAGGCCGGCATGGCCAAGCTGTTCGCCTCCGAGGCCGGTCGCTTCTGCGTGGAGGAGTGCTTTCGGATCCACGGCGGCTACGGCTACTCCAAGGAGTACGAGATCGAGCGCCTCTACCGCGACGCGCCGCTCTTGCTGATCGGCGAGGGAACCTCCGAGATCCAGCGCATGGTGATCGGCAAGAAGCTGCTCCAGAGACACAAGATCTGATGGCCGGCGATGCCAAGAGCCTGATCGAGCAGGCCACGCGGCGTTTCGTCGAGGAAGTCCCCGCGCTCGCTCCGATGAAGGTGGTGGTCGGCGTCCAACTCCAAGGGCGCGGCGACGTTCAGCACTTCCGTCTCCAGATGCCGGAGGTCGAGGTCACGAAGGGTCCGGCCGACGACGCGCGCATCAGCGTAGACATGCGCCGCGAGTTCTTCAACATCATGGCCGAGGACGGCAAGGTCGCCGACTGGATCGAGGCCTTCACCTACGGCAAGGCCAAGGCCACGGGGCCCTCTCAGTACCTGAAGCTGATCGCCAACGTGGTCGACAAGCATCAGGAACGCGAGCGGCTCAAGTCGGCTCGCAAGCATTCCTGAGGCGGCGCCCACGATCGATGTTGACCCTATACCGCGCTTTAGGGTGGCGGCTCGTCTCTAAAGCAATTGTGGATTTTCTTTAGAGACGCTAGGGTGGGGCGGTGGATCTCAGGGACTACGCATCGACACCCTTCGGCGAAGCGCGGCGCACGCTCGGCCGGCATGGATATGTGGCGTACTTTCCCGCGCCGATCCCGCGCACGATCGAGCTGCCGGCGTCGACGATCCGCTTGCTCGCGGACGCGGAGGCGTCGCTCGGGAGGCTCGCCGGCGTTGGACAGTTGGTGCCCAACCCGCACCTGCTGATCCGTCCCTACCTCCTGCGTGAGGCGCTCTCTTCAAGTCGTATCGAGGGAACGCAGGCATCGCTGGCGGACGTCTTCGAAGCCGAGGTCGGCGAAGAGCCGCCCAACCCAGACGTCGAGGAGGTCCTCAATTACATAGATGCGCTCGAGTGGAGCCTCGCGCGGCTTGACGAACTGCCGCTCGGCGCTCGTCTCATACGCGAGATGCACCGCCGGCTGCTCGCCGGCGTTCGCGGCCGTGAACGGATGCCCGGCGAGTTTCGCACGACACAGAACTGGGTGGGCCCAGCCGGATCGACGATCGAAAGCGCCCGTTTCGTGCCTCCGCCGCCGGCCGAGCTCCCCGCACTACTGGCCGACTGGGAGCGCTACGCGCACGAGGATCTCCAGGTCCCCCTGCTGGTGCAAAATGCACTGCTCCACTATCAGTTCGAGACGCTGCACCCCTTCCTCGACGGCAACGGCCGACTCGGACGGCTGTTGTCGGTCTTCCTACTGGTGGAACACGGGCGGCTTCCCGCGCCGCTGCTGTACCTGAGCTCGTATCTCGAGCGCGACCGCGAGCGCTATTACGAGGCGCTTCAGACGGTGCGCGAACGCGGCGATGCGCTCCCGTGGATCGAGCTGTTCCTCGACGCGGTGCGCTCGCAAGCGGCGGATGCGGTCGCGCGTGCGCAGCGCATCGTCGAGCTCCGCGAGCGCTACCGCGCGGCAGCCGCGACGATCGCATCGAGCAGCGCGATGACACTCGTCGACCTCGCCTGCGAGACGCCCATCCTCTCCTCACGCACGGTCGAGGTCAGGTTGGGCGTGACTCGCCCAACGGCACTGAGGCTGCTTCGCCAACTTGAAGAGGTCGGGGTACTCGAAGAGGGAAGGTCGGGGCCACGTGGTCAGCGCCGATACTTGGCGCACGACCTCATGGCGGCGGTCGCGGATGAGAACGTCGACGCGGATGAGCGAGGACCCCGCCGTCAGGCCATCGGCGTCAGTGATAGGCCAGGATCTGCTGCGCCAAAAACGCCAGCGAGGCCAGCATGAAGACGCACATCACGATCAGTGAGAAGTTTTCGCTCACGGCACCCATACGATAGCGCCGACGGGGGCGCGTTGGCGGGGATGGCCACCCTGGCCCGTGGCCGTGGTGTGAGGTGTGGGCGCCGCGCTCATCGCACGCGCGTGGCGGTTGAGGCGGCGAGCACGTTTCCATTCGCATCAAGCGCTCTGCTCTCGATGTAGGCGGCGCTTGTCGTCACCGTTGCGGTTGTCTGGAAGCCGTGCTTCGGAATGGTTGTCAGGGGCACGAGCACACCGGGGGAGGCCCCCGCGAACAGCTGCCATGACACCACGTTCGTGGCTCCGTTCCAGCTCGTCTGCGCCGTCACGCTCGCCGTGTGCCCTGCGGGTGCGCCGCCGCGCTTGGCCACGAGCGCCGGCAGCGTCGAGGGCTGACCGCTCCACGGTGACAGGTATGTGCGGAAGTCCTGCACATTGTGCCCCAGCGTCCCGTCGAGCAGCACGTGTCCCTGGGAGTCGTACTCGGTGAAGTTCGGCAGGTTGCCGTACCCCATCAGCCATGTGTTGCCGGGCAGGCTGAGCGTGTTGCCCTGCGCTTCCGCGAGTAGCGTCTTCGTCGGGTTCACGAACGCCTTCGCCAGCGCGACCGTCTTGGCTGCGAAGTCCGGCTTCAGCAGCACGCCGCGCGACTGCTTCTCCTTGGGCGGGGTGGAGCCGTTGTCGAACACCGAGATCAACCCGCCCGGCTGCCACTCGGCGTCGTGCTGCCAGTAGATTTTGGCGCCCACTCCGAGCTTGAACGTCGAGTGCTTGCCGCCGAGCTGCCAGTTGAAGGCGCCGGTCCTCAGGTCCACGTCATACAGCGCCCATGAGTTGCGTGCCGACACCAGCACATCGCCGGTTGTGCCCGGGTCGATCGAGTTGAGGTGGATGTAGTCCCACGGATTGCCGTTGCGGGGGACCGGGTTGTAGGAGTCCTGCGTCGGGATGTGCCCGAGCGCGTGCCACTCCCACATCACGAGGCCCGTCTTCACGTCGATCTCCTGCACGATCGAGTCGGTCAGCACGCCGCCCGCCCCGTGCAACGAGGCCATGTTCAGCTTGATCGGGTTGAACTCGTCGATCCAGGCGGTGCCCTGCGGGGTGAGCCTGAACTGGTGCAGGTCGGCGCGATATCCGTTGCCGGCCCTCACGCTCGCGATCCGTTTGTACGAGCTGTCATAGATCACGTCTTCGCCCTGCCCGAACCCCACCTTCAATATGCGTCCCTGCCACCACGTCAGCGCCGGCTTGCCTTCGTACTGCTGCACTTCGAAGTCTGTCGCCTGCTCGCCCGCCGGCAGCGGGTGAAACCACACGAGCGTTCCGTCCTGTTCGGAGATCATCGGCCCGGGCGTGCCCTTGCCCTGGTAGGGCGCCATGAACAACTCGCCGGGAGCGGCGCCGGCTTGCCCGCCCCCCGTCATGGGGGGCGCGTGCGTGGTGATCGTGACCGTCGAGGGGGTCAACGTCGGCGCGGAGGAATAGTGCTGCACCGCGTGTGGGTTGCCGGGATTGTTGGGGAACTCGGCCTGGCTCACATTCGCCTGGTGGGCGACCGTGAAGATCGTCGTCACCGGCTTTTCGGGCGTCGCCGACCCGACCCCCACGAGCGCGTGCACGGCGACCTGCTCGCCGGCCTGAAACGGGGTGTTCGGCACGAAGCTCGCCCCATTCCCGGTCGAGTAGCGCTTGAGTTTGCCGGGATGATTGCCGCTGCGCGAGCTCACCACGCTCACATTCGCAACCGTCGTCCCCGCTTCTCCCAGAAAGCTGATCTGGCTCCGCGGCGAGGCGTCCTCGGTGCCGGGCAGCGGCGACACCGCCACGGCGTTTGCCTGCGCCTCGGCGAGCACGGCTTTCGGCTCCAGGCCGCTGGAGGCGGCGCGCGAGGAGCCCGTGTCGCCGCACGCGCTCAACACCACGCCCAGCGTCGACGCTGCCAGCAGCACGGCCGCGCGGATCGTCATCGAGGCGCCCGCGGGGCGAATGGCCGCGATGCTCCGATCACGCGACCGCCCGAGTCGAGCGCCTGCAGCTCGAGGCTCTTGCGGCTCGCGGGCGCCGGGATCGCCGTCTCGAAACCAGACTTAGGGGTGGTTGCCACGACGGCCATCCTACCGGCGCCGGGTCCGCCCAGGACCCGCCAGGACGCGACCTGGGTGGCGCCGTTCCAGCTCGCATACACCGTCGTCCTGCCGCCCGCTTGGACGGCGACGCCGACCGGCTGTGTGAGCGGCAGGCCGACCCACTGCTCCAGGGTCGCCCTATAGCTGAGATCCGGCCACGGGAATTCCCCGTCCAGCAGCAGCCTTCCGGAGCGGCTGTACTCCGAGAAGTACGGTTCCGAGCCCCAACCCACGAACACGTTGCCGTTCGGCTGGGGCTGTGCATCGCCCATGTAGTCCGAGGCGAAGCCGCTTTCACGGACGTACTGGGCCACGAGCGTGGCTGTGCGCTGTCGTTGGTCGAGCTTCAATTCGAGCCCGCGCGAGGGGCCGGTCGCTTTGACGTTGGTCCCGCCGCTTGTGAGCTGGCAGCAGTGGTCGTCGTACATCGTGACCGTCGAGCCGGGCCCCAGCTCGACGTCGTGCTGCCATTGGAAGGCGGCGCCCGGGCTGAGCTCGAAGCTCGAGTGCCTGCCGCCGAGCGTCCATTCGATCTTGCCGGTCTTGCCGTTGACGAGGTACGCGGCCCATGTGTTGCGCATCGACACTAGGAAGTCTCCGCTGCCGGTCAACTGAACCGAGTTGACGTGGTAGGCGTCCCACGGAAAGCCGTTGGTCGGCAGCGTCGCATACGAATCGTTGAGCGGGATGCGATCGAGCGCATCCCACGTGCGCAGCAGCTTGCCCGTCTTCAGGTTGTACTCCTGCACCGCCGAGTCGATCATCGCGCCGTTGTACGCGCCGCCGTACTTCGACAAGTCGGCGGCCAGGTTCTTGTTCGCGGTCACCCACGCGTGTTCGCCCTCGATAAGGAGCTCGTGCAGGGTGAGCACCCAGCCGTCCGCGCCCTTCAACCGCGCCACCGGCCGGTAGTGCTGGTCCACCACCACGTATTCGCCGCTTTCGGTCTGCCCGGTCTTCGTGACGACGCCCTGCCACCAGGCCAGGGCCGGCCTGCCTTCGTAGGTCTCCAGGCTCAGGTTGGAGGCCACCACGCTTTCCGGCACCGGCTCGAACCACACCGGCCGCAGGTGGCGGTCGAGGATCAGCGGGCCGCTCTGGCCGATCATCGGCGGTTCGGTGAGGGCGTAGAAGTTGGCTGTGAAGATGTACCCCGGGGCCGCCTTGCCGGCCGCCACCGCGCGATCGGTGCGCCTCACGATCGGTGGGTGCAGCTTTGGCGCGGAGACGAAGCTGTAGGCGCCGTTGATGGTGTACGCCCCGACGGGAGCCCCATGCGAGCCCGCGAGCGCGAGGTCGACCGCGACGAAGCCCGCGACGACGACGGCGATCGCGATCGCGAAGCGTCTCGCCGCCGGTCCGGCGCCCGCGGGGGAGGCGCCCGGAGTGGAGCCGGGACCCGGGGCGGGGGGCACTGGCACTGGCACCGGCATCGTCAGTCGAGCGGGCCTGGGCAGCGAGGTGAACGTCACCAGAGCCGCCGTGCCCGCCAGGCCCGCGCCGATCAGGTAGGCGAGCCGGAAGCCGTCGGTCAGCGCTTGGGGCACCCCGACGCCCGTGCCGATCAGGTGCGAGGTGCGCTGCGTGGCGAGCGTCACGAGGATCGCCAGCCCGAGCCCGCCGCCGATCTGGCGCGAGGTGTTGACAAGCCCCGAGGCGAGCCCCGCCTGCCCCTCCTTCGCGCCCTGGGTCGCGGCGATCGTCGAGGGCACGATCGACATCGCGATCCCCGCCGCCGTGAGCAGCCCGGGGATCATGATGTACACGATTGGGCTGCCGCTGGAACCGACCCGAGCCAGCAGCAGCATCCCGCCCGTCAGCATGATCAGCCCGCCGCCGAGCACCGGGCGCACGCCGAACTGGCTCACGAGCCTGCCGGCGCGCGAGGCGACCACACCGATCATCAACGTCATCGGCAGGAAGATCAGGCCGGTGTCGAGCGGGGACAGGCCCAGCACCTGCTGCAGGTAGAGAGAGCTGACGAACCACATCGGGAACAGCGACGCGCTGAACAGCAACACGATGTTGTTGGCGCTGCGCAACGGCTTGGTCAACTCCTTGAAGGGGATCAGCGGCTCACTCGCCACTCGCGTCTCGATCACCGCGAACACCGCAAGCAGGGCGATGCCCGCGACTATCGGGCCGAGCGCCTGCGGCGTGTCCCAGCCGGCGAGACCCGCTTCCACGACTCCGTACACGAGCACCATCTGCCCGATCGTCAGCGTCAGCGCGCCGGCCAGGTCAAAGCTGCGGGGCGGGTGGGATCCTGATCCCCGTCGGTGCTCACTCACGACCGCCCATGCCACCAGCGCGGCCGCGATCCCGATCGGGGGGTTGATCAAGAGCACCCAGCGCCAGTTGAGCTCCTGCGTGATGATCCCCCCAAACAGCATCCCGGCGGCGCCGCCGAGCCCGTTCATCGCCGCCCACGCGCCGATCGCGCGATTGAGCTTTGGGCCGGGCTCGAACGAAGAGGTGATGATCGCCAGCGAGCACGCCGCCATCAGCGCGCCCCCGACCCCCTGCGCCGCGCGGGCGGCGACGAGCGTTCCGCGGTCGGCCGCCAGGCCGCCGGCGAGCGAGGCAAGCCCGAACAGCAGCAGCGCCATGACGAACGTGCGGCGCTGGCCGAAGTGATCGGCCGCGCGCCCGCCGAGCATCAAGAAGCCGGCGAACGTGATCGCGTAGGCGTCCACGATCCACTGCAGTTCGGGCGCCGAGAAGGCGAGGCTCAACTGGATCGAGGGCAACGCCACGTTGACGATGCTCAGGTCGAGGATCACCATGAACTGCGCCGCGCAGCACACGGCCAGCAGCCAGCCCATGCGGCGGCCCGGCTCGGCCCCGGAGATGGGGGCCGTCGGCGCTCCGGGGCTCGCCGGCGCCACGGTGCTCATGACCGGGTCCCCAGCCG
>CAAGKR010190775.1_pt1 | contig 15984 bp, 17 predicted proteins | sample 2556971 | NCBI WGS metagenome assembly CAAGKR01 (sample SAMEA5207829, study PRJEB30636) | soil metagenome | biome: forest; feature: boreal; material: soil | place: USA | collected 2011-09 | depth 1 m | reverse complement strand
CTACCCGCGCACCATCGACTTCGAGCGGTTCGGCAGAATCGCCCACGGCGTCGGGGCACTGCTCTTCGTCGACATGGCCCACATCGCCGGACTCATAGCTGCGGGCCTGCACCCGAGCCCCTTCGGCCACGCCGACATCGTGACCACCACTACTCACAAGACCCTGCGCGGCCCGCGCGGCGGTCTGATCTTCTGTCGCGAGGACCTGGGCAAGGCCGTGGACAAGAGCGTCTTCCCCGGCACTCAGGGCGGCCCGCTCATGCACGTCATTGCCGCCAAGGCCGTGGCCCTGCGACTCGCCGCCACCGACGAATACCGCGACGACCAGCGCCAGACGATCGTCAACGCCAAGCTCCTGGCCCAGACGATGGCCGACAGGGGCGCCCGCGTCGTATCGGGCGGCACCGACAACCACCTCATGCTGGTGGACGTCACGCCTCTTGGCGTGACCGGCAAGGAGGCCGAGCATCTCCTTGACGAGATCGGCATCACCGTCAACAAGAACGCCATCCCGTTCGACAAGAACCCGCCCAACACCGCGTCCGGGATTCGCGTCGGCACGCCGGCCACTACCAGCCGCGGGTTCCGCGAGCCGGAGATGCGGCTGATTGGCGAGACGATCGTGTCGGCCATCATGACCCGCGACGACCCATCCGAGCAGGCCAAGCTGGCGGCGCAGGCGCACGAGCTGTGCTCGCGCTTCCCGGTTCCCGGTCTCCGGGAGGAATAGGGACGGGAAGTCTGTCACGGCGCGATCGCGGGGGGAACCGGGCTCGAACGACGAGCCGGGTTGGCGGGCTTGCGCCTGAGATGCGTCGATGAACCTGTCCGACGATGCCCTTCAGGCGCTCCCAGGACTGCTCCTGGGATTTGCCCTGGCCGCCCTGGTGACACTCATGGCGACGCCGTTCGTGCGCCGTTACGCCCTGCGGCTGGGTGTCGTGGATCGCCCGGAAGCCCGCCGCGTCAACACCCAGGTGGTGGCCAGAGGCGGGGGCCTGGCGATCGGCTTCGGTTTCGTGTCGGTCTCGCTGGTCATGCTCGCTCTGAATGCCATCGGCGGTCTGCACTTCGTGGACGAACCGGCGATGGTGCGAATGCCCCAGGTGGTCGCCCTTCTGGGCGGGGCGGCGCTGGCGGTGGCCATCGGCTTCCTCGACGACAAGTTCCAGCTTCGGGCCCGGTGGCAATTCCTGGGTCAGTGCCTGCTGGCCGGAGTGGCCGTGACGTTCGGCGTTCTCGTCACGACCATCAACAACCCCCTGGGCGCCGACGGCACTCTCCGCTTCGCCGGCGTCATCGCCATTGGCGCGACGCTGCTGTGGGTCGTCGGCATGGTCAACAGCATCAACTTCATCGACGGCCTGGACGGGCTCTCCTCAGGCATAGCGCTGATCGCAGCGGTCACGCTGGGAATCATCAGCCTCGGCCCCAGCACGGACGAGCCCTACGTCGCCCTGTTTTGCTTCGTTCTTGCCGGCGCGCTGGCGGGGTTCCTGCGCTGGAATTTCCACCCGGCGTCGATCTTTCCTGGCACGAGCGGAATTCTGCTCGTGGGTTACTCGCTGGCCGTGCTCTCGATCCTGGGAGCCGCCAAAGTCGCAGTCGCGCTGCTGGTCCTGGGCGTGCCGATAATCGACGCCTTCTGGATCATCATCCGGCGGCTCTCGGCCGGCCGATCGCCGTTTGCCCCCGACCGCGGCCACATCCACCATCGGCTGTTGGACCTGGGCCTATCCCACCGCGCCTCGGTACTGGTCATCTATGGCGTCTGCGTGCTGCTGGCCTTGCTCTCGCTGGGGCTATCGGGGACGGGCCAGATGTACGCCTTCATGGGTCTGGTCATGGTTTTCGGCCTTGCCCTGCTCCTGATCGAGCGCCTGGGCGACACGGGGGCCCCAAAGGTGCCAAGCCCTCCGGAACCAGTCGTGGAGCAGGCGACCGATCGGCCCGTCGAACCCTAGGCCACCAAGCCGATCGAGCCGGCCACGGAGGCCGTCGGAGCGCGGGACCGGTAGCGAGTCCGCCGTGGGCCGCACAGGGCCACACGAGGGCCGCACGGAACGCCTGTGGGGAGTCGCAAGTCATTTGGAGTGGGCCGCTTGGGGGTTCCCCGATCCCGGAAGACGGCTGGTAAACTCAGCCCGCCCGCCAGGGAGGATCATGAACGACCTCGGAAAGGCATCCGCCTTCGTCGCCCTGTTCTCCGAGATCGGCTTTGTGCTACTCGTTACGGTCTTGGCGGGAACCCTGGCCGGGTATTGGCTGGACCAGCGCCTGGGGACGATCCCTATCTTCGTCCTTGTCGGGTTCGCGATCGGCACTACGAGCGGCGCCATTGCGTGCTGGCGGCTGATCTCGCGGTACCTGGCCAGACTGGACGAGGAAGACAAGTAGTGAAGAGCGCGACCCCGATGGGCGCCGCCGGTTAGTGGAGCCAGCGTGACGATCGATCCGGGCGGCATGCCCGTGACGACCGATGAAGAGGCGGCTTTGACCGCACCGGCTGGGCCGGCGAAGAAACGCGCCCGCGGCATTCCGTTCCGGATCCTGATTCCGGCCGTAGTCATGCTCGACCTGCTGGCCGTGATGTTCGCGCCGCCCTTCCCCAGCGGCGGTCAGCCCGGGCAGGCTTGCGCATTTCCCGAGTGCTTCATCACCAGCGCCATCGAGTTTCCCCCGCCGAACATCGTCTTCGACCTCTCGCCATCGACCGCGCCCTCCCCGCTGCCGATGCTCTACTTCCACCCGAGCATCAGCTCGACGATCCTGACGATGTGGCTCGTGATTGCCTTCATCCTGCTGCTCGCGTTTGCCGCGACCCGCCGCCTGCGCGATATCCCGGGCGGCCTTCAGAACGGGGTCGAATGGGCGTACGAGTTCGGCCGCGACTTCGCGGTCGGGATCGGAGGCTCAAACGCCGCTCGCTACTTCCCGGTATTTGGCGCCTTCTTCATCTTCATTCTGTTCTCCAACTGGAGCGGTCTCGTGCCTCCAGTCGGGAAGATCGAGCAGTTGCGCGCGCCGACGAGCGACGTGAACATCACAATTGGGCTGGCGCTGACCTCGTTCGTCCTCTTCCAGGGCGAAGGCTTCCGGCGTCTTGGCGTGCGCGGCTACCTTGGCAAGTTCTTCCCGATCGGCGAGTTCCGCTACGGCATCGGGGCGGGGATTCTGGCCATGTACGTTGGCGTCATCGAGCTCTTCCTTGAGTTCGTGAAACCGGTCACGCTGTCGATGCGACTCTTCGGCAACATCTACGGCGGCGAGGTTGCGCTGGCCGTGATTTCGGCTCTTACGCTGGCGGTCATCCCCGTCGCCCTCGTGGGCCTCGAGGCGCTACTCAACCTGATCCAGGCCCTCATCTTCTCCGTCCTGACCCTGATGTTCATTTTGATCGCCATCGAAGGTCGCGAAGCCGAAGAGCATCACGCGGCCGACCGCCCGCCGGGGGCCAGCAACCCCCATCAATCGCAGCCCCATCAATCGCAGCCCATGGCGGCCTGACCGCCAACCATCGCCAACTTCCGGCCGTCGGTCGGAGGCACAGGAGGTTCCCTGGAATGCCACTTGAGCACATCGGAGCAGGCCTAGCAGCCCTGGGTGTCATCGGGCCCGGCATCGGCATCGGCATTTTGGCCGGCATGTCGAGCAACGCGATCGGGCGCAACCCCGACGCCGCGGGCCAGATCCGCGGCCTGGCGATCATCCTGGCGGGTTTCGCCGAAGGTCTCGGCGTCCTCGCGATCGTCGTCGGCCTGCTTGCTCTCTTCCTCAAGTAGCCCCGGACCCGACGGAGCGAAACGGTGAACGCCCTGGCGGTCGTCGCTGCCGCAGCGCCCGCGGCTGAGACAACCGGTCTGTCTATCAACATCTTCTGGGTGATCGTCGCCGGCCTCAACTTCATCGTGTTCCTGGCGCTCATCTGGCGCTTCGGCTTCGACCCGATCGCGTCGATCCTAGCCCAGCGCAAGACCCGGATCGAGCAGGGGCTCGCGGACGCCGAACAGGCCCATCGGGATCTCGCGGCGTCGGCTGCTGAGCGTGACCAGATGCTCGCCCAGGCGCGGCGCGAGGTCGCCGCACTGGTCGCTCGTGCCCAGAAGGCGGCCGACGACCTGCGCGAGGCCGACATCGCTGCGACCCGAGCGGAGCTCAAACGGCTGCAAGCGAAGACGACGGCCGACATCGCAGCCGAGCACGACCGCGTTCTGGCGGATCTGCGGTCCCAGGTCGCGGATCTGGCCCTGGCCGCCGCCGGCAAGGTCGTCGGCGAATCGATGACAGACGCTCGCCAACGCCGTCTCGTCGAGGAATTCGTCCGCGGACGCTCAGGACCGCCTAAGGGGCGGAAGAACTGATGCCACGATTGGGCGCCGGGCGGCGGTATGCGGAGGCGGCTTTTGAGCTGGCCACGCGCGACAAAGCCGTTGACGCCTGGCAGCGCGATCTGGCTTTCGCGGCCGAGCTGGCGCGCGACGAACGCGTCGCGAGGGCTGCCGACAGCCCGGCCGTCCCGGTAGCCGAGCGCCGGAAACTGGTGCGACGGCTCCTGGCGAGCCGTGTCTCACCGTTCGCGCTGAACCTGGCCCTGCTCGTCGCGGAGCGCGGCCGCTTCGCCGTCCTGCCCGACGTGAGCGTTGAGTACGATGCCCTGGTTCGGAAGTCCCGTGGCATCATTGCCGCCACCGTCACGACGCCCACGCCGCTGTCCAAGCAAGAGCTGGCGGCCGTGAAGAAGCGGGTCGAGCAGCTTGCCGGAGCGCACGTAGAGCTTTCGACAGCGACCGACCCATCGCTCCTGGGTGGGCTTCGGGTCAGAATCGGAGATCTCCAAATCGATGCCAGCGTAAGCGGCCGCCTGGAGCGGCTCCGCGCGCGGCTGGTCCAGGGAACTAGCTAGACGCGGGGTGCCGGCAAGGCGCGCCGGGCTTTCGGGCCGAACGGAGAAGGCATGGCCATTCGCTCAGACGAAATCGTCAGCATCATCAAGAAGACGATCGAGCATTTCGACGAGGGCGCCGAATCGCGCAGCGTCGGCACGGTGGTCGAGGTCGGCGATGGGATCGCCCAGATCTACGGCCTTTCGGGCGCCCTTTCCTCTGAGTTGCTCGAGTTTCCCGGCGGCGTGATGGGGATGGCCCTCAATCTGCTGGAGGAGACGGTCGGCGCAGTCATCCTCGGCGACCCCACGCACATCAAGGAAGGCGACACCGTCAAGACGACGGGCCGCGTCGCCGAAGTCCCGGTGGGCGTAGGCCTGCTCGGCCGCGTGGTTGACCCGCTCGGCCGTCCGCTCGACGATAAGGGCCCGATCGTCGCCACCGCAACTCGCCCGGTCGAGCGCATCGCTCCCGGAGTGATCACCCGCCAGCGCGTCGACTCGCCGGTCCAGACCGGCGTAAAGGCAATCGACGCCCTGATCCCGATCGGCCGCGGACAGCGCGAGTTGATCATCGGCGACAGGCAGACCGGCAAGAGCGCGCTCGCCGTGGATGCGATCATCAACCAGAAGGGCAAGGGCCTGGTTTGCATCTACGTGGCGATCGGCCAGAAGCTCTCGACCGTCGCCAAGGTCGTGGCCGTGCTCGAGCAGCACGGCGCCATGGAGCACACGATCGTCGTGGTGGCGGGCGCCGAGGAATCGGCCGCGCTCCAGTTCCTCGCTCCCTACGCGGGTTGCGCGATAGGCGAGGAGATCATGGAGAACGGCGTCGAGATCGGCGGCAAGCTGGTCAAGGATGCGTTGTGCGTCTACGACGACCTCTCCAAGCACGCTTGGGCATACCGAGAGATGTCGCTGCTGCTGCGCCGGCCGCCGGGTCGGGAGGCATACCCGGGCGACGTCTTCTACGTCCACAGCCGGCTCCTGGAACGCGCAGCCCGAATGAGCACCGAGAGCGGCGGCGGGTCTCTTACCGCGCTCCCGATCATCGAGACGCAGGCGGGCGACATCTCGGCCTACATTCCGACCAACGTGATCTCGATCACCGACGGTCAGATCTTCCTCGAGACGGACCTCTTCAACGCCGGCCAGCGGCCCGCACTCAACATCGGCATCTCCGTCTCGCGCGTCGGTTCCGACGCGCAGACCAAGGCGATGAAGAGGGTGGCCGCGCCTCTCAAGCTCGAACTGGCGCAGTACCGTTCACTCGCCGCTTTCGCCCAGTTCGCCTCCGACCTGGACAAGGCGACTCGCGATCAGCTCACCCGCGGCGAGAAGCTCTCGGAAGTAATCAAGCAGCCCCAGTACCAGCCCGTCCCGCTCGAGCACCAAGTGGCCATCCTGTTTATCGCCACCACGGGCCTTCTCGACGACGTTCCCACGGCCCGCGTCAGTGACTTCGAGCTGCAGTTCAACCGCTTCCTCGAGACCGAACAGCCGGAAGTGATGCGCAAGATAGCCAAATCCAAGGCGCTCGACGACAGCTCCGCCGCAGCCCTCGAAGCGGCAGCCAACGAATTCCGCAAGACGTTCCTGGCGTAGGAAGGCGACCGACTCCCCGTGCCGAGCCAGCGAGATATCCGAAGGCGCATCAACGCGTCGAAGAACATCAGCAAGATCACCCGGGCGATGCAGTTCGTGGCTGCGTCCAAGCTTCGTCACGCCCAGCAGGCCACACTCGCAGCGCGGCCCTATTCGGATCTGCTGGACGAGATCCTAGCCGAGGTGGCCATGGTCCTCAGCGGCGAGGATCACCCGCTCCTCGGACGTCACGAAGAAGGCAAGCGGCTCATCGTCCTGATCACGAGCGATCGCGGGCTGGCAGGTCCTCTGATCACCAATGCGGTCCGTTTCGCCGCCCATGAGATCGTGGACCACCCCGGCGATCTGGAGCTCGTAAGCGTCGGCCGCAAGGGCCGCGACGCCATGCGCCGGTCGGGCGTCCCCATCGTGGCCCATTTCCCCGAGTTCGGCGACCGGCCAACCTTCGAAGACGTCCTGCCCCTCGCCCGGCTGATTTCCGACGAATACGAGGCCGGGACGTACAACGAGGTCGACATCGTCTACACGCGCTTCGTGTCGACGCTGGTGCAGCGGGCGGCGAAGGTCCAGCTGCTGCCCATCGTGCCCAGTACCGACACGCGCGGCATCTCCGGCTCGCAGTTCATCTTCGAGCCGGCTCCGGCGGAGGTCTTGAGCGAGCTGCTGCCGCGCTACCTGGGCACCAGGCTCTTCCAGACCGCCCTTGAGAGCAGTGCGAGCTTCTTCTCGAGCCAGATGGTCGCCATGAAGAACGCCACGGAGAATGCGGACGAGTTGATCGAGGACCTCACGCTGAGCTACAACAAGGCCCGCCAGGCCAACATCACCCGAGAGCTGATCGAGATCGCGTCCGGCGCGCAGACGCGCTAGGGCGCTCGGGAAACGACGAGCCACGCTGCGCGTGGCTTTAAGGAGGCACGAAAACGAGATGGCGACAGCCGCCAAAACCGCCACCGGCCGCGTGATCCAGATCACGGGCCCTGTCGTCGACATTGAGTTCCCCGCCGGCAGGCTGCCCGCGATCTACAACGCGGTCGAGATCGTTCGCGGCGACGGGGCGAAGATCGTCTGCGAAGTCCAGCAGCATCTCGGCAACAACTGGGTCCGCAGCGTCGCCATGACCACGACCGACGGCCTGGCTCGAGGGGTCGAGGCGGTGGACACGGGTGGGCCGATCAGCGTCCCCGTCGGCCAGGTCACGTTGGGTCGCGTCTTCAACGTGCTCGGCGAGCCCATCGACGAGAAGGGCCCCGTGGCCGCCAGCAAGCGCCTGCCGATTCACCGTCCGGCGCCGGCCTTCGACCAGCAGACCACCGAGACCGAGATCTTCGAGACCGGCATCAAGGTCATCGACCTGGTCTGCCCGTTCGCGAAGGGCGGGAAGATCGGCGTTTTCGGCGGCGCAGGCGTGGGCAAGACGGTCATCATCCAGGAGCTGATCCGCAACGTCGCCTCTGAGCACGCTGGCTACTCGGTCTTTGCGGGTGTGGGCGAACGGTCCCGCGAGGGCAACGACCTGATCCGCGAGATGACCGAATCGGGCGTCATCGCCAAGACGGCCTTCGTGTTCGGCCAGATGAACGAGCCGCCCGGCGCCCGCCAGCGCGTCGGGCTCACCGCCCTGACCATGGCCGAGTACTTCCGCGATCAGGAAGGCCGCGACGTTCTGCTCTTCATCGACAACATCTTCCGCTTCACCCAGGCGGGCTCCGAAGTGTCGGCTCTCCTCGGCCGAATGCCGTCGGCGGTCGGTTACCAGCCGAACCTCGCGACCGAGATGGCGGCCCTTCAGGAGCGCATCACCTCTACGAAGAAGGGCTCGATCACTTCGCTCCAGGCGGTCTACGTCCCGGCGGACGACTACACCGACCCGGCGCCGGCGACGACCTTCGGCCACCTCGACTCGACGATTCGACTCGAGCGCGCCATCACCGAACTCGGTATCTATCCGGCCGTGGATCCGCTCACCTCGACGTCGCGAGTGCTCGACCCGCTGATCGTGGGCCAGGAGCACTACGACACCGCGCGCGAGGTCCAGCGCGTCCTGCAGCGATATCGCGACCTGCAGGACATCATCTCGATCCTGGGCATCGACGAGCTGTCCGAGGAAGACAAGGCCACCGTCGCCCGGGCGCGGCGGCTGCAGATCTTCAACTCGCAGCCGTTCCACGTGGCCGAGGTCTTCACGGGCCGACCGGGCGCCTACGTCGCGATCCGCGACACGGTGGCTTCCTTCAAAGCCATCCTGGAGGGCAAGGTGGACGACTTGCCGGAGCAGGCGTTCTTCCTTGCGGGTACCCTGGACGACGTGCGCGCTAACGCCGAGAAGCTGGCCAAGTGAGTGGCATTGCGTCGGCAGCCACCGGCGGCTGCGCTCGGCGAGCTTTTGCTTCGCTGCAGAGTCGCCTCGCTCCGGCCGCCGGCGTCCGCCGCCGCTCCAGCCGCGGGCACCCTGCCATGTCTGTAGAAGGAATGTAGATGCCTCTGCATCTTGAGATAGTCACTCCGGAGAAGCGAGCCTTCGAAGGGGATGTGGACGAGGTCATCGTGCCCGGCAGCGAGGGCGAGCTCGGCATCCTGCCGCACCACACTCCACTGATCTCGCTCCTCGGGCAGGGAGTCCTTCGCCTCAAGCAGGGCGGGCAGGAGCAGGAGTTCGCCATCTTCGGCGGCTTCCTGCAAGTTCGCCCCGATCGGGTCGTTGTCCTCGCCGAAACGGCCGACTTGAGTTCTGAGATCGACCTGGAGCGAGCCGAACGTGCCCGCCGCGAGTCCGAGAAGATGCTCCAAGGCGGCCTCGCCGAGGAGATCGATCTGTCTCTCGCCCGAGCTGCCCTGCAACGCGCGCTCATCCGAATCAGGATTGCCGAGCGCGGACATCGCGAGGCTCCGCGCCGGCGCACCACTTCGGCCGGTCGCGAGCAGACGCCGGGCGACGAGTAGCCGATGGCCGACGCCCGACCGTTCCACTGGGAGTTCGAGCCCGACCAGATCGACAGGGAAGTCTTCCGCATCGAAGGTGGCCGCCGCCTCGAAGGCACAGTTCGGATCAGCGGCGCGAAGAACGCCGCGCTCAAACTCATGGCCGCAGCCACGCTGACGGGCGAGCGATGCCGCCTCACGAACGTCCCCGAGATCGAGGATGTGCGGGTTCTCGCCGAGGTCTTGCGCGACATCGGCGTCACCGTTGACCACCCCGCCCCCAACACCTACGAGCTGGCATGCGGAGACGCGGAGTGGCTCTTCGTTCCCCTCGAGGCAGCGGCGAAGATGCGAGCCTCCTTCATCCTGCTAGGGCCGCTGCTCGCCCGTTTCGGCCGCGTGATCATCAGCAACCCCGGTGGAGACCGCATCGGCCGACGCCCGGTCAACCTGCATGTCGACGCCATGCGAGCGCTTGGGGCCGAGATCGACTATCGAAACGGCTACTACTTCGCCAAGGCTCCGGGACGTCTTCGCGGTGGCCATGTCATCTTCCCGCAGATCACGGTCATGGGCACGGAGAACGCCATGCTTGCCGCCGTCCTCGCCGACGGGCACACGGTCATCGAGCCGGCGGCGCAGGAGCCGGAGGTGGACGACCTGATCGAATTCCTGCAGCAGATGGGCGCCGAGGTGGAGCGAACCGCCCCGACCCGCATCGAGATCGAGGGTTGTCGCCGGCTGCGCGGTGCCGACCACAGAGTCGTCCCCGACCGCATAGAGGCCGGCACGTTCATCGTGGCGGCCAGTGTGACCCACGGCCGCGTGACGCTCCAAGACGCTCCCTGCGACCATCTGGGGGCCTTCCTGGGCGTTATGGCGGATGTGGGTGTCTCGGTCCACTGCGGCCGGGACACGATCGAGGTGGATGGCACGGAGGCCGACCTTCGGCCTCTTCACGGCTGCGACATCGAGACCGACCCGTATCCCGGCCTGGCTACGGACCTGCAACCGCCCACCTGCGTCCTGCTCAGCCAGACTGAGGGGGTAAGCCACGTCCACGAAACGGTTTTCGAGGATCGCCTCGAGTGGCTCGGAGAGTTGCGTCGGATGGGTGCTCGCGTGGAGATCAGCGACAAGCATCACGCCACGATCGAAGGACCCTCGCCGTTGCATGGCGCGGAGGTCGAGATTGGCGACCTGCGAGCCGGCGCCTCCCTCATACTGGCTGCTCTCGCCGCCAACGGAACGACTACGATCCGCGGCGCCCACCACGTACACCGCGGCTATGAGAAGATCGACCGGAAATTCCTGGAACTTGGGGCCAGGATCGAGAGGCTTGCGGAAGGGACTTAGCGCACCGGCATGAAGATCGGGATCGACCTCGGCACCGCCAACGTCATCGTCTACGTCAAGGGTAAGGGCATCGTTATGCAGGAGCCCTCGGTTGTTGCCGTGGACGACCAGAACCACATCGTGGCGGTCGGGTCGGAGGCGCGCGACATGATCGGCCGCACTCCGGGCAACATCCAAGCCATACGGCCGATGCGCGACGGCGTGATTGCCGACTACCTCATCACCGAGGCGCTGCTCGAGCACTTCATTTCCCGCGTCCAATCCTCGCGACGGATCGGATGGGGCAAGCCGGAAGTGATGATCAGCGTTCCGGCGGGCGTGACGAGCGTCGAGAAGCGCGCCGTTCGAGATGCGGCCCTCAAGGCCGGAGCCCGCGAGGCTTACCTGATCGAGGAGCCGCTCGCCGCCGCCATCGGCGCAAACGTCCCGATCAGCGGCCCGTCGGGGGTGATGGTCATCGACATCGGAGGCGGAACGAGCGAGATTGCGGTCATTTCGCTGGGCGCAATCGTCGTGTCCACGAGCCTGCGAGTGGGTGGCAACAAGATCGACGAGGCGATCACAAACTACGTTCGGCGCAAGTACAACCTCATGATCGGCGACAGGACGGCCGAGGACGTAAAGATCCAGATCGGGACGGCCTTGCCGCTGGAGCGGGAGCTCACGATGGAAGTTCGCGGTCGCGACCTCATCGCCGGCCTGCCGCGCACCATTCCCCTGAACAGCTCTGAGATCATGGAGGCGATGGAGCCGCCGCTCCAGCAGATCATCGGGGCGGTGAGGATGGTTCTCGAGCAGACCCCGCCCGAGCTATCGAGCGACATAATCGACAAGGGAATGGTCATGTCCGGCGGCGGGTCGCTCCTGCGCAACGTCGACAAACTGCTCACCCAGGTGACAGGCGTCCCCTGCCATGTGGCCGACAATTCCCTGCAATGCGTCGCGCTCGGAACGGGGATCGCGCTCGAGCATTTCGAGTTCTTCAGGCCGTTTCTCGGTCAGCAGGCCTGAATCGTGGCCCCGGAAGAAGCCGGCGCCGGCGGCCGACGTGCGTTCATCGATTTGCACTGTCATACACGGGCGAGCTTCGATTCGCTGGCCAACCCGGATGCTGTGGTTCGCGCGGCGGTGTCCCGGGGCCTGACACACCTGGCAATCACCGACCACGACCGCATCGACGCGGCCCTTGCCGCCCGCGATACGGCGCCCGAAGGACTGACCGTGATCGTCGGCGAGGAGATCCAGTCCGTCGATGGCGACATGATCGCCCTTTTCTTGCGAGATCTCGTTCCGCCCGGGCTCTCGGCGATCGAGACGATCGCAGCCATTCGGGAGCAAGGCGGCCTAGTCGGCATACCTCATCCGTTCGACGCCCGGCGCGGCTTCGGTCGCCGTGGAACGGACCTCGAGTCCATCGCCGACAAGATCGACTGGGTGGAGGCTTACAACGCCCGTGTCTTGGGGGGCTCGGCCAACGAGAAGGCGGCCCTGTTCGCCCTGGGGCACAACCTTCCCGGTGTCGCCGCTTCCGATTCCCACACCGTCCTGGAGGTGGGAATTGCCTACAACGTGCTGGTCGGGGACCCGAGCACGCCCGAGGGGCTCCTCGCCGCACTCGCCAGCGTGGACATGAGACCAGGTCGCGCGAGCTATTACGTGCGAGCGTGGACCCCGCTCGCCAAGATCATCCAGTCGCTGATGGGGAACGGACGGCGCCGACCGCGGGGGAGCATGGGAGGAGCCGGTGAGTGACCAGGCCGAGCATCACCGTCACCCCATTGGCGAGCCGCTCGAGCAGGAAGCAGACGCGCTCATCCATCCCGAGGCGCCGGTTGACGTTCCGCCGGCCGATCAGATGTCGCTGGTCAGGCGGCTGCGGCAGCCCCGCACGATCCTGTCGATCGCGTTCCCTCTCGCAATAATCGCGGTAGCGGTCGCGTTGAACTGGAGCCAAATGCGGGATGTGCCAGGCGACATCAGCCGGGCCAATCCGTTGCTCATCCTGCTCGCCTTCGGCATCTACTACGTCGGCTTCCCGCTGCGGGGCTGGCGATGGACCAAGCTGCTCAAGGGCGCCGGCTACAAGGTCAAGGTGAAAGACGGCACGGAGATCCTGTTCCTCTCTTGGCTTGTCAACTGCATAGTGCCCGCCAAGCTCGGCGATCTGTACCGAGCCTATCTTCTCAAACTGAACAGCCCCGTCTCCGCCACGCGCACGCTCGGCACGGTCTTCATGGAGCGGATCCTGGATCTGATCGCCGTTGCCGCTCTCGGCGTTCTAGCCGGGTACTGGCACTTCCGAGATCATTTGAACAATCTGCCCGCCGCGGCTCAGGTTTCGCTCACTCTCGGCGTAGTCGTGGTCGTCCTGCTCATTGTCGCCCTCGTCGCGATGCGCAGTTTCGGTCGGAAGGTCATGAGTATCCTGCCGCTGCCCCACCGCATCATCGAGTTCTACGAGCGCTTCGAAGAAGGCGTGTTCGGCTCTGTCGGAGTTCGTGGTATGCCCCTGTTGGGCCTTATGACTGGCTTGATCTGGATGACCGAAGCGTTGCGGCTATACCTGGTTGTTCGGGCACTCAACTTCCCCGGCGTCGACCTGGGCCTCTCTGGCGCGCTATTCGTGGCCCTGATTGGCTCGCTGCTGACGGCAATCCCCTTCACCCCGGGCGGGATCGGTCTGGTGGAGGGAGGCATGATCGGGGTCCTGACCGGAGCCTTCGGCGTGTCCGGGACCCATTCGGCAGCCATCGTTCTTGTGGACCGCGCGATCAGTGTCTTTTCGATCGTGGTCTTGGGTTCGATCGCCTACATGCTTTCCTCCAAGCCCCGTGGCGGCGGTATGGATGTCGAGGAGCTAAGGCCGCCGAAGCCTGCCGCCACTATCGCAACGGATTCCGCGAGCGCCTCCGCCTGACGGCGGGATAGTCTGCGCGTCGCAACGGCGACCCGCGATTGGGCCACTCCTCCCAACCGACCTTGCAGCCACCTTGCGGTTACGGCCGACAGTTGCTCCACCTCGGTACGAAGAGGCCATTCACGCCCGGGCTTCCCGAGTCGATAGTTCCAGTATCCGGGCAGAGTGCCTTGTACTCAGGAGCTACCGCGCATGGCCGGACAGAGCGGACGAGCCTTCAATGAGTGGCTGCGAGCCCAGCTCAAGGCGAAGAAGATGTCGCAGCGACAGCTTGCGCAGCAATCTGGGGTGGACCATTCCACGATCTCGCGGCTGATACGCGGCGACCGAATGCCTTCTCTGGGCACGGCCACCAAGCTCGCCCGCGGACTGCGCGAGATCCGCGACGACGCCGAAGCGCCGCAGTATCTGGCCGCGGTCGCATCCGGAGCCGCGAATCCCACTGCTCGCATCGAATACGCGTTGCGCGCGGACGATTTCCTGTCGGAGCCGCAGGTGCGCCAGGTCATGGAGTACTACCTGGCGGTTCGAATGCGCCGCTTCGGCCGCACATATACGGGGCCGCGAACCGACGAGCGAACACTGGAACCTCGGCGAATCCTTGACGATCGGCGCGAGCGCCCGATCATATCGGCGGTGGCCGGCCGCAGCCTTTACCCGTTGTCGCATTCACTGCCACCTCGAGCGCGTGAAACAGTCGTAAGAGAGCGCGCCGTGGTGGAAGACGCCGCCAACCCAGCTCGCCTACGGGCCGATGGCGGGGAGCTGGCCCGCGTTGACGGCCGCGCGCCGAGCCAGCATCTCCGTCCCCTGATCGGAGTCCCAACCGCCGCGGACCGGCAGATTCGCGAGTCGCAAGGTCGCCACGCCGAGAACGATCGCGGCTAGGCTGCCCAACTCGCGCAGACCGACGCCAAGTCGACCGGCGATCCGGAGAACCGGGCCAACGATCTAGTTCATGGCTGCGGCTGACCTGGGTGGTCGATCGGGCCCCGCTGGGGCAAACCATCTGCCGCTCCACCCCTGGCAGACGACCTCCTCGAGCCTGACGATGCGGTCGGATCAGCCGTTTGTGGTCCCTTCGCCGTCGCCCAAGGAGCTTTCGAGCTCGTCTCCATCTCGGGCCCCGGCGTCAGTGGCCGACCGGCTGCAAGATCGGCAATTCTTGCCATGTTGACCTGGTCGAAGCCGCCTTCCATGTTCGGTGTTTCCAGCACGAACGTGACGTGGTTCAGGGCCGGGTGGCAAAGCAGATGAGCCATGCCCGCGGTCCCGATCTTGCCGTCGCCGACGTGGGCGTGCCGGTCGTGGCGGGATCCCAGCGCCGAGTGCGAATCGTTGAAATGGATCATGAGCAGGCGAGCGAGACCGATCCGCTCCTCGAACTCGAGAAGCAAGGAGTCGATACCGGGCGGGGTCGAGATGTCATAGCCGGCGCCCCAGAGGTGGGCCGTGTCAAGGCATACACCGAGCCGGCCGTCGAGGCCTCGGGCTCCGGCCGCATCTAGGACCGTGGCCATGTCTTCGATCGTCGAAGCCATGTTCCCGCCACCGCCCGAGGAGTTCTCCAGAACAACCGTGGGTGAGCCGCCGGCCGCCGGGCGGTCCGCCAGGCTGCGCTCGAGGCCGTTCACGAGCCGCGCCACGCCTGCCTCCGTTCCGGACCCCCTGTGCGAGCCCGCATGGACGGTCACGTAGCGCGCGCCAAGTTCAGTAGCGACGGCCAGCTCACTTTGCATAACTTGAACGGAACGGGCGAAAAGCTCGTCGTCCGGCCCTGCAAGGTTGACCAGATAGGCGGCATGGATGGCAACGGGCGCGATGTCGAGCTCCGTAAGGCGCCGTCGGAAGGTCGCTGCACCGGGCGGTGGGCCGGCCCGACGCCGCCACGCAGTTGGGTTGTCGCTGAAGAGTTGGAGCGCGGACGCTCCAATCTGGGCAGCTCGTTCGGCTAGCCGCGGAAGCCCCAGGCTCAGTGGCAGGTGGGCGCCGGCTCGGCGACCGCCGGGCAGCTCGACTCGAACGCTACCCTCCGGGCCGCGACAACCTGACAATCTCGCCTAGCCAGCCTTGCGGACGTTTCGGCCAGGCGTGTACTGGCCACCGATCATCGGTTCGATAAGCCCGTAATCGCCGTTCTTGCGCTTGTAGAGCACGCACAGCTTCTCGGTCTCGGCGTTCACGAAAATGAAGAAGAGGTGCCCAAGCTCCTCCATCCGCTCGACGGCGTCCTCCTCGAACATCGGCTCGATCGCGAAGCGTTTCGTCTTGACGATGCGGGATGCAGTGGCCTCATCCTCGG
>CAAGKR010242265.1_pt1 | contig 15989 bp, 19 predicted proteins | sample 2556971 | NCBI WGS metagenome assembly CAAGKR01 (sample SAMEA5207829, study PRJEB30636) | soil metagenome | biome: forest; feature: boreal; material: soil | place: USA | collected 2011-09 | depth 1 m | reverse complement strand
TCACGAAGAGCCATCTCGAGCGCTGTTCTGCCCATGTCCCGACCTCCTAATACCAACTTGGTATCAACGGTAACCGAGGTGATTCTCAGAAGTCAATACCAAGATGGAATAGTCGGGCCGGTACTAGGCCACTCCCGATCAAAAACGGTCGGAGGCGGGCCCCTGTACGGACGGGGCGTCGGCGATACCAAACTGGCATCGACAACGGGAGGCCCGCTGGCTACCCTGCTTGGATGCCGCGAACGCGATCCAGTGTCCTCAGCGAGCGAGCTGAGGGCGGGCGCAGACTGGGGGAACGCCTGGCAGCCGCCCGCGGGCAGGCCGGGCTAAGCCAGCTGGCCGCCGCGCGGGCCCTCGGGATCCCGCAGTCGGTCATCGCCAAGCTCGAGCTCGGCAAGCGCCAGCTGCTGTTCCTCGAAGCCCTTCGGCTGGCCAAGCTATACGGGATCGATTGCGGGGATCTCGAACCCCGTGGAAACGGGGACGATCCTGCCGGGTCTTGAACGACCGCTCGAGCTGACAACCCGCGGCCTCGGCCAGACGCATTCTAGCCGCCCAGAAAATACCTCGAACTCAGCCGCCGCCGAGGTCTTGACAGGATCGGCAAGTCGCCGAGATTGCCCCTATGAAGACCAATCCCTCAAACCTCCGGAGAGCTTACGTACTGGGCACCATCACTCTGGTCGCGCGGCTGATGCTGATCATGGGCCTCGGAACCCTGTGGTTCTGGCGTCATAACGATCTCGAAGTCATGACGTTTGGGTTCGTCCTCGTCGTGGCCGGCCTTGTCGTTCTCGGTCTCACAACCGTCCTCGACTCACCCGCGCGGCGGTTCCGGGTGGAATCGGCGGTCCCACGCAACCACAGTGAAGACTGAGGCAAGGGCGACAAGGCCTTCTGCAACGAGGACCTGGTCGAACGGTCGCAGATTTGCGGCGGCTGCCTGTGCCAGTACCGCCAGGCCCGCAAGCGCGGCGCTCGCCAAGCCGAAGATCAGCTGAAGCCCGCTTCTGAGCCCCCGTCGTCGGCGCAACGGACGAATCTTGCTGGTTCGGCGTACGCGGTCGAGTGCAGCCGCGAGACCGCCGCCGATCAGAATCGGCGCTATGAGAGCCACGGCGAATGTGACCAAGAAGGGCATCGGGACCCCGGCGGTGAATTCGAGTGTTGAAACGAACTCCACCAAGGCAAGGCCAAACCCGGAGAGGGCGATGGGCTGCCAAACCCACATCTTGGGCCAGATCCAAATTCCGACCGACCCTAGGCACAATGCGCCCACGGCCGCGCATTCGGCGATGAATCTACCGGTGTCGATCCCGCTCCTCCTTCGCTTGCGGTGGATGACCCTGTGAGGCCACGAGGGTCACGGGTGACGCCGCGCGAGGAAGATCAGGTTGCGCGAGTTGGACACGAGCGAGGCAAGGACATTGGGAGTCCCTAACCGGGCCTCAAGAGTCGCGACTTACGCGCATTCAGGAAGAGCCAAGAGATTGTCGGGCTGTTCTCCATCGGTTTCGGTCTTGAGGTATTTGCGCCCGAGACGTTCCGCGACCTTCAAAGCAACGGTATGCCCGGCCGGCCGTTCGACGTCGAAGCTCCACTTTCCGGTTTCCATGCCGGCAATCGCAGCCTCTTCGGTGAGCTTCCAGCGCGTGTTATCGGCGTTCGGCCCACCGATGTGGCTTATTCGCTCATGTGGGTTCGTGCGTTCCGTCTTGTTTACACAGTCGACCCGAATGCTGGCCATTAGGTTCTCCGTCTTCCTCGGCATTCCGGACTGGCGGCGAAGGCGCCGAAATCGGATTGAGCTCGCTAGCCCGACGTCGGTCGTTCAACGGGCCGGATTGGCAACTGTGGTCGCCGCTCTCTGCTCTTAGCTCATCGAGTGGAGATCGATCGTCGGTCACACGCAATTGGCGTACGGCGGGGGGCCGTCTTGGACCGAGCGACCCTGCAGTTGGAGTCGGTAGTAGATGAGCTTTGAGGCCGTGTCGCTGAAGGTCGGATCGGTCCCGCCGCCCGGTCCGTACTGTGTCCAGCTGGTGTCGACGAGATTCGCAGCAGGATCTCCCTGTACCCCCTTCCAGGTTGCTTCAGTGACGGGGCTTGCGAAGAGGGACGGATCAACGACCATGCGGCGGGTCAGTGGAAACCACGAGCGGACGCAGATTGTTGGGGCCACGTGGTACCACCAGCTGACCGAACACGAAGGACTGTTGTGGGTACTGACCCGCAGATTGCCGTAGATCCATACCTTGCTCGGGGTCACCGCTGAGGCAAGCATGAGCCGGCTCATCTCATGTGCTCGCGCCCAGCAGCCATCATCGGGGTAGAGGAACGGAATGCAGGGCGCGGGAACCGTGAGCGGGTTGCAGCTGGTAGCAGCCATGGCGTCGAAGACCTGCTGGGCTCGCGTAGTCGACAAACAGCTGATCCAGCGCCACCACCACCACGGCCACCACGGCCAATACCAGATGCCATACAGGAAGCGCGATAGCCGATCTGGCGGTCGGAAGGGCGGGGGCCAGGGGCCAGGCTCAAGAAAAGGGAGCCGCGGGTCCTCTGGATCCGGGGTGTAGGCGGCGACGTCGACGATCTTGCCGGAGTCCTCGGTGACAAGGACCGGGCTCCGCGCCTCGAGAGAGCTCTGAAGCTCTGAAGCCAGGGTGACGTAGTCAGTCTGGCCGGGGTCAAGGTGATGTCGGGCGTGCGAGCCCGCGAGGATGACCTCGAGTCCGTCACCAGCTTTTTCGATCGACTCGACCCGCGTGACGAGCGGGATAAGCAGGCGAACGACCATCGCCGAGACTGGATCGATCTCGAGGTATACGGGTAGCCGCTCTCGGCTGAGACCTTCGAGGACCGCGCGGAGGCCTTGCGAGCGCGGATCCGCAGGGTCGAGTTGAGCACGTCGATCGCCGTCTAGGACGACCCACTCGCCGCCACCTGTGGCCGCTGCCTCGGTGCCGGCGTATTCGGCCACTGATTCCAAACGGATCGTTCGAGAGACGATCGCGCCAGGCTTCGCCATCGTGTGTCTCCGTTCTTCGGTCGCTCTCGCGTCACGGGCATTGGGTCACCCAGGTCCACGCAGGCTCGCATCGCGCTCTGCGGATGGCAAGTAGGCACTGCCCGGGGCTCAGGTGCTTCAACCCGCACGGTCGCGATGGAGTTCCATTGGTCGGTCACGTCGAGCGCGTCCCCGTTGGCGACAGGTCCCCAACCTTCAGTCGCAGGCTCGCTCGGGTCCTGATTCCTGCCTTTCCAACGAGCGCCTAGCTGATCTTGCCCCAGCGAGCGTCGGAAGGGCCAGATTGCTGCACCAGCCCGGGAGAACCCTGAAAGGCCGCGGTGCTATGCGAGGCAAGGGTCTTCCCGGATTGCAATCGAAGCGGCTGTGCTCGTAACTGCCATCACGATCCCGCGCTGTCGCGTTTGCCACTAGGCGGATCGGACATCGCGCCACCGACCATATCGAGGTGCATGATGCCTGCCCGAGCTTCAATCGTGGATCTGAACGTCCTCTTCCCGTTCTACACGCCTGACGTTCCCGATCTCGGCTGCTTCGTCGAGCACCGGCACGACCTCGAGTCCTATGACTTCTATGTCTGGGGCGAGCCCTCGCCATGGAACCTGGCCGGAATCATCACCCACCAGACCTACGCCCGCGTCATCTGCGGGGAGGCAGGCGCGTACCAACGGGCCCAAGTCGTGATGCTAGACGGCTTCTCAAGCATGTTCGATGCCCTGGCGTCGACTCCCGACTTCGTACTCGGTGGTGATTTTCGAGCGCAACCGTCCGAGTGGATCAAGTTTCCGACCCAGTCCGCGAACAAGATGTATTGGTTCGTAGGTGCCCATCGCGATCCCTCCTCGGCGAGCTGGCAGCCCGACGCGGTCGTCGGCCACAGCTTCGACATCTATGAGAACGGGACTCTCAGCACCGTCCATTTCGACGACACTCGCGCCGACGGCGAAATGGATGATTTCATTCTCGAGGTCGCCGTCGTTCACCGGCGCCGATTCGTCGACGTGTTTGAGCCCCTTGTCTTCGGCGAGGCCGAGCTCCGGCGCTTCGAGGCGCAGGAATTCCCAAGGGTTCGAGAGGCCATTCGAGGGACCCGCGAGGTCAAAGACCAGTCCGCCTCGGCCAGGTCTAGGCGCGGTACGGCGTAGTAGACGCTCGCTGGACAGCCTCTCGACGCCGCGTCACCCCGGGTCTTCCCTACTGGCAGACACGATTTCGATGCCTACGATGTGAGTGCTCCGCGCGGAGGCGCCCGCGTGTCGGTAGGGTCGGAAACGACCCACTCGGTCCTGCCAGGCACGCCACGCAGGGCAGGCCTGCCAACGACGAGGTGCTTCTCGCGCGGGGCGATCAGCAAACCATCGATTCGCGCCTTTCCCGGCGCCCTGGCCCCTCATGGCCTTGAGCCGTTCGTCCCCCCCTCATTTCGCACAGGTTGGGTTGAAGGCTCGTCGGCTGGTTGCTCCCCGTTTGAGCGATTGAGGCGCGAGGGTGTTGCCGGATTGCCATGCGATCGGCACCTCGCCACCCTTCGGGTCCATGGACGACGATGGCCCTCGACGCAGCTGAAGGCTGGGATCGCTTCAACCGGTTCGTGCCCGAGAAGCCAACGGGTGAACAGGACGCCGACTGGATGCGCGTTCCCCGCGAGCTCGGCGCCGAACTTCTGGGAGCGAGCGCTCCGGCTGAGCCTCGCGACGGCGGCCTTGGCATCGTCGCTGAGCTCGCGGGCGTGGTTGCCAACCCCGTTCGAACAGCGCATGCGCTCGTCAATTTCGGCCTTGGATTGCGGGCTGGAGATGAGGGTCCGAGCTTCCGAGTCTTGTCGCACGCTGGCTCGCGATCCGGCCGCACCTTGACGCTCCAGCAGCAGACAGAGGGCCATGACATCGTCGGTGCGCGCGTCAGGGTCCACTTCGGCCGGAGTGGCGACTTCGTCGTCACCGGCCGGGCCCTCGCCGACCTCCGTCTCCGCACCCCGCGGGCGTCCATCCGAACGACACCGGCCGAAGCCGCGAAGTCGGCCACCGCGGCCCTCGAGCTCCCGGCCGAGAGTGTCCGGAGCACCGACCTCCAGTGCTTCCCGATGCCAGGCGGGGAGGCCCGCTGGGTCTGGCGCGTAGGCCTCTTGAGCGAGGAACCAGTGGCCGACGTCCGCGCGTACCTCGACGCGGAGACGCTCCAGCTAACCCTGAGCTACAACATCGCCTCAGCCCTCTCCGGTCGCGCCACCATCTTCCCGAGGAACCCAACGACCCCAGCTGTGGAGGTCGCTCTCGGCGACCTCGGCCCGAAGCCCACCGACCAACTGTCTGGAAGCCGTCTTGTGGTGGTGCCGAGCGAACTGCCGCCACTCGTTCAGCCCCAGCGCGACTTCCGCATCGATCAAGCCGAGCTTGCCTTCGACGAGCCGAACGCCTACTACCACCTTCGACGCGGCCTTCGCTATTTCACCGCCCTTAAGGGGCGAAGACGTCGCTTCGCCAGCCCTCCATTCCGACCATTGGCAACCGTCGTTCGCCATCGACCGAGTCGGAACAACGCGTTCTACGTGCCGGAAACGGGCAAGCTGCTGTTCGGGTCCTTCGACGTCGGATCCAGTGCTTTGTCGGCCGACATTCTGTATCACGAGCTTGGCCACGCGATCAGCGACAACGCATCGCGGCTGAGCCGGGGTCTGCCGGGCTCAGAGTCGAGGGGCCTCTCCGAGGGCTACAGCGACTACTTCGCCGAGTCGGCTCTCGACAACCCGTTGATGTGCGACTGGGTCGCTCCGACTCAGGCGCGAAACGCCGCCGATCCCACGCTTCGGTTCGCACCAGCCTTCCTTGGTCCCGAGCACGATACCGGATCCGTTTGGGCAGCCGTCTTGTGGGGTCTTCGCAGCCAGGTCGGCCCATCCGATGCCGACCAGATCGCCTACGACAGTCTCTATCTCGTCGGGCCCGACAGCACCTTCAGCGACGCTCGTCAGGCGCTGCAGACCGTCAACAAGGAGCTCTTCGCGGGCGGGAAGCTCGGGCAGGACTGCGCGGCCGTGATCGACGACGAGTGGGCGAAGCGGACTTAGGGAGCTTTGGCAGCCTCGCTCAGCGCGTCGACGAGATCCCAGAGTTCGTCGGGCGCATCCTGACCGGATGCCACCTCAAATCGTCGCTTCTGATGGGCATCGCCGATGTTGATCTCGGTCGTCATCGAATCGCTGGCGACGAAGGGTGGCTTCGCGGACAATGCGTCGGGTTTGGCGAGGAGACGCTCGGCCGCTGCTGTCACCTTCGCTTGTTCGCTCTGGCTGAGTTGGCGTGTCCGCGGCCGCTCGCCTCGACTCGAGACGGTCAGCTTCGTGTCGTCAAGGTCCAGCCGCTCGTCGCCACCAACGATCCCGCCTGACTGGCGAAGGTTGATCTTCATGAGCAGGAGGCCGCGAAAGACCCGGCAGGGCGGAGCAACCAACATCCCGACATCGTCTGGTCGTTCATTACCCGAACCATGATCGCGCCTTCAGACTTGTCAACCGCTGCTTTCGCCGGCTAACGGATAGGCTGTCCACGTCCTGCATGAACGTCATCGTACGAGTCTTGGCCGCGAACGAGGTGAGGCCCCCGGCTGGCTCACCGATTTATGTCCAAGCGCGCGACACGACCTTCGAGGACGCCCCCTCCCCGGCGATCGCCTCTGCCGTCGGCTCGGTCAGAGATGGTCGCGGGGAGGTGCTCGACATCGTCGAACTCGAAATCGATTCCCTGCCCGACAGCTCGATCGTCTGGGTCCATGTCGACGTTGATCGTGACGGCCGAGTTAGCACAGGCGACTTCATAACGACCATCTCCTATCCGATCGTCGCTGCGACCCAGTCCGGGATCGACGTGAGCGTGCGCCGGATCTGACCGCGCATCACGACGAACCCTCCGGCTTGCCCGTCAACCAGCCGGCAAGCGATCGGGCAATCGGTTGCCCGGTCCGATCCTGGGCGAAGAGAAACTCGCCGGCCGGGTTGATCTCGAGAAAGACGTAGTCACCCTCGGCGGTTCGTCGTAAGTCGATGGCGCCGTAGGCGAGACCGAGCCTGGCCATGAGCGAGCGGATCTTCTCGATGACCCTTGACGGTAGATCGGCTGACTCCGTGCGTGCCTCGCCGAGGCTCATCCGGAAGTCAAGCGGATACCCGGTCATTCGGGCATCGATGGCAAGTGCGAACACGGCGTCGCCGACAACGGTCACCCGGATGTCGGCCTCCGCCGGGACGTATTCCTGGAAGATCACGGGGGCGACGCGGACGGCATCGAGGATGTCGAGTTCTTGCGTTCGGACGAGCCGCGTCTCACGCCACACGTTCGGAGTGGCGGCGAACATCTTGAAGATGGTCCGGCCAAGCCCGAGCGATTCGACGAAGGTCTTGGCTCGATCCGGGTTTGATGTCATGAGGGTCCGCGGGACGGTGAACCCTACCTCGGTTGCGACCCGGAGCTGGAAGGGTTTGTGGGAGGCCTGTTCGTCAGACGCAGGCACATTCATCCATCGGCCGGGCAGGAGAAGCCAGAGACCGCCGAGGATCTCAGCCCATTCGTTCGCCGCGAACCAGCGCGCGTTTGGTTCACCAATCTCGGCCGGATTCGGGGCCTGCGGTCGGCGCCACCACGTGGCTGTCACCGCTGACAAGTCAACCTCGGACGAGTCGCCCGCGTGAAGGGTGAGCGAAGGCGAGCCTCGATCGAATTCGATCGAGATGCCCGCCTTCGCCGGCAGGTCGCCGAGATTGAGCAGGCGTGCGTCTGCGCCACGCTCGCCGAGCTCGCGCAGGACCGCGTGCGCGTGCTGATCGTCCTCGTGCGAGAGGACAAGGATCACGCGAGCACCTCGTGTCTAACCCCGATTCGGACCGAGTGCTTGCTTGAGTTGGGCCTCGATAGCGTCGTACTGAGCTTGAAGCTGCGCCTTTGCCGCATCCAGGCCAGTGATGCTTTCGGCCAAGGCCACCAGTTGGGCGTCGAGGGCCGGCACCATGGCCGCCATCTGGGCACCCACGGCATCGGCTGGAGCCTGGTGAACGGCGAGCATTGCGAATGGGGTCAGCAGGCCTCCGGCAGTTTCGACCGGCCCGGGTCCGATCGGGCCACCCGGCAGCGTCACCTCGGCTAACGTCCAGCGCGGATCGAGGGCGAGGTCCTTGGCCAGCTCCTTGATGCGCTCTTTCACCATCTCCTTGAGCGTGTCGAGCGCCAGCTCCTTGTGCGTGTCAAGGCCGAGGTCCTTGGTTACCTCTTTGATGGTTTCGCGGATGGGATCCTTGGCCAACTCTTTGACGATTTTCGGGCAGAGCGCGTTGACGGCAGCGATGTCGCCGGCCGAGAGAGCTGTCCGCTGGCCGATCTGAGCCGAGGCGGGATTGGTCGGGGTGATGGTGTCGGAACCGTCGGTGGAAAAGGCATCGCGCGGGTAATGCATGATCGAGCCGTAGTCGTAGGCGCCGACGTCATCCCCGTCGCTAATGTGCTGATTGAAGTTCGATTCGTAGCCGGCCTGGATCTTGGTCCAGGTGATCGTCACGTAGGAGTCGCGGTCCTCACGGCTCTGCTCGTGCCAGAGACCAACCGTGTGGCCGATCTCGTGAATGGCGTTTCCGGCCGAACAACCATCGCCCAAGTTGACGAACTGCTGACCGCCTCGCATCCCGACCGAAGACGAGCATCCGCCGCTCCCGGGCCGAAACGTGACGTAGTTGGCCTCGGTTGTGCGGACGACGAAGCGGTACCGCGTGTTGGCCTGCCAATGGGCAATGGCATCGGTGACCCGTTGCTGATTGGTGAGGGTCGGGTCAATGGTGTACGGCAGCTGGCAATTCGGCCAGCGGTATTGATCGCCCGTGATGATGACTGCGCTGCTGAGCTCACCGCTGAGCTCGGCCGTGAGCTGGGCCGTCTCGTCGGCCACCTCCTGGACGGTTCCAAGGACGATGTCGCCCTCGAGCATCGCCAAGCCGTCGACCTCGATGTAGGTCACGGCCTTGGCCTTGAACTTGTTTCCCCGGATCAGTGCGGTTCCAGTTCGGACGTCCTTGTTCTGTGGCTGCTCGCCGGCGTCTGACGCGCCCCCGCGTCGTGTTGGCACGACAGCACCTCCTTGGCTTCGCTTCCTCGCCGATCACGCCCGTGGCTGCGGTGGAGCGCATTGCGAGGAGGGGAACAAGGCTGGGCCGGCCAAGGTCGTTTGGGCAACTAGGCAGGACCCTCGGGCCCCGCTCGAACGCTCGACGAGAGAGACTGATCAACGGCTAGGCTCGCACGCTGGTCGCCGCCCGTCCGGGTCCCGTCCGGCCGGCGACCCGGCCGAACTACGCCGGCGCCGTTCGGGCCATGTCATGCCTTCGCTCGGCAAGATCGAGTGTCGAAGCTCCGACCCTCGGACGTCGAGGCCCTACGGCCGGCCTGATCGAGCGCGACCACCTGGGGAACTCGTGTACGCGGTCGCCGAGGAGATGGGGTATCCGAGGCGCCCGCCCTCGACACGTTCCAGCTTTGGGTCGACGAGCTCGCCTGGAGGACAACGTGGAGCTCAAGTCGCTTCTCCTTGGACCTGCCGTGCTCATCGCGACGGTCATCGGCCTGACTCTTGAGCTGCCGACGCGCTGACCGTAGGGCAGCTTTGAGCACAGGGTGACGGCCAAGGGTGTTCCCTACCTTCGATCCTCTGTTCTGACCGGTAGTCTCGTCACGTGAGGGTCCACACGGGGGCGTCTCGGCGGCCCTGTCTGTGATCGAGGACGACGGGCGCCGCCCGAGCCGGCCACTGGCCTCGATCGCCCACGCCTGACGTGGAGGCGGCCCCTCCGACATCGGCGTCGAGGAACTGTGCTCGCGTCCGTCGCCGCGTCCTGATTGCCGGGAGCGGACTGACCTCTGGGTCCCCGGAGGGCCAACAAACCGCACACTCCATCGTGGCTGCTCTGGTCCCGAAACTCGTTGAGGCTGGGGCGACGTTCGTCGTTCCTATCGACGCCGAACCACGGAGGAGAGCTCAGATTCGGCCACGCTCTTCGACTGGCACGTCCTGGAAGCGGCGTGGACTGCACGGGACCTACGCCCTGCCGACTGAGGTCCCGAGCCGTTCCTCGCCGCCGTCACGCACGCCAAAGGGCTTCGCAAGATCCCCGAGGCGCGGGCGGCCCTGTGGTCGGAAGTCCGGGTCGCCCCCGACACCACGGTCATCAGCCTCGGGGAGGTGAACAGTGGGCGCTGCGGCGAGCAGAGCAGGCCAAGCATGTAGAAGTAGTCATCGTGGGTTGACAACGGGGTCTAATCGGGTATCGTGGGGGTACCGATGACGATCCAACTCCTACCCGCCGCCACACATGAGCTCGATGGCCCTCGAGCGGGCGTCGTGGCCACTCGCTTGGCCGAGCTGATGGGCCTGTATCGGCGTCCCGCCCTGCGGCGCATCGATCGCGAGCTACTCGGCTCTGTCATCGAGGCGGCGGCGGAGGCCGGGATCGCAGAGCAAGTGGCCGTCCGCCCTGATGCTGCCGCGCCGGGCGAGGTTACGATCCATGCGTTCCTCGATGCCCTGATCGGCTCTCCCCGTCCGGCTCCCGAGATCGGCAGCCTCCTCGCCATCTTCGGCTACGCCGACCTCGAACGTCTGGCCGGCGCCTCTGAGGGCTCGCTGCGTCGCTATGCCGCGGAGGCGCGGACCACTCCTGACGCCATCGCCCGCCGCGTCCACTTCCTGACGACCCTCGTGGCGATCCTGCGAGGCAGCTTCAACGAGTTCGGCATCCGGCGCTGGTTCGAGCGGCCGCATCCTGCGCTCGAGGGCATGTCGCCGCTGGCGCTGCTGACCGATGGCGTCGAGTCCGATGACGAACGGGGGCAGGCGGTGTTGGCGGCCGCCCTCGCGCTCCTCGCGTGATCGTCTTCCGCAACTGCGACGTCGACGTCCCGTTCTTCTGGGAGAGCGATCGGCAGCCACCCGCACGCTGGCATGGCGCCGGAGCTGGGCCGGCCCAGTACACGAGTTCGACGCCCTCGGCGTCATGGGCCGAGTTCCTGCGTCACGCCGGGATCACCGATCCCGCAGACCTGGCCGGCATCGAGCGTGCCATGTGGGCGATCGAGATTCCGGATAGCGAACCGATCGCCGCGCCCCTTCTCCCTGATCGGGTTCTCAAGGGCGATACGCGCTCCTACCCCGCCTGTCAGGCCGAGGCAGATCGGCTTCGCGCAGCTGGAGCGACCCGGCTCGCCGCTCCGTGCGCAGCCATCGTCGGAGGGAGCCCGTCTGGCTGGCAGAGCGATGCTGGGCTGCATCGCGCCCGAGCGCGCGACGAGGTCACCATCGTGCTCTTCGGACCGCGACCAACAGTCGTCGGATGGGTGGCGTCACAGCCGGGCTATCCAGAGCCCGAGATCCTGGCGACCGTCAGCCCCCTCTAGGGACCGCCCCGTCCACTCTTAGAACCGTTCCAGCCTCGACCCGATCGCCCCTGTACTCACGTGGATACCCCTTTCACCTGAAAACAGCCAACCCTGCCCAGCGAGCGCGAGCCCATCACAACGCTAAACAACTCGCCCGATCAATCGCCGGGATGGTATTCGGGCCAGTCCCTGGCAATTTGGGGACATCACGATCAGTCGCTGTGGACCGAACTGAAGGAGTTGTCGAAGTTGCCGAGGGACGTGATCTGCTGGTTGCAGCAGAAGTAGTAGCCGGTGCCACCGTAGAACCAATCCGTGTAGAAGCTGCCGCTGAGGCTGTTGCGTGCCTTGAAGGAGCTGATGCGGTCGTTCCAGCCGATCGTTGCGAGAACCGTGTAGTCCTGGGACACCTGCATGTAGGAGCCCGCGAAAGACGTGTAGTCGTAAATGGTGACGTAGTCGAGCGCCGTTGTGCTCAGGATGGCCGCGTCGCGGGCCTCGAGTCTCGTCGGGTCACTGAAACAGTGGATCGCCGGGTACGAAAAATCGTCGCAATACCAGTTGGCGACGTCGACGAGCTTGAGGGGCCTTCCGTTGAGGTCTGCACTCAGCGTTGGAGCCGCGTTCGCGGCTGCCCACGTCGAAGCCGGAGACACTCCGAGGAAGAGACTCGCTAACACCATGGCCACGATTCCGAGGCGCCGTTTCCCGCTCTTTACCCGCGTTCTCATCGCCCTCTCCTCGCTACGATGGCGACGCTATGGCGAACACCGGGCGCGCGAAAGCCGGCAGAACCCTTGCTGGTCGGCTCCGAATCGAGGGTTCTGCCGACTTGAGCCGCCTGCTTGCGGGCTACACGCTGCGGCGAACGGCACTAGCGGGAGTTGCGCTTGCATCGTTCATGGCCGGCATCGCTGCCAGTTCGGCCGTGCTGCAAGGCGAGGCCGACCCGGGTGTCGTCGCGGGTATGCCCGGTTCGTACATCACGGCTGTATCGCCGACCGGATTCGCCTGGCGCGACGGCGTTCGGCCGGGTCAGCTCGTCATTTCCCTCACGGCCGCCGACGATCCCGGCGGTTGGCGGCTGCAGACGACCGATGGCTCCGCCTTCTTCGTCTCGGAGGCGGCCCAGGCGAACACCGGCTTACGCGCCAGTCTTCCACTCGTCCTCGCTGCTCTGGGGATCAGCCTGGCCGCCGTTCTCCTGCTTCGTGCCCGACGGCGCTGGGTCCTTCCCACCGCCTCAATCGCTCTGTTGCTCGCGAGTTACTCCCTCGCGCTGCACGGCAATCCAATGCTTTCGACGCTCGGCCTTGGAGCGGCGGCCTTCGTCCCAGCCGGATGGATTGTCGCGAGGCTCCCCGGTGGAATCATCAAGAGCGCGCTGTTGGCGCTGGCGCTACTGGGCTTCCTCGCGGCCTGGGGCGTCGCTCGCCTTGATGCCTTGGGCGACTACGACAGTCTCGACTGGATCCGCGGCAACTTGGCTCTTTGGGGCACGGCGGCATTGGTCCTCGAACGTGCCGCCGTCTGGCGAACGGCCGGCGATCCAATGCCGCTGATCCGACCGAGACCGTTTGATGTCGCCGCGCTCGCCCTCATTGCTGGTGGGGCGCTGGCGCTGGTGAACCTGTTCGCCATCTCCCCTGTGCTGATTGCGGTGGCGGCGGCCGGAGCCGTGGTCGCTGTCCCGAGGCTGCGTCGAACCCTGCAGCCGCTCGAGAAAGCCCTGCTCGCTGACGTCCGAGAGCAAGCGGCCTCCCAGGCGGCCGAACTCGAGCGCGGGAAACTCGCGCGCGAGTTACACGACGTCCCTTTGCAAGAACTCTTCGGGGTCATCCGCCGGCTGGAGATCAAACCCGGCACCGAGTCGGAAAGCGACGATCTGCGGGCTCTAGCTAGCCATCTTCGCAATGTGGCGATCGAATTGCGACCGCCGGTCCTCGATGACCTTGGGCTGGCGGCCGCGCTGGAGTATCTCGCGGATGGAGCGACGAGACCCGAGTGCCCTGTGCTTGCCGAGGTCGGCAACCATGCCGGTCTTGGTCGGGCTCAACGCCCACCCGAGGAGGTCGAACTCGCGATGTTCCGGATCGCCACGGAGGCGGTCGGTAACGCGCTAGCTCATTCGGGCGCCTCCCGCATCGTCTTGCGGGCCGAGGTCGATCCAAGTCGGGTTGATCTAACGGTCAGCGATGACGGAGGCGGTCTCGAGGCGGCCGCGGCCCGGGCCGCCTCGCGACAGCGACACATGGGCCTCTCCTCCATGCGCCATCGGGCCGAGGCCATCGATGCGGAGCTGCAGATCAGCGGGTCTCGCAGTGGGACGCACGTGCGCGTGGTGTGGCAGGGGTGACCACTCGAATCGCGCTCGTGGACGACCACGTCATGGTGGTCAAAGGCCTTGAGGCAGCGCTCTCGACGGTCGCTGACCTTGAGATCGTGGCTCGGGGTGCGACAGTCGACGACGCCCGCGCGATTCTCGATCGGAATGACGTCGACGTTGTGCTCCTCGACGTTCGCCTCGAGGACGGCAATGGCCTCCAGGTCTTGGCCGAGCGGCAAGCGCCCGCTACCGCGAGGGTGCTCGTCATCTCATCGTTCCGCATTTCCCAATACGCGGCCGCGGCTGCCAAGTTCGGGGCGGCCGGGTTCCTGCTAAAGACGGTTCCGCTGCCGGCGCTCATCGAGGCAATCGACATCATCGCCGCCGGCGGCACGGTCTTCAGCGCCGAACAGCTCGAGAGCCGATTCGTCATCCTGACGCCACGGGAACGAGAGGTCCTGGCCTTGGCCATGGAGGGCTACTCAAACAAGGAGATCGGGGCCCGCCTCGGCCTGCATCGAAAGACGGTTGAGGCCCACCTCTCCGAGGTCTTTCAAAAGTACGAGATACGCGGCGGCAGGGTCGAGCTCTCGATCAGGGCAGCCGAGGAGGGCTGGCTCGAGATCCAGCCGACGGATGGAGCCGCTAGATCTCGAGCCGGGGCGGATGGATCTGCGGGGCGAGCAAATTAGGGGCAGCGAGATCGCGTCACCCAGCCTTCGGCCAAGCGTCCACAATGTCGAAAGGGCCTTGCCGAGGGCATCAAGTAAGAAGATACTGCCCCGACATCCGCCTTATTGTGCAAGGGTGTCACCCGCCGATGACAATTCGTGTCGGCATCGTCGACGACCATCCCATGGTCGTTGGAGGCCTGCGAGCCGCGCTGAGCGCCGCAGGTGACCTAGCGGTTAATGCCCAAGCGGGCTCGATTGCCGAGGCGACGGATCTCCTGGGTCGCGATGATCTTGACGTGATCCTGCTGGACGTCCGCATCTCGGACGGCAACGCGCTCCAGGTGCTTGCCGACAGAGGCCTGCGGGCGCGGCCAGCAGTCCTGGTTATCTCGACCTTTTCATTGCCCCAATACATCGCGGCGGCCATCCGTTTCGGCGCGGCTGGTTTCCTGCCGAAGACGGTGCCGTTGCCGAAGTTGCTCGCCGCCATTCGCATCGTTGCCGCAGGCGGATCCGTATACGAGCCGGCAGACAAGGACCACCTCTACGTGACCCTGACGCCCAAGGAACGCCAGGTGCTGTCCCTAGCCATCGAAGGCTTCTCGAACAAGGAAATTGGCGCCCGCACCGGGACCTCCCGCAAGACCGTCGAGGGTCATCTCTCAGACATCTTTGCGAAGTACGGGATCCTCGGGGGCCGGACCGAACTGTCGATCCGGGCCGCCACCGAAGGTTGGCTCGAGATCCAGTCGCCGCCGAAAGCGCGCCGCTCGCCCTGAACCTCTACGCAAACGGCGAGTTGCGGGGCTGAGGACCCTCTCCGCGAGCGAGAGACTCGTTGAACCCCGAGCTTGACGATGGCCGACCACTCGAACGAGATTGGTGACTCAGTCAGCGGCCATCGAGGCAAGAGGGCGCTCGACCACTTCCTGGCGGGAACTCGCATGCCGGTCCGCGCAAGGGACATGCCTCCTTGACCGCCTGCATCTGGCCGGAGCACCGTCCGCTGACCTAAAACAGGGCGAACATGTCGGTCGGGCCGCCACCGAAATTGGGAGCTAAGTCGGGAGGTATCTGGCGCTGACAGCAGGCCTCCGAGTTGCGGTTTCCGCCAGCAAGCCGTCGTACCGTGCTTCGATCGAGGGCGGACGTCGTCCTGTTCGCCAACGAAGCGAGGCGCTAACCTACGGGCTCACGAGATCATCGGGCCTAAGCATGCGAGGAGAAAGCGAGTCGTGCGAGTCGCCGCTGCCCTAATGAGCATCGTTCTCCTGGCGGCGGCTTGCGGAGGCGGCGGGACGACAACGGAGCAGTGGTGTGAGGCGAATCTCGATCGAGTTAGCGCCGTGGGTATCAAGGATGGGACCCAGTTTGAATTTGGCGGGGCACGACCCGCGATCCCGTGGCCCGAGTTCGCTTCCGATAGCGAAGTAGAGCGTCCAATCATTCTCGCCGAGTCCAGTAATGGCGCCGACATCTATGACGCCGCGTGCCGGGAAGCCTACGCGGCCAAGTAGCAAGCTGGGAAGCGACCGGGCTCGACGGGGCCG
>CAAGKR010367784.1_pt1 | contig 15997 bp, 11 predicted proteins | sample 2556971 | NCBI WGS metagenome assembly CAAGKR01 (sample SAMEA5207829, study PRJEB30636) | soil metagenome | biome: forest; feature: boreal; material: soil | place: USA | collected 2011-09 | depth 1 m | reverse complement strand
GTTCGCGGAGGAGCATGAAGTTTACACTCGACCGCTTTGGTTTCAATCTCCATCTATCACTTGGAGAGTCCCGAACTTGCTCGCGCGCAAGTGACCGACGGCAAATCGAAAATGGACATCGAATCAACTCAGGAATCCTGATTCGAACCTGAACCCGAACCTGTTCCCAGTCCGAGCGTTTCCTTCAGGTGTCCAAGTACCGCTCCGTCCTTTATCACATCCTCTAACCAAACCTCAAGGGGCATCTGTCCCCATTTGATGGCTCGTTGCACCAGGGCGGCCACCGGGCTGTGTGGCTCGGTCGTTTGAAAATACTGGGCTACTTCGGCCAATTGTCTGAGGGCCTCGGCGCGCCCACGCAGGGAACCACCGGTGGATCTGCCCTCGTTATCATACTCCGCTCCCGCCCCGGCAGCGCTACCATCCAGGACTGGATCCGGCTCGAGTATCCGCTTCTCCTTCACCAGCTTTTCTACCTGTGTGGCGATAGCGTCAAGCGACTTTTTCACGACGCCAAGGCCCGGCGTTCGCTGGCCGAACTTCTCGTCCATTACCTTGTCGGCTGCTCTAAATTCATCCCAACACTCATTGACCAGGGCAAAAGTCTCTTCGTAAAAAAGCCGCCGCGTAGCGTCCTTTGCTTTGCGCCACGATTCCCCGGTGGTCTTGTTGCCGGCCTCGGCCTCCGCCTTTAAGGCAGCCAGGCGGTTATAAGTTTCGGTATCCAGGTTGTCCAGGTTGTCCGGGATTTCGAACTTCGTCGATTCTTCCCACTGGATGAACGAGTAATCGACGCCCGCACCGGTCCTGGTTAGCGGCACGCTCTTGAGGGGGATTTCGAGCCGCGCGTCCATCGCCGCCAGCGCATTGGCGCGGGCATCCAGATCGCCCTCGTCAATCTCCGGATAGAGCCGATCCCAAAACTGCTCGTGCAGGCCGCGCAGAAGCCGCAATCCATCGCGTAAGCCGGCCAAGCCATACAGTTGGACGAGCGCTTCCACCAGCCAGCCCCCAATCTGCAAATCTTTTGTCTTGCTCGCGAGGGCATCAGTGGAAAGCTCCACCACCTTAGGCCATTCCGAAGCCTTTGCTTCGTGTTCCCAGTCGCCCTTCGTTAGATTGTCATCCGCGCGGCGCGCCTCGCGTATTTCGTCGTAGATCCCGGAATACTGGAGGCTCTCCCCCGCCGGGTTGTCACCGGGAATCGGGGCCAGCAAAGCTTCAAGACCGACAACCCGCGGGGATGAAGTCGGAGTTGGAGCCGTCGCTGGTAGCTCTACTACTGCTGACATCAGAATTCCTCTTCCTTTCTTAACTCTGGATCGCCATCATTTAGCAGTCGCTCTTGTTTGCCCTTGCAAGCATAAAAACACTTTTGCCATAGCCATTTCAACTTAAGACGGCAGCCCCTGGGTTGGCTCGGTTTCCTTTTCCTCTGTGCCCGCAAATTCTACCGGCGTCGCTGCGAATAGACTCTTGTCTTCGCCGTCAACCAGGAAGAGTCTCAAACCTACCGCGCGGTAGAGATCTTCGCCCACCTGTTTCCAGTCCGTAATGCGTCCAAGTCTTGCCTGATCATTCTCAGAATCGCTGGTACCATGGTAAAGAGTAGGCAGGTAGACCTCGCCAATCGTGCCATCCAAAGCCTCTATGCGCGCGCTGGCCCAGACCATGTCGCGCAACTGTTTGGGCGGCGAAATCTCCATCCGTTTGATCTGCTCGAAGGGCAACCACACATATTTATCCTTCACGATCAATTCCAGCACGGGGGCGACGAAATCATCATAATCGCGAAAATCCTGAAACGCCTTTCCGTTAGCTGTTCCCGAAATGGCGGGGCGTTCCTCCTCGGCGCGATCGAGGGTGGCGCGGGCGGCCGCGATTTGTCCGCTCCGTACCTGGCTAAGTGCTGCCACGTGGAGATCAACATAGGCGGGCGGCTCCCGGAGGAAGTGCGGTTGCCCGCCTTCGCCGAAAACTCTCCGGCGCTCTCGCTCGGCATTAATATTGGCGCGATAGACCATCACTCCCAACTCCGCCTCCGCACTCTGATGGCCAATGACGTCGAGTTGTCTTTCCGCCCGTTCCCAATCACCCGTGAGGCACGACAGTTCGAAAAGAAACGTGCGTCCGGCAATATCGCTCGGATTAGCCTTCACTTCACGCAGCAGTTCGTCGATCGTCTCGTTAAGCTTACCCGCCGCAAATAACTCCCTGGATTGACTCATAAACTAGTGTCCTCGCTCTAGGTCGTCCATCACTTCTGCAGATTCTGCGGAGCATGTAGATTCTTAAACAGAGATCGTTGGAAGGGATTGTTCGCGCTGGCCGGCCGCAACGTCGCATGCACCTGCGCGGTCCCTACCGACCACGAAAGATCAATTTGGTTGGTAGCAGCCAATCCCTTCGAGCCTGCGTCAACCATCTTAAACAATCCCCAGGTGCCTGGGAATGTCTGATCGACGGCCTGGTCTCCGCCAGGTACTACGGTAATCTTAGCTCCCGAAGATCCCGAGCGAGCCGGCCAGATGAATTTTGCCGATTGGGCCGAGTTGGCGCGGGTTTCCAGCTTGGTGCCGTCGATCTCGATCACGACGTCTGCATTCGGCGTCGGTTGCAGCGTCAAATCGTACCCGACTTCCGGCTGTTGTCCACCATTTGCAAACAGCGCTTCCCGCAGCTTGCGAGCGTTGTTCAGATAGCCGACAAACTCGTCAGAAAATCTGATCGCTCCCGACTCCTTCAATTTCCACCGTCCCTCCACGTCATCAAACGAGGTCGCCAGATTCTTACTGAAGAAAGCCGACAACTGTCCGTTAGTCGGGTTCAGGAACCCGGCCAGATCCGTTAGCGAAGCTTCGCCAGAGTCAGTAAAAGGATAACCTGTTTCAATGGCGTGCGCTCTTGGAGATACTTGTTCGTTCCATCCCTTTGAGATCTGGTCGTAGCCGCCACCGTACAAGAACCCACGCAGATTCTGCAACGGCTGGTTGAGCAATCCGACGGTATCAGTAGCGGCCGCGGTCTTGAACCCTTCCAGCAGACCCGAGACAGTCTGCTCTGCTTTCTGCAATCCGAGATCGTCTTTTCCGGTCAGCAGCGCTTGCGAGGTTTGCTGTAGTTGATTCTCTGACGCCGACTCAAGCGGGTCGAGCACTCGGCGCAACTCAGCTCGATACTGCGACATCGGCGAACTGTCCTTCTTGGCATCGCCCGACGATACGAACTGGAACAGAGGTCGAAATTCCTTCTCAACCTCGGTGTTGCCGCCCAATTCATCATTCGTATCGCTGGTAAACCAGCTCTTGATCCAGCCCCAGATGCCATGGCTTTCAGGCTTCTTGGAAAGATTTGTATTCCGAGCAACCTCGGACATTACTCGCTCGATGGGAGAGTCGGTAGCCGATAATGCTTTCAGTGCCTCGACCGCTTCATCCTTTGTTTTGAACGGCCGGACCTTCGTGCCGCGCAGGAATTTTCGCCACTGGTCGGTATAGTCACGCAAATACATGGCCTGCAGCTTGCTGATATCGCTGGCCTGCGCTTGAGTATTGCTGACGGTCGCGGCCGCTCCCATCACCCAATCGTCTTTGCTGATCTCTTCGCCGGCGTTTTCAATAGTCGTCTTCATGTAGTTGCGGTAACCGTCAATCGTGTAGCTGCCGGGAACCGTGTAGGTCCCAGCCAGGACGCCGCGTCCGCGTCCCTCGAGCACTGAGTCGGTACTTACCGGCGTCGTCTTGGCATTGATCTCGGTCACGATGCGTTTGTAAAAACGGTTGACAGGTGGATAAGCAGCGAGCTTGCGGCGAACATCGGCGACCAGCCTGTCATCAACCCTGATGTGGGGCGCATCATCTCGAATTAACTGGCGCGCGTAGAAGTCCAGATCCTGAAGTGAAAGAATCTCCATGTCCGGCGGCGCGGTTCTCTTCCAATAGTCGGCGAGTGTGCTGGCCAGAAAAGTGGGTTCCACTCTGGTAGCTTCCGCCAGCATGAGGTAAGCCTTGAGCAAATCGTAATGACGTCCGAGGACGTCTTCCTCTGAAGGTGGCGCCGCCGGTTCTCCTCCGGTAGTAGCGCCGGTATTCGTCATGTTTGCCGACGGCCGCCCCGCGGCAAAGTTGCGCAAGTCGCTTTCCACCGCGGCGACAGTGGGCTTCTTGAAGCGCTCCTCGACCGCGTCGAAGTAAATTGTGCGCAGGTAAGGAGCAATGTCGTTGCCTGAATAAAGTCCGAAGCGCATATAGATCGGGGGACTTCGGTCAAGGGCCGCTAGCTGCTCGCGCAGCGCATCCAGAGTCTCGACCTCAACGCGCGCCGCGGTGGGATCCTTCTTGGTAACGTCCTTGCCAAAGTCCGCCCGCGTGATTTCGTCAACCCTCATGCCTCGCTCAGTCGCCTCAGCAATCAATTTTCTGTTAGCGAGGTAAGAGACAGAGGCGCCCAGCAGCAAGAGGCACACCACCACCGAGCTGAGGACTAAAAGGATCGCGCCCGTGCGCGGTGGCTTCTTTTGGCCGGCTTGAAACGAGGCGGCCAGGTTCTGATCACGTAAAACAACTTCTTTGAAGAATCGATCAGTAAAGAATCCGGCGCCGACGGCTTGTGGCGCTCTTTCGCCACCGTCCTCGGCCGCCGTGCTGGCCGGTGGATTTCCCGCCACATTCGCAGTGAAATAGAACCCGCGCAAAAGCGGACTCTCGCTGAATGGGTTCGGCCTGAACAGCGCCGAGGTAAACAGACCAAGCTTGGCCCGCATATCTGCAAAACGCAGCGGGAAGTCGAAGATTTTGAGTTGTATTGCTGGGGTTACCGGAACTCCCAGACGCACGAGCCGACGGCGCACCAGTGAATCGTAAAGCTGGTCAAACTCGAGGTCGAAGAGAGCATGAGCACCCGTAGACTTGTCTAACGGGATGGTCGCTCCCCAGACTTCTGCAGCGCTCTTTCCGTCTTTGAAGAATTCGGCAAAACCAGGCAGCGCGTCGAGATGCGTGAAGACCAGATAAACCGGAAAGCGCGCGCGCGCCAGCTGGATCGTTTCGTCAAGTCGAGCGCGCAGGGTCTTTGCCAGCTGTTCGATCTCGGTATCGCCAGACTGGAGAATCCGCGCGGCATTTACCGCTACCAGAAAACCGTCCAGCACGCGATTGTGGCGATACTTCTTGAGGTTTTCATTGAGCGCGATCCACTCGTCGCGCGCTGGACCATCACTCTGATAACGACCGGAGGTGTCCAGTAACACCGCCGAGGTGGTCATCCGCCAATCAACGTGATGGGTGGGCCGCACGATTTTGAGCTCGGCGCGACGCTGGCTTGGCAGTGCATGAAAATCCAGGCCCGAAGACAACGCCAGAGAAGTTTTGCCGCTCGCCGACAGACCAGCCAGGATGTACCAGGGCAACGCGTAAAGCGCGTCACCGGATTTCGCGCCGCCGAGCCTCGTGCTGCGTAACCATTGCACGGCCTCCTCGGCGCCGCGATCCAACTCTTCATGAATCCGTTTAGGAGCGTTGCCGCCTTTAACCGGCTGCGGTGGCGCGCCAGCTTCCGGCGCTGCAGACTGAGCAACTTCGCGTCTCTGGGCCCTTCGCTTTCGCAGGTAATTGATCAGGACTGCGAACGGCAAGGTAAGCAGGAGCAGTGCGATAATAATGATTTCCCACGCGTAGGTAAGTCCTATCGATGGTCCCAAAAACACCGCGGCGAGGCTGGCAATCCCGTAGAAGGACACCAGCGCCGTGATGCCGAGAATAGATCGGAGTTGGTACCCTATCGCGGACATTTGCAGAATTCTAAACCGACGATCTCTAAGTTACTATGGTTTTATCTCAATTAAGCTGCGGACCTTTTTTCTTTCGTCTCACAAAGCTGGCAATTACTAGCTCGGCCGGTGCCCGGACAACCGTCCTCGCTGGGGACATCTGAAGGGTTTGGGGGATGCGTGACCATTTATTTAGGGCTAAACGTTTAGGGCTGTCAAGAAGGTCCCCTTTGCCTGGCCAGACTGTCGTTGGAGATCCCTGGCGCTTGCTTCAAGCTGGGATTGGGCTACCGCGTTAGCTGTCCCTCTGCCGCTCTCAAGTCCAGCGTGAGCAAAAGAAGCAGAACCAAATAGATTAATACGACCAGAACGAGTCCCGCGGCGGCGCCCACTTTTGCCCACAGCGGCAGGCTGGAGTCGCGCGGTGGCTCCGGCTGGTCCCTTACCTTCCAATGCGGCGAGAGGTCGGTTTCCTGCAATCGTCCGACACTCTTGAGTTGAGCCGCCGTGTTCTTGATCACCTCCTGAAGCTGATCTTCCATGTACACTTTGTACTTGCCTTTGAAACCAAGCAGCATGCACACGTAATACACTTCAACCACATCGGCGTTGCCTTCGAGTTGTTTAAGAAGTTCATCAAGCCGTTCAAAGAACTTGACGCCCGCAAGGTGTTCGCCAAAATATTCGAGCTGGAGGGGAAACTTTTCCCACTCTTCGCGGAGCGGAAAATTTGTCGTCATGACGGTCTCGTCAACGAAGGCCGCCAAAGCAAACTTAACTGCCTTGATCTGCGGTTCGGCGTAGCGCAGAGTCGCCCCGCGCCGCTCGATCTCTTGCAAGAGTCCCTGCGCGGCAACCCGCAGACCCGACGAAGGAGCGATCGATTCAGTGCGAAGTTTGAGCACCAGGTCAAAAACAGGAGCCGCGAGACTGACGAGATCGCTGCCCGATCGCGCGCGCCGCCGACCAGTGACGCTTGAAGTGTGTTCAGCAGCTGCGCTCATGTTTCAGACAATCAGATGCTGTTTGTGGTGGTCTCTGGGCCCCCGGCTCGTTACGGCTTCACCGCATACATCTCGACCACTTCATCTTTAAACTCTTCCGGTACATAAACGGCCAGCGCTTTGGAGCCAGCGATTCGCTCCCAGAACATGCCGGTCGAATCCAACTGAAAATAATGAAACTTCGGTCTCGTCGGAATTGGCGCGGGCGGCGGCGAGGCATGCGTCAACGTCACCCCGGGCAACGCGGACCCGATTACAACGTCTATGGTGTCGCGCGAGGCAACCTTGATTACCCGCGGCACGCGTTCGATCAACTGTCCTTCAGGAATATCCGCCCTCACGGCAAGATAGAACCCCGCTTCCTTCAGTAACCGATCGTCCAACACGCGGCCCGCATATAGCGACTCGCGTACTTTCTCGAGCGGTATCGGCACGCACCTCGTGGGGATAACGGTCTCAAGCATGTCGCGGATGTCCTGGGCCAACTGGCTGAAAGTTCCGAACAGGTCTTTGTGTTCATAGCGAACAATATCTTTGGGATGGCGATCCGGCGTGAAGGTCATCAGCTTGCCCGCCAGCTCGGCCATCTCAAAATAAAGCCGTTCGGGATGAAGCACCGGCGTGCGAAACAAGTGGGCCAGATTGGGAATCGTTGAATTCACCGTATGCAGCAGCCAGAAGACCGCGGTCTCGGCGCCGGTGAAATCCGCCAGCGACGTCGTTCGCTGTCGTCGCTGTTCTCCCAGCGAGCTGCTCTTCGTGATCAGGATCTCGACGAGCTGGCGCAGCATACTCTCCAACCACGCCGAAGCGCGGATATTGAGCACCGGCGGAATGTACTTCTCGCCTAGTTTGACCTGGCCGGTTGCGGTTCGCTCCAACTCAGCAATCTTTATCGAGCTGTATCCTTCCGTGATCTCCTCGCCAAACAACAACCGCAGATTGCCCAACGCGAACGCGAGTTGCTGCTCGTTCTCACCCGAGGTCTCATCGGCTACCGTTCCCGGAGTTTGCAGGAAACGAACGTTTTGATCCGGCCCGTTACCATTGCGTTGAAAGTTTGCCGCACCCGCGCGTTTCGCCGGAACCGCGAGATGAACATCAAGCCGTTCAGCATCCGGATCAAAATGCTCGGCGACCGGCCGCGGCGGTGGAGCCGAATCCGTATCAGGAATATTAATCAGGAGTCCATCGGGCATTACGGCGCGACAGCGAAGCAAGTCGAAATTTCCATTAGCGATCGCTTCGTTGTTAGCCTGAAAATCGATGACGCCCCATTCGTAGGGCGCCAGCGAAGTAAAGCGGGAATTGAGTAGCTCCTCGTAGTAGTTGTCCCACTGTTGAAAATGATGAGGGGTGAGGAGCATGCCCTCATTCCACACAACTTTGCGATAACGGCTCATAACCTAGTCGTTTGCTCCTGGTCTAATCTAATCACGACTGGACCTTTACTGGCGCGGTCGGGCCACTGTCGGGATGGTTTGAAAGGCTGTCCTGAACGCAAGCACTTGCCCACTGCTGCCGTTGATCGATCATTTTCGCCGGATTCTTGCCATGGCTGTGGTTGACTAAAGTAATTCAAAGAAATCGGATGCCGGACAAAAGAGTCAGCGTAAAAACCGACATGTACCTGCTTTGGGAAGACTTAGGAGAGCGCGCTGCCCGAAGCGGGTGATTCTCGTACGAACTTAATTCAAAAGGATTCTGTTCTCTGACGTGAAATTTGTCAACGAATCGCTCGGATCGCGGCGTCAATAGCAACGTCGTTTCAGAAAGTCAGCGGCTCTGCGTCGATGCCGAACTTTCGTGGGTCTTGCGCGATGACCCCAATGGCGATGAACCGGAGCAGGAAATTGTATGTCGGATCGCTGATGATTTGATGGTCGTGCAGATACCAGATTGAGCGGATCGTGGACGGACTGTCGTTGACCCGGCCGGCGAGCTTAGTGATCTTCTGCTGCAACGACGCCCCTTCCGATAATGCCGCGACCGACAGGAGGCTGTCATTGGCGAGTTCATCGCCAAATATCGCGCGCATCCTGGCCAACGACGGACACAACCCCCCCGCCATTTGGACTGGATCACCTTGCCCTCCATCTTTATCTATTTGGGCGAGTACCGAATAAACGGCCAGCGGCGTCCGGAGGCCGTTGTTCTTGGCAGCCGCGGACACCTGGGGAAGGACGTGCTTCATCGCGCGGAGCTCTGCTTGCAAAGACGATGAGCCCTTGTACCTCTGAACCTGCGCATTGATTTCGGCGAGGGGCTTTTCACTGAGAACCGGATGCGTGTCTTTACTGATGCCAGTCAGGACTTTTGCCGCGTATCCTTCGATGCTTGAGAGCTCGCCAGATTCTGCGACGTCAGAATTTCCCGGGCCTGAGTCGCCGGGGCCAGAGTCGCCAACCCTCGGAGAGGGTCTGGAATCGCCCGGCTGGCGTGCGCGACCGCCATCGTTGTCATTATTAATTTCCGGTTGATCCTTCTTTGCGATCGCCGGCTGTGAGCCGCGTGAATTGGAAGGATTGCGAACCAGCAGCACCAGGCCCACAACCAGGATGATAATCACGGCGGCGGTCACGGCGATAATGGGACCACTTAACCAGAACTGATCCCGGGCTATGGCGGGCCTCGCGGTCTGACGAGCAGCGACGGGGAAGAAAGGTGCCAAGCTGGCGCGCGCAAAATCTACGGCCGGTGCCTGGTCAGCGTTATCTTGAATCCGCACCACCACGTCGCCGACGCCACCAAACGTGAGCACATCCCAATCCGAGAGCTCATTTGAAACAGTAACGGGACTCCCGTTAATGAATGTGCCATTTGAGGAACCACAGTCCGAAAGAATGAAGCGACCGTCGACATTCTCGATGAGCGCGTGGCGGCGCGAGAGGCTCGTGTCCTCGATGGCCAAATCGTTTTCTGAGGTTCGCCCGATCGAGAAGCGTTTAGTTTCGACGGCAACCGTTTTGCTTCCCAAACCTGGCGGCAGCGTGAGTGTTAGACGTGATGGCATGGTGTATGAGGCCATCGTTCATTGAGAAGTATCAGGTTGGCCGGCGAGATTACTTTGTGGCTGGGTGTAGCTGGAGATCGGAGCCAGGTCCACTCCAAAGACCCGCGGATTCTCGCCGACGATTGCGGCCCCAAAGAAATGGGGCACGTACTTAATATTCTCTCGCTGAAATTGATCGCTCATCATCTCTTCGTGCACCACCATGGTCCAGAAGCTGCGCTCCGGGTTATCAGATGTGCGCGCCGCATTCAGGGCCTTAATCAGGTTAGCACTCAGGCCTCCTTCGCCTTCGTTGTAACTGGCAATCGCCAGCGGCACGCTCAACGGCCCGGTGCCAAACATTGCAATCAAGTCTTTCATGTACTGGGCCGCGACCGGCGCCATGATTTCAATCTTGCAGCGATCGTCAGGCCTGGTATCCTTTGGCGACGACACGTCCTGCACGCCGTACCTCCTGGCGGTCGTAGAGGCAAATTGAAAATAGCCTTTCGGTCCGGTGCCGCTGAAGAGACACGGACAATACTCCGCTTCGATCATCGCCAGGTAGAGGCCGACTTGTGGGGACAGACCTTTCTCGTTGAATGCCTTGACGACCACCGGCGCGTGGGTGTGGGCGCGATCCAGTAGCGTGCGCAAATCGTGATGCATGTTGCAACCGCCGCTGGGCCGCGGACTATTCAAGCGGAGCGCATAGGCGTCAACCCAGATTTTTATCTTATTTACCACCTCGGGTGTAAAGGCATAGCCCTCGCGATTTCCGATCATCCTGGCCACATGCTGCGCTTCCGAGGCGACGAATTGCGTTTTCTCAGCCGGCGTCATTGCCAGGTAACGCTTGGTCGGAGTAGCCGGCGAATTTCCATCAGACGTATCAGTTCCGGGGCCGGAGTTCATCGCCGGCGACGAGGTGTTACCTGGTTCCGATGTACCTGGGCTCGGCCCCGGCGTGCTATTTGAAGCGTCGCCATTGTCGGCGGGCGAACTGCCATACTTCTTTACGGTGATCTGTCCGTTGTCGTCATTGTTTCGATATGCCAGGCCAATGACAATTGCGGCAAACAAAATCACCACGACTGCGGCCACTGCGGCAATGACTGGCCGGGGCAGTCCGCCCATTCCCGGCGCTGCTGCCAGGGCACCTTCTGCGTATCCGTCGCCGCTAATGCTTTGACTGATTGCGACAACGATGGTGGTGTCACCCAGATAAATCTCGTCGCCGTCATGGAGCGGCGTGCCGGTGGGCGGCACGGGTTCGCCGTTGACGAAACTGCCATTGGTTGACCCTTCATCACTTATCCAAACACGGTCGCCATCACGGTTGATACTCGCATGAACGCGCGAAAGACTCTGGCAATTGATCACAATGTCAGCATCATCGGTGCGCCCGAGGGTCAACCGCGAGTTTGTTACTGGAATTTCCCTGGCGCCGTCAAGGGAATGAATTGTGAGCGTAACATCCATACTGCTTTTCGCACGCTCTACTTCTTCGGATAGAGATTCGAGAGCGGACTGTCCGTTGCCAAGCCGAACTGCTGAGGGTTTTCGCCAACGATTCCGGCGGCGAAAAAGCGAGTAAGTCGCTCTCGTTGTTCGGCTGATTTTATCACGTTCCACAAATCTCGGCGATCCGCCGGAAGCTGATCGCGCCACTGCGCCGCTTCTTTCGGCGCCATGCCGAAGCACGCAACGGCATACAAAGGATCGCCGCCAAACAGATCAACTTCAATCGCTTTCATGTAAGCAGCTGTCACCATGGCGGCGCATTTTTGATTTTGATCGGAAAGCGTGGTGGTTCCGCAACGACCCAGGTACCCGGCATCTTGAGCCAACTTCAAAGGAACTCTCCAGAGCCCTTCACCCTCAGTACTCGCCACAGAGCGATTTGACGACAAGCTGAAATTGCTGCGACTCATGGCCAGGATGTAACCAAGCGGCGGTTCCAATCCCTGCTCATTGATGAATGAGTCGTTAATCACATCTCGAAAGGGACGAGCGCGGCTGGAGAAGCCCGGGCCTACATAATCCGACGTGCGCGCCTCGATTTGATGCAACATTTCTCGATCAAGAATGTATTCACGCTTACTCGTCAGCTCTTTGATAAGTCTCTCCGACATGTCCTTGATATCTGCCGCAGAAAGGCTTTGCCTCTGATCCGAGGTTTGTCGATCACTAGTTTGGGAGGATGATGGGCCTGGTCCCTCGTTACTTTCGGACGTTTTGATCTGAGCCTTCTCAAATCCCAGCACTACCTCGTCGGGTTGCACGTTGCGATTACCCTGGTCGTCTTCGACGGTTACAGTTAACACGTGATTGCCCGGCGTCAGACCGGAAAGATCGGCCGGGTCAAGCATCGCCTGATAAGGAGCGATTTCAGAACTGGCAACCTTGACGCCGTCAAGTTCATAAATCACGCGATCGATGCATTTCGTTTCTTCAGCTTCGACCCGAATCGGAATCGGCCCCTTGAGGGTCGTGCCGGTCTGTGGACTTGTGATGCGCACCGTCGCCTTGCACGCGCGCGCTGAACTTACAAAAACGATCACCCCCACTACGCCGGTCAACAGCAGCCCGCCGCCTATTGCTCCGATAATATATAGCGGCGACAGACCAGTCGCAGGTTGGGTGGCAGTAAGAGGTGGTTGGCCCAGGGTGCCAGCGTCGGCTAATTCACTCGCAGCGGCGCCAGAGACGTTCACGGTAGGTCTTGCGGCAGCGGCAATTCTTGATTGATCCGGAGGGGCTTCCTGATGGCGCTGCTCCTGAGCTTCCCACGGAATGTCACTGAGACGAAACTCGATCATTGTCGATCCCCCCGGGCAGATCAGATCGCCATTCTCGAGTCGTCGATCCGTATCCACCGGCTGATCGTTAACCGTGGTACCGTTGATGCTTCCTAACTCTATCACCCAGAAAGAGTCGCGGCGCCTTTCGATCTCCGCGTGGTAGCGCGAGACATTTGAATCGTCGGCGAGCGCAATGATGTTGTCGAGCGCGCGACCGATAGTCACGACCTCGCTCTCAATCTTGAGTTCGCGCGAGGCGTGACCCGGTTGAATGATGATCAGCTTTACGAAGGACATTGTTTCGGTTTCGCCGCAGCCTGCTCCGGCGAGGCTGCACGCTAACGGCCTTTCACATTCTAGCGCCAAAAAGCAAGAGGGCAATCCGGCCAGAGCTTGTCGCTCCCCAAACTGCCCCTACTTGAACCGACTCGGTGGAACCCGAGAAATGATTAATGATTCTCAATCAACGTTGGCATCAGGTTCCCTTGTTGAGGGGCACCCTCATAATAATCTCCTCGTTGTCGGACCGATTTGTATTAGTGACCCAGACTGCGTAGCTGCTGGCCGGACTGTCGGCCTTGGCCGGGCGACTGTAGATTTTATAATCCTGCAAACGGGCGCTCTTGATGTAACTGTCAATAACCTCTTTCTTGAGAACACCGCTGGCCAGCGCATCTTTGACCGCATCGCCGGACGCTCCGGCCGTGTTCGGCAGATCCAGGATCTGGTCCCGGCTAAAGACGATGATAAAGAATTCCTTGGTCGGATCGGCGGTGACTTTGTACCAGCACATGGAGGGATCAGGTGCCGGGCAGTTAACTGGGGGCAGAATAAACTCTTGATTCCTGCTGACCAGGTTCTGGCCGTTGTTAACTCGTGAATCAGGGAACATAACGAGGCCGTCTTGTCCCTCCTTCTGATAGATGACGTACAGGAAACCGTTCTGATTGGCCGTTACGCCGAGGCGCAACTGATCGCCGGCATGAAAGACGGAAGCGACGCTGGCTTCGCTATCTGTGCCATCCGCCTTCTTAATTATCACCCGATACTGCAGGGTTAGCAGCGGCGCCAGTTCGGTTTTCGGCCGCACGCTGGTCTTCTTGCGCGAGTGATAAACGCGCTTCGGCTTGGCCTGTCTTTGAACCTGCTGCGGCTTATCCCAGGTGGTCGAACTTTCCTGGGCGCGGACTGACGCAACCCCAATCATGCCGGGGGCCAAAAGCAGGCTGAGGAGACTAGTAACGTGATAAAACCTAACGCTTCGGAATCCCATCTTTTCTTACCTCCAAAACCTATTTTTGTGAGCGCAACCGCTCTTGAAGTTTCGGGTCATTGGCAGACACGGCGCAACGGAAACCGATGAGCCAACTGCGTTCCTTCTTTTCTGCTGCCGTGAACTCCGTTGGGGCATAGATTCGTCGAGTGGTACGCGCAGCGTCTAAATCTGAATGGAAGTTGCCCCCGCGCACCACCCTATTGGTAGTGCCAAAGTTCGGATCGGTTGCCGTACCATTCGGATAAGCTTGATAGTTGGCATCGACCCATTCGAGGACGTTCCCAGCCATGTCCTGCACTCCGTAAGCGCTCGCTCCGCCGGCCTTCGAACCGACGACGGTCGGGTGACCCACACCGAGCGTGGCCGCTCCCGCGTCGGCGCTATCGCCCCAGGGCCACATTCGCTTCTTCTCCGCGCCCGGCCCCCACGAGGCTGCCTTCTCCCATTCTTCTTCGGTTGGCAGACGTTTGCCCGCCCACGCCGCATAGGCCGACGCATCGGCGAAGGTCACGCCGACGACTGGCATCTTCGCTTGCTTGAAATAGTTGTTATCCCACCATGGATTAGTAGGATATTTACGCTTCGTGGCATCACAAAACTTCTGATACTGCTCGTTGGTGACTTCGAACTTGTCCATGTAAAAGTCGGGCAGCGTCACCTTATGGGCGGGTTTCTCTTCGGGATTGTGATTGTCGTCGCCCATGATGAATTCACCGGCGCCGATTAGCAGCATGGGACCATTATAATCAATCTCTTTGGGCAGCGAAGACGGGATGCTGCCTGACTGAACGAGTTGCGCCACAATCGTCCGAGTCTCTCCGTCCTGCCCACTTACCGTAGTATTGAAATCAGTGTAGCCATCCTGCGAGACGCGAACCACGCGCTTGCCGGTTTTTAGTCCCGGCCCGTTGATCGAGCCATCGGCCGACGTCACGCCACGACTGATATTATCGACGAACACGTCACTGCCCGGAGGAGCGCCGCGTACGATCATCGTAAAGCCTGGGTGGCTGAATAAAAAATAGATGAGAACTACAGCCACTATGGCAACTAGTGCCAGTACGCCCGCGCCACCCAACCAGATCCAGATCGAAACGCGTCGTCGCGTCGGCCCTCCCTGCTTCGGGGGTTGGTTTGATGGTGGAGATTGCTGAGGCCGGAGCGGGGCGGTGCCACCCTGAGGTCGAATGAGCGGGGTGGTTGCGCTAAAGTCTACCGCCGGGTCGCCTTCATTTGCGTCATCCATTTCTAAGTCTCGGCCACCGAAAGAACTAGCAACAGGTATTTAGGCGCGTAGTGACGTGAACCCCAAATCCATGGTCTATCAATTCGTGAAAACCGCCGACGCAACCTTCGGAACCGGTTCTTGTATCGTAAAAATTAAACCTAGCGGCTAGAGAAGTCAATCCAGCGAATTGCCTCAATAGTAACTGTGAGCAACTGCTGCAGGGTTTGACCCGGGTCGGCCTGAGCTGAGTCGGCAGGGTATTGTCAACTTCAACTGATGAGAAAACACAAACACGATGTCAGATCAGATCAACCCATGCTTCCTCATCTTATCGATCTACGATCTCCTTCTTCAAGCTGAACGCAATGACTGATAATCTCGGCGGGGAAGCGATGACGATGATAGAGAGAGACGGAGGTGCGCATCAGTGGAGTATGCCGCAGGAACAGTCCGATTACATCTTCCGCCGTTTAACCTGACAATACTCACGTGTCAGTCATGGGCTCGGCGGCTGAGCAGAGAAAGAAGGCGATGGCAACGCCGAGATCGATCGCCGCTGCGTGGCGATTGGGAAGTTCGTCCTGAACTGTGCTGTCATCTGTCATCGGAGTACCCGGCGTCGAACCTTCGAGTTTCAAGTGGCCGCGCGCAGGCACACAACGTGGACTCTATCTTTCAAGTTGAGCGCTGCGGTAAGGCGGCTCACCTGCGACGACGTGTTGGACGTAGCGACCACGGGCCCAAGGAATCAAAAGCCTCCTTCTCACTCATCCCTCTCGCCCGCTTCACGACTGCCGGCGGCACCCACTTTGGAAATGGAACCTCCCGAGTAACATGTCGACCGGACGCCGTGTGCTCTTCATGCACTTGCGAAATCTGAGCGGATGGAAATCGCGTTGCCACTCGTACCAGCGCTGGCCAAAGTC
>CAAGKR010041331.1_pt1 | contig 16008 bp, 6 predicted proteins | sample 2556971 | NCBI WGS metagenome assembly CAAGKR01 (sample SAMEA5207829, study PRJEB30636) | soil metagenome | biome: forest; feature: boreal; material: soil | place: USA | collected 2011-09 | depth 1 m | reverse complement strand
GTACCTCTGAAGACTACTTTTTTGATGCCTTTTTAATATAAATATATTAAATGGTTTTTTAAAAACCTAACTTTATTCCCTCTTCGTTATAATCATTATTTAATTAATTATCAGAAACATACAAAATAATGTCTTCTACGTCTTGGCCTATCTAATCCCAGCCCTGATACCAGGAAAAGGATCTGAAGTATAGAGACAGCGAGCAAAGTGAAGGTGCCCAATAGCAATTTCATGTTCATTTCATTGTCTACCTTACTTCATATCGATCTGTACGTACTATGGTTACAGGGCCGAGAAGGCCTGACTCCTGCAGCGCTGCATCTTTCTTCCAAAGGCGCCAGCTTGTGAAGGTGAAGCGTCCGGTTGGGCTTGGCTTGTCTTCAAGCAGCCACTGCGGCCATTTCAAAAGCGTGCCGTCATCTTTACGTTCGCTATCGTCCGGCAGAAGTTCGTCGCCGATCATTCGGTTGATTAACAGGTTGACGACCCTAATCTCCAGAACGTTCTCCCCTTTCTTCACTGCATCGCTGATATCCAAGCGATATGGAGGCTTCCAGAGAATGCCAAGATCTTTGCCATTTAATTTCACTTCGGCCATAACAGCAACTTTGCCTAGATCAAGATAAACAACAGGTTTCAGAAGGGGACCGGATGTTGATAACGGGGCGAAATCGAATGCCTTCCGGTAGGTAGCAGCCCCCGAAAAATACTTCACTCCATTTTCACTGTTTTCGCTCCAGGACTTCAGGTTGTCAAACACGACTTTTTCAGGCGCACCCCACCCCGGTGAAAACTTCACTTCCCAGGGCCCTTTGATTTCTGCCTGATCCGGCAAACCAGATACCGTCACTTGACGACTCTTACCATCTGCAGTCTTTATTTCGTAGGTTCCCTTCTGTGAGATTTCATGGCTAACAAAATCGAATGCCGGTTCTTGTTCTATCTTGCTGATTCCTTCCGCAATCATCTTAACCAACTCTGATCCGTCGCGTTTTACTGAAACGATCTGTTCAGAAGCTTTCACCTTGCCCTTATGGAATACGATAAACATTGAGCCTGAAGGCTCGAACCGCAGCGGAATCCTGGTGCATCCATCAGTCTCCTCAACCACCGAAATGGGTTCCATACGACCGGTTTCGGGGTACCAGGCTTCAGGCGCCTTCCCACTGACACGGAAGGTGCAAACAGCTTCAGCAAATTTTGGGTCAGGATTGGCTATAAAATATATATCCATATCGCCCAGCACATGATGGATATAGCTTATTGGCCGACTTGCAACGAAATCGGGCGTTATCCCCATGATAGTCAGAACCTCGGACGGAGTTTTACCTGTTATTACCCGCCCTTTCCCGACCTTTCTGTCGGTTTCAAGTCCGGTACCCCACAAGTTCTCAACCAGCCTTTTTACCTTTGCATCGCATTCCGGATAGCCGGAGAGGCCTGGTGATCTGACTGGCGGTTTTCCTACAACAGTAGCTCCATCCTCAACCAAGGCTTGGATCTTCTCCAACATCTGCTGTGACATAGCTTCAGCATCAGGTAACACTAACAGGTGATATCTCATGCCTGAAGGCAACTCCAACACTCCGTTTTTTACGGTAATATTCTTCAGAAATGCCTGTGGACTAATTCCATCATAATCATAACCTGATAACTTCAGCGTTATGAATCGCTGCAGTGGTTCTTCCGGCTGGAGACTTAGAACATCGGCAATAAACCTTCCCTGCCTCAACAAGTACTGACATCGAGTAACATATTGATGCCAGGCTTTGGAATCCTCCCACCAGGTCTGAGTCCGCTCATAGTGCAATCCCCACGGGCCCATTGTCATTCCCGGTTTGCGGTCCGTAATCCAGGGCTGCATGGCATAACGATGGACAATGAACCTGTTTACTCCATCGCAAAAGGCTCGGTCGCCCAGCGCTTTGATAGTGGCCGGATGTGCCAGCCATCGTTCGCTGGCGTTAGCCGTAAAAGCTTCAGCCCCTACAATCGGCAGACCATTTACATGTGCTGCCGAAGCCATAGACTTCACCGACCAGTATAGTCCGCCACCGGTTGGCAACCAGAATTCGCATATCGGCTCATCCAAATAATTAGCCACATCAAGGTCATTAGCCGGCGTCGTATACGACTCCATGGAGAGCCTTAAGCCATCCTTGTTGGCCAGTGTTCTCAGGTGACCAATGTAGTTTTCCACCAACAGGTCCGATACCGTCTGCCGAACGTCCTGGAGAAACCGTTCGGAGATTTCTAAGTTATCCACAATCCGGCCAGTCATCACCGGCATATAATTAATCATGTCATAACCCCGCAGCCTCTTGAATTCTTCACGCATCTTTGGTGTCCAGTTCTGCGCGCCAACCTCCCAGCTGTCAACATGTGTCGTCGTAAAAGTTTTACCCGTCAGTGAACCGACATCCTTGACCAGCTTCCTTATCATCCCATTGTAATTTGCCTCAATACCTTCCTTGCTCAGTTTATCACACTCGGGACCTGCCCCGGTAGCAGGAGCAGGATGACTTTTTGCACCTGTGAATGTGTGTCCAAAACGAATTACTGTCCATTCTCCTGATGGCGAACCCGGAAGTAAAGGAGCGTCCCAGGTGAGTTTCCCGTCAGCATCCATCTGATCTGTCAGATTAATAATCCTCTCTTTGCTGATAACGGATTCCGCAGGAATACTATAAGATGGAGTTGCCTCAAGACTTTTGGTATACATTCTGTCCCAAAACAATCCTTTGCCAGTCAAATTTTTAATACGATAGGAGAGATCTGCAGGATCCTTTGGCGTTGGAAAGGCCAGCACTGCAATATCGCGATAGAATCCTTCCTTCGCGAGAGGTTTGGTCAACACTCCTTCAAATTTTTTCCCTCCCGGAACCTGATTTTCGGTAGTAACGACCATCTGCATGGCTTTATCGAGTGGCACCCATGGGCCACCACTTCCGTTCCATCCCGCGTCGTTATTCATGTTCACCTCAAGGCCCAGCCGGTTCGCCTCTGAGACCATATGTTTGAAGAGCTCCCGCCACTTGTCGCTCATAAAAACCACCGGCCCCACCGGTGCTCCCTGGTCAACCTCCATAATCAGTACCCCGCCAACCCCGGCTCGTTTCATCGCCTCCAAATCGGCCGTCATACCCTCCTTAGTAAGGTTCCCGTTCAGCCAGAACCAGTACACCCATGGCCGGGCCTTATTTGGCGGCTTAACAAAGTTCTTTGCCAAATCATTTTCCACAGCCTGAGAAGCTGGCTGAGTAAATGCCGGCGGCGTCAGCAACATGACGGTCATCCAACACAATAAAGCAAACAGGTTTTTCATTTTATATTGATATTTAAGGTTAAATAATATTATAATTAATGAGTAATTCTAAAATCTGCTTTTTTGATATCTTAATTAATATAAATATATCAAATGGTATATTAGAAACCTAATTTTATTCTGCATCTCTCCTTTCTTATTATATATCTTAAATTTAATATATTATAAGATGATAATTATTACGCTTTGGCATACCTACTTCATGACAACTACTATTTTTAATTGAGGACAGCAACAAATATTAAAAGTGACCTTCACCCGGTGAAATAAATGTTTAGGTAAAAGCCGGTTGAATCAGCCAGATTTTTGTAACAGATCGCGAAGTTTACTATGAGTTCCCAATATAAAATGACAGCCTGATAGCCCCGGATCATTTTCATTTTTTCCAGTGCTTTTTTATTATATATTTTAAAATTCTCAACAAAAACAATGACAAGCAATTAACAATCAGGCATATATTAATAATTGGTTTATAAATATACTCTTATATAATAATTAAGAAGTATATAATTAGGTTATTAGAAACTCATTTAATAAATTTATACTTAAACCGGCATCAAAAAAAACAGTTTATAAAGATGCCTTACAATGATTTAAATAAATAAATGTTAGTGATTAATTGATGTACTTACAATTGATAATCCTTTAATTATGAATAAAAAACAGTTTCTTAAGTGGAGTTTAATCCTTTGCCTTTCACAATTAACCTTGTTTGCATGGGGCCAGGTTCAGATTGAACATAATTCCATAATACATACCATTAAAATTCAGGATAAAAAAGGGAATCTTGTCCTTAATATTAACTACGATAACAAATGTGTTATCGATTATGTAGAGACGCTTGGCCATGCTGCTGTTACAAACAAGAAAGGTGTATTCAGCTCAATAAAAATCAATGGCAATTGGTTTACCACTAATTCCGGTATCCCTATACCAAAAATTATAATGGGAGGCGATAGTATTGTTATTGAAGATATTCTCTTTGGAGAAGAGAGAAATAAGGTTAGTGAAAAATGGATTTTTCATCCTTTCTCCGACTATATTGATTGGACCATCGAGAGAACTTATAGACGGAACAATTCATTGGAAGATACCGGATTCCCTCAATGGTCGTTTGACAGTATGGATACCTGGACAGGAGCATTACTTGGTACCGGCGGAGTAGCCTGGTGCAAACTCTTTGACAAAGTAAACGCCTCGCTGGGCAGCCACACCGGGGAAGTGACTTTATGGAACCAGCAAAACAAAGCCTGCCTTCGTATTGATCCAATCGAACATGACGGGCAACATATAGCGGTACGATTCAGTCGCCAGCCGGATAACTTATTTACGCTCAATTACACGGCAAGTGAAGAAAAACTACATACAAGATATTTCTTATCCCGGTTTATTAATGACAACCAGAATATATGGGATCTTTTTGATGTCAGAAGGACAGCAAAAGTAACATACCGGCTTAAAGCTTCAAATTATGACGAAACATATTTCAGAGGAGAATTTCCGGGCTTTAACGGCGAATCCATACGAAGTATTCTCAATACCATAGCCAGGGTTGGAGTTATTGATGAGAATATTATGGGTTCAAACAGCTGGCATATCGATATGGGTTATGCGTGTCTGCATGAACAATGGATCGGCCAAATGGGTTTGGCAATTAATGATCCGAATTATCTCAAAAATTACCAGAATACTCTCGATTATTACCGAGATAATGCTGTCTATCCGGATGGTAATGTAAAAGACCGATGGGGATACAGGATCTGGGACTCTAAACCGGGTACATTCGACAATGGTTTTTATGAAGCAATATGGGGAAATCTGCTCGATGCAAATACTGACTATGTGATAAATGTTGCCGATCTGTTTCAGATGAATGGCGATTTAAAATGGGTTACAACTCATAAACTGCAATGTGAAAAAGTACTTGATTATCTTCTTCGAAGAGATTCAGATAACGATGGCCTTATTGAAGTATTTACTGACTCTTATAAAGAGAAAAAGGGAAGTGACTGGATAGATGTAATCTGGGCATCCTATGAAAATGCTTTCATCAATGCTTTACTGTATGAGGCATTAACACAATGGTCAGGAATAGAAGAATTAATTGGTGATAAAACGAAAGTAGATTATTACCGCAATTTTGCCAAAAAATGTAAAAACCGCTTCAATCAGCCTATTAGTGAAGGTGGTTTCTGGAGCCCGGAAAACAAATGGTATGTTTACTGGCGTGACAAGGATGAGAGTATCCATGGAGATAACCTGGTTACACCTGTCAATTTTATGGCTATTGCCTATGGAATATGCGATGATAATAACAGGAAGGAAGCTATCTTAAGTAAAGTTGAAAACCAGATGCAGAAAGAAAAGTTGTTTATGTGGCCGTTAAGTTTCTTCCCATACAAACCTGATGAAGGCTCCAGTACAAATTATCCTTTTCCAAATTATGAAAACGGAGATATCTTCTTAAGCTGGGGAGAAGTTGCTATTCGTGCATATCAGAATTATGATCCGTCAATTCCCATAAAGTATATAAAAAATGTGCTGCAGCAGTATGAAAAAGACGGACTAGCTTATCAGAGATACGACCGTAAAAAACAAGAGGGTCGCGGAAACGATATCCTGGCTGGTAATTGTCTTTCCATTGTAGGATTATACCGGGATATTTATGGAATTCAACCTCAATATAATCGTCTTTTCCTGCAACCACATATTACAAATGAACTTAACGGAACCAAAGTAAAATATTGGTTCAGAAATCAATATTATAACATTCAACTCTCTTTAAATGACTATTTAATGAGTGCAAACTCTTTCTCTGTCAACTCGCCTGGAAGTTTCGGCATGCTCACCGAAGATAATAAGCTTTCCTATTTCGACGGGAACAATACTGCACCCTCATTAATTTTGTCACGTGGTAAACAATCTAATTTGCAGATTAAAATATTACAATGGGGTAACGACAATAAGGAGATGAAAAAGTGGATGATTAAATCTGCATCGGAATCAATAGTAATAGACTATGAAATCTTTTCATTGAAAACTGATCGTAAATACCTGATTTCTAAAAATGGAATAAAATACTCTATTGAGAAGACCGATAATAAAGGAAAAATTCATTTTAACAGTAAAACTGATCCTGACAAAGAAGATACTTTTGAGATTAAGCCTGCTAAATAAGCTTTTTAGCCAATAGGATACCAGTAAAAAAGGTGGCACAAAGCCACCTTTTTTTGCATATCCATCAATCATATTGCTGGCAGGTTACTCTCCAAAAGAACCTGCTCCCTCTTCAGTCTGATCTTATAAATTTAAAACAACCTTATTAAAAAATCACCAACTGTTCTTGACCACATTACCAATTTTCAAATTGAGTTTCTCAAGGTATTTAAGCCTGGTGTATGTTATCATCTGAACTGAATATTCTTTTATTTTTCTTGTGGCAGCCGGAGAGGCAGTTCGAGCCAGGCCAGCCCTATATCGCGGCGCATATGGCTATCATTGCCTGCAGGAATTTCTGCGGCATTATTGCCATCATAAAAAATCGCCAGTCTTTTGCCTAATTTAACCACTGAAGGCAGGCCGATTATATGTTTGCTCCAACTGCAATTGGACGAATCAAGCACTACCGCTTTATTTTCAGCATCCCAATGATCCAGGTTTTTAGTCCAGTATACCCAGATAGCGTCTGTATATTCCAATCTGTTTTTAATACCCACATGATTGGTGAATAAGAACCATGTTTTATTTTTCGGCTCATAATAAACAGAAGAATTCTCAATTTGCTCTTCCATAGGCAGGAAAGGTGCACTATCAGCCACCCATGTACTGTCAAGATTTTTCGTGCGGGCATAAGCCAAGGTTCGTTTTATTGTGCGCTGGCTAGTTTGGGCGGAAAAAACCATCCGGTATTCATTTCCCACTTTAATAATACTTCCGGGACTTGCTGCTGCGGAATAATAACTGCCGGGTTTGGTCGAGAAAGGAGTAATATCATAGCGCTTTTTCCATGGTCCGGCAGGTGAGTTACTCTCTGCTTTTTTGGTAAGATAAGGGAAAGCAGGAATAAAATTGGGAGCCCTCGACACATTGGGTGTTCCAATGTAGAACATTTGCCACTTCATTCCATCAAAATAAACAGTTCCATATGAGGCAGACCTCGAATCTTCACTGCCAGGTTTTCCATAATCCAGCACAGGGCCTTTAATCTTCCAGTTTACAAGGTCCTTACTTGTCGCAAGGCATGTCAGCCAACCTTTAAGCCCCGCACCGTCGTAATGCATATAATAGGTCCCTTTATCTTCATACACAAATATATCCCTTGCGCCCAGATAATCACTGCTATCAGGGCCACTGCCATATTTCAAAACAACACCCTGATCTTTAGCGTCAAGGCGATATTTAGCTGTAGGGCGATCGTCAATGTATGAACGAGTCGTTGCTATGCGCTTTACCTGTGAACTGGCCTGATTGAACGGGTCAGGATAAGTGTTTGCAGTTATAAATGCTAACTCTACCATCATATTAGCCTGAGTTTTCAGGACTTTATCCTTCACCATAGCTTGTAGTGGTAACCGCACCGAGAGCAATAATAGCAGCAAGGTTGCAAAAGCACAATAAGCCTTTACGTCGAATCTTTGTCTCAATTGACATTTTTCTTTGAAAGGGTTCATTTGATTCATAGTAAATATTTAAGTCTGGATTTGTTTATCTATTTAAATATAAAACTAACGACACTTTTGGCAACAGCTAAACTTGTCCTTCTACCTTTTTACATGCTATTGTCTGAATTGTCATTTATGCCGGGTTATTATTGTTTGTCGATACCAGTGATCTGTACTGGTCCTATCAATCCCGAATCCTGGATATCTCCGTAGCTGTTGTTGATCAGGTTACCAATCCTTACCCGTATTTCATTTTGTCCGGGTTTGACAATACCTGATATATCAAACACATGCGGGCCCCACATTTTTGCTCCCAGTGACTGGCCGTTGATCCATACCTCAGCGACGTGGCAAACTTTGCCCAGGTCGAGGAACATCTGTTCTTCACGCTTCTCGATATTGATTGTCTTGGAATATTCCAAAAGACCGCTGAATTTCTGCAAGCCCCAGGCATTCCAGTTCTCAAGTGGTTTTTCTACTCCGGCAATAAATTCTTCCGGCGGGGTTGACGGGAATTCCATGGTTGGCTGAATAGCCGGGTCGTAAATCACTTTCCAGGCGCCACTCACAGTCATCAGGATTTTACCTTCAGGCTTTTCACTTACAGTATTTACTGGGGCATCAGGGTCAAAGACGAGCCAATAGGCTTCTAGTGGTTTGAATGTCAGCCTTACATTGCTCCCGTTTGTTATATTATTTGAAGATATTGGCCGGATTTCTCCGTTCTCACAGTTCCAAATTGAAGCCGCACCAAGTACACCGCCAATATTGACTTCGCATTCCTGTTTCTGATCACCATTGTTCACCAGCCAAAAGAAATCTTTTCCATCAATACGCCTGTGCTGCTGAAGCATTGGAAAAGCACCTGAAGAAAAGCGAACGGTACTTTCTAATCCCGCCGACCTTTTGGCAATCTCTGATCCCAGATTCTCCGGGCAAGTAGTAAATGTGGCTGTTGCTTTGAGTGCATCCATAAGTTTTTTCATCTTTAGATCGTTCATGCCATTGTCAGCAGAGGCCATGGGCAGCTCACCAAGCGAATAAACTCTCCCCCCGGCTTTTGCAAAATCAACGATCTTTTTCGCTACGTCAAGGGTCAGAATATCAACATGGGGCAAAATAATCGTTCTAAAAATGAATGATCCAAGAACCAGTTTGCCCTTCTTTATCTTCATCTGTTTCAGATAGTAGCGATCGCCAACCAGAAACTCAATCCTTGCATTTGTCAGATCATTAATAGCATCTGAGTACACTTTGTCGATGGTATTGATTCTTTTGCCATTCGGTTGATCCTCCATCTTGTTAATATCCAGAATTTGTGCATCTGCACTGATCCAGGCTGTTTCCATAGGATTATACAGAAGAACATCGGGAACTGTGGATCCCATTGAGTTTATGTAACTTGCCCTTCGAATGAAATCAGTCAGGAGATGCATATAGGGAAACATTGGGTTTTCGTTATACCAGTCTGGTGGCCATGGATTGCCGCTCAATTTCCGGGTAGTGAACACACCATGAGGGATTACATGGCTGACACCCCATGCTGTGAAAGCATTAGCGCTTTCCTTTAGCAAAGATGGTGTAAAGCATCCCCATAGCCCTTTCCCGGGTTCGAAATTACTCGCTCCCAGGACTTCGCTGGTAAATCTGACATGTTCAAACTCTGAAACCGATTGTGCTTCTTTGAAATCATGGACACGTAAAGCTTTCAAACCCAGACAATCCTGCCCGGGCATGGTGAGGGATCGTAATATTTTCATGTGGTCGCCGACGGTACTTACTTGCAGAGGAAGACTTTCCTCCCAAACATGACCGGTTGTGTACATGCCGCGTTTTTCGTGCCAGTCTGTAACCGCCTGAAAGTTCGCCGCGTACAAATCGGATATCATATCGAACCATTCCCAGCGTGCCTTCGCATAAAGCCCTTCGGCATCCTTGTTCACCATTAAAGGCATTATAAGGCGGATATCCAGTCCATACCTTTCTTTGAAACAGCTATCCAGAGTGTTGGACCAGGCTAGTTTCCATCCATAATCACCTTCATGATCCATAAAGTCGCCTGGTATTGATTTCCCCAGTTTGTCACCAAATCGTTTTGCGTAGGGTTCAAGGGCAATCTCAATAAAAGCCTTTGCCAGCTTACCATCAATGGCATTGACAGCTCCTCCATCCTTGCCTTTACTAAAATACTTGTTAAATGTAAAAACCCGCCACTTCGCGTTTTGTGGTGCTTTCCAGATAAAAGCGTCGCCGGCGCCAATTATCTGCAAAGTATTACTATGAATCGTTACAGTATCATTCTTCCCGGCCGTGTCAACCTCTGCCGCGACTGCAAAGAATGAGTCAGGTACCTTCACCTCTGTTCCGCCTTCAGCATCAGTTATCTGCCAGTTCAGTGATTCCGCTTTTAGTTCAGGATGTTTTTCAAGCACCCTTCCATGTGCCTGAAAGCTGGGCCACCAGTAATCATCACAATAACCCAGATATCTATGCTGTTTCTCTGCCACACTAAGCGCAGCGTCAAACGAATTAAACCATTTTTCGCCAAGCCACTCCTCGTCTGGCAGGCTTGGAGTTCCAACCATGGATTTCCGGCCGTGAGCATATCCGGGATTAAAACCCTGAGATTCCATAACCTGTGCCATCTCAGCCATTTTAAGCTGATTCAGAGGTTCATCCCAAAACCAGAAAACAAATGGGGCATATATCATGTCGGGATTATTGAAATTTTTCTTAAGTAAAGCGTAGGTGACTGGTTGTCTCAGTCCAAAATTAGGCGGATTATTCGCTTTTCTATGGTTTTGTTTCATGCCTGGCTCCGTTGTACAACCCAATAGCGAAACTAAAAGCACAGTGATGATAAATCCGGAAAAAAATCTGAATGTTGTTTTCATACTTTTTGATATAAAATCATAATTAGTCTTTGAGTGAAATTTCATTACATTAAATTGGAACCAGTCAATCTTACGGAGTACTTCTGAAATCTGCCTTTTTCTGATGCCATTATCAGGATAATTATATTTAAAGGGTTCTAAAAACCTTATTTTACGCTCTTTTAATTTTTATAAAAATCTCTCTATTGGTTGAAGTGAGACCTCAATCTTCTTCGTTTCTAACAATGAAAATCTATGATCTGTGTAGTTCATTCTCAATATTAATCAATCTTTATTTTTTTTGGAGTAATTATTTATGAACCATTTGAATCTTCAATACGTTTTTATCGATGGGATAATCAAAACGAATGATCCCTGTTATATCAGCAGTACATTCTTTTATGAGTTTGCCATTTATGAAAAGCTTATATACTTCTGTTGCTTTAAGGTTGCACAATTCATGATGAATATTGTTCTTCAGTCCTTTACCTGTAACTTCCCAGTTGATGTTATCTTTTCCCCAACTAAGGATATCAATGGAACAGGGTTGTTTGTCTGAAATCTTTAATGAACATTGATTGTTATTCCCATTAAAATATTCGAGTTCATTCCCATTAAAATTTACACCAAAAGGATGCTCATTGAAAACAGAAAAATTATTTACACTTATGGAATATTTTTCCTTTGAGAGTCCGATTACATAATTCTGATTACGCAACCAATATTTTAATTGTGTGCCATTTAGTTCAGCTGTCAGATGAGGTTCAAGGTACAACCTGTTATACTGGGGTCGTATGCCATAAATATTACGATATAACCCAACTACGGCCATTATGTTATTGGATAAGATGTCATCCCCTCTTCCGAATTGTTTGAGTCTGGAATAACGCTGGTAGGCTAAACCGTCCGACTCATATTGGTTGATGACATTTCGAATGTATTTTAAAGCAATTTCCGGATGCTTATCAGCGTAACAACGTGTTCCAAGTTCAGCCCAGGCCAAAAACAGATCGCCATTTTCATAATTCGGATAGGGATAATTCACATTTTTCAAACCTACGCCTTCTTCGTATGGGAAAAAACACGAAGGCCAAATGAACAGCTTTTCTTTTTGCATCAGTTCTTCCATCTGGCTCAGAATTGCATCCTTTCGAACCGGATCATCGCAGATGCCATAGCCGATGGCAAGAAAGTTTACCATACTAACGAGATTGTTACCAAATATAGATCCGTCTTTCTCATGCCAATAAACATACCATTTTTTATCAGGGTTCCAGAAACCGCCATCGGCTACGTTTTTATTATAAGTTGTTTTTAATTTTAAAGCAAGATCCTGGTATTTTTCAGACATCTTTTTATCACCCAGCAATTTTTCTAAATCTGACCATAGTGTCAATGCCCTGTACATGTATGCATTGATACTGGCCACTTCATATGATGCCCATACAACATCCATCCAATCAGTTCCCTTCTGCTCTTTATAAGTTTTTTGAACTACTTCAAAGAGTCCATTGCCATCGGAATCTCTTTTAATCATATAATCGAGTACCTTTTCGCAAGCAGGTTTGAATTGACGAAGCCAGACAATATCGCCTGTCATGTCAAATTGTTCCGCAACATCAATGGCATAAGCAGGTTGAGAGTCAAGCATGTATCCCCACTGGCATTCATAGAAGCCATTTGCCTGGTAAGTATTGGGCATTGCGTCAGATGAAAAATAGTGCCAGCGTGGTAATACCCTTCCATCAGGCATTATGGCTTGTTCTCTAGCATATTCAAGTGTTTTAGAGAATCCGTTGATGAAATCCGGCGAATTGATAGCAAGTCCGAACAGGGCTAGCCATGGCTCCTGTAATACGGCAAATCCGGTTCGCCATCCGTTCGATCCATAAAGATTTTTATCTACTACACCATATCTCCCAATTGTGTTGAGCATTTCATTAACAGACTTCTCATTAATTCCTTTTAATTCTCCCCGGTCGTATTCCTGATCATAAGAGAAGGCTTTTAGAGTGTAGTTAATGCTGATACCAGACTTGCTTATTGTGATAGGAGCAAAAACGTTTTTACCTGTTTTGAGAAACCGCTGCAATCCGTATCTCGTATTTATTGGTTCCTTTGATGAGCATTGAACAACTGACAATACATTATTACTTTGATGGCTGAATGTGACAGTTCTGAAAGTTTTATTATCGTCATCAGGCATGATTCTCAGACAATTATTATTGGATCTGTTCCAGAAAGTTAAAGCAGCTGCATGTGCTCCATAGGTTTCACCGGGATTACTGAGAAAACGGTTCCAGGCAACTCCTCCATTATCGAGCATCGTACCATCCCATGTTTCCATGGAATTAAATTGCCAGCAGGGAAAATAATTTTCATCAATGATCCCATTATTTAAATATTGCCTTTTGATCTGCCATTGGATATCATATTCATTTATTTTAAAGATCCATTTTTCTTCAATAGCGAATACACTATTGCCAAATTTTATAGAATCGACATATATTGAATTATTTATGATAGTTACCACAGGTGATACTAAGCATTGCTTTGATGAAAACAACTGGTTTCCTAACCGGGTTCCCGAAAAAACAGCATTCCCATTCCCTATAACCTCTTTCCCTTTTACAATGATTTTATCCAATATGCAGCCACTGGAATAGTTCAGACGTACTGTCAAATTTCCAATGCTATCCGAAATAGTGACCGTTTTTTCATTTTTATCATAAACTATGGGAGATATTTTTTGAGAGAAAACTGGAATGTTTAATATAAACAGATTCATCAGTATTAAGGTGATTATTCTACATGCTTTCATATGATTAAGTTTTATGTTTAATATGGGTACTTAGCACTATTACATCTCTTCCCAATACCACCAGTAATTCATTGGCATTGATTTGGTAAGTCACATCTTCATAAGGATTTTTGATATAATGGACAGGAATATTATCAGGCAATCCACGAAATCGCTCAAATGCTTTAAATACACTTTCTCTGGAATTCATTGATAAATCGTTATTTGCTATTTAATACTGAATAAATACTTTCCTGAGCCGATCTGAATAACTGTTTTTCCGTTTTCCTGGCAGATTGAACCAAAATCTTTGCTCTTGAGGACCAATTTTCCGCTTTCGTAAATTTTATTAATATCGGCAGTCGGCAGGTAAACTTTTGCATCAGTATTTGCAGGTATTTCAACCTTAAGAGTATAAGTGTCCTCTTCCCTTTTCCAATCGGAAACGATGGTTCCCTGAATACTCTTGTAGGATGCTTTCGCCCATTCTAATCCATTAATGGAAATCGGGTCGATGATGATCTTTTTGAACCCTGGCACCGATGGATCAGGACGAATACCGGCCAAAGTACTATAAAACCAGGAGCCTATTGAACCCGCTAAAGATGGCATCTGAACCAAACCGCCGTCCCAAGCCTCTTTGAGCACCGAATTGCCATGGTTGAAAACCATATCAAACCAGCTTGGATAACTGTTTTGTGTTGCCATTGCATAAGCAATTTGCGGATAACCCAGATAAGTTAGCCCATTTAGTAAAAACGGAGTGGAAACAAATCCGGTAGAGAGGTGCATACTGTCTGCTTGTATCCTGCGCAATAGGGCTTCCCTGACAATTTTATCTTTATCGGGCGGGACAATTCCCAGATACAATGACATTAGCTGGCTGGCCTGGCTTCCCAGTGCATATTCGCCGGTTTTGTCATTTAAGAATTTCCTGTTGTAAGCTTCTTTGATCTTCCCGGCAAGTGCAGTATATATTTTCTCATCTTCCTTTTTTCCAAATAGACGAGCTGTTTGTCTCACAATATCTGCATAGTGATAATAGGCAATGGTTGAAGTGAGCTGGACAGGTGTTTTTTTCGGGCGTACCGAACCAGGTTCCATCCAATCACCCAATCCCCATTTGACTATATTGCTATCGGCAATGGAGGTCAGGTAATCTACATATTTTTTCATTGCCGGGTAGCTCATTTCCAGAATTCGCTGATCGGCAAAATAGTTATATAGTTTCCAGGGCAAATAGACAATCATACCGCCCCACCATGGCCCATTGATGGTTTGCCCGTCGAAACGACCGGGAGCGACAGGAGGTACATATCCATTCTCATGCTGAATATCCAAAAAATCCTGTTGCCATTTACAATACATTGATGAACAATCAAAGTTGTAGGAGGTAACATCAAATGCATTCTGAACGTCCTGTGTCCAACCAGCTTTTTCACGGGTAGGGTCATTGGGATGATGCAGGTTATAATTAATTATAGTGTTCCTGATGATTGACTGAAGTTGATTGATCTTTTCATTTGAACATGCAAAGTCACCGACAACGGGCAGTTTGGTACAAACAACTTGTGCTGTAAAATCATACATACTTGGGCGATAGTCCAAACCAATAATTTCAACTTTTTGGAAACCATTATAACAAAAGCGCGGTTCGTAAACCTCCTCCGTTTCTCCTTTAAAGATGTACTTGCAAGTTTGGTACCTTCCCAGGGTATGCGATGGCGCCCCCGGATATTTAATGATAATAGATTGTCCTTTTTTGCCTTTTATTTTCATTCGGCACCAACCAGTCAACTCTATGCCAAAATCAACAACTGTAGTATCCGACTTAAATGTGATACTTTTTGCCGGATAAGTTTTCGCCTTAACAACGGGGTAAACCATTTGTGGTAACAATTTCCCTTCCGGTGCATCGGTATAAAGAGCTGTTTTCCAGTTCGTATCATCGAAACCATTACTGTCCCATCCTTGAATTTCTTTGGTTGCATCATAGGTCTCGCCCCCCAATAAACAATTAAACCTGATAGGGCCATCAGTGAAAAATCTCCATGTTTTATCGGATGATATGGTTTTTACCGAGCCATCGGTGTAAGTGATATTGAGTTCGAGTAACAATTTAGGCGGGGCGATGTAATCGGCCGCATAATATCGCAATACATGAGGGATAATCAGATTGTACCATCCATTGCCCAGGATGGTTCCGATAGTATTCTCTCCGCTTTGAACCTTTTTAGTTACATCGTAGGTTAAATAGTAAACTCGCTTTTGGTAATCCGAAAAAGCCGGATCAAGGTAACTGTTACCGATACGTTGTCCGTTCATATAAAACTCAAAAAGACCTAAACC
>CAAGKR010467203.1_pt1 | contig 16014 bp, 12 predicted proteins | sample 2556971 | NCBI WGS metagenome assembly CAAGKR01 (sample SAMEA5207829, study PRJEB30636) | soil metagenome | biome: forest; feature: boreal; material: soil | place: USA | collected 2011-09 | depth 1 m | reverse complement strand
TTTGTGACAATGCTTTCTATTGCAGTCATGTAAGTTTTGTCGCCGCGAAGGTTTTGTCTTGCGGTCGGTGCCTTTCTGGTCTTGAGGACAAGGGCAATGGCCGGAGTAAAACGCCGGCAACATGGGCTGAAAGCACGCGTTGTGCCATTAGAAGTTAATAGCTTTTCATAGGGTTTGCGCGAGTTGTGAATGCGTCTACGTGGAATCGTTGACTTTAGGTCAACGGTAATAGGTGTGGGACTACGGGACGGTTAGCGAAAGCGAATGGGCCAATTTCTTGTTTACATTAACGGGTTGGCTATTCTTATTGGCGGTGAGGAGGTGAGGAGGTTGCAACTGTGTCGAAAACCGAAATACGCGCCATCATGGTGAAAGTGCTGGTGCTTTTCATGCTCATTGCGTGTGTGGCCCTGTTTTCGACTGGTGCGTCTCGTCGTCTGATCTTATCGAGGCCCGCGATTGCGGAACCGCAACAGCTTCCTAGCAAAAGCGACCCTCAGTCAAATGCGCGCCCACAAGACAGCGCGCCGCCCACGATGTCGGATTTCCTTAATAAGAGCAGTAAACACTCAGGGCAACCGCCCATCGCGGATTTCGGCAAGACTCCTGGGGAATCACAGGAGGCTCATGAGCGGCGTCGCCTCCGAGAAAACCTTCATGGCAAAGGCTTCTATAAGCGTCACATTGAAGATCCAGGCACCAAAATTGTAAACGGGCAGGCAGAGACTGTGCTGTTCACCATTGCTGATGGCGTGACCATCGTGAAGCCCGGAGAGACCCCAGACCCACAAGGTCTACCCGTCTCATGCACGGCTATCATAATTGGAAAGGTTAATAGCGGACAGGCATTCTTATCGGACGATCACGATTTTGTGTATTCAGATTATCAAGTCACGATCGAACGTATTTTGAAGGCCGACGCGGGTCAGTCTATGCAGGTAGGGGACAACCTAACCGCTTGGGTTCACGGTGGCACAATCCGTTTTCCATCAGGGCACATCAAACATTTCTTACTTGACGGCAAGGGGTTTCCTCGGATCGGGTCCGAGTATGTCTTCTTTCTTGGTCGAACGGATTCAAGACTAACCGCATATGAAATCTGGACTGGATATGAAATAAGGAATGGTTTCGTTTTTCCTTTGGACATAGTTAACGACCAGTTCGAGAATGCCAGTGAAAACGAGTTCATCGTTAACATCGAAAACGCGTTAAAGGCCCGCAGCGGAGAGAACTGAGATGACGACGTTTCCTCGACGTATCTTTGAAGCGCTGGTGATTATGCTTATTGCCTTGGGCAGTAACTATCATGCTTTCGGTCAATGTCCCACCTTGGCGGAGCGCCAGCCAAAACTTGCAAGTTGGCAACCTCAAAGGTATGTCAACGTGGACGTCGATCCCAATTTACCTCTCTCGGCGGTTGAAACTGCACTAGACAACTGGAGTCTGGCGTCGGGTGGATCGCTTGAATGCTTCGGACCCATATTTTCTACCACGTACGGTCACTGAACAGAATATTCTAGAATTACTTGGAAGTTGGACTTTCGAAAGCGTTCGTCTTCGCGTCGCGCGAACTGGGCATTTGGCGATGACTTGCCGCTTCTCATTGAACCGGGTTTGGAGAATGAGCTCGGCTACCGTGTCGTAGCTATCACCAGCCGATACGGTGTTTGTTGCAACGGTCATGGTGGAAACGGTCTCCTTTCGGGCAAAATCGACGGCTTATGAAAGTGTTGGAGAGAACTCTTCAGGTTCGCTGTGTTCAATCATCGTCAACGAAAGTTTTGGCAAATTGCTTAGCGAGGTAGAGAAGTAGCCGGAGACGAATAAGCTTGCGTGGAGCGAAGATCATCATGGTATTAGCAGTGTTTATCTCGTAAAAGGTAGCGTGTGGGAGTTAACGCTTTTTCCTGTCGAGGTTTTTGAAGAATCCTCGTCTTTCGTAATCCTGGTGAATGCGTCGCTGTTCTTGCCAAAAGTCCGCGTTTGGGTCCTTTTCAGCGATCAGGACTGAAATCGTAGTGCCCGCTGGGTAGGAACTGCCTGCCCACGGTTCCTGATTGACGACGGTTCCGGGCTTCTCGCCAGAGTCAATGTCTTTACCGGTAACAGCTACCTGGAAGCCGGCCTGATGACTGGTTTTTTGTGCCGTTTCAATTTGGAGTCCTTTGAGGTTTGGAACTTGCGGCTGTGACACTGCCGGAGCATTAGCTCCTCGCAATCCGAAAACTCCGAAGACTACGAATGCGATCAGCGGAAGCACGAAGATCCACGCAATTGCGAGGATGATCACACGTTTCCAGAAGCGGTGTCTTTTTTCTTCAGCAGTCATGGCCTTTCCTTTCTTGGGTGCACTTAACTTAGATGGCATTTAACCGCGCGCATCTCTTACTCTGATGGCCGCCTTTTCTTTTTCATGTTCGTGTTGCGATCGGTAGAGCAGGAAGTCAATGTGGTTTTGGGACCAGCCGGCATGACTAAGGCAGTCTTCTGACTTCGCCGCCGTCAACAAACTGCCCCCGTAAACTTCTTCGGTCTAAGGCTTGCCGGATCATGGACTCCCTGGCGGGGCCAGTAATGGTATGGCTGCGGCTGAGAGCTTGGGACAGCTCGCCGTTATCAACCTTACGGTTAGCTTCATCTTTGCAATTGCACGTTAAGGGTTTCTTTGTCGGTCGCATTATGTTTTGTCCAATTAGCGGCTTCTACTGGCCGTCTCATTTTTCTTCCGTTAGTTGCGACGCATCGAAGACCCGAAACCTTCTTTTGTCTCCGAGTTCGATCAGGGATTCGACGTCCCGTTCGAGTCTTTCGACTTCGCCGGCAACAACCATAGCGCGCCCCAGGACTTCGCGGTCTTTTAGCGTGTGTGCAGGACGTGGTTCGGGCCGGGATGAATCTGAAGGTGGAGCTTCCGTACGAGGCTGAAGGGTATCTTCCGTTTGTTGGTTGTCGCGATCGTGAGGATCAGGAACTTCCCTGTTGCCGAGCGACCGGGAGGGGAAGGGAACGTTCGGTCTGCTGGTTTAATGTTGCTGGTTCGCCGCGGACATCGAAGAAGTTTCGATAATTCGAGGTTTTTGGCAGCAGGATAAGGGAGGAAGAGCGACCTCGCTTGTGGGGAATGAGACTTTAAGTCAACAGCGAGTTCAGTGCTTCGGCAAGACAGTCTATGAAAGCGACAACCCTCAAGCCCGCTGCTGGTAAGACGCGAATTCGAACCGCGTGTTGCTTGGCCGCCCACGTAGCTTGAGATTGTTGAGTAAAGAGGAGCCAACTCTCGTTTAGGACTAGGTAGACCTCACGATCCAATTTCTAAAGATTCCACCTATGATTAGCTCCTGCGATGAAGGAACCTCGTGTTGTTGACTTAATGTCAACAATTCCCTTCGACACACGAACGCTCCAACTAATGACCGCGACAGATTTCTGCTGTTCTTTATGTCTCAGAAAACTGTTCTTCTTCCTGTCTGTCCTCATGTTAAGCCGATTAGGCAAAAACTTGCGACGGCTTTTGGCCGGCTGTGGCACGTGCCTTGTAGAAGCCCGAACCAACTTGGAAGCCTTAACGACTTCACGAGGCAACGAACAAGAAGACGAGTTAAGACGAATGCCTGAACAAAACAATCACCGTCAGCGGCCAATCGAAGCAACATTCAACTGGAGAAATTCCGGACGAAGCGCCCGGCAATTCCTCGGTCAAAGCAATTCGAATCTGCAAGTTATGAGTGATTGCTTGTCGGCAGGAATATCAAGCAGCACTTGAAAACTTCAAGCAGCGGTTGATTTATCAAATTCAAAAGGAGACAGGTTTATGAGCGACGAAAATGTTTTACATTCTGAAGCGGATGTTGGCGCCGTTAAATGCACAGTGAACGGCTGCGAAAATCGCATCAACAATAAAGGGTTGCAACTCTGTAAGCGCCACGATGCCGAACGCGTCGCGGCCACCCTGCTAAGAAGGTACTTAGAAAACTATTCATCGCCGTTTCCACAGAACGAACGGTATATGGCTGAGTTGGCTGCAACCATCAACTGGCAGGCGCCAACCAATGTGATTCCCTGGGAACAGAGACTGGAAGATCACAACCATAAAATTGATGAGTACCTCCAGAACTGTTTGTTTCTTGGCTGCGAGATTGACTCGACCATTCGTGACCGCAAGGCAGTACTCAAATCGACTTTCCGGCGCGTTGAGATTGAAGACTCGACGCATCCTGCGGGACGCAGGCACCTGTTAGTTTGGGAATTGCTCAGCCCATCGCTGGGGCGATATTACCTTGGCCTCATTATCTCGTCCTTACTTAAGGGCGAAACTGCGCCAGGCACCAAGCGCAAATACATGAATTGCTTGCGGTACCTCTGCGAGTATGTTTTGGCGAAGCCGAACATTCCCGGCGGGAACGGGTTGACCATTACTGATAAGTACGGACCAATAGTCTCGACGTTTACCAAGTATGATTTCCCTGTTCACGCAGCAGATAGGCCGTCCAAGAACCGTTACGCTCTGGCACCGCAGGTGCTTGGCAGCTTTTACGAGTACCTGCGAACTGACTACTTGCCGAAACACGCCCTGCCACATGTAGCCGCTCGAGATTACACAGCCATCCTCATTCAAGCTGAAACAGGAGTACGCAGCAGTGAACTACTCGGCATTCGGTCGGAAGGGGACGGCTGCGATCTCGATCGGCGCACGTGGCGCATCAGGGTTCTTGGCAAGGCTAAGGCTTACAGCGGAAAACGGCCGCGATGGGTGACGCTGAGTCCGCTGGCCGTTGAAGTGCTGCAAACTTTTGAAAGGGTGTTTAGACCGATGTTTCCCAGCACTCCTGATAGTGAATATCTCTTCCTTCAGGAAAACGGAAACCGGTTCACTACAGGCGCCTATTTCAAGACCTTTAGGAAGATCGTCACCCTGGCTCGAGAGTTCGGCGTACCATTGCCAGAGGACCTGAGACCTCATGACCTCCGTCGCACATTTGCTACCAATGCGCTCGAAAGGAATCCGCTGGCTTATCGCAAAGTGCTCAAACAGCTTGGTCATAGCTATCCGAGTTCGGCAGCGCCCTACCTGATTTGTCCGGATGATGAGATTGAGGAACAACAGGGAGATTTGATTGATATTTTTGTCGACCCAGACATTAAAAAGCGAGGAGGAAACTAATGGGAATGAAATGGAGACTCCGAGAGTTCTTAAGAGAACGGGGAATGGTGCGAGCTTCCCAAATCAGGAGAACGATTGAGGAGCGAACCGGGTACGTGCGTACTGAGCAGGCTGTATGTGATCTTCTGAATCGCCCGCCACGAATGCTCAGAGTCGAGACTATGAATGCCATCTGCGAGGCTTTCTACTGCAAGCTTTCAGACTTTTGCGAACTCATTCCCGACTCCGCTTCAAAACCGGAAGTGAAGATCCAGAAGATGGTGCGTGAGCAGAAATCTCATGAGAATCAACCCAATGGTTCAGTCGATTTCGCAGCGTTCTTTCCTGATGCGCGAAAATACTCGAACAGTGAGCAGTTGGTCAGTGAATCAACAAATGCGGTCTGATCTCCCAAGGGACGATCTCAACTCTTAGAAACATATATGTCAAAAGGTCTAAGGCGTTCGATCATTTGCGAACGTTGCAATCAGCCGCGCCGCGTCGCAAGAAAATTTGATGTCTGCGACTCCTGCATCGAGAACATGACGAAGGTGTCGTGTGCCGCCTGTTTGCGGCTCGTTTATCGATTCGCACCCGATTCGATTTATTGTACGCGTTGCGCGCCGAAGGTATCCGAGGTCAAAGTCATTTGCCAAAATTGCGGACGCACGGACTACCCTTACATCCGCGACCCGATTCATTGCCGACCGTGCAACAGCAGTACCACGTGGCGCCAAGCGTGGCGGAAAGCAATGCCGAAAACAATCGTCTGCGTGATGTGCGGATTGACGAAGGCCTCCTGGAAGAAGAAGGAAAGCGTCTGCCAGGCCTGCGACACTAAACGCAGGATTGGCGCCGTTAAATGCACAGTGAACGGCTGCGAAAATCGCATCAACAATAAAGGGTTGCAACTCTGTAAGCGTCACGATGCCGAACGCGTCGCGGCGACCCTGCTAAGAAAATACTTGGAAAACTATTCCTCGCCGTTTCCACAGAACGAACGGTATATGGCTGAGTTGGCTGCAAGCATCAACTGGCAGAATGTTGAAAAGGGCACCGATCGGATTGTCGAGTACCATGTTTCTCAATTTCGAGCGATCGGAAAGTTCTTGCAGACTAACGAGCTGCCAGAGATTTTGACTTGGGAAGCGATCGACCAAGTTCTGCCGCCACTTGCTAAGAAAGGGCGGGTCAAACCAAAATTAATTCGTTCTGCTTTGCTTGAGCTGGGCCACCTATTTGCCGAACGTGGGCTGTTGCCAGAATGGAACTTACACCTGGCTGAGCGTCGCTTAAGACAGGCTGTGCAGACAGCACCATCGCACTTTCTTGAACACGTACAGAGTTTCAAGAAATGGGCTGAAGGCGGAATGCTGAATCCGAAGCTCCAGTTTCTGCCGATGGAACTCGATATATTGGCCAGCACCTCAAAGACGATCGGTGATACGATCAAGTCTATTAGTTCGTTTCTCACCTGGTGCATGGGTCGAGGAGTGGTTTCGCTCGAAGTAGTAGACCCAACGTTAATAGCAGACTATCAGCGAAGCTTGTGCTGGCTATACGAGTGCAAAGTATGTCACCGTCGCTTCTCCTTCGAATCAGCGAAGTCAATCGAGCGTTGCGCCAACCCTGAATGTAACGCAGCACACTCGTACGTTAGAAAAAGGAAAATCTCTGGCAGTTTCCTTTCGGCGCAGACTTCCCACCTTCGCATGTTCTTCGATTGGGCCGAACTGCATGGTTTCATCGCCGGAAATCCCCTCACCGGCGAGGTGTGCAGGATAACTTCCAGAACCGTCACGAGTATTGACCAGCGAGGAACCAGGCTTGAAGTAGGACACGCAATCCGACGCTATGATGACCGCGTCATAGAAAAGCTTTGCGCGTACATTGTCTCGCCGGAAGCGGACCCGGAAGAGGCAATAATCCTCTACCTCATTATCTTTCATCTGTGTACCGTTAAGGAACTTTGTCACCTACGAGTCCCATCGCACATAAGTCCGGAATCTAATCAAAGACAACTGTATAAAGCACAGGATTACGAGTACCTGCTCTTGCCAAAGAGCGTAAGAACGAGAAGGCGCCGTTTGCCCACGAGGTCTGATCCAAAGCTGGTGTTTCCTCGCAAAGCGCTAAGTTGGCTCGTTCCGCTCCTGGAACGTCATTATGAGAAACGTAAAGAGGTCGTTAGCGCAGAACATCATGAGTATTTGCTGGCTGTTAAATGGCGAGCCCGCCACAACACTCCAGTGAGCGCGATGTACGTGCGAAGGATTATCAGGAGGGCTTCCCTCCGCGTGCTAACAAACGGGGAGGTTTGCGCTTCCCGCCTGCGACGCACGGCGGCGGCTGTTTTCGCGCAAAGGTCAAGACGACGGAGCGCGGTGCTGACAACCCTGGGTTACACCGCCGAGTCTGCCACGCGGTTTAATTATTTGGAGACTCTTACCCTATCCCTCAAGACAACCATTCAATCAAATGACCGCCGGATGTGAGCCTTAGATCGAGGAAGGGACTGTTCGTGTTTGTATCCCTTTCGCTCGGTATGAAAGTAGAAGCGCAAACTATCGCAGCGGCTTAACAAAGAAGGTGTCCGAGTCGCCGTTAATCAATTCCGACCTGGCAACATTGAGTGGGATTAGAAAGGCCCTCCTTTCTGAGCTGCGCAAGCAGCTCTAACTACCCGTGAGCCGCAGCGAGGAAGGCAGTCAAGGGCGAAGCGACCGTTTTGTGGTCGCGGAGTTCATCGGAGCGCAGCGAAGACCCTTGACGGCCTCCACAGCGGAGGCTACTTGCAGTTTCGCGTCCAGCACGGAAACCGGGCGGGTAGGCTATTTTCTGCTCGGACTAATTTCTTTTGCCGTCGCCCAAGAAGTGACGAATCCTGAGTTCCACTGCGTCTCGGAAGAGAGCGCCAGCCCCCAGCGGGGGCCTTAGTGAAGTGAGCCGTGCGAGTTGCGCGAGCCGGCGAGCGAAGCGGGCGCAAGGGGGAGAATCTGTAGACGCGGGCGTCCGATCAATCGTCATTACGTAAGAAGGGAAGAGGCCAACGGCCGCAGGCGCGCATGACATCGCTTTGTGATGTCAGGCGTGCCGCCCAATTACGTAATGCCCGATTATCGGATGACCGTCCGATTCCTGCTTCACACTAAAACGCGATGACTGTCGAACGCCTCAATCACAACCGCATCGGGCAGATCGATCTCTTTGTGTTCTACATGAAAAGTAGTATCATGCACGGAACAGTCGTGAGGTTGCGCGATGGTTACTCTTGCTTTTGCTCTGCCGGCATATGAAGCCGCAATAAACCAGTTTCATGATGAGATTGCAAACGTCCTTCACATGCAAGACGAGCTTTTAAGGCTCTTCCCGCCTATTCAGATCGTCCACACAGGAACTACGAGATTGGTAAGTAGCCCAAATATTCTCGACAGGGTTATGCAGCCTCACAAAACCAAATTCAGTATTGAACCGGATATGTTTCTCCAGACAGACGTATCAAGGTTTAAGAATGTCGTCTTCGGTGTGACTAATGACTTACTCGACCAACGAAGGAAACAGACCGCAGAAGTGATGTTAGCAACCGGCGAAGCGGCCGGAAATTACATTGATGGCAACAAGCGTAATTTCTGGGATACGTATATCGAGATGTTACGTAGGCTCCCTTATTCTGAGCACGGGCTATAAGGTGTTCATGAATCCGGATACCGAAAGGAAAATACAGGAAACTGTTCAGACTCCAGAGCAACGTCAAAGGATGCAAGACGTGATTAGAGCAAAGCGAGAAGAATATTTCGCGCATAGACGTTCCCGGCACTTGTCGTAGGAGAAAATGCTATGTCCACGATTTCGTTATCATTATATGCATACGATGTAGCGACGATTGAGATCATGAGAGAAATCAAAGCGGGGCTGGATAAGACGGATCATATTCTAGGACAGATTCAAGTCCATGGGGTTGTTCATGGTGGGATCACGAGACAAGTAAGCGAACCGCAGATAGTTGACACTAAGATGAAGCGCCATGAAGCGGATGGTCTTATTCATTTTGACTGGTTTCTCAATACAGATGTGAAGGAGTTTGTAGAGTTCATGTATGGGATGTGGGAGTCGTTTGCGTCCCAGGCAAAGAAGGCGCTTTTTGAAACGGTTAATCTCACAACTGAAGCTGTCGGTAATAGTCACGCTTTGGCGGGTCGGAATATTTGGGACGCCCAACTCGAAATGATGGAATCCGTTGAATGGCACTTTGACGAGAACGGCAACCACAATTACCAGTTCTACTGTCACCCCGATGTTGGCAAGAAGCTAGCGGAAAATCCACCCACCCCGGAACAAGACAAACGGATGGAAGGACTCATCAACAGGAAGAGAGCAGAATACTATGCTAAGAAACGTACTCGAAGACTATCTTAGTTCCGTCAAGGAAAGAGACTTCTACTACCCCTTGACCGCGCTCCTGCACGGCATGGGCTTCTACGACATTCACATAACAGATGGTGGAAGCGAAATTGGAAAAGACTTCATTGCCAAAAGAGTTGAAGACGGGACCACCTACCAGTATGTGCTCCAAGCCAAGAAGGGTGACATCAATCAGCCTGATTTCAGAAACAAGATACTGGGGCAACTCCTTGAAGCAGTTGTCCTCAAGAACTTGGCTCACTCCCAGCTTGATGCGAGTCTGCCGCAAAAAACCATTTTGGTGACAACGGGAGAACTCAAGGACAACGCCATCATAGAACTTAGGGAATTGAATTCGACACTGGTAAATAAGTACAAAGCTGAGCCAGTAGAGTTTTGGGGCAGGAATACGCTGATTGAGTTCTCCGAGAAGTATGGTCTGACAGGAGTACACCGCACAACGGCGACGGGGCTTAGGGGATTCGCGCAGTTTTACCTAACATACAGTAAAGCCATTCAAGGCAATCTATCCGATAGAGAAATTGAGGAGTTCTCACGTCTCTGGCTAGATGAAAGCCTGGACTACAAGAAACGAATTCTCAGAGCGTCGATCGAAGCAGACATTATCGCCACGAAGCTAATCGAAGGTGGACATCTCTATGAAGCAATAACGGTTTATCTCAGCCTTGCGCGAGTCGTCATGCAGGTGATCTATGAGAACGATGATCAAGACGTAATTGAGATTCTTGAAGAGATAGCGGGCGACAAGATACTAACTCTCTGTCGGCAGTTCTTCGATCAAGTTAAAGCAGGGTGGGAAAAGGAGGAACAATCCCTGCTCCGTCTCTGCCTTAACTACAGCTCCATGCCCATGCTCCACTACCTTATATGGTGTGCCCGAGTTTTGGAGATAGCCTCCTTATGCTTCTTCCTTACTAAGGACGAATCGGAGCGAGGAGAAGTTGTAACCTTCCTGACGGCCTTGCTTGAGAAAGAGGAGGGCTGCGGACACATCCCGAGTGATAGATATGCCACTTCATTAGTATGGACGGCACTGGTTCTTATTCAGGCTGGCAGAACGGATAAAGCAACGGCCTTAATTAAGCGAAGTGTAGTTTGGCTGTGCGACCGCGTAGAGAAGGGCTTTGGTATAGCTCGCTATGATGCTGATGAGAAGGAGGAAACTTATACACTGCTCGGCTACGCCTTCGACTTCATAAAGATCGAAAAGAATAGAAGCTCATATTTAGCCACGATCGCGAGTGATCTAGCAGCCTTTATGGGCGATAAACAATTCTACGCTGATGTCGTCAATGACCTGGCGGCGTGCGAAATTGTGTACAGCTATTGGCAGTTCCCAGATACTGAAGCAATCCTCACGATTGATACTGAGGAGTGTCGAACGTACCCAAATATCCCGCACCAGTTCTCAATCACCGATTTCGAAGAGTTCGAATACGCCGAGCATATTAAGCACGAGCCTTCGTCTTTTCAGATCGCCGAGAAGACGGGGGTAGGTAGTTTGATTTTGCTTTCTGCATTGCTCAAGGATCGGTATTTCCCGAAAATGTGGAAGCAAATCATTTCAGGGACTAAACAGAAGATTCAAAAAGCTGCGGCGTAACTTATCGCCTGCGCCTTTTTCGTTTGATACTATGTTACGAGCCAAACACCTATGCCTTCGAGGCAGAAGGCTTGTTGTCAGTTCGGGCATCGATTAGCACGATGTTCTTCTCTTCCGAAAGCTTGAGTTCTTCCAATATCTTGAGCACCCTCTCTTTTTGTTCTTGGCTGAAATAGAGAATTACCTTTATGGCATGGTTTGCGTCGGACGCCTTCTGATAGATTTCGACTTGTTTTTCAAGATTGGCTTTGAGATGAGAGTTATTCGCCAGTTTGAATTCAACAAGGGTGCTATCACGACTGCCTTTTGAAATCTTGAAGTCTACTGGTCCCCTCCCATTATTCACTTCTCTGTTTACATCTGAGTACGACGCAAACCACGTTAGCCGAAATAGGATTTGTAGGTCAGCTTCGCGCTGTACAGGCTCACCTTCAACATAGAAGATGCGATACCCATCCTTGTTCTCGATCACATCTTTCAAAAACATGACTCTCGCCCACGCCTCGTCGTAGGTATCGCCAAGCAGATCGTAGAACCCAGTATCCTGCGACAACAGCTGAAGCAGTTCTTTGAGTTGCTTCACGTATAGGAGATCCGACTGAAAGACTTTCAAAGCACTTATGTCTTGAGCTTCACTCCCATGATCTTCCTTGAACTTTATGAAGTAATCGATAAGCTCTGGATACTCCCGAATCGTTCTTCTGACGGCCTCTCGGCGTTCCTTTGCCGTAAACTTCTCCGGAAGTAGTTTCTTGAAATAGTTATTTATCTGGGCTCGCAACTCATCATTCGCGATTGCGTAGGGAATCTCCTCAAAACCGTCGATAAGGTCCGAACGGTTGATCCATGTATCCTCCTTAGTGAGCATGTCTTTTGGAGTAAGCAACACATAATCACCTTCGAACCATGGAAGGTCATAAGCCTGGCTTTCCCAGGTCTCAGTAACGTAGTTAAATCGCACTCTCCGTACCGTGACTCGCCTCCGCAGCGTTGGATGGATATGTTCTTTGGCAAAGGCTTGGGTGTAGTCGAGCAGGCATTCTTGGATGAGATTTGTGGTGAAGTCGCTAATATGATCCTTGCCGACTCCATCGCTAAACAGACAAAGTTTCTCCAGGTGACTTCCCTTAGTCACCTGTTCAGATCCGAAGTTAGTGAAAACTCTGTGAAGGTTCTCGTGCAGGGCTTTAGCGAAGTCCGAACCCAGGCCGCTGCCTCGGTTGCTTTTTCGCGCGAAGCCCAACCAATTTTGTTTCACCTCGGGAAATCGGTACCAGGCTTGAACAAGACCGCGTTCCACCCCGCCTTGTGCTGACTTGTCCCGCAAAAATTCCAGATACCGGATCATTCGACCATGTAAATCTCGATACTCGCGCTTCGTACTGTTAAAGAGTAGAAATGGATCGATAAAAAGCGGCAAGTCGTTCAGGAGCGAGATATTGAATGCCCCATAGTTTTCGACAGTCTCTGGGAGTACACCGAAGTAATCAGAAAAGTGTGTCTTGATGTGGCGAGGATTGCTATTTCTCATAAGCTCAAAGCCTACGTTTTGTTTGATGACTTCGTCTGTTTACGGTTCAGATTTCTCGTCGCCTAGTCCGCGAACCTTCCTAATTCGCTCCAGCAAGATCGAGGCGGGTTCGTCGTTGGGGTCTTGGGGGACGAGTTCGCCACGGAAGGCTTTGGCGAGGATGGATTGCGTGAGTTTGTCGACGTGCGCTTTCGCCTTGCGGTAACGCGCTTCGAGCGCGTCGGCGGTTTTGAAGAGTGCTTCGACGCGTCGGACGATTTCTTGTTGTTCGGCCAGCGGGGGGATAGCGACAACCACATCACGAATATTGTCCAGGTTCAGTCCGGGCTTTCCCTGCCCGTAGGCCGCAGTTTGCAGTTGCTTCCGTCCATCCGAGGGGTTGATGATCGAATAAAACAAAAACTTACTAAGGCGTAAGTCAGCCAACCGAACCAAGGCCACGTGTTGGCTTACGAAAGCCTCCCCAATAGGCCTCTCGACCAACGCGGATTTAGTCACGTTCGCGCCAGTAATCGTTACGAGCAGGTCGCCTTGTCGAACTCGTGTTCTCAATCCCTCCGCGCCGCCTGGGAGAGTGACGAAAGCGATGTCCTCTAGGTTAAGGATGTCAGCGTTGATGTTTTGAGCTCGAATAAATATTGAACCTGAGTCAGAGTAGTATTTGGCCCAACCACGAGAACCGCTCGTTACAAGTGCCGTTAGAGTTCCAAGTCGAGTTACTCGCCAGTTGTTTGGATAGTTTTCATCACGCAAGCCAACGTCGGCGGACGGAAGAGTCGGTGGTGTGTAGGGCTCGGCGCCCGGATGCTCAACGCGCCAATCTTCGGTCAGGCGTCCTGAGCACGCAGCCACGAGAACGGATTGCCGAAAGCGTTTGAGGATGCGTGGGATGGTCGCGAGTCGCGCTTGCGCTGCGTCCACACGGCTCAGCAGCTTTTCCAACTTGGCAAGGATGCGGCGTTGTTCCTGGAGCGGCGGAAGTGGAAGGATTGTGTCACTAAGGAAATCAATCGGCACTCGCTTTTGCCCAACAGATCCAGTCATGTTGGCTTCAGCAGATTTTCTAAATGAATCCTGTCTGATGAAATAGAAAAGATACTCTGGAAGAATGGCGTTGCTGTGGCGGAAGACATGAAACTCGGTCGATCCAAAGCCTATGCCGTTGCTCAGACCTCGTGCTATGGCAGCCTTGCCGTTCTCCATGCAAGGTGTAATCTTCGCCAGAATGACATCGTTCTCTTGAAATGCGGTGAAGCCTTTTGAGACTTCCGCATATGGACGCACGGTCGGGTTTGTGATTCGCCCCAAGCCTGCATCAACAGCGGCCATTGGAACGAATGTGACTTGAGTGTCAAGTGTCATTCTGCTTGCTGCTGGTTTACCGGGGTTCAATTCACAAATATCCGGCAGCCTTGCAACTTCCCATCCATCCGGTAGCTCACTCATGCTGCGACCGCTTCCTCTTTTTCAATCAAACTCACAATCTCTCTTAGATCATCCACCACCGCTTCAAGCTCCGTAATCGCTTCGGCTGCCAAGTCCAGCGGTTCGGGTAGGTCTTCCGCGTCTTCGAGTGATTCATCCTTGAGCCAGGTGATGTCGAGCTTGTAATCGCGCTTCTTGAACTCGCTGATAGAGAACTTGCGGAAGCGACCTTCGTCGCCCAAGTCCTTTCGCTTACTCTTGCCATTCGGATCATCGCCGTAGCATTTTTCAAACTCGGCAAAGTGCGCCGGCGTAAGCGGCCGGTCTTTCTTGGTGATGCCGGGGACGTTCGAGCGTGCGTCGAAAATCCACGTGTGCTCCGTCGGATAGCCTTTCTGGAAGAAGATGACGTTCGCCTTGACGCCCTGACTGTATGGAGTGAACGTTCCGCGCGGCAGACGCAAGACTGTGTGCACGTTGCAATCCTGCATCAGTATCTCGAACACTTCGCCTGCCTTGCTCTCGAACAAGCAGTTGTCAGGAAGCACGACGGCGGCACGGCCGCCGGGTTTCAGGATAGTCAGGATATGCTGCAGGAAGTTCAATTGTTTGTTGGACGTCTCTATCGTGAAGTCTTCGCGATCAGGAGCTTGATTTGCTCCTCTGGTTCCGAATGGCGGATTCGTTAAGACCACATCAAAGCGACGGCCACTTGGCACCTGGTAGATTGCGTCGCCCAAAACAATCTCAGGCTCGAGCCCGTGAAGATACAGATTCATCGACGCCAGGCGGCGCGGTCGCTCAACCAGATCCTGCCCGTAGTAAGTTGCTCGCTTCACCCGTTTCGCAACATTGCGCTCCAGCGCTCCCTTCGTCTGTTGGATCAGCCATTCGTAGGCTGCAACAAGAAAACCGCCCGTGCCGCAAGCTGGATCACCGATCGTAAATTGCTTGTGCGCACGCGGGTCCGGTTTCATGCAGCGGACGATAGACTTAATCAGAACGCGCGGCGTGAAGTATTGCCCAGCACCCTTCTTGCCTTCGCTCGCGGCCTTCTCAAGCAGTCCTTCGAATGCTTCCGCCTTCACATCGACATCAAGGTCGGTCCACTGAGTCTCATTGATGAGCGTGAGCATTCGCTTAAGATTTACAGGATTGTTGAAGCGCGATTGTGCCCCCGCAAAGATGTCGCCAAGCAAGCCGGGCTGTTTACCCAGCGTTCGCAGAACGTCGACGTAGTGATCTGTCAGCTCGGTTCCGGTCTGCTTGTAGAGCATTGGCCAGTCACATTTCTTCGGCAGCTCAATCCCACGCTCATCTGCCATCTTAAGAAACAGAAGATAGGTAATCTGCTCGATGTAGTCGCCGTAGTCGATTCCGTCGTGACGAAGTGTGTGGCAGAAGCCCCACAGTTTTTGAACAATATCGCTCATGCCGCAATTGCCTCATTAAGGTCGTTAATAATGTCGTCGAGTTGGTTATTGAAGGTCTTGTTCGCTCGCCCCCAACCGCCGAAGCGGGTAAATACCGGCACGTTTTCAAAGTCATCACGGTCGATGGAAAGATTCTCGACTAAATGGTCGCGGATGCGATCCAGCCATTTCTGTTGCTCGTCAGAGAACTGTTTGCCGGCAGTTACGGTTTCAAATGCGCGATGAACTCGCTCCGAAGCTGTGTAAAGCGGCTCCTGCTCGCGCGCCGCATGCTTGACCATAGAAATGATGTCTACCAGAGCTTTGTCGTAACTTACTTTGTGGGCCTTCTGAAGATTATCAACCGTGAAGCGCTCATTGGTAGCACTCAACTTTTGGCGCAGCTCACCGAGTGCTTCTGTGCTCCAGCCTCTGGGACGATCAAGCAAAATCTCAATTGCCTCAACGTGTGCGGGATTCT
>CAAGKR010463214.1_pt1 | contig 16023 bp, 13 predicted proteins | sample 2556971 | NCBI WGS metagenome assembly CAAGKR01 (sample SAMEA5207829, study PRJEB30636) | soil metagenome | biome: forest; feature: boreal; material: soil | place: USA | collected 2011-09 | depth 1 m | reverse complement strand
TCCTTTCCGGCTACGGTTCTCTATGGTATTATACCGCCTGATATAAAGCAAAGCACCATGAGCCAGGGCGACCGCGAGGGTCGCCCGTACAATATACGCGCTTCGCCTCCTAATCGTAATATTGTACGGGCGACCCTCGCGGTCGCCCTGGAAACCCGCGCATTTGCAACTTTTCGGCTAATGACACGTCCAATATAAAAGCGTATAATACAACAACTTACACATGTATATAAGAGAGACAAGTTTACAACACCATAATGGAAACATTTACTGATTATTACACTGTGCTGGGCGTCGATGTTCACGCATCAAACGATACCATCAAAGCCGCATTTAAGAAACTTGCGCTCAAATACCACCCCGATGTATACAAAGGCGAAGACGCGCAGGAACGGATGCGCCTTATATTGCAGGCCTATCAAACGCTGAGCGATACCGACGAGCGCAGGCTCTATAATAAACAGCACGCGCAAGACCTGGGCCTGGCGCTGAACGGCACGGGCGCGGCGCGGCAATTCTCATCCACTCCCTCGGGCGCTTCAAACACGCGCGCGGGTGGTGATCGGCGTTTTGCCTTTCCCACACTTGATACTACAAGCGCGTCTGCCATCGATTTTGTGGTAGAAGGCTTCTCCTATAAGCTCTGGCCCGATGATGCCCTGCTGCTCCAGCGCAATGGCATACTTCATAGCATCGCGCCGGATGCGAAGCAGGGCGGCTCGCATTATTGCCATCGCTGTCACCATCGCTGGACAGCCACCGCCCAGGCCAACATGCGCTGCCCCCAGTGCAAAGCCAGCGATTGGGCCGAGTACCTGCTCTTACGCTGCGCCCATTGCCATGCCGTCTTTGAAAGCCGAGAGATACGCGATACGATGCGCGCTGACAGACCGTACTTTCCCTATGAACTTTTTCCCCTGTGCCCAAATTGTCGCAGATCACAATGGTGCGCCTCCGAAAACGAACGTGTTGCCGTATTACGCGCCGCCGATGCGCGCCGCCGAAATTTGTTGTTCATGGGCGCGCTGGTGTTTCTAATCATCGTGGTAGGCGTCCTGTTCTTTATAACCTCAATGGCGCATTGACGCACCCGTGTCCCATTGGCCCTACAGTTTCAGGTGGTCTACCAAAGATCGTGGTTATCCAGCTTATGACGAGTCGCAATGCCAGCAGGGTGATGCGTGGAGAGTACGTTGGTCTGCCGGATGATGCCCTGGTGTACTATGTGTTGCTAAAAGGGCCATTTATTCCAGAAAATATCATTACGTTAACGGGTGCGGATAGTGGAATAGCCGATCGTATGGAAGAAGTGTTTGACGCTTACACGGGGAATCAACTGTTGTGGGGAACAGAGAGGGACGAGGGCGGCATATATGCCACCCTCGTCCCTCTCTTTATATCACTCTACTAATTTCCGCTGCCGTTACTGACTTGAATGACGCTGCCAGTGGAACCGCTGAACTGCACCGTGATCGATACATGTGCGCCGCTCGGGATGTTGCCGTTGAACGCGCTCAGGTCAGCGTTGGAGGCGATGCTGAAGTTGAAGCTCTTGTTGCCCACTGCGAAGTGGATTACATGATCTGAGCCGACAGCCGCAGTTGTCACGCCAGTGTATATCGCCTGGGTAGAATTGTTCGCGGGATCGACGTTGCCGACCTTGGTGGCGGTAAAACTGCCATCGTTGTTAGCATTCACCACGACTTTGACCTGCGTGCCAACGCTCGGCAGCCCATTGTTCCAATCTTTCAGATCGGTTGAGCCATTGGTCGTAAACGAGAGCGTCCCGCCTGTTGGCATGGTGACAACGAGGCTGTTGCTGCTGGTACTCTGCACGCTGCCATAGAACGTCATGGAGCCGGGTTCGTTGGTCGTCGGCGTCTCTGTGCTAGGCGTATCGTTGGCACTCGGCGTATCGTTGGTAGTGGGTGTGCCTTCGTTATTGGATGGGGTGAAATTGCCGCCACTGACGATGGAGAACGAGCCATCGCTGTTGGTTGTCACCTGAACGGAATAGGTTTTGCCCACCTGGTTCTGCAAAAGCTGGATCACGTTAGCGGGAACATTCTTAATGGTGTCCGACTGTCCGTTGACGCTGACCACGACCGTTCCGGTGCTGGCATTGACCGACGTGATCGAGCCGGTTAACGTGGTCTGTCCATTGCCCAGACTGGAGCAGGCGCTGAACAAAACCATCACTACAAGGATTGCCATACTAATTACGACATGCCGCAAAAAAGAAGTTTTCATAGTGTCTCTTCCTCCATAATATATTTAGATGGAACATTCGGTTACCCATCTAAATCCTTCAGTGTTCTCTTCTTATGTACGATGATACGCTATTTTTTTCGGCTCTGCTATGCTCTATAGCACAGTTGTAATGTGAGATGTATCACGCAAATTGTGTGACCCCATCGGAGAAGATTAAACTCGCTTGATCTTTTTTGACCTTTTATGGTGCGCATGTTATCATCTAAACTATGAAAAGGAGGCGCTGAGCAAACATGACAGAGACGCCCGAACTACGTAGCGGCATTTATCCCCCTTTGCCTACATTTTTTACCAGCAACGACGAACTTGACCTGCGCGCCCTGCGACAACACATCCGGCGGATCGCCGGTAGTGGCATCGCCGGATACGTGGTGATGGGATCTAACGGCGAAGCGGTGCATCTGAGCAGCGAAGAACGAGCGCACGTGATCGAGACAACGCGCACGGAGGCTGGCAAACAGGGACTGGTGCTGGCCGGATGTGGCGAGCAATCGACGCGCGCTAGTATCGCGCTTTGCAGGCAAGCGGCGCAGGCCGGGGCCAATTTCGCGCTCATTCTGCCGCCATTCTATTACAAAGGACGCATGGATAGCGCGGCTTTGCTTGCGCACTACCGCGCCATTGCTGATAGTAGCCCCCTGCCCGTTGTAATCTATAACATGCCGGCCAGCACAGCCGGTCTGGACCTGGACGCGGCCACCATATGCGCGCTCGCGGAGCATCCCAATATCATCGGAGTGAAGGATAGCGCGGGCAATATGGCGAAGTTGTCGCAGATCGCCGCATCGACGCCAGCGCGTTTCAGTGTGTTTGCCGGGAGCGCGGGCTATTTGCTGCCCGCTCTCGCGGTCGGAGCCGTGGGCGCAGTGGCCGCGCTTGCCAATATTTTCCCGCGTGAAGTCTGTCGCCTGCAAGAACTTTTTGAAAGCGGGCAGATGGCGGAGGCGCGCGTGCTACAGGCCCGCCTGGCTCCTTCCAACACCGCTGTAACCAGTACCTACAGCGTACCTGGTCTGAAAGCCGCTCTCAACATCCTGTTCGATTATGGCGGCTCCCCGCGTTCGCCTTTGCAAGCGCTAACAGAACAAGAGCGTGACAAGCTGGCAGCCATCTTGCGCAGTGTGTAAACTGCCAGGGCGGGGGCCAAGGGCTGGGTGCCCCGCCCTGGCAATCGTTCCGTTATACGGTTAACCGGGAGGAGTGTGACTATGCCGCTCGATATCGAACTGTACCGCAGAACCCTTTTTGTGCCGGTGGGACGAGATAAACAGAAGCTGCGCCGTATCAGCGTGATAGATATGCAACCGGACGACGCAAAATTGACGCTGGTGATGCTGCATGGCTTTGGCGGCAGCGCAACTCAGTGGCTCTACCAGTTGCAACTTTTCGGGCAAACGATGCGCGTAGTCGCCCCGGATATGCGCGGGCATGGTCTGAGCGATGACCCGGCACAATTGCCCTGCACGATGGATGAACTGATCGATGACTTTGAGCTAACACTCGAACGCCTAAACGTATCGCGCCCATTTTACTTGCTCGCCCACTCTTTCGGCGGCGCGATAGCTACCGAATACACCTTGCGCCATCCCGATCATGTACGCGGGTTGGTGCTGATAGGCGTGCCAGCGCGTTTTATCGTGCGCGAGATCGTCAAGCGTTTAATGATCGTGCCGGACCCTGTATTTAGCTGGGTCGCGAAAACCATCAAGGTGGCCCTCTTTGCCCCGCAGCGCACGCTTAAACGTATGCTCGCGAATGTCTTATCAACGTGGCACGGATATGAACGTATGCAGCAACTACGTGTGCCGTCATTGGTGATGATTGGACATCGCGACAATGTCTTTCTGCGCGAATCCTACGAAGATGTGGCGCGCGCCATTCCCGGAGCGCAGCAGGTCGTCATCCCCGTCTCGGCTCATCTCGTGCAGCTCGAACGACCCGATGCCGTGAACCGCGCTATCCGCCGCTTTATCGATGCCCGCCAACAGCAGGCAAGTGGTGGTCTTCCTGCGCGTTCACCAGCCCTGCCTGTCAATGCTACTCGCCTGGCCGAGATGCCCTGGCTGCTCCATTATGATAGCGGTGTGCCAGAATCTCTGCCCCTATCCAGACAATTACTGCCAGATATGCTAAACAACGCCGCGCATGATTTCCCTGAGCGCGCCGCCCTCATCTTCTTCGGTCAGAAAATTGGCTATCGCGAACTGGACCGCATCAGTAATCGTTTTGCCCACGCCTTGCGAAGCATGGGTGTGCAGAAAGGCGAGCGCGTTGCCATCATCCTGCCCAATGTGCCGCAGTTCGTAATTGGCGTGTATGGCGCGCTAAAGGCTGGAAGCGTAGTAGTGCTGGGTAGCCCGCTTTCCAACGAACAGGAGATCGCCTACCAGCTACAACATTCTGGCGCGCAGGTCTTGCTCACGCTCACTGCTTATCACCCGCTCATTGAGCGCATCTGCACTGGTAGCAGCATCAAACACATCATCTTTACAGACGCGCGCGAGTATTTGCCCCTGCGCCAGCGTGTCATGCTGGCGAACCTCATCGATAAAGAGGTATCTCCCCCCTCTGAACCGGCTCAGATTGCTCAAGATCAAAAGGCAGAAACTGGGCCTGGGAATCACTCAATAGCGCCTGCCAGGGTGCAGCACAACCGCCAGTGGAAAGAGCACGCATTCCAACAGGTGCTCCATAGCCAGCCCGCGAGCTTGATTGACAGCGGAGCGTCCTCGGACGACCTCGCCCTATTGCAATATACCTCTGGCACCACCGATACACCGAAAGGCGTGATGCTCTCACACGCGAATCTGGTGGTCAACGTCTTGCAGCAACGCCACTGTATCACCGATGCCAGGCGCGGCAAAGAAGTCATCCTGGGCGTTTTGCCTCTCTCGCACTCGTATGGCGTTACCAGTTGTATGAACCTCTCGCTTGCCATTGCAGGCACATTAGTCTTACTGCCAGCGCCGCGCATAGATCAGATCATGGAAGCGATCAAACAGCACCATCCCAGCTTTTTTCCGGGCGTTCCCGCGCTCTACCTTGCGATTGCCAACTACCCCAGGGTGCGCAGCTACGGCGTGGCTGCTATTCGCACCTGTGTCAGCGGCTCCGCCCCACTGCCTGTCGAGGTGCAAGAAGCATTCGAGAAACTAACACGTGGGCGGCTGGTGGAAGGCTACGGTCTGACGGAGGCTTCGCCATCTACGCATACCAATCCGCTCAAAGGCGAGAGGCGGGTAGGCAGCATCGGCGTTCCCCTTCCAGGCACTTCAGCGCGTATCGTGGATGTGAAGACGGGCGAACCGCTGCCGCCCAATGAAGTAGGAGAACTGTTTATTCGCGGGCCGCAGGTGATGAAGGGATATTGGAACATGCCCGAAGAGACCCGCAGTGCGCTCCAGAATGGCTGGTTGCATACCGGCGACCTGGCGCGTATGGACGAAGACGGCTTCTTCACCATCGTTGACCGCAAAAAAGACATAATCCTATCGGGCGCGTACAACGTCTACCCGCGAGATGTCGAAGAAGTGTTATACGAACATCCCAAAGTGTTGGAAGTGGCGGTCGTCAGCATGAAGAAAGCCTTGCAAATGCCCGAAGCCAACGGCGCCGACCCAGATGACACCTCTCCATTCATCAAAGCAGTGGTAGTGCTCAAGCGTGGAGAAAAAGCCACCGCGGAAGAACTGCTAGCCCTGTGTCGCGAACGCCTGGACGCCTACAAAGTTCCCACCAGCATCGAATTTCGCACCGAACTGCCCAAGAACTTCGTAGGCAAAGTGTTAAGGCGTCTACTGGTAGAGACGTGAGAATCAATAACGAAACCAGGGCGACCCTCGCGATCGCCCGTACAATATACGAAGAACTCCGCAATACCGTAGTATTGTACGGGCGACCCTCGCGGTCGCCCTGGTTTCGTTGTCCCTGGTTTCGTTATTGGTTACGATACCGTGAAAGTTGCTACCGCCCCGAGCTTTGCGTCGCTGCAATCCTTCTGCAAACACCAATAAAGCTCAAACGTGCCCGTGCCAGCTTTTTGATAGGTGATATTGAAGTAGCCGTGATCGACTTTCCCCAATGTCACTGCCAGTGATGTCTGGGTACCGAAGGTACCGTCCAGGTAGACCTTGGCCTCCACATACCCAGACTGGGTCAGATTGAGGTGGTACGTCACATAGACAACATTCCCGACTTTGAACTGGTTGGTGACGTTTGTAGGCAGGTAATTACCATCAATTGCGCTGGTAGACTGCACGTTGGTAATGATGGCCGCTGCTCCCGTATCAATAGGCGAGCCGGAAGGCACGGGCGTCTGGTTGCTTGAAGAAGAGGTAGTGGTTACGCCTGGCGTGGGCGTATTCGTAGTGGTCTGACCACCAGAGTGATTGAGCCCCTTGAGCGCCAGAACGCCTACACCTACCACCACGAGCAGCAGCACAACGATACCAATGATCAGCCCGACATTCGGCCCCTTCTTGCGTGGAGGCTGGGCCTGTGGCACAAATGCGCCTGGCGCGGGCGCATAGGGAGCGCCGTACATATTCGGTGGCGGCGGTGGCGTGCCATAAGCGCTCTGCGCGTTGAATGCGTTCGGCGGAGGCGGAGGCGTGCCATATCCCCCCGGCGTTTCGTATGGAGCAGGCGATTGAGGCGCGTAGGGACTGGCAGGCTGCCTGTTATAATCGTTGTACCCCGGCTGAGAAGGCGAGGAGCTGGCGGGAGGTGGAAAAGCCTGACCAGCATTATGAGGCTGCGCCGCAACGGTTGGGTCATAAGACGACGGCCCGGCGTATTGAGTTGGCGGAATAGGCGCATTTTGCGCGGAAGCATAAGGTGTTCCGCAATTAGGACAAAAAGCCATACCCTGTTGAACCGGTGTCCCACAACGGCTACATTGCATAGTAATAAATCCTCCATCGCTGATTGTCTTCTCGTTGCGCCAGGTTCGTGCGCCCCTTGAAGAGATTTTATAGGGGCGCAAAGTATCGCTCCCTGTGTAATAACGGGCAATTAAGCTTGATTTGGTAATGTGCCTCGACACTAGTATAACATTGCGCCATGCTTCCCGCCAATAAGCAATTTTACCCAGGATTACCAGGGCGGGGCTTGCCCCCGCCCTGGTACCACACTTCGGATTTCTATGCTATGGCGTTATCGTAAAATCGACGTGTTGCGCCAGCACCTGGTCTGAGCAAGTCTTGTTACTGGCCCAGTACAACTCGACGTACCCGGAGCCGGGTAAGTCAAACGTAGCCTGGCCATAACTGGCTGTAGTATGCGCGCCAACCGCGAAAGCAAAGTTAAAGGCCGGTTTACCGTTAAGATACCAGATCAGACAAACTGCGCCAGCTTGTCCACCGCTATTGATATTGAAGACAACATAGAATGTTTGATGCGCCTTAAAGGTGGTAGCCGGCAATGCGGGTTGTGAGGTGGAAGGTTGAACGCTGCTCATTTGTCCATTGTTAATATATTGCTGTCCAGGATAGCTGGTAGCGATGGGTGAAGGCGTAACAGCAGGCGAAGGCGTAACAGCAGGCGACGAGGTCGCGGAAGTGGAGGTGGGAGTATTGCCCGTGGTAGAGGTATCCCTAAACTGCCCCATTGCCAAAAAGTAGATCAGCACAAGCAAGATACCCCCCGTGAACACGCAAATTCCGGCCACTATAAAACCGGCCCGTGAATTGCGAGGTGGGCGTCTGGGCGCTGGCTGCCGGGGAGAAAACGAGCCTGGCTCCTGCATACCATTTGATCCTGCCGCCCACATCTGACCTGGCTGTGACGCCCGCGCCATTGGAGGTTGGATAGCAGCAGACGGCGCGGCCTGTTCCCACTGCCTATCCTGTGCGGGCGCGCCAACACCTGCGCTCATTGGCGTGCCGCAGCGCGGGCAATTCCCATCGTTACGGGACGGCGAAAGTGGCAATCCACAGGCTGTGCATTTCATAAGTTCTATCCTTTCAAGCAGAATCAATCCCCATCTTGTTTCTTTAATTAACGTAACGTATCAACGACTGTGTGGTAAGCTATTTTTAGCTAAATGGGCTACTTTATGCAAAGAGGGGCAGACTCAAACCATGAAAGGTCTTCAATCTGTTTTTTTGCTTGACAGAAAGCCTCATTCCCACTACAATCAAACAAGAACATTTATTAGAGTGGATGAAGTGGTATGGTGGCTTGCGTCTCGTACCCAGAGGGAACCAACGTGCTAAAGAGTAGCGAAGTGGAGCGGGTTGAGCAAATCCTCGCGCAGAATGTAGCCCGGCTACAGGCTTCTTTGCAACGCGCCTCCAAAACGCATTCGGGGCCAGAAGAGGGCAGCGATGCCTGGCTCTTCCTCAATGCGCTCATCGACAACGAGCGCGCCACCCTTGACGCGCGTTTTGAACAATCGGGTCGCGCCCTCGCCGAGCATGGCGGCAAATTAGAGGCGCGTATTTCAGGGCTGCAATCCTATTGCGATGCCCTTGCGCGGGAATGTATCTCCATTTTCAGCGAGCATGAAACGGGCCCAGCTCTGCTCGTAGAAGCGACCGCGCGTCTGTTCCAGTTGCAATCCCTATGCATTATGGCGCTCACTCGCGGCTACCAGTCGGTGATAGACCAGGTATTCCTGGAACGCCAACATATGGAGGGCCTGTTGGAAGCTCGCCTGCAAGTATTGCAGAAGATCAATAGCGTCAGTAATTCCACCGTTGATCTCGATCAGACGCTGGAATCGATTGCCCGGTATGTGGCGAAAGAGTTGCGCGTCGAACTATGCTCTATTTTCTTTTATGACGAGTTGCAGAGGGTGCTTACGCTGCGAGCTACCAATGGGCCGCGACCGATGGGCGGCATGCATTACACGCTACGCATAGGAGAAGGCTATAGCGGGTGGGTAGCGGACAAAGGGCGACCGCTGCTAGTGCATGACGCGCTGGCCGACGGCGCGTTTGCTATGGAGGCGCGCAGCTATGGCCCGGAGTATCGTGGGCTAATGGCGTTGCCGATCATCTTCTTCGGCACTGTTGAAAGTTTAATAGGGGTCATCAACATCCAGTCAAGCGAGGCGCGCGATTTTAACGGCGAAGAGATGAATTTCGTCGAGGTCGTGGCCGGTATCATCGCCATCAACGTAGAAAACGGGCGGCTCTATGAACAAACCGACGAGCAATTGCGCCGCAAAGTGCATGAAATGGCGACCATCCATCGCGTCTCTTCCATCATTGCCTCGACGCTCGACCTGGATCGCGTGCTTCAGATCATCACCACCCAGGCGGTTCAATTGAGCGGCGCGGACCGCTCGTGTATCTTTGAACTGGATACCGAAACGCAGCGTTTGCGCGTGCTGGCGCATTATGGATTAAACGGGGCAGATGTGCGCCGTATCGAGGTGCCGGTGGGCCATTGCTGCGCCGGGCGCGCCGTGCAGACCGGACACCCGTGCAAAGCGGTCGATTGCTTTCATAGCGATGAGCAGTGTTTTCTGCGCCACGATCCGCTTGTCTCGGCTGAAATGCATTCGGTGCTCTGCGTGCCGCTGGAGGTTAAACGCAAAGTGCTCGGCTGCATCTGCGTCTACAGCAGCCATCGCCATATGCTCAGCGATGAGCAGATGCAGATGGTACTCACCTTCGCCAACGAAGCGGCTATCGCCATTGACAATGCGCGGCTCTACGAGGAAGCCCGTCATGGTTTAGAGATCAAAACGGTCCTGCTGCGCGAATTGCATCACCGCGTCAAAAATAACCTGGCGACTGTCGCCGGCATCCTCTCCTTGCAGGGCAGACGCACCCGCTCAAACGAAGTGCGGCGCATTCTGACGGAAAGCGTGAACCGCGTGCAGGGACTGGCCGCGACGCATGACCTGCTCTCACACGAAGATGTAAGCGAAGCGCGCGTCGATGATATCGCCCGTAAAATTGTGGGTGTGGCGAATGCCAATCTGCGCCCGCCGGACATGCATATCCTCTTTGAAGTTGAACCCTGTCCGATCGTTATTCCTTCACGCGCCGTGGCGATACTGGCGCTGGTGCTCAATGAAATGGTCTCCAATTCCATCAAGCATGGCATCGCGGACGCATCTCAAGGGAACGTTACTATTCGTGGGCGTGAAGAAAACGGCGAGGTCATCGTTGAAGTACTGGATACAGGCAGTGGGCCGACCGAACCTCTCGAAGAAAGCGGTGAAGGTCTGGGACTTTCGTTGATTCGAAATTTGATAGGCGATCTCGGAGGTCGCTTTGTTTTGCGCCGCACAGATGAAACGCCGCCGCGTACCTGTGCGGAAGTGCGTTTTCCCCTGACGCGGCGGTAAACCCAGTAGCGACACCCCTTGTGGGTGTCCCGTGCGTACCTCTTAAGATGCGCACAGGAGCTGACAGGGCGGGACACCCACAAGGGGTGTCGCTACTTTTACGTGAGGTATTCGTGGAGGTGAAAGGTATGCAATTTTATGGAGAGGAAAACTTCGCTCGTGAGGGCGCACCCCTGGCGCGTATTCTGATTGTGGAGGATGATTTTGATATTCGCCAGGTCCTATGCCTGTATCTCAAGTATTCCGGCTTCGATGTGCGCGAAGCAACCGATGGGCAGGAAGCCATCGATTTGATCCCGGAATACTGCCCGGATCTGATCGTACTGGATATTATGATGCAGCCCGTGGATGGTTGGGAGGTGTTGCACTGGCTACACGCGCGGCGCATGAATCCCCCTCTGCCGGTGCTGGTGCTGACAGCGCTCTATCAACCGGCTGATCAGTTGCAAGGCTTCGAAGAGGGCGCGATAGAATATCTGACCAAACCCACTCAGCCGGATATCATCGTGGAACGCATTCGCACTATTCTCAAACTCAGCACAGAGCAACGTATGATGCTCCGGCGCAAACGCATGGACGAGCAGCGCAACACGATCGAGCGTATTACCGCGCAACCCGACAAATTCATGCATTAGTATCTATTGCTACTGGAAACGATAAAGCAACGCCTGCCCGCAGCGCGTGCAAAAACGATCTTTGGCGCGGTTCTGGCTCCTGCATTTGGGACACTGGTTCAGGAGCGAACCACAGCGCACACAAAAAAAGGTATCGGACTTATTAGGCCGATGGCAGACGGGACAGGCGTAGATAGGCGCTGTCGGGGCGCGTTCGATGCCAGCAGGCTTTTGTGTCGGCTGCGCGGAAATATCTCCAATGCTGGAAGGATGTATCACCTGATCGAGCGCCAATGCCAGGTCATTTGCCTGCTGATAACGCATAGCTGGCTTTTTCTGGAGGGCTGTCAGGATCACCTGGCACACCGGCATAGTCAAGCGCGGGTTGTAGAGTTGTGGGTCTGGCGGCGGTACGTAGAGATGGCTATGCGCCAGCGCGTGGTAGTTATCACCAGCAAAAGGCATGCGCCCGGTGAGCGATTCAAAAAGCATCACACCGAGCGCGTAGATATCCGCTCGCCCGTCCACTTCCTCGCCCCTGCATTGTTCAGGAGACATGTATTCGGGCGTCCCCACGCCCGCGCCAGGACGAGTAAGCCCATTGCTTCCTGCCAGCACCTTCGCTATGCCAAAGTCCGAAAGTATCGGGCGTCCAGAACGATCCATCAGGACGTTGACCGGTTTGATGTCGCGGTGAATGATGCCCTGTTCGTGCGCGTAAGTCAGAGCGCTGGCAAGTTGTTGAAAGATACGGTTGGCTTCCCCCACTTCAAGCGCGCCAGCGCCGCCAGACCCTGATGGATCGCGAGCGGCATCAAGTTTGTGCTTTAGCGTCCCACCATCTACCAGTTGCATGACGATATAGAGGTGTCCGTTATTTTCGCTGAAATCGTGAATCGTGACGATATTGGGATGTGAGAGCCGCGCAACCAGGCGAGCCTCCAGGTTGAAACGCTCGACAAAGTTGCGGTCGGCCGCATACCAGGGCGGAAGAACCTTCACCGCAACTTCGCGATTGAGATTCTCCTGATTTGCTCGATATACATGGGCCATACCTCCCTGACCGAGTGGGGCAAGGATTTTATAGTTCCCAAGCGTTGTACCGATCAGAGGATCTTGCTGCATAGCCTGGTTCGGCGCCTCTCATCCCAATCCGCATTAACGCCGCGCAAAGACTAATACGGTCTGGCCCAGTTGAATCTTATCTCCTTCTTGCAGGGGATAGGGTTGGTATTTGTTGACCGTCTGCCCGTTCACTTTGGTGCCATTGGCGCTGCCCTCATCACGCAGCGCGTAATTGCCGCTACCCATATTGACGATAGAGGCGTGCAGGCGCGAAACCGCCAGGTCTTCGAGGAAAATGTCGCTTTCGCGGCTACGCCCGATGCTCAAACTCTCTTTGCGCACTTCATAGGATTTCCCCGGCTCTTTTCCCTCCTCGATCCGCACGTAACCCAGGCCTGTCTGGGAAGGCGATGGATTGCCGCCAGAGGGGCGCAGCATAGTGCGGTCTGCATCAGCGTTCTCAAAAGGACTCGAGCCAAAACCCTGCTGGGCCTGACCAAAACCGGGGGCCTGTTGTGGCCACGCGGGAACTGGTGGATTGCCACCGGGCGGGGTAGTAGACGGCTGGGCATTATTGCCGGGCCACGCGGCCTGGGCTGGTGCCCCCGGCTGCGCTTGCTGCTGCACGGCCTGCCCCCACGGGTCTGCACCCTGAGCCGGTTGTCCCCAGGACTGGCCAGGCGCATTGTTACCGTAAGCTGCGGGCGCTGGCTGTTGATTGCTCTGCGCGCCCCAGGCCGGCGCTGCTCCCGGTGCGGGCTGTTGCCCCCAGGCGTCTTGCGATGAAGGAAGAGCGGTCTGGTCCCAGGACGACGCCCCCGCCCCTACCGCGCCTTGCTGGCTGCCCCAGCCACCTTGTTGCGGCGGCTGTGGCTGCTGCGGCTGCCCCGGTGTACCCCAACCGACGGATTGTGGCTGCTGCGGCTGCGCGGGCGTGCCCCAACCGGAAGGTTGCTGAGCGGGCGCGGGTGTACCCCATCCCCCCGCCTGCGGCTGTTGCGCAGAAGCATCCCAACCACCCTGTTGTTGAGAGGCAGCCGGTGTACCCCAGGCAGGCTGCTGGGGCTGCGGTGACGGTTGCTGCTGCGCAGGCATTCCCCATCCCCCGGCCTGCGGCTGTTGTTGCGCGGCTCCTGCATCCCAGCCGGCCTGCGGCTGTTGCGCGGGTGTACCCCAGGCGGGTTGTTGGGGCTGTTGCTGCGCGGGCATTCCCCACCCGCCAGCTTGCTGTTGTTGCGCGGCCCCTGCATCCCAACCGCCCTGCGGTCCCCAGCCTTGTTGACCGGGCTGGCCGCCCCCCGGCTGCCTTTGCCAGTCATTGCCACTGGGAGGATTAGCGGCGTTCTTTTTCTTGCCGCTGTTGCGGAAGAGGAATAGCGCTACCACGAGGATGATCAGCGCGATAACCAGCGCCGCCGCCGCAATAACGAACGGTTGTTTGTAGATGGGTGTGGTCGTGGGCGCGGCCCCTAGAGTGCTTGCCAGTGTGAGAAACTGTCTCATGTCGTTCACCTCTCTTAATTGTAGGAGCGCAACTGGTCGAAAAGATTGCGCCCGGTATATCTTTGGGCGCGAAAACTGTACTGCTCGAAGTACATCGCACCCCTACAATTGCATTTATCGCAATTCAAAACGCACCTCAACACTACCGAAACGAAGAATATCGCCTTCCTTGAGCGTGCGTTCTTCATACGGCGCTAAAACTACCCCATTTAATCGCGTTTTATTAAGAGCATTGAGGTCTTCGACGCTATACTGCCCGTGTTGGCAGCGCACGTAGGCATGGCGGCGGCCTACCGTCTTGTCTGCAAGGTTAATTTCCGGGTTAATGCCCAACACAGGGTCATGTCGCCCTACCACCATCAGTTCTCCTGTTAACGGAATAGCTTGATTGCCGGAGAGTACCAGCAAACGCGCCTGTTTCGGAGCAGCCGCCTGTTGCTCGCGCGCATCCTTCCCCTTGCCGTTGAGTTCGACGAGTGGAGGACGCTCGGCGGTATCCTGGCGATCAATGGGAATAGCCGGGATAAGCTCCTGCAACTTCTCAAGCGCGTTAACAAACTCGCGCGGGGTACTAAAGCGGTCCGCCGGTAATTTCGCCATCGCCTTCTGCATAAACTGGTCTAACTCGCGCGGAAGTTCGGGGCGAATGGTACAAATGGACGGCACTTTATCGTTCATATGCTTCACGACGATATCTACAGCAGTATCACCCTCGTAAGGAGGGTGTCCGCTTAACATCTCAAAAAGGACCGCTGCTACAGAGTACAAATCAGAGCGGATGTCTGCCGAACGCCCGCTTTCAGCCTGCTCCGGCGGGATGTAGTAAGCCGTCCCCATAAAAACGTTCGACTGCGTCAGCGTTACCGTCTCGCGGCTGCGCGCCAGGCCGAAGTCGGTGATTTTCGCCACGCCCTGGCTATTGAGGACAATATTCTGCGGCTTTATGTCGCGATGGACAACGCCGTTTTTGAAAGCGGTATCCAACCCCTCTGCGATTTGCCGGGCGTAGTCAAGCGCGCGCGCAGGTTCCATCGGACCGCTCGTAAGTGTATGGTACTTGAGGTTTTGACCGTCGATGTAATCCATCAGGATGTAATGTAAATCACTTTCATCCCCATATTCAAAAATACGCACGATATGAGGATCATGGAGGGTCAGGAGAATGTGCGCCTCACGTTGAAAACGCGCCAGCAACTCGCCATCGTCCGCAGGCTCATAGAGCATGGCCTTCATGGCAAAGATGCGATTGGTTTTCGTATCACGCACAATATAGACGGTGGCAAAACTGCCCCGCCCAATCTCGTCAATGAGCTTGTACCGGCCTTTGATGACACGTCCTAACATGTCACCGCTCATGCGTTTTCTCCTCTTGAATGGCTACTCCACGCGGCTATTATACATCATATACCGTTGAATGTCATTTATACCAACCGTAACTCACAAGCGTGCGTTGACCAGGGCGGGGCTTCGCCTCTCGCGCTATTGCCAGGGCGGGGCTTGTCCCCGCCCTGGTTATTACTTGCCCCCGCCCCTACGGATTATCCAATCATGTAGTTGAAACGGACTATACAGGAAATAAGTCATGCTATGGGTAGAGTCTCCTATACCAGACCCTTCGCTGCGCTCAGGGTGACAATCCAATGGGATGGGCGACTCCTGGCGGTCGCCCTGGCATCCGATAGGTGGTGGAACCGTATACAACCAGAGGCTATGCAAACCCGCCACGACATGTTATCATTTACCTCAAGCAACACCCATCACCCGCATTATAAAGAAAGCGAGAGGAGCATGGCGCATTATTTTACACGCGAAGAGGCGGAAGCGTTACTGCCTCAGATCACCGTTGTGTTGCTCAAAATTCAAGAGCATCGCCAGGTCATGCAGCACGCCGAAGAGGAACTTAGCGCGCTGCGCGCGCAATCCATAAACAACGGCCACCACCTTCACGAGCGCATCGAACGCCTGCAAAAAACACTGGTCGAGCATATCGAAGCCCTGCAAACTCTGGCGCGTGAACTGAGACAGTTTGGCTGCGAACTCAAAGACCCCGACACTGGACTCATCGACTTTCTCAGCATACGCAGCGGGGGCGAAATCTACCTGTGCTGGCGCTTGGGCGAAGAACGCATCAACTACTGGCACTATCTCGACGTCGGCTTCACAGGTCGGCAGCCCCTATAACCTATGACCACCATTCAGCAAGCCCTGGCCCAGGGCATACAGCGACTCACACAGTACCAGGGCGAGGACAAGCCTCGCCCCTACCCT
>CAAGKR010175397.1_pt1 | contig 16025 bp, 12 predicted proteins | sample 2556971 | NCBI WGS metagenome assembly CAAGKR01 (sample SAMEA5207829, study PRJEB30636) | soil metagenome | biome: forest; feature: boreal; material: soil | place: USA | collected 2011-09 | depth 1 m | reverse complement strand
GTGTCCGGTCTCAACCAGGAGAGTCTCGAGCTGACCCAGGCGTGGTACGGCTCGTTCATCGAGAAACTGGTTCCGGTTTCCAGCTTGAAGACAGCTGAGATCGCCAAAGTTTTCGAGAACATTTTCCGAATTGTCAACATCGCCCTTGTCAATGAGTTCCAGATCATTTGCGACAGCTTCGGGATCGATGTTTGGGAGGTTATCGCGGCGTGCTCCACGAAGCCATATGGCTTCATGCCCTTCTACCCGGGCCCGGGCCTCGGCGGCCACTGCGTACCGGTCGACCCGTTCTACCTCGCCTGGAAGGCACGTGAGAAGCATGTCAACACTGAGTTCATCGAGCTCGCCGGCAGGATCAATCACCAGATGCCTGGATACGTTGTCGGCAAGGTGGCGAGCGTGCTGAACCGCAGCGGCAAGGCCCTCCAGGGAGCCAGGGTGGCGCTGATTGGCGTCGCTTACAAGAAAAACACCAGTGATGTCCGTGAGTCGTCTGCGATACGAATTATCGAGTTGCTCAGGCGCGAGGGTGCCGACGTGAGCTACCACGATCCACTCGTTCCGTCCATCGCCGTCGAACAACACAATTTCGCGTCAAGTCCACTGACCGCCGACTACCTCTCGTCCCAAGACGCGATCTTGATCGTTGCCGACCATGACGCCATCGACTGGTCGCTGATCGTGCCGCACAGCCCGATCGTCGTCGACACTCGAAATGTGATCGGCCGAATGAAGGCGTCGCCGAACTACCAGGAGGTCAAGGCGTAAGACCGGGTTCGCGGGGATCTTTGCTCCGGCTGCTGTCGTCCAGGCCGGCTTGGGCCGAATACGCGAGCCCGAGAAAAAGCCAAAGGTAGGGCTCGTCGAAGAGCCTGCTGCTGAACTGGCTGGCCAGCACAATCACAAGGATGCCCATGACCGGCGCAAGTGCCAGCGTCCGCTCCACCGGCCCCCAAATCCTTGCTTGCACTGCTGACCTGGCGAATGAGAATCCTGCCACCAGCACGATCGCCAGGCCCACCAGTCCAGTCTCAGCGAGGATCGTGATCAGCGAGGTGTGCGAGGCGATGGTGTCGACGCCCGGGGGAACGAGGCCTGAGTAGGGGCCCTGCAATGCATGCGAGAAGGCTCCGAAACCTATTCCAAAGATCGGATGGTCGACGAACATGATCAGGCCGGATCCGATCAGGTACTGACGAACCGAGTCCAGAGGCAGCACGCTCAGAAACTGCAGCCATGGCGCGCGGGCGAGAAATGCCCGATTTTTGAACGGACTTTCGAGATTTGCAACCAGCAGGGCGGCGCGGGTCAATACCGTAGGGTCGATGATGGCGACCAATGCGAAGATGGCGACGACGAGGCCAACGAGTGCGATCGCGCGCCTTCTTCGCCTTGCAACAACAATGACTATCAGCGCTACCAAGAGGGTGAACGACCAGATGGCACGAGAGTATGTGAATGGAAGGATCACAGCCGCGGCTACCACCGCCGATACCCAGAGCGCTCGCTGACGTACGTTGACGTCGAGGTCCGCCGCGAGCACCACCATGGCCAGCATGGCAAAGGCAATAAAGCGAGCGAATACGTTCGGATCGTGAAAGGTCGCGTTCACGCGCTCGACCTCAACGGTGGGCAGATTCCATATATGGCTGTTCGTCAGGTGGAGCACCAATCCGACCACGGAGAGAATGACAGCGCTCGCGGCGAGCGCGGACCATACGCGGCGATGAACCAGAGACGTGCGCGTCCAGTTGAAGATCGTAAGCATCATCAGTAGGTACGCGACCATGGCCAGCACCGTCTTGATCCCCTGCCCCGATCCGACCGCCACCGCGCTGACGCCAGCGTAGAACGTGAAGAGTGCAAGCCCAAACACGCTGGTGCTCATCGGCACCAACAACTCTCTACGCTCCAAGATGATCTGCGCGACAAACGTCAGCAGACAGAGCCCCAGCACGATTCGGCTGACCTCGATGTTCTGGTTTGGAAAGTAGAGCTTCGTGAACTCGAGCGGCAGAGTCAGCACCCAGGCTGCCAGCAGGACGCTGGGCAGCCATCGCGAAAAGGCGCGAACCCGAATGGGTACGTCGAAGCGCACGATATCGAGCGAGGTGCGCAGCACCTTCAAATGTGGATGAGCAATCGGTTCGGGGCCCTCACGTACCGCAACAGTCATGTTGCCACTCGGCTCACACGACAGCTCATCTGATGCATGTTGTTATGTTTTCACTCCTGCCGAAACCATGAAGCCGCCAATCAAAATTTGCCTGATCGGTAATCCCGACAGTATCCACGTGCAGAGATGGGCACGCCACTTCGCGCAGCGGGGCTTTGATGTCAGGTTGCTGAGCTATTACCAACCGAGGACGGAGTTCATCGGCAATCCTACCGTGCACTTCATGCGTCCGCGAAAATCGGCCTCGCTCCGTGCGGGCCCACGATCAGCGGCGGCCATGACACGTTTCCCCGGGATCCTGCGGCTCGTCACCGCCACTCGGTTGAGGGCAGCGGGCTTTTACAGAGAGCTCGACCGCATCAATCCAGACGTGGTCCACGCACACTACGTCTCGCAGTACGGATTCCTGGCAGCGCTGTCTGGCCGGCACCCAATGGTCGTGACCGCGTGGGGCTCGGACCTTTTGATCGATCCAGGTCTGTCTGCGATCACGCGACGGCTCGTGCATTGGGTGCTCTCGCGGGCCGACCTGGTCACGTACAGCTCCGACCAGCTAGGCCTGGCGGCCCGGGCCATGGGAGCTCCTCCGGAGCGCCTGCTGCAGATCGTCCTTGGCGTGGGCGACGAAATGATCGATGCGCTACGGACCAGGGCTGTTACACCCGCGGACCGCGAACCCGTCATCCTCAGCCAAAGATCCCTGGAGCGAAGTGTGTACAACGTCGACATCTTGATCAAAGCCATGCCCGAAGTGCTGAGGAAAGTACCCGCGGCGCGCCTGGTGGTGGGCGGCGAAGGCGCACTCCGAGGCCAGCTCGAGGACCTTGCCCGCCGCCTCGACGTGGTCGCTGCCGTCGAGTTTGCTGGCAGCGCACCTTGGCCGGCCGGGCTAGCAGAGCGCCTGGGGAAAGCGGCTGTTTACGTCTCGGCAGCCTCGTCGGACGGGACGTCCGTGACCATGCTCGAGGCGATGGCGTCCGGGGCGTACCCAATTGTCTCGGACCTTCCGGGCAACCGGGAATGGGTGACCGAGGAGGGCGGCACTATCGTTCCGGTTAGGCAAGTCGCGCCGCTGGCCGATGCCATCGTGTCAGCCCTGGTGGACCCCGCGCGTCGATCGGCGGCGGCGGTTCACAATCGAGAGGTGATCAATCAACACGGGCTGTGGAGCGTCAACATGACGCGAATGGAGAAGGCCTATAGGAGCCTGGCAGGCCCCGGCGCCGCGAACGGCGAGGAGGTTCTCTGAGCTCTTGCGATCGCGCGACGGTGTGACCATCCACCCCACCGCAGAGGTTTCGGACGATGCCGAGATTGGCCCCCGGACCAGGATCTGGAGCCACGTCCAGGTGCGCGAGGGTGCTGCCATCGGCAGCGAGTGCGTCCTGGGCAATGGTGCCTATGTGGACCTCAACGTCCGGATCGGGGACCGATGCAAGCTGCAAAACGGCGTCTTTGTCTTTCATGGCTTCACGGTCGAGGATGGCGTCTTCCTTGGCCCAGGCGTGATGCTCCTGAATGACAAGCGCCCACGCGCGATCAAACCTGACGGATCGCTCAAATCTGACAGCGACTGGACGGTGAGCGAGGCAGTCGTCCGACATGGGGCCGCCATCGGCGGAGGCGCGGTGGTGCTCCCGGGGGTCACCATCGGACGCTTTGCAATGGTCGGATCAGGGGCGGTGGTGACACGTGATGTACCCGACCACGCGATCGTCTTCGGTAATCCAGCAAGGTTGAAAGGCTTTGCCTGCGCGTGCGGTCACCAGCTCGAGCCGGTGAAGAGGCAGCCGGAAGGCATGCTCATGCGATGCCCTTCATGTGCGACCGAGGTCATGATCCCGCAGAGCGACTACGCCCCGCTGGAAGCCGGACGCTGAGGTCGGGCGGCTAGGATACCCACGTGCATGGCGGGTGCAGTGTGGGCGTGGTCGTGCCCGCATACAACGAAGAGCGCCAGATCGGCAAGGTCTTGGAGACGATGCCCGACTTCGTCGACCACATAATCGTCGTGGACGACCGCAGCTCAGACGCGACACTGGAGCGCTGCCATGAGTGGCAAGAAAGGATGGGTCAGCGTTTGACGGTGATCGAGCAGCCCAAGAACATGGGCGTGGGCGCCGCCATCACCAGCGGCTACCAACGCGCCGTCGACCTCGGGATCGATGTCGTTGCCGTCATGGCCGGCGACGGTCAGATGGACCCCAACGACCTCACACTGATCATCGACCCCGTGATCAGCGGGAAGGCCGACTACAGCAAAGGCAATCGTCTCTTCACGGGCGAGGCCTGGCGGAACACGCCGCACGTGAGGTATCTGGGGAATGCATTCCTGTCCATGCTGACAAAGATCGCCTCCGGATACTGGCACGTCGCGGACTCCCAATCGGGATATACAGCGATCTCGCGCGAGGCGCTCCAGGCCCTCGATCTCGACCGCGTATACCCCAGCTATGGCTACCCCAACGACCTCCTCATCCAACTGAACATCCGCAGCTTCAGGGTCGCCGACGTGCCCGTGCACCCGCGCTATGGGATCGGTGAGCGTTCTTCGATGAACGTCTTGAAGGTCATCCCAACAGTGAGCTTCCTGCTCTGGCGAGGCTTCATCAGTCGATTGCTGGCCAAGTACGTGATCAAGGACTTTCATCCCCTTGTCTTCTTCTATTTCTTTGCTTTCGCATTCCTGATCGCGGGGACGGCTCTCGGCCTGCTCGAGTCCATCCTCAAGATCTTCACCGGCGGAATCGCGATCGCCACCATCGTGCTCGTGGCATTGCTGTTGATCGGAGGACTGCAGTTCCTCCTGTTCGCTATGTGGTTCGACATGGAGTACAACAAGGCGCTCAAGTGAGGATCGCCGCGGTATCCGACCCCTTCCTCACCGCTATCGCCAGCGCGTGACTATCGCCTGGATTCCACTTTGGGCGGCGGCACTGCTACTCCTGCCGGGCTGGGTCATCTTGCGCCTGGCTGGCCCCAGAGGCATACCTGGCGCGCTCCAGATCGCGCCCTCCTTCGCCCTGTCGCTGGCGGTCATAGCGTTGATTTCCTGGTCGGGGTATGTGCTCGGGTTCGGTTTCTCCGGCGTCAAGACGATTTCGATCGCTGTAGTCGTGCTGTGCGTGCTGGCATTGCCGGTCGCCATTTGGCACCGGCGCCCCGCGACAGGTGAACCGGTGCTTCCAGGTTGGGCTCTCTGGGCCGCGTCAGCCCTGGCGCTTGGAGCTGGACTGGCGGCCCTTTATTCGGGTCCTTGGCTGAGCGCCACGGCCGACACCTTCTATCACCTGGCCGCGATTTGGTCGGTCATGAATCACGGCACGCCTCTTCCACAGGAGGTTTTCTTCTCGACAGCGGTGCCTAACCCCGATCCGACGAGCGGCGCCTGGCACGTTGCGGTCGCGCTGGTCTCCAACCTGTCGGGCCAGGATCCGGTAACCGTCTGGCGCGTGATGACGGTCGCGGTCGCCCCATTGTTGGTGCTGGCGTTCTTTGCGCTAGCCCTCGCCATAACCCGAAACGGCGTTGCCGCCCTTATTGCATGTGCGCTTTACGTCGTGCTGGCCCTGAGCTTCGACTTTCGCACTGTTGCGTACCCCAACCAATCTGGGAACATCTCGGCCTGGCTGGCTCTTGCGTTCGTGCTCCGCTTTGCCGAATACGGATCCCGACGCGAGCTTGTGGTGGCCGCCGCGATCGCGTTTGGCGCCAGCGCCATTCATCCCTTGCTCAGCCCCTTTTTGCTGGCCGCGACGGCCGGGGGCCTGGCTGCAGCCATCATCGTTCGCTCCCCGCACTGGAGGCGCCTTGCCTTGGCCGTCCTTGTCATTGGGCTGGCCAGCCTTCCCCTGGTGATCGTCAATGTTTTGTCGGTGTTTGCGTCCTCCCCATACGCGGCGATGGCGGTTCCTTCTGGATTGCCCCTTCGCGTCATCCACCATCCCTGGACATGGGTCTGGCCGAGCAACTGGTATAACAACCCCGGAGCCATCCTTGGCACTGCGTTCGCCGTTAGCCTGGTGCGGCTCTGGCGCACGGGACAGGCTGGAGCGGGCCTGCTCCTAGCGGTCTTGGTTGCCATCCCGGCCGTGGCGCTTACCCCGCTGTTCGCCACCTCGTACGGCAGGCAATATCTCCTGGCGAGGATCTCCTTTGTGCTGCTTCCGCTGGCATGGGTGGCCTGGGGATGGGCGCTGACGTTGGCAATCGGCGCGCTTCGAAGCCGATGGATGGTCCCCGCTGCGGCGGTGCTCGTGATTTCCATGGTGGCGATCGGCGATGCCTTCTATACAGGACCCCTGGCACGCTACGACCTTCCGGCCACCTCAGCGAAGAGTCTCTTGTTCAGTCGCTCAACCGACCTGACGGTGGCGTGGCGGGATCGGCTGGCAGCGATCGAAAAGCTGCCACGCTCCGCGATCGTGCTCGCGGAGCCGAGGATGGCGTACGAGCTGGCCGGCCTCACCGGAATCGAGGTGGTGGCCGTGCCCTATTCGCACACTCCTGCCCAGGTGCCCGATGGTCCCCGCCGCCGCGAAGACGCCGTCGATGCGGTGCAGGGGCGCCTCGATTCGTTCTCGCTCGCCGGCGTGATCGAGCACTACGGGGTTACCGACGTGCTCGTGGACACGGACCGTACCAATCCGCAAGCCTGGGCGCAGCTTGCCAGCGCCGAAATCCTGACTCCCATCGCATCGGGAGCCGGCTGGCGCCTGTACAGGTATGACCGACGAGGGCTTGACAGCTTCCTGGACCTGCCGACACAGCAGGAACCTGGCCCCGCCCTGTTACGCAGCGGCATCGGTCCTCAACAAGCGCTGGCCGGACGCTCCGTGTTCGCCCGCCTTCAATGGAACCAGGGCGCCGCAGGGACCGCACGCCTGCAAGCCGATGGTTTGGATGCAACCTATTCGTTCAGCCAAACGTTCGACGTTGGCGGCTCAGGATCGAGCGAGACAGCAGCGCTTCCCATACCCCTGGACGCTTCGATCGGTCAGTACCGACTCAGCCTCGTGATGAGTGGCGGACAGCCGGTGCCTCTTGGCGAGTTCGAGGTCGGCCACCTGTACCAGGCTGAAGACATGGGTGGTGTGGGCGCCGACTCAAATCAGTGGACAGTCGTGGGTGGCGGGCTCTACCAGGGCGCCCTGGCGGCCGGCGCCACCAAGCCGGGGGCGACCATGCACCAGACGATTCCCCCGATTGGTGCCGGCGCCTTCTGCGTGGCCGCTCGGGTTTACGACTATGGAACGGGTCAGTCCAACACTCTCGAGGTGACGCTGGGCGGCACGGCGGCACGGATGACATGGGCCGGGTCGGCGCCCGTGGTGCGTTGGCTGCGCACCCCAATGACGCTCGCCATGCCTGCCGGGCAGGTGGGCATTCGCCTGATCCAGCGCGGCCAAGCCGCAGCTGTCGTGGACGCGCTGGAGATTTATCCGCTGGTCGAGGGAGCGTGTACCTCCGATTGATGAGTCGTCAAACGCCATCCGATGACATGGTCACGAGCGTGCGGGACTCAACGCAAACAGGCGCCTCACCGTCGAATTGAGCACGCGCCGGTACTGGACGAAGTCATGAGGCCGGACGACGAGGGTTTCCAGCACGCCGGCGCCCGACTCGTACCTGAAGATCGCGACCGATGCCACCGCCGTGCAGGTGTAGACGATGCTTGAAGCGGCGGCGGCCCCACTGATCCCGTATCGCGGTATGAGCAAAAGATCGAGGGCGATGGTCAGGACCACTGTCCCGGCGGCGACGAAACTGCTGTATGTCGGCTTTCCGATTCCGCCGAGGTAGCTCGAGATGACCTTCGACGCGGTCAGGGTGACGATTCCAGGCAGGAGGAGCCAAAGGGGGTGCAAGGCGGGGATCATCCCGGGCCCGAAAACAAACAGGATGAGTTGGCGACTGACCACGAACATCACCACCGCCCCGATGAGGGTAATGAAAACAGCATTGCGGCAAACGACTGGGGTAATGCGGTTGGCCTCTTTTTTTTCCAGCGATGAAACATGCGGAAACATCATCAGGGCGAATCCGTTAGCGCCGTACCAGATAGTTTCAGCCATGGAGGTGGCAATCGAGTAATACCCAAGGCTCACCACGCCGCTCAGCCCGTTGACGATCAGTGAATCGAGCCGGTAGTTCAGAAACATCAACAGATTCGCCGCGTAGCCCCGGATGCCAAAGTTCAGAAAACTTCGGAGGATCTTCATATCGACGCCAAGGCGAAGGGGCACTTCGCGTCGGACGAGCACGAGCCCGATGGCAGAGCTGATTGCCGTTCCGATGGCCAGCGCCACGAGCGCCGAGGTTGCTGTGAGCGAGCCCGCTGCCGCAAGGGCGACCTGAATTACGAATGCCACGAACCACTGGGTCAGGCTGAGGGCCGCGAACTGCACCGGGCGATTCATTCCAAGCACGATCGAGGCGCTGGCCGTCGTCATCTGGAAAAGCGCCGTAAGCGCCAGCATGATGAAGGCCTGGGTCGTAGTCAGCTCGTGAAAGTAGCTGTGCTGGAAAAGCAGATACGCAGCCGCGACCCCGGCGATCGCCACCCCCGCTGCAACCGTCGACACCGTGAGCAGAGTCGAAGCCACATCTGGAAGGGGGAAAAGGCGTTTGCCGATGTAGTAGATGCCTGCCCAACTAATCCCGAGCGCTGTGATCATTGACGCTAGGTTCGCCACTGAGCTCGCGAGTGTGTAGATGCCCCGTCCGTGCGCACCAGTGATACGAGTCACCAGGATGGTCGTGCCAAGCAGGGCCACCAACTGAATAAGTTGGATGAGGGTTGTGAGAAGGCCCTTCCGAAGGATCATCGAAGGTCAGGCTATCGTACGTGCCCTGTTAACGAGCCGGAGCGGCGCTTGCCGCGAAGGTCGGGGACCCCGCCCCAGCCTGTAGGATTGTCGAGGTCATTGGCAAAACAGACATCGCAGACTCATCATTTGGCTGAGTCGAGCTCGCCCCCACCAATCGCTCTTTCTCGCCCGTGGATCGGGCCGGAAGAGAAGGCGGCCGTGATCGAAGTCCTCGAGTCGGGGATGCTCGCACAAGGTCCAAGAGTTGCGGCCTTTGAGGAAGCATTTGCCCGCATGACCGGCTCACACCATGCGATCGCGACCTCCTCTGGAACGACCGCTTTGCACCTGGCGCTGCTGGCTCATGGTGTTGGGCACGGAGACGAGGTGATCACCAGCCCATTCACTTTCATCGCGTCGGTTAACACGATTCTCTTCACCGGCGCGACTCCCGTCTTTGCCGATATAGACGAGGAAAGCTTCAATATCGACGCGAAGGCGATCGAGGCAGCCATCACGCCTCGCACGAAAGCCGTGATGCCCGTGCACATCTATGGGCAGCCGTGCGACATGGACGAGATTTTGGCTCTTACCCGCAAGCACCGGATCGCCCTCATCGAAGACGCGGCCCAGGCGGTCGGCGCCACCTACCGTGGCCGTCAGACGGGCAGCTTCGGCACTGGAGCCTTCAGCCTTTACGCGACTAAGAACGTGATGAGTGGCGAGGGCGGAATGATCACTACAGACGACGACCGCATCGCCGACCAGTGTCGCCTGCTGCGCAATCACGGGATGCGCAAGCGCTACCAGTACGAGATGCTCGGGTACAACTTCCGCCTCACCGACGTGCTTGCGGCGATCGGCCTCGCGCAGCTCAACCGGATGCCCGAAGCGACCGAACGTCGCCGTGCGAATGCAGCGTTCCTCAACGCTCAGATCGAATCAGTCGCAACGCCAACCGTCAAGGAGGGCCGTGATCACGTGTGGCACCAGTACACAGTACGAGTGCCCGAGAAAATGGACCGTGACGATGCGGTGAGGCGGCTCGATGCGGCAGGCATCGGTTCGGGCGTCTTCTATCCAGCTGGTGCTCACAAGTTCCGGCACATCAAGGAGATCGTCGGCGATGTCGAAATGCCTGTGACCGATCGAGTCGCGTCATCAGTGATCTCCCTGCCAGTCCATCCCCTGCTAGAACGCGCGGACCTCGAACGCATAGTGGCCGCCGTTAACGCGCTGTGACCCGCGTCGCCGTCGTCGGCACGGGCGTGATGGGCCGTAACCACGCACGCGTTCTGCACGGGCTGCCAGACGTCGAGCTGGTAGGCGTCGCCGATTCGAATTTGGACGCGGCGCGCGTGGTTGCGAGCGCCCACGCCACACGCGGATACGGTTCGCTCGAGGAGCTCCTCAAGAAGGAGAGGCCTGAGGCCGTTACGGTGGCGGTGCCTACCGAAAATCACTACGACGCGGTCTTGGAAGCATTCGCCGCCGGCTGTCACGTTCTGGTGGAAAAGCCGATCGCCGCAACTCTGGCAGAAGCCGACGCGCTCGTTGCCGCCGCCAAGTCCGCGCGACGAGTGCTCGCAGTCGGCCACATCGAACGTTACAACCCGGCAGTCCTGGAGCTCAAGCGACGGCTGGATGACGGTCAGCTAGGCCCCGTGTATCAGTTCGACGCCCAACGGCTGGGACCGTTTCCGCAGCGGATCCGCGATGTGGGGGTGGTAATCGACCTCGCCACCCACGACCTCGACCTGATGCGCTTCCTTACCGGGAGCGAGATCGTTCGGGTGTATGCCGAAACGCGGCGCAAGGTACACACGACCCGGGAGGACATGGTCAGCGGACTACTCCGTTTGGCGGACGGGTCAGTCGGTGTCCTCCAGATCAACTGGCTCACCCCAACCAAGATCCGCCAGATGACCGTGACCGGAGAGCGCGGCATGTTCCGCGCCGACTACCTGACACAGGATCTCTACTTCTACGAGAACGCTGAGGCGGCGGCCCACAACTGGGAGCAGATAACAATGCTCCGCGGCGTCAGCGAGGGGTCAATGGTCAAGTATGTGATCGACAAGCGAGAGCCCCTGCAATCCGAGCTCGAGGCATTCATGAAGGCGGTCGAAGGCGAGCCGGCGGGCATCGTCAGCGGCGAGGACGGCAGCGAGGCGCTGCGGTTGGCGCTGGCCATGGTCGAGTCCGGAGACGAGGGTCGTGTAGTGACCGTCGCGCGCAGGTGAGCGACTCGTTGTCGGCTCTGCGGTCAGCCGTGGTGGACCGCAGCGCGAGGGTCGGCGTGATCGGCCTGGGATACGTCGGCCTTCCTGCCGCCTGCATGTTTGCCGCCGCCGGCTTCAGGGTCAGCGGAGTGGACCTCGACGCTGCGCGCACTGAGATGATCAACGGCGGACGCTCGCCCATTGAGGGCGACGAGCCGGGCCTGGCGGCCCTGGTCGGGCAGGTGGTGGCTTCACATCGCCTGCGCGCGAGCACTGTGTATTCGGATCTCGCGGAAGCCGACGTGGTTTTGATCTGCGTAGACACGCCAGTCGACCCGGACCACCGTCCAAGCTTCAAAGCACTCAGTTCAGCGTGCTCGCAGCTCGGACCGGTCCTCAAGGCTGGCGCCCTGGTGATCGTCGAATCTACGATCGCGCCAGGTACGATCGACAACCTCGTACGGCCGGCCCTCGAATCGTCATCACGTGGCCTGCAGTTTCAGCTCGGCCACTGCCCCGAGAGGGTGATGCCCGGAAAGCTGCTTCGGAACATGCGGACGATGAGTCGGGTCTGCGGCGGTTCGTCGACGGAGGTGTCCGAGCTCATGGTTGCCCTGTACTCGACGTTCGTCGAGGGCGATCTGGACGTCGCCGATTGTCTGACGGCCGAGCTTGTGAAGACGGCCGAGAACGCTTATCGCGACGTGGGGATTGCCTTCGCCAACCAGCTGGCTCTGATCTGCGAGCGCGTGGGCGGCGACGCGTGGCGCGTGCGCCAATTGGTCAACAAGGTGCCAGGCCGCGACGTCCTGCTACCGGGTGGAGGGGTTGGCGGTCACTGCATTCCCAAGGACTCGTGGCTGCTCGCGGCCCCGCTTGGCGACGCGGCCGAGGATTCCCTGCTGGGTGTTGCTCGCCGGATCAACGATGGAATGCCCGCCCACGTGGCCGGGCTGGTCAGCGAGCTGGTAGAGCCAGGGAGGCACGCTCGGGTGGCCGTGCTCGGCTTTGCGTACCTCGAGAACAGCGACGACACCAGGAACTCACCAAGTGCAGAACTGGTCCGCCTCCTCTCGAAAAGCGGCTTCGACGTCGTAGTACACGATCCATTTGTGCGCGAGCACAAGGGCGATGTCATAGATGTGCTACGGAACGCAGACTGCGCAGTCCTGATGGTCGCGCACACGGCCTACCGACAGTTGGACTTGAGCACAGCCGCTGGGGTGATGCACACGCGAGCCCTTGTCGACGCGCGTGGATTCTTTGGAGCAGAGCCGCTGAAGAATGCTGGTTTCGCCTACAGGGTGATCGGCGTCGGTAATCAGGCTGCGGCCTATGAAGAGGCGGCCCGACCGAAGTAGGCCGATTCCAGCAGCTGCAGATGGCGCGCGAAACCGTGGTTCCGGACGACCCACTCTCTTCCCTCCCGAGACAGGCGGGCAAGCTCCTTCTCATCGTTCTTCAACTTCTCAATGGCGGCCACGATGCCGTCTGCATCATTGGCGGCGATCACTGGAGGGGGGTCGTCCGGGTAGAGGCTCCAATTGATTCCTGTGATGACCGGGCGACCCGCGGCCATGGCCTCAAGCTCAGAGAGGCCGAGGCCGCCCGACTGCATCTGCCCGATGACGACGTCGAACTGCCTGAGAAAAGATCCGACCTCGGCATGCGGTATCGGTCGCACAAATCGCACCAGCCCGCCGTAGAGCTGAGCATAGTCGGCTGCCAACGGCCCCCAATCGAGTGCCGTCAGCTCTACGGATTTGCGCAGTCTTTCGGCCCCTGGAAAGATCCGCTCCACGCCTTTAACCGGGGCCAGCCTGGTGAATATCACTGCCCTGGCAACCTTCGTGGGCGGAGGCTCGGGCTTGTCGCCTACCTCGACAGGATTGGGGAGATAACGAAGCTTGTCATCGAATCCGGGCGCATAAGCGGGCAGGTCCGGTGTGACGTAGAAGACCATCCTTGCCTTCTCCATAACGAGCCGCGTCAATCTCCGGAGCACCGGATTGCGCATATTCACGTGCAGGTCGGAGCCATGTGCCTGTGCGAAGAACGGCCTGCCGATCAGCAGGCCGACGATGCCCTGGCTCAGCCAATGGATGTGGACGATGTCGTAGTGGGTGCCCCTGAGCTTGGCGATCGCGGGCAGGTAATTGGCCAGACGAAGCGGGACCGCAATTGCCTTAACCGGCCATTTCCAGGAGGCCCCCAGCTCTGACAGAGCGATCTGGTCGACCTCGTGCCCGGCCTCGCGCAGCAGGCGCGCCTGAACTGCCGCCACGCCGACGATGTCGTGGACCATTGCTATTCGCGCCACGCCGTAATCTAGCCAGAAGCTCACCGGACCGTGCCCACGTCCCAGCCCAGTCGCACCCGGCCGGCTCACGCTTGGAACGGCTACACAAGGCATCGGGTAGGCAGCTGCGCTGTTGATTGATTGGGCGCTCGGTACCATTTGAGCGTCCATGGCGGATGCCATCGTCGTCACCTATAACTCAGCGGACTCGATTATCGCTTGCGTCGAGGCCCTGCTCCAAGGAGATCTGCACGTGGTCGTCGTCGACAATGCCGGGACCGCAGAGGTCGTGCGCAAGCAGTTCCCGCAGGTCGAGCTGATCGCGAACGACGAGAACGTCGGCTTCGCGCGCGCCGTCAACCAGGGCCTTGCACGCTGCCGAGATGACGTCGTGATGTTGGTGAACCCGGACACCGTCATGCCGGCGGCGACCGCCAGTGCGCTCGTTGCATACCTCCGTGAGCACGAGAACGTTGCCGTCGTCGGGCCTCGCCTCCGTGAGGCCGATGGCTCCATTAACATCTCTGCCTATCCGGTCGCAACCGTCGGCTCGATGCTCTTGAACCGAGCCCGTCGCGTCTTCCCCTTCCTGACACCCTTGCTCGCGCGCGGCAAGCGCTTCAAAAGCTACGACGCATGCCTGCACGCCACGGAGGCGACTGAGGTCGAGATGGTTTGCGCCGCATGCGTCGCCATACGAGGGGACTTCTTACGCGACGAGGTCGGCGGGCTCGACGAGGGCTATTTCATGTACTACGAGGACGTGGAGCTCTGCCTGCAGGCGTGGCAGCGCGGGAAGCGGGTCGTCTATCTTCCGACGGTGGAGGCCAGCCACGAAGGCGGCGGCTCGAGCGGCGATCGCTCGCACGTCTGGCCTCTCAACACGCGCTCGGCCCTCCGATTCCACGCGAAGCACAGGCCGCGAACCCTTCAGCTCCTGCGCCTCGCCCTCCTCGGACGTGCGGTGATCGGCCTGGCCGACCCGCGTGGTCATCGGCGGCGTGCGTGGGTGAATGTGGCTCGGGTGGTGCTGACCGTCCCCAAGCAGAGACTTCTGTCCGAGCCAGCGCCGGCGGTCCGCGGGCAATAACAAGGGCGGGCTGAGATCACGATCTCGCCGGCGCCGCCGCCCGCAGGCGAGTCAACATCGAATCGACAATGCGCCTGTAACGGACGAAGTCATCCGGCCTGACGATCAAAGTCTCCAACAAGCCCGCTCCCGACTCGAGCTTGAAGATCCAGACGGCTGCGGCCGCAGTGAATGTGTAGACGATGCTGGAGGCGGCGGCCGCCCCGCTGATGCCGTATCGCGGTATCAGCAGCAGGTCCAGCGCGACGGTGAGAACCATCGACCCCGCGGCCAGGTAGGTGCTGAGAATCGGTTTGCCGATTCCGCTCAGATAGCTCGAGATTATCTTCGCCACGGTCAACGTGACGATGCCCGGTAGGAGCAGCCAGAGCGGATGCACGGCCGGCATCATCGCCGGCCCGAAGACGGTGAGGATGAGCTGCTGGCCGATCGCGAACATCGCCGCGGCACCGATCAGGGTCACGAAAACGGCATTCCGGCAGACCACCGGCGTTATGCGGTCCGCCTCTTTCTTTTCCATTGACGAGATCTGCGGGAACATCACGAGCGCCAGGCCATTGGCTCCGGACCAGAGAGCCTCCGCCATGGCAGTGGCAATCGAGTAGTAGCCGACGCTGGCCACACCGCTCAGGCCGTTGACGATCAGCGCGTCGAGCCGATAGCTCACCGCCATCATCAGCGTCGCTGCGTACCCTCGGAGGCCGAAGTTGAGAAAGCTCCGGAGTATCGCCGGATCGAAACCGAAGCGGATGGGAGATTCGCGCCCGACCAGCACGAGTCCCAACCCGGCGCTGGTGGTCAGTCCGATCGCCAGCGCGATCAGGGCCGAGGTCGCATTGAGAGATCCCGTCAGGGCAACGATGACCTGGATCACGAGGGCTACAACCACCTGGATCGCGCTCAGGCCCACGTACTGGAGCGGACGATTGAGACCGAGCACGATGGAAGAGCTGGTGGTCGCGAGCTGGTAGAGCCCGGTGAGCGCCACCATTATTGCGGCCTGTGCCGGCGTCATCTCGTGGAAGTACGTCGGCTCGAAGACGATGTATGCGGCCGCCACGAGGGCCATCGTCACGCCGGCGGCAACCGACGAGACCGTGAGGAGGGTCGAAACCACGTTAGCGAGCGGAAACTGCCGTTTGCCGATGTAATAGATGGCCGCCCAGCTGATCCCGAGCCCTGTGACAAAGGCGGACAGGCCGGCGACCGAAGCCGCGAGCGTGTAGATGCCTCGGCCGTACGCGCCCGTGGCTCGAGTCACCAGGATGGTGATCGCCACCAGGGTGATCAGCTGGAAAACCTGGACGAGAACGGTGAGGATGCTCCGGCGCAGAATCATTGGCAGTCAGGCTATCGCAAGGGGTCAGACCGCGAATCTGCATGCAGTCCTGTGGCAACACGCGGCCTCGGAGCCAAGGAATCGGCCGGG
>CAAGKR010299706.1_pt1 | contig 16031 bp, 14 predicted proteins | sample 2556971 | NCBI WGS metagenome assembly CAAGKR01 (sample SAMEA5207829, study PRJEB30636) | soil metagenome | biome: forest; feature: boreal; material: soil | place: USA | collected 2011-09 | depth 1 m | reverse complement strand
TGACGGTCGCCAACGACCTCCTGCCGCTCGGCTACGAAGTGGTGATGTTCGAGCAGCACCAACGACCGGGCGGCCTGATGCGCACCAACATTCCATCCTTCCGCCTTCCCGAGCACGTTCTCGACGAGGAGGTGGACGTCATCCTCGCGATGGGTGTCGACATCCGTTACGACACACCGGTCACGAGCCTCCGCGCGGTTCGCGGCTCCAGCTACGACGCCGTGTTCGTCGGCAGCGGAGCGCCGCGGGGCAAGGAGTTGGACCTTCCCGGACGTCACGACACCGATCGCATCCATATCGGTATCGACTGGCTGCAGTCGATCGCGTTCGGCCACATCGACTCCGTCGGCGAACGGGTTCTCATCATCGGCGTCGGGAACACCGCCATGGATTGCTGCCGTTCGTCACTGCGGCTCGGTGGCAAGGACATCCGCGTGATGGCGCGACGCCCCCGCCCGTTCTTCAAGGCCTCGAGCTGGGAGCTCGAGGACGCCGAGGAGGAGGGCGTCGAGATCATGGTCAACCACGCGCCGAAGCGGTTCGTCGTCGAGAACGGACGCCTGGTGGGGATGGAGTTCGACCGACTCGAGTGGGACGAGGGCGCGCGCGCCTCGACGGTGCGCGATACGGTGGTGCTGCCCTGTGACGACGTCATCCTGGCCATCGGCCAGGACAACGCCTTCCCGTGGATCGAGCGCGACCTCGGCGTCGAGTTCGACGACCGGGACGTCCCGGTCGTCGACGAGGTGACGATGCAGTCGAGCCTGCCGGACGTCTTCTTCGGCGGCGACTCCGCGTTTGGGCCGAAGAACATCATCTGGGCCGTCGAGCACGGGCATCAGGCGGCGATCTCGATCCACAACCACTGCGAAGGCGTGCCTGTTACCGACCGGCCGCCTGTGCTGATGAACCTGATGAGCCAGACCATGGGGCTCGGTCAGTGGAGCTACCACAACGACTACAACCCATCGAGCCGGCAGAAGATGAACCATGTCGAGCTCACCCGCAGGTTCGAGCGACTCAACGTCGAGGTGGAGCTGGGATTCTCGGCCGAGCAGACGGCGCGCGAGGTGCAGCGCTGCCTCAACTGCGACATCGAGACGGTATTCTCAGCGCCGCTGTGCATTGAATGCGACGCGTGCATCGACGTGTGCCCGGTGCAGTGCCTCACGATCACCGAGGACGGTGCTGAGGCCGAGGTCCGCGGCCGCCTGTCGACCCCGGCCGTCAACCCCGAGCAGGCACTCTTCGCCTCAGCGGCGCTCCCGCAGACGGGGCGTCTGATGGTCAAGGACGAGGATCTCTGCGTTCACTGCGGACTCTGCGCGGAACGCTGTCCCACGTCGGCGTGGGACATGGAGAAGTTCACACTGCTGCTTCCCGCGGCGGGTGGTGCCGTTCCCGCCGGAGCCGCCTGATGGTGCTCGAGCGCGTCGCATCGGGCGCGCTGAAGGACGGCAAGAGCCGTGTCAATGACCTGGCGATCAAGCTCGCCAACGTCAATGGCACGGGATCGTCGAGTGCCAACAACCTGCTGATGCAGGCGATCTTCCGCATGGGCGTCCCGGTGTCCGGCAAGAACCTTTTCCCATCCAACATCCAAGGCCTGCCCACCTGGTACGAGATCAGGGTCAACGCGCTCGGGCACGTCGCGCGCACACGCGACTACGACGTCATGGTGGCGATGAACGTCCAGACATTCGATCAGGACGTCCACGAGGTACGCCCGGGCGGGAGCGTGCTCTGGGATTCCACATGGCCGCTGGATCCAGCACTGATGCGCGGCGACGTCTCGTACCTGGGCGTACCGGTCGCTCGAATGTGCAACGAGAGCTTCCGCAGCCCACGTGACCGCACGCTGATGAAGAACATCGTCACCGCAGGCGCCCTCGTCGCCCTGCTGGCCATCGACCTCGACACCGTATCCGAGCTGCTCACCCAGAAGTACGCTGGTAAGGAGAGGCTGCGCGAGACCAACCAGCGCGCGCTCATGCTCGGATACCAGTACGCCCTTGACCACCTCGACTGCCCGCTGACGGTCCACGTCGAGAAGATGGATGGCACGGCCGGCCATATCCTCATCGATGGCAACACCGCCGCCGCGCTCGGCTGCCTCTACGCCGGCGCGACAGTCGCCGCCTGGTACCCGATCACGCCGTCCACAGGACTCATGGATGCGTTCACCGGCCTCTGCCGGCGATACCGTCGCGATCCAAAGACCGGACGCAACAACTACCTGATCATCCAGGCCGAGGACGAGCTGGCGGCAATCGGGATCGTCATGGGAGCCAGCTGGAACGGAGCTCGTGCCGTCACCTCGACATCGGGGCCGGGGATCTCGCTGATGGGCGAGCTGCTCGGCCTGGCTTACTACACCGAGACACCCTTGGTCCTCGTCGATGTGCAACGAGCCGGACCATCCACGGGGATGCCCACGCGGACTCAGCAGGGCGACATCCTCACGTGCGCATACGCGTCGCACGGCGACACCAAGCACATCCTGCTCTTCCCCGGCGACCCGGCGGAGTGCTTCGAGTTCGCGGCGTTGAGCTTCGATCTCGCCGAGCACTTCCAGACGCCCGTCATGATGCTGTCCGACGTCGACATCGCCATGAACGACTGGGTGATCCCGCAGCTGTCGTGGGACGACGCGCGCGTGCCCGACCGCGGTCGGGTTCTCGACGAGCATCAGCTGGAGGCCCGCATCGAGCTGTTTCACCGCTATGCGGAGCCCGACGGTGACGGGGTCACCGCACGCACGCTACCGGGTGTCGATCCGCGAGGCGCCTACTTCGCCCGCGGCTCCGGCCACAACCAGGACGGCGCCTACACAGAGGATCCCGAGGAGTACCAGCAGGTGGTCGACCGTCTGGCCGCCAAGCACGCCGCAGCGGCGCGGCATGTCCCGGGACCGCAGATCGAGCGCCGAGGCTCCCGGGCAGCCATCGTCACCGTGGGCAGCTGTGATCCGGGTGTCCGCGAGGCCATCGAGCTGCTCGCTGCCGAGGGAATGCCGTTCGACTACATGCGCGTGCGCGCCTTCCCGTTCGCATCGGCCGTCCAGGACTTCCTCGAGGAGCATGAGATCGTCTTCGTCGTGGAGCAGAACCGCGACGCGCAGCTCCGCTCGCTTCTGGTGCTCGAGACGACGGTGCCCAAGGACCGTCTGCGCTCGGTGCTCGCCTACGGTGGCCTCCCGCTGAGCGCAGGCGAGGTGGTCGATGGTGTCCGCGCGCAGATGGAGACCTGACCATGCCGTCCATCAACAAGCCGTCGATCCAGCATCCGGGGATGCAACGCAACAGCCTCGGCCTCACCATCCGCGACTACGAGGGGTCGATGTCGACGCTGTGTGCCGGCTGCGGGCACGACTCGGTGACCACCGCGATCGTCCACGCACTGTGGGAGCTGGCGACACCGCCACACATGATCGCCAAGCTGAGCGGCATCGGATGCTCGGCCAAGACGACGGCGTACTTCGTCCACGGTGCGCACGGCTTCAACACCGCGCACGGCCGGATGGCAACCATCGCGACCGGCGCTGCCGCAGCCAACCGCGACCTGCTCTACATCGGCATCTCCGGGGACGGAGACTCACTCTCGATCGGGTTGGGTCATCTCGCACACCTCATCCGCCGCAACGTGCGGATGGTCTACATCATCGAGAACAACGGGGTGTATGGCCTCACCAAGGGTCAGTTCTCGCCGTCCGCCGACATCGGCTCGACGACCAAGCGCGGCGATCCCAACAACATGCCACCGATCGACCCGATGAGCCTCGGCCTGAGCCTCGGCGCGACCTTCCTGGCCCGCGGGTTCTCCGGTGACAAGAGGCAGCTTGTCCCGATCATCAAGGCCGCGGCGAACCATCATGGACTTGCCCTCATCGATGTCATCTCGCCCTGCGTGACCTTCAATGACCATGAGGGCTCGACGAAGAGCTACATGTTCACGCGCCAGCACGAGACGGCGGCAACCGAGGCGGACTTCGTGCCGATCGAGCCCGAAATCGTGGCGTCGATCCCGCCGGAGGGCGCCATCAGCGTCACGATGCACGACGGCAGCCAGCTACGCGTTCGCTCCGTGCCAGGCGACTACGACCCGACCGATCGCGAAGCCGTGGGCGAGCACCTCCGCAAGGCTCACCTCGCCGGCGACGTGCTCACCGGACTCCTGTACATCGACGAGTCGTCGGCGGACCTCCACGAGATGCACGACACCAGCGACCAACCGCTCCGTGACATCCCCTTCTCACAGCTCTGCCCGGGGTCGGAGGTGCTCGCCGGGTTCGGGGTGCGCTGACACACGCGCCGCGCATCGCGCCTGCGCGGGTGGTTCAGAAGGTCAGCACGTCGCCGTCGGCATAGGTGACCGGGCCGTCCGGCGTCCGCAGGAGCGAGACGTGCCCGCGGCCCATCACCGTCCACCGGCGCGGACCGCCGACCATTGCGGTGTCCTCGTCGATGCCGACCAGGCGCACCTCGTCGGGCGTCGCCCTCATCGCCCATCGCGTGGCACCGGGCACCCAGCGCTCCAGCTGGTCGAAGTGCGGGATCACCGCCATGCCGCGCACCAGCGCAAGTCCTGGCACTCCGGAGCGACGTCTGTCGAGGATGTCGGGCACAGCCTCCATGAGGGCGATCGCACCCGCCGAGCATCCGGCGATGGCGGTTCCCTGCAGCCACGCGTCGTGGATTGCCGCGCCAACCCGAGTCCCGACCAGCGTGGTGGCGAGATACGTGGGATTGCCTCCCGACAGGTAGATCAGGCCGGCGCCGGCGATCTGCGCCGCAACATCGGCGCTGTCCGCGTGGCCACGGTCGAGCACCATCAGCGGCGTCGCAGCGACGCCGAGGCGGCGGTAGTGGCTGAGCCCAAGGTTGACCCAGTACGAGATCCTCTCCTCGCCGTCGGGTGCTGCCGCGGTCGGCAGGAAGACGACGGCCGGGGTGCGCCCGGCGAGGAGGGCGGCGTCGACACCCTCGGTGGCGGGTGTGAACTCGCCGCTGCCCACCAGACCGATGGAGCCGTTCACGGGGCGCATTGTCCCTGCACGCGTGCTGCCGTTGACCCGCCGGCACTCGCGTCCGCAGATGACCACGCCTCTGAGCACGCCCGCGGATGGGCTGTTCGCCATGCCGCCGCGCCCGCGCCCCGCGGAGCGCCGCGTCGAGGGTTGATGATTGCCTCCACCATGGACCCACACGGATGACCGACGCCACCGGTCGAACGGCCCTGGTCACGGGAGCCAACTCAGGGATCGGGCTTGCGACCGTCCTCGAGCTCGCCGAACGTGGCCTTCACGCGGTGGGCAGCGTGCGCTCGGCGGCCAAGGCGCGCAAGGTCCACGAGGCGGCGCGCGACGCGGGTGTCACCGTGCAGACGGTGATCCTCGACGTCACCGATGTGCGCGGCTCTGCGCGCGTGATCCGTTCGCTGCGTCCGTACGCCGTTGTCAACAACGCGGGGATCAGCAATCTCGGCGCCGTGGAGGATGTCAGCGACGCGGACGCGCGCCAGCAGTTGGAGATCATGCTCGTGGCGCCCATGCGCCTCGCCAGGCTGGCCATCCCGTACATGCGCGAGTCGGGCGGCGGTCGCATCGTGAACGTGTCGTCCGTGTACGGGGTGATGACGACCCCGATCTCCGGGTGGTACCAGGCGTGCAAGCACGGTTTGGAGGCCATCTCCGATGCGCTGCGCATGGAGGTGGCACGGGACGGGATTCGCGTGAGCCTCGTCGAGCCCGGCGGATTCGACACCGGCATCTGGGAGAACAGCGCGGAGGCTGTGGAGCGCCATGCCGGCACGCGATACGGGACCGCGTATCAGCGCACGCTGCAAGGCGTCGAGCTGACGCGACCCATCATGGGCGACCCCAAGACAGTCGCCCGCGTGATCGGCGGCGCCGTCACCGGTGGACGTCCCAAGGCGAGGTACCTCGTCGGCTACGACGCCCAGCTGGCGCGTCTGTACAGTCGCACCGTGCCCGAGACGGTGCGTGACCGGATGGCGCGCCTCACCCTGGGCCTCTGAGCCGAGGAGACGACCAGAGCGTGGCCGGATCAGCCAGGTGGCGGTCGAAGAACGAAACGATCCGTTGCCTCGCGTCCTGCGCGGACGGTGCGTGGTACTCGGTGCCGCCGATCAGCTGCCCCATCAGCGTGAAGAGGAGCGGTTGGTCTTCCCCGCGGTGATCGTTGAGGAACGCATGACCTGCTTGGGGATACTCCTTGATGTCATGGTCGACGCCGAGCTGCTCGAGGACGCGGTCCAGCGTGCCGGCTGCGCCGCGCAGGGTCCTGTCCTTCCGTCCGAAGCTGCCGACGATCGGACAGGCTCCCGCAAGCGCGGTGCTGGGGTGGGCGGGGATGGTGCCGTAGTTGACGCTGCAGGCGTCGAACCCGTGACGCGGTGCGAGTGCGAGCGCGAACCCACCTCCCATGCAGAAGCCGATGACGCCGATCCGGCCGGTGCATTCGGATAGCTGCGCGAGCCAGGACCGCGCCGCCTCGACCTCGTCAAACGTGCGACCGCGGCCTGCGCGCACGTCGCGGAAGACCGTCCACAGACAGGTCATCCGGTTGCCATGGGAGAAGAGATCGGGCGCCAGCGCGAGGTACCCGGCGGCAGCGAGCCAGTCAGCCTGATGGCGCACGTCTGAGCTCATCCCCAGCGCATCGTGGATGACGACGACGCCCGGCCACGGGCCGTCGCCTGCGGGTCGAGCCAAGTAGCCGGGCAGCGGTGTTGCGGGTCGGTCGATTGCCACGTCGGTCATGTCGTGCCTGCTGTGCTGCGGCGGAGGGAGCGCGGCCCGTGGGGCGCATCGTCACTCATCCGGAGCCCCCACCACCGGCGGCGCCTGGGGCGGCCAGAGCTTTCGATCGTCCTGGATCGGGCTCCTCAGGCCGACGGGATTGCCGTCCGGATCCTCGACGATGGCGTAGCGGGCTCCCCAGAAGGCGTCGTACGTGCGTCCACTGACCCGCAGGGGCGACCCGTGCGGGACCCCCGATGCACGGTGGGACTCGTCTTGTCTCACCGCCCGCTGGCCAGCGGCGACCGATGAGTCCTGGCGCCCTCAGCCGTCCAACCAAGTGGCACCACATGAGCGAGGGTACTCGGCGATGACACCAGGCGTCCGGGACATGGCCGACCAGGCGGAGGCCGAGAGCATCCGCCGGTTCCGGCAGCTGCGCGAGCTGCTGCAGACCGTCGACGAGGCCTTCCGGCGCGCGGAGGCCCATTCGCGCCTGGAGCGAGCGATCCACGACGGCTTCCGGTCGGCGTCGACGGGAGCTCGCACCGCCGGTCGGCTGGCCGGGTGGGCACGGTGAGCGGCCCGGGCGTGGTCGTACCATGAGCGTGATGCAGGAGGCAGCGGTCGGCGTCGATTCCAGCGAGCTCGACGAAGCGCTCGAGCAGCATCGGAAGGCCCTGACGGGGTACTGCTACAGGATGCTCGGGTCACCGTTCGAGGCGGAGGACGCGGTGCAGGAGACGATGCTTCGCGCCTGGCGAGGGTAGGCGTGTGCCCACACCAGGTCAGACCGGCGCGGCGTTGGTAAGTCATCGGGCCTCTGCTTCGCCGCTCTCGGTGGAAGGATCCGGCGCGGATGACCGCGCAGAGGGTCGGCGCGCGGCCGCCCTTGCCGCGATCGAGGCCGCCGGCGGTGCGCACTACCGCAGGCGGATCGCCGTGCCGGTGACAGCGAAGGAGATGTGCCCGACGGCCGCCAGCAATGCGAACAGCGACAGCGCGGCGCCGAGGAGGGTCACGTTCCGGTAGAAGCTGCCCTCCTGGGTGCGCCGCAGGCCGGCGTCGGCGATGGTCCAGAAGGGGTGGAAGAGCAGGGCCGCAGGAAGCAGGAACGCCGCCACCATCAAGGCGCCGATGTCCGGCCAGATGCCCGCCACGATGGAGATGTCGGCGAGCAGCAGGAACACGCCCGTGGGCCAACCCGCCAGAAGGGGGATCGGAAGTTTGCCGCCTGCGATGCCCACGTACCGGGCGTGGTGCTGAATGTGGCCGCGCGCGGAGAACGCGAACAGGCCCGCGAACAGGATCCTGCCGGCGAGCAGGATGGCGCCTGCTAGGTGGCTCACGACGTCAGTCCGGCGACGCGACCTGGAGGACGATGCGCCCGCGACCGTGACCGGTCTCCGCAGCGGCGTGGGCTTTCACAGCGTCGGCCAGCGCGAACACCCGGCCGACGTGCGGCGTGAGCGAACCCGATTCGACGAGCGCGACAAGCTGTTCCAGCACTGGCCGGATCACCTCCGGTGACCGGACTCCGGACGTTCGCACGCCGTGGGCGGCGGCCTCCTCCGCATCGGGCATACCGGCGATGACGACGAGGATGCCATCCGGATGCAGCATGCCCCACGATCGTTCGGTCACCTCCCCGCCGACGGTGTCGAGCACGACGTCCATGTCTTTGATCTCGCCCTCGGGCGCTGTCGACGTGTAGTCGATGACGGCATCGGCGCCGAGCGACCGCACGAAGTCGACATTCCCCGCCGACGTCGTTGCGGACACGTGGGCGCCCTTCCAGTGCGCGAGCTGCACCGCAAGCAGACCGACGCCGCCAGCGCCGCCCTGGACGAGCACGTGCTGCCCCGGCTCGAGCGTGCCGGCGTCGAAGAGCCCGGCCCAGGCCGTGACACCACCGATGGGCAGGGTCGCCGCCTCCTCGAAGCCGATCGCCACCGGTTTGTGCGCCAGCGCCGTCGCAGGGACGATGGCGTACTGCGCGTAGGTTCCGGCGCCGCGGCCGAAGACGTCGTCGCCCGGCGAGAAATCAGAGACGCCGTCTCCCACACGCTCCACCGTCCCCGCCACGTCGAATCCGGGGATGTGGGGCAGCTCGAGAGGCATGAAATCCTTGAGGTATCCGGCCCGGTACTTCCAGTCGATAGCGTTGACGCCGGCAGCTCGCACGCTCACCAGCACTTCGCCCTCCTTGGGCTCGGGGATCGGGACGTCGTCGACGACCAGGACGGACGAAGGGCCGTAGTCGTGAAATCGCACTGCCCGCATCTGGCGCACGTCGGTCATCCCGGGTCCTCCGCTCCGCTATCGCCCGCACTATGGTTCGTGTAGGGGCTTCCTTTTCCAGAGTGACAATGATCCTACCAGCGAGGGCGGTAGGATGGCCGAGTGAGCGATGTTGGCCCTCGCGACCCTGTGCACTGCGACGAAGCGCTGACCAGCGTCTTTGCGCTCCTGGGCAAGCGCTGGACCGGCGTCATCATCGGGGTGCTTCTCGAGCGGCCGGCTCGATTCGCCGAGATGGCAAGCGCCATCCCAGGGATCACCGAAGCGATGCTGTCGTCTCGCCTCACTGAGCTCCAGGAGGCCGGGCTCGTGCATCGCGAGGTCCTGCCCGGGCCGCCGATTGCGTCCGTGTACCGGTTGACCGACCAGGGGGCCGCGCTCCGGCCTGGCTTGCTGGCGCTCGCCGAGTGGGCCGACACCCACTGGTTGCACCGGGGGCCGGGCCGTCCCCCCAAGCAGCCCGCAACAACGACGGGCGAATAGATCAGGGCTGACGGGTGCCGCATCGCGGACCAGCGGTCTCTGGTGAATCCTCGTGATTGCGCATGGTCGCCCGAGGGTGCCACCATCACATCGATCCGCGCCGCACTGAGGGGGTGAAGCAGGTGTTTCGGGCTTACACACGTATCGCCGTGCTCGCTGGATCAGCGCTGCTCGTGGCGGGGTCGGTGACTGCCCTGCCCGCGCAGGCGTCCGCCGGACCGCGCGTTCTCCTGGTGGGCACCTATCACGGTGCGCACGGTCAGTACGCCACCATCCAGTCGGCCGTCGATGCCGCGCACCCGGGCGACTGGGTACTGGTCGCGCCTGGCGACTATCACGCAGCCGGTGCTCCAGACGCAGGTGTGCTGATCATGACCAGCGGCATCCACGTTCGTGGCCTGGACCGCAACACCACCATCGTCGACGGGACCCGACCGGGCGCACCGTCGTGCGACTCGGATGCCGGCTCGCAGGTCGTCGGGGGCGCCGGCCGCAATGGGGTCGAGGTCCTCAAGGCCAACGGTGTCACCGTGGAGAACCTCACCGTCTGCAACTTCCTCTCCGGGACGGCCGGCGGCGGCAACCAGGTGTGGTTCAACGGCGGCGACGGCAGCGGCACGATCGGCATGACCAGCTACCACGGCGGCTACCTCACGGGATCCACGAGCTACTTCGACGCAGCCGCGCCCGGGGCTGCCATGTATGGCGTGTTCGTCAGCAACGCGAACGGCCCGGGAGTCATCGAGCAGGCCTACGCGAGCAACATGGCGGACTCGTCCTTCTACGTGGGCGCGTGCGCGGACTGCCGCACCGTGCTGCGCTACCTGCACGCCGAGAACAGCGCGCTCGGGTACTCGGGATCCAACTCCGGGGGGCACCTCGTCATCGAATCATCCGAATGGGATCTCAACCGGGCGGGCATCGTTCCCAACTCGCTCGCCAACGACGATCCGCCTTCCCCGCAGAACGGCGCGTGCCCCGCCAGCCCGAGCAAGTCCTGCACGATCATCACGCGCAACTGGGTTCACGACAACAACAACCCGAACACCCCGGCCATCGGGCTGACCGCGGGATCGCCGGTCGGCACGGGCATCGAGATCTCCGGCGGCCAGAACGACACCGTGACACGCAATCTGGTGACGGGCCAGGGCGCGTGGGGAATCCTCCTCAACGACTATCCCGACGCCTCGCCTCCGTCGGTGCCGACGTACTGCGCCGGGGGCATCCCCGGGGTGCCGAATCCCTTCGGTCCGGGCGTCGTCTGCTACTTCGTCGCCTTCGGCAACCGCGTCAGCGACAACCTTCTCATCGGCAACGGCACGTTCGGCAACCCCACCAACGGGGACCTCGCCGACGCCAGCATCCCCTACCCGGTGGACAACTGCTTCAGCCGGAACCGCGACATACCGGCGGGAGTCCCGTCGTCCGACCCCGCCAACATCCAGAAGCGGAGCGTGCTCGGCACCTGCGGCGTACCGGGCGCCGGCGACACGGGGATGCTCTTCGACCAAGTCGCGTGCGCCGCTCTCGGCATCTGCCCGGCAGGAGGCACCTACCCCCAACCAACCGGAGTGCGCCTGATGCCCATCCCTCATCGGCTTCCCACCATGCCAAGCCCATGCGACGGAGTGCCCGAGAACCCGTTCTGCGATTGACGGATTCGCCGGCGACAGGTCGTGTGCACGTCTCGCGCAGCCTGACCCCTTGGGGTCACGCCAACCGCCACGCCATGGGCCGGCCTCACCCGCGAAGGTGGTGATCTGCACGACCACGGCGTCGGGGAGCGGCGTCGCGAGCTGCTGTGGAGTCGTCCCGGCGACGGCGGGTGCCGCCGGTCCCCATCTCGTCACCGGGACACGCTCGACCTCGCATCACACAACGCAGGGCCTGTTCGACCTGAGCTGAACGCGGCCAAAGCGCTCCGCCGGTCATGCAGAACGTGGGACGCGAGACGCGCCGCCCGATACCCCCCTGGGGCCGGGCGGCGCGGTTTCGCTACCGGTCGGTGTCGGCCCCCTTCCCAACCTCAGACGCGTCACCGCTGGGCGTCGCGGTCTGTGTTCTTCGAACCAACCGGTGGGCACACTGTACCTGATCGGATCGAAAGCGTCAAACCGGTCGAATTCACCCACGACGGCCGGTGGCCTGCTGCCCAGCCAAGTCTACTCACGACACGGCCAAAACCGGCTGTGCGGGAGGGCCGTTGAGAGCTCTAGCTCCGGGGTGTGCCGCAGCTGGTGGCGGCCGGCGTGATGGCGGCTACACTCCTGCGCACCGAGCGTCATGACGTCTCGGCATGCCCGGTTGCTCGGTTGCAGTGAGGCCATCGATTGTCCTGGCAGGCGTGGTTCACCCTCGGCATCGTCATCGTGACCGTGGCCGCTCTCGCGTCCGAGCGTGTGTCGCAGCCCGCGACGATCATGACCGCCGTCACGATCCTGCTTCTCGCCAGGGTGATCGACGCGAAGTCGGCCCTTTCCGGGTTCTCGAACGAGGCTCCGTTCACCATCGCAGCGCTCTACGTCGTGGCCGGCGCCGCGCAGGCAACCGGTGCCCTCCAGGGAGTCACCACCAGAGTGCTGGGCAGTCCGCCGCGCGGCAAGCGCCATCCTCGCTTCCGCGACACGTTCCGTCTGCTGGCGCCTGCGGCGACGACGTCGGCGTTTGTCTACAACACCCCGCTCGTGTCGATGTTCGCTCCCCGTGTGACTGCGTGGGCTCAGCGCTCGGGCAAACCGGCCTCCTGGTACCTGCTTCCGTTGAACAACGCGATCCTCCTCGGCGGAATGGTGACCGCGATCGGGACGACGACCAACGTGGTCATCTCCGGACTGCTGAGCGCCAGTGGCCGCCAGCCGCTGCATCTGTTCGAACCGTCTCTAACCACCATCCCGCTCGCCGTTGTGGGTGTCACCTTCCTGGCCTTCTTCGGCGCGCGGCTGGCAGGAGCGCGCACCAGCGCCGGCGAGCATTTCAGGGCCGACGTGCGCGAGTACACGGTCGAGATGATCGTTCGCCCCCGCGGAGGGCTGGTTGGGGCCACGGTGGACGACGCAGGGCTGCGCGACCTGGAGGGCGTCTACCTCTTTGCGGTTCTCCGCAACGAGGAGACGATCGCGCCCGTGTCACCGGAGCTGCGGCTGGCGGCCGGCGACCGGCTCGTCTTCGCGGGCAACGTGGCTCGCGTTCTCGACCTCCAGTCGAACCCCGGCCTGCAGTCTGCCGAGGCCGGCCATTTCAGCGTCGTTGAGAGCACCGTCGACCGGCGCTTTCACGAGGCCGTGATCGCGCCCGGCGGCTCGCTTGTCGGTCACAGCCTCAAACAGGTGAACTTCCGCTCGGTCTTCGGCGGTGCCGTGATCGCCATCCACCGCAGTGGCGAGCTCGTCGAAGGCAAGCTGGGCTCGATCACCCTTCACCCCGGGGACGTGCTGCTCGTGCTCGGGCCTTCCGACTTCAACACCCGCTGGTCCGGCTCTGGCGACTTTCTCCTCGTGGCGCCGATCATCGGCAAGCCGGTGCCGCTGAAGAGGCGCGACGCGCGCATCGTGGAGATCGTCGTCGTTCTCTTTCTGATCTGTGCCGCGACCGGCTTCCTCAGCATCCTGCAGGCCGCTCTCGTCGCAGCGTTGGTGCTACTGGCCATCGGCGTGGTCACACCACGTCAAGCACAGATGGCGGTGAACGTCAACGTCCTGATCATCGTGTGCGGCAGCTTCGGCATCGGCGAGGCGATCTCGCAGAGTCATCTCGCCAAGCACATCGCGGACGTCCTCATCAGTGCCTTCGGATCGCTTGGCGACCGGGGCATCCTCATCGGCTTCCTTGCTTCGACGGTGCTGATCACGCAGGTGGTCACGAACAACGCGGCCGCGGTGCTGATGTACCCGGTCGGACTGGCGATCACAGCCCACGCCCACCTGCTGGAACGGCCGTTCGTGATGGCCCTGGTGATCGGTGCGTCGGCATCGTTTCTCACGCCGATCGGCTATCAGACCAACACCATCGTGTACGGCATGGGCGGCTACAAGTGGCAGGACTTCCTGCGCACGGGGTTGCCGCTCGCAATCATGACCACCGCTCTCGCGGCACTGACCATCCCTCTCTTCTTCCCCCTGCGCTGAGGCGCGCGCCGCGCGGTCTCGCGGGATGCACGCGAGTCCGGCGGCCCTCGAGATCCTGACATCGCAATGCTGGGAAGTCGACCGCCGACTTAGGGGAGCTTCGGCGGCGTCCAGCCGCGCCCCGGAACCTCCGGGTACGCGGCGATTCGCAGGGTGTCGTCGGGATCGAGCTCGAGGAGGAACCCACGGCAGCGGGCGGACTCGTCGTCCTCACCGAGCGCGGCGGCGGCCGCGAGCAGCGCGTGAAGCCCGCGCAGGAACCCGCGGTTGGACGGCTCCACCCACTGAACGAGACCGGTGCCGCCCCAGCCCTCGCGGCGCAGGCGGTCGAGCCCTCGGTGGTACGCGACGCGGGCGAATGCATAGGCCTCGACCGGATCGCCGGCCAGTGCCAGCTCACTCAGGCGCGCCCACGACTCGAGGAGTTCGGGATGGCGGGCGGCGACACGCACAAGAGCGGCGCGACGCGCTGTGCCGTCGTCGAGAGCGAGCGCCGCATGCAGCTCGTCGAGCGCGTCGGCCGCCTCGGCACCGAGGATGGTCTGGTGACGTGTCGATTGTGCGGGCGGCGCGGCTCCGGCAAGGGGAAGGTCGTGCATCGGCCGTGCCGGCGGTTCGGGGGTCATGTCGCTCGAGCGTAGTCGACTGAGGCGGCGAACGTCGCCGGCCCACGGCAGGATGGCTCAAACCGGGCAAACGGTCGCCGGCGGTCGCCATCTCCGTCGCCGATGGTTGCCGTCGAGCTCGGGGAACAACACCGCCGACCTCCCCGCGGTGCTCAGCGATGGCGTCGGCGTCCACGCCTAGCGGACCTGCCATCAGCAGTCTCTAAGGCTTGGCCGATTCCCTCGCTGTACGCTGAGGTCGTGAGCCGACGCCGTCTGCTGCTGTTCATCGGAGCCGCGACCGCGGCGGTGGTGAGCGCCTCGTGCGCCCCCACGCCCACCACGTCCCCGACCCTGACCGGCATCCACAAGATCAAGCACATCATCGTGATCCAGCAGGAGAACCGTTCCTTCGATTCGTACTTCGGGACGTACCCGGGTGCAGACGGCATCCCCATGCAGAACGGGCAGCCGACGGTGTGTTCCCCAGACCAGCAACACGGGTCATGCGTGAAGCCGTACGTCGACCATGCCGACGTCAACGCCGGTGGCCCCCACGGCGCTTCGGCCGCCGTGGCCGACATCGCCGGAGGCAGGATGAACGGCTTCTACGCCTCAGCGCTCGGCAGCAACAAGAGCTGCTCGGCCACGAGCCCGAACTGCGCGTCGTCGTCGGTGCCCGACGTCATGGGGTACCACGTCCAGAGCGACATCCCCAACTACTGGACCTACGCGCAGGACTTCGTGCTCCACGACCACATGTTCGAGCCGAACTCCTCGTGGAGCCTTCCCGAGCACCTGTTCCTGGTGTCGGAGTGGTCGGCGAAGTGCTCACAGCACAACATGCCGTCGAGCTGTCAGAACGCGCTGCAGGTTCCCGGACCACGGCCGGGCGGCGCCAATGGCCAGCCGTCCCCGATCTACGCGTGGACGGACCTCACCTACCTCCTGCACAAGAACAACGTCTCTTGGGGGTACTTCGTCGTGCCGGGTTTCGAGCCCGATTGCGAGAACGACGCCGCCGTCACCTGCGCGCCCGTGAAGCAGAACAGCAAGACCGTCGGCATCTGGAACCCGCTGCCGTACTTCGACACCGTCAAGAACGACGGCCAGCTCGGCGACATCCAGCCGACCACGAACTTCTACAAGGCAGCCCGCGCCGGCACCCTTCCGGCGGTGAGCTGGGTGATCCCATCGCAGGAGGTGAGTGAGCATCCGGCCGCCCCGGTGAGCTTCGGGCAGACGTACGTCACGAGTCTCATCAACGCGGTGATGGCCGGTCCCGACTGGAGCTCGTCCGCAATCTTCCTGTCCTGGGACGACTGGGGCGGGTTCTACGACCACGTGGCTCCGCCATCAGTCGACGAGAACGGCTACGGGCTGCGGGTCCCGAGCCTCGTGATCAGCCCGTACGCTCGCAATGGCTTTGTCGACCATCAAACGCTGAGCTTCGACGCCTACGACAAGTTCATCGAGGACGACTTCCTCAACGGACAGCGCCTCGACCCGCGCTCGGACGGACGGCCGGACCCGCGGCCCGACGTTCGTGAGAACGCGGGCATCCTGGGCAACCTCCTCGGGGACTTCGACTTCTCGCAGCCGCCCCGGCCACCAACGCTCCTGTCCGTTCACCCGGCGACGACGCTCACCGGAACTCCCCAGGCCGGACCGGCTCTCGCCGAAGCACTTCCACCAAGCGACCAGCCTGCCCGTGGCGGATAGCGGCTCGCTCCTCCCCGCCGCACCGGCGGGGCCGGG
>CAAGKR010092611.1_pt1 | contig 16035 bp, 10 predicted proteins | sample 2556971 | NCBI WGS metagenome assembly CAAGKR01 (sample SAMEA5207829, study PRJEB30636) | soil metagenome | biome: forest; feature: boreal; material: soil | place: USA | collected 2011-09 | depth 1 m | reverse complement strand
CGCTACTTGTAGGCGTGTCTGCACCACGTCCGGCGTGCCGCCCCTGGCAGGGGGTGGCCGAACTGGGCGAAGAGGCCTCACTCGATAAACTTCAACCGGAAAACGGTAGGAGCGATCCCGCCATGAGATCGAAAACTTCGCATGCCGCGAAGAGTGGCGTCGGGGAGCATACGGCCCGCGAAAGCGAGAGCGCCCAACGTATGTGACGGGAAAGAGCGCGTGGCGAGCGCCCACCCCCAAATTTGGCCCCGGAACCGCAAGGTTCCGGGGCCTTATTTTTGTACAGATTTGAAACCGCGCGCCACACGCAACTCACGGGCATCAGGTTCGCCTTGCGTTTGGCCCCCGGAAATGGCACGATTGCGCTCTTTTTCAAAATCACAGACCTGCCCGCGCAATGAACCAGAACATCCGCAATATCGCCATCATCGCCCACGTTGACCATGGGAAGACCACCCTCGTCGACAAGCTCCTCAAGGAGGGCGGCGTCTACCGCGCCAACCAGAAGGTTGAGGAGCGCGCCATGGACTCGATGGACCTGGAAAAGGAGAAGGGCATCACCATCAAGGCGAAGAACACGTCGGTCCACTGGCACGACAAGACAATCAACATAGTTGACACGCCGGGACACGCCGACTTTGGCGGCGAGGTCGAGCGGGCGCTGCGGATGGTCGACGGGGTGCTCCTCCTTGTGGACGCCTACGACGGCCCCCAGGCCCAGACCCGTTTTGTCCTGCGCAAGGCCCTGGCCCACGGGCTGAAGGTCGTCATCGTGATCAACAAGATCGACCGCGAGAACGCGGAGCCGGCGAAGATGTACGACAAGGTGCTCGAGCTCCTCATGGAGCTCAACGCGACCGAGGAGCAGTTTGACGCCCCCGTCGTCTACGGTTCGGGCCGCGACGGCTACATGATGTACCACCTGGGCGAGGCGAAGACGGACATGTCGCCCCTGTTCCAGACGGTCCTTGACCACGTCCCCCCCCCGTTCGCGAAGCCGAACGAGCCGTTCCACATGCTCGTCTCCAACATCGACTGGAGCGATTACGTCGGCCGCATCGCGGTGGGCAAGATCCTGGGTGGAACGGCCACCGTGGGCGACACCGTGCATGTGATCCGCCATTCGGACGGCACCCGCGCCCGCGCCAAGATCACCAAGATCTTCGAGTTCACGGGACTGGGCACGGCCGAGGCCCCAACGGGCGGTGCCGGAAACATCGTGGGAATCTCGGGCTTCGATGATGTCGACATCGGTGACACCCTCACGGCCGACGAGAACGGCCACCAGCTCCCCTTCACCCAGATCGACCCCCCCACGCTCGAGATGCAGTTCTGCGTCAACGACGGGCCGCTGGTCGGGCGGGAGGGCAAGCTCGTGACCTCGCGCCAGCTCAAGGAGCGCCTCTTCCGCGAGCTGAAGACGAACGTGTCGATCTACATCGAAGACACTGAAAAGGCCGGCGTGTTCAACGTGAAGGCCCGCGGCGCCATGCAGATCGCCGTTCTGGTTGAGACCATGCGCCGTGAGGGCTTCGAGCTCCTCGTATCAAGGCCGACCGTCATCGAGAAGATCGTGGATGGACAGCGCCATGAGCCCTACGAGACCGTGTGGATTGAGGTCCCAGACGAGTGCGTCGGCGCCATCATGACCAACATGGCGAACCGCAAGGGCATCCTCTCCAACATGGAGAAGCTCTCGCACACGACCATGCTCGAGGCCACCATCACCACCCGCGGCCTTATCGGCATGGAGATCGACGTCGTCAACGCGACGAGCGGACGGGGCGTCCTCAGCCACCTCTTCAAGGAATACGGCCCGTACGCGGGCGAAGTCCTCACCCGCATCACCGGGACCATCATCGCCACCGAGGCGGGAACGACGACCGGCTACGCGCTCGAGATGGTCCAGGAGCGCGGGAAGCTCTTTGTCAGCCCCGGCGAGGAGGTCTACGAGGGGATGATCGTCGGCGAGAACCCCCGCAACGAGGACATCTCCTGCAACGCCGTCCGGGCGAAGGCGCTCACCAATTTCCGTTCGCAGGGATCGGGCGTGGCCACGGGCCTGACTCCCGCGACGAAGCTCTCCCTCGAGCGCGCGATCGAGTACATAGCCTCGGACGAGTTTGTCGAGGTGACCCCGAAAAACCTGCGGCTGCGCAAGCGCATCCTGAAGGCCACCGAACGCCGCAAGGTCGAGCGGAAGGGCTGACGGCTGCGCCGCGGCGCCGGCGGGACCGATCGGACGCGAGGGAATCGAGCCCCGGCAGGCTATGCCGTGAGCTTGGAGTAGGCCGCGCCGTCCATGAGCGCGCCGCCCTCGGCCGGGTCCGAGCCCTTGAGCTTCATGATCCAGCCCGCGCCGTACGGGTCGCCGTTCAGGATCTCCGGCCTGCTGTCCAGGGCCGTGTTCACGGCGGTGACCGTGCCGCTCACGGGCGCATAGACGTCGGACGCCGCCTTCACCGACTCCACAACGCCAAAGGGAGTCCCCTGCTTGAGGACGGCGCCGACCTTCGGGAGCTGGACGTAGGTGATATCGCCGAGCGACGCCTGGGCGTAGTCGGTGATGCCCACGGTCGCGGTTCCGTCGGCCTCCGTTTTCAGCCACTCGTGGCTCTTTGCGTAGCGAAGCTCGCCGGGGACGTTGCTCATGATGATTTCTTTAGCTCCACGAACGGGGGTTTGACGAGTTGCAATTCGATGAGACTGCCGCGCACGTCCGCATGGAGCGGCTTCGCGGAGGCGGATGTCTCCACGAGCACCGAGCCGATCGCCTCCGTGAGCATGGGGGACAGTGTCCCCGAGAGCACGCGGCCGGCTATGGTCCCGTCCGCTCCCGCAACGGGGGTCTCGGGACGGATGATCCTGCGATCGCCGGTCTTGAAGAACACGACCTTTCGCGGCGATCCGTCCTTCTTCTCCGCCGCGAGCGCCGCGCGCCCGGAGAAGTCGCCGGGCTTGTCAAACTTGACCGTCCACCCGAGCCCCGCCGTGAGCGGCGATATCTCGCGCGTCAGTTCGTGGCCGTAGAGCGGGAAGCCCGCCTCGAGCCTCAGGCTGTCGCGCGCACCAAGGCCGCAGAGTTCGAGGCCCTCATTCTGGCCGGCCGCGAGGAGCGCCTCGGCAAGGCCGACCGCGTCCCCGGAGGCGTGATAGAGCTCGAAACCGTCCTCACCGGTGTAACCCGTCCGGCTTATGATGCACCGCACGCCCGCGACGGCGCCCTCCGTGAAATGGTAGTATTTCAGAAGCTCTAGCTTTGTCTCCGTGAGCGACTGGACTATCGGGAGCGCCCTCGGGCCCTGCACGGCGATCAGGGCGCATCCCTCCGAGCGGTCCGTTATTGTCACATCGCGCCCGGCCGCCCTCGACCTCATCCACTCTAGATCGGTCGCAATGTTGCCGGCATTGATGCACAGGAAGAAATCCTCCGGCCCGCGCATGTAGATCAGGAGGTCGTCGATCACGCCCCCGTCCGGGTGGCACATCGGCGAGTAGAGCACCCTCCCCGGGTACATCTTGCCGACATTGTTCGTGACAAGGCTGTCCAGGAAGGCGGCCGCCCCGGGGCCCTCCACGTCGACCTCGCCCATGTGGCTCACGTCGAACAGGCCCGCGGCGCGCCTAACGGCCTTGTGCTCCTCGAGGATGCTCCGGTACTGGACGGGCATCTCCCACCCGGCGAAGTCGACGAGCTTGGCGCCGTGCGCCGCGTGGAACGCGTAGAGGGGTGTGCGCTTGAGGTCGCCCATGCGCCTATACACAGCCTCCGAAAGCGGCCCCTCTGCAAGGCTCTTTTGTGGTCGGAAAAGAGGCCGCGGCCCCTAACGTCCCAGGATGCTCAGGTTTGTGCTGCCCTTGGCCATCATCTTCACCGTGGGGACCTCGTTCCTGTGCTCCCTTTTCGAGTCGATCGTTCTCTCGACGACGATCGCCGAGATCGAGGCGCTGAAGAAGACACGCCCGAGGAGCGGGGCCGTCCTCGAGTACCTGAAGCATGAGATCGACGCGACCATATCGGCCATCCTCACCCTGAACACGGCCGCGAACAGCCTGGGCTCGGTTGTTGTCGGTGCGCTCGCCGTTCACTTCTACGCTGGATCCACGGTTGTCGCCATATCGATCGGCTTCGGGGCCATGCTGCTCATTTTCTCCGAGGTGCTCCCCAAGAACATCGGGGTCGCCCACCGGGCGGCCCTCCAGCCGTATGTCGTCTATCCGATCGCCTGGCTGCGCCGGGTGCTGCTTCCCGTGACGTGGCTCTGCGCCCTGGTCGTGAGGCCCTTCGTCGGGCCGCCGGCGGCCCTCCACGGCTCCGGCGAGGAGATCAAGCTCCTTGCCGAGCGCGGCGCCCAGGAGGGGACCCTCTCCAAGAGCGAGTCGAGCATCATCGCGAACGCGCTCTCCCTGGACAACATTCGGGTGAGCGAGATCATGACGCCCCGGACCGTCGTCACCGCCCTCAACCGCTCGGCCTCGGTCGGGGAAGTCTTCAAGGAGCACGCCACGCTGCCCTTCGGGCGGATGCCCGTCTTCGGCAAGAACATGGATGACATCCTGGGAGTCGTGCGCGCCCGCGACCTGCTGAAGGCCAAGGCCCACGACCAGGACGCGGGCCTCGTCGAGCAGTTCATGCAGGAGGCCCATTTCATCCCCGAGACGGCCACCGTGGGGAACGCGCTCCAGCTTTCGCTCAAGACCCACAACAAGCTGCTCGTCGTCGTCGACGAGTTTGGCGCGACGGCCGGCGTGGTCACCATGGAGGACGTGATCGAGCACCTGCTCGGCCGCGAGATCTTCGAGAAGGACGACGTCGCCGTCGACATGCGCGAGCTGGCGCGCACACGGCTTCAGAAGCAGGACCGCGGCCGCCGGATATGACGCCGATCCTCGCCTACTGGGTCGACCAGCTCGACCCGTTCCTCGTCCATTTCAGGGGCAGTTTCGGCATCCGCTACTACGGCCTCGCCTATGTCGCGGGGATACTCGCGGGAGCGTGGCTCCTCTGCCGCTATGCGCGCGCCGGCAAGTCGCTCCTTCCCGCTTCAAAGGTCAGCGACTTCATCGTCGCCGCCGCGATCGGCGTTTTCGTGGGCGGGCGGCTGGGCTCCTACTTCCTATATGGCGGCTGGGCGGCCTTCCGGTCGGATCCCTTTGCACTCTTCCGGGTCTGGGAGCCCGGCATGTCGTTCCATGGCGGCCTCGTGGGCGTGATCCTCGCGGCGGCCTGGTTCGCCCGGTCCGAGCGGATCCCGATCGTCCATCTCTGGGACCTGGTCGCGACCACGGCGCCCGTGGGGCTCATGCTCGGCCGCCTCGCCAACTTCGTGAACGGCGAACTCTGGGGGAAGCCGTCGACCGTGCCGTGGGCGATGATCTTCCCGCGAAGCGCGACGTCCGAGGACCCCGTCCCTGTTCCCCGCCACCCTTCCCAACTCTACGAGGCCGGCATGGAGGGCGTCCTCTTGCTCTGCTACATGCAGTGGCGGTTTTGGAAAAGCGACGCCGTCCGCGATAGGCCCGGCGCGCTGGCCGGCGAGTTCCTGATTGCGTACGCCTGCGCCCGGATGGCCGGCGAGGTGTTCCGCGAGCCGGACGCGTCCCTGATCTTCGGGCTGAGCCGCGGGACCTTTTACTCGTTGTTCATGATAGGCTTCGGATTGTTCCTTAGGCTCCGCAGGTCACCCCCCCTCGCGCTCCCAGCGACGGGCGGGGCCTAGACGACCGTTCCGGGCGGGATCACGGCGCCCTTCGGCACCACGAGCACCCCGTCGCGGATCACGACCGAGCCGGCAGCGTAAGTCCCGTCCGGCTTGCCCGCGGCGGAAAGCTGGGTGCCGTCGCCGATGCGCGTGTTCTTGTCGATGATCGCGCGCCGGATGCGGCAGTTCTTTCCCACGCCGAGGTTCGGCGAGCCGCGGGCCAGGTTGGAGGCGATCTGCTCCGGCGTCTCGTAGTAGTCGGCGCCCATCATGACGACGTCCTCTAAGTCGGAGCCCTCGCCCACATAGGAACGGATCCCGAACAGGCTGTGCTTGAGGGCGGAGTCCGTGAGGATGCATCCGTCGGCGACGACGACGTTGTCGATTGCGCACTTGTTCAGCTTCGAGGCCGGGAGATATTCGTAATGCGAATACACTGGCGTCGTCGCGTCGAAGAAGTTGAAGGGGGGAAGCGGCTGGGCCAGGGCGAGGTTGGCCTCGAAGAAGGCCTTCACCGTTCCAATGTCCTCCCAATAGCCCTCGAATATGTGGGCGAACATCTTCTTTGAGCCGAGCAGGCTGGGGATCACCTCGCGGCCGAAGTCGGTCATCGAGTTCTCGAGCGCCTCGGCGAGGGCGCTCCGGTTGAAGACATAGATGCCCATCGACGCCAGGCACTGCTTCTCGGTGGAGCGCTCCTTCATCATGGACTCGATCTGCGGGCTCAGCGCCAGGCTGTCGACCACCGCCGGGTCCTTGGGCTTCTCGGCGAATTCCTGGATGGAGAGGTCGTCCGCCACGCGCATGAGGCCGAGGCCCTCGACCTTCGAGACCGGGAAGGGTTTCGCGCACAGCGTGACGTCCGCGCCGGTCGCGAGGTGCTGCTCGATGATCTCGCGGAAGTCCATCCGGTAGAGCTGGTCCCCGGAGAGGATAAGGATGAGGTCGTGGGGGTATTTCCGGAAATGGATGATGTTGCGGCGCACGGCGTCGGCCGTCCCCTGGTACCAGTCGAGGCTCTTCTCGGTCTGCTCGGCCGAGAGTATGTCCACGAAACCCCCGCCGAACGGATCGAACTGGTACGCACCCTGGACATGCCTGTGGAGGGAGGCGGTGTTGAACTGCGAGAGAAGGAATATCCGGTTTATCTCGGAGTTGATGCAGTTGCTGATCGGGATGTCCACGAGGCGGTATTTCCCGGCAAGGGGCACGGCGGGCTTGCACCGCTCGAGCGTCAGCGGAGCCAGCCGGGTCCCGCGTCCCCCGCCCATAATGACTGCCAGCACGCGTTTTTGGGTGGTCATGGGAATCTCGTTTTCTATCGTGTCCGGTCACTTCGCGAGCCAAAATCGTCGCGGACCCCAAAACTCACCACTAACAACTATGTGCGGCATCGTCGGCTACGTTGGAAACCGCAAGGCGGCAGCGATCATTCTTGAGGGCCTAAAGCGCCTCGAATACCGCGGATATGACTCCGCGGGTCTCGCGATTGTCCAGGACCGCGGGATTGCCATCGTGCGCAAGGTCGGACGGGTCGAGCAGCTGGCGAAGGCGGCGGCGGCGACACGCCTCAGCGGGACCGTGGGCCTCGGGCACACGCGCTGGGCGACGCATGGCGGCGTGACCGAGGCCAACGCCCACCCGCACATGAGCAGCGACGGCAAGTTCGCCCTGATCCACAACGGCGTCATCGAGAACTACAGCCAGATCAAGACCTTCCTCATCGGAAAGAAGTACACCTTCAAGTCCGAGACCGACACCGAGGTCCTCTGTAACCTGATCGCCTACCACTTTGCCAAGGAGCCCCAGGCGGCCGACGGCCAGAGCCCCTTCCTTGAGAGCGTGCGCAAGGCGCTGCGCCACGTCGAGGGAACCTACGGGATCGCGGTGCTCTGCGTCGAGTTCCCCACGGAGATGGTCGCGGCCCGGAAGGCCTCGCCCCTCATCCTCGGCGTCGGCGACAACGAGTACATCATCGCCAGCGACGCGTCGGCCCTCGTCAGCCGCACGCAGAACGTCGTCTACCTGAAGGACGGCGAGCTTGTCCACGTCACCCAGCGGGACTTCGCGATCAGCACCCTCGACCAGGCGGACGTCGCCCCCGTGGTCGACCGCATCGACTGGACCATCGAGGATGCCAACCTCGGCGGCTACGCCCATTTCATGGAGAAGGAGATCTTCGAGCAGCCGCTGGCCTTGGAGAACACCATGCGTGGCCGCTTCTCTGAGGACGGAAGCACGGCCCTCTTCGGCGGCCTCAACCTCACGCCGGCCGAGTTCCGCCAGGTGGACCGGTTCATGTTCTGCGCCTGCGGCACCGCGTGGCACGCGTGCCTCGTCGCGGAGCACCTGATCGAGCGCTATGCCCGCGTGCCGGTGGAGGTCGATTACGCCTCGGAGTTCCGCTACCGCAATGCGCCGCTCGACCCTCAGACGCTCTTCTTTGTCATCAGCCAGTCGGGGGAGACGATCGACACACTCGCCGCGCTGCGCGAGGCGAAGCGCAAGGGCTACCGCGTCCTGGCCATCAACAACGTTGTGGGCTCGACCATAGCGAGGGAGGCCGACGGCGGCATCTTCCAGCACGTCGGGCCCGAGGTCGGCGTCGCCTCCACGAAGACCTTCACCTCCCAGCTCCTCCTCGGGGCGATGGTCGCCCTCTACGTTTCGAGGATGCGCGACATGAGCTTCAACGACGGTGCGGATTACGTGAAGGCTCTGCGCGGCGTGCCCAACCTCGTCCGCAAGTGCCTGGCGCAGGCGCCGCAAATCAAGGCGATCGCCAAGCGCTACGCCCACTACACGGACTTCCTTTTCCTCGGGCGCCTTTCGCTCTTCCCGATCGCGCTTGAGGGCGCGCTGAAGCTGAAGGAGATCTCCTACATCCATTCCGAGGGCTACCCCGCGGCCGAGATGAAGCATGGGCCGATAGCCCTCATCTGCGAGAAGTGCCCGAGCGTCTTCTTCGCGCCCAAGGGCGAGATCTTCAACAAGATCGTCTCCAGCATGCAGGAGATAAGCGCGCGCAAGGGACCCGTGATCGCGATCGCGACCGAGGGCACGGACATACCCCAGGGCCTGGCCGACGATGTCATCACGATCCCCGACTGCCATGAGGCCGTGCTCCCGATAGTCGCGACGATCCCGATCCAGCTCCTGAGCTACTACATCGCGGTCGAGCGGGGATGCGACGTGGACAAGCCTCGGAACCTGGCCAAGTCGGTGACGGTGGAGTGACCATGGAGATCCACCCCAACAGGGATGAGTTCGTCGCGCTTGCGCGCGCGGGCAACATGATTCCGGTGTACGCGGACCTGATGGCCGACTTCGAGACGCCCGTCTCGGCCTATGCCAAGCTCCGGGCCCATGGGCCGGCCTACCTGCTCGAGTCCGTCGAGGGAGGAGAGCGGCTCTCCCGCTACAGTTTCATCGGCTGCCGCCCGAGGAAGACCTTCGCGTGCGGCCCGCAGACGACGGAAGTCCGCGAGGTCGGAAAGGCGCCACGGACCGTCCCCACCCCGACCGACCCGCTGACGCTCATCGAGGAGGAGCTGCGGCAGTTCCGACCCGTCAAGCTGCCGGGCCTGCCGCGCTTCACGGGCGGCGCCGTGGGATTCCTGAGCTACGAGTACGTGACTCGGATCGAGCCCACCGTGCCGGTGGCCCGGCGGGACGAGCTCGGGATCCCGCTCATCTACTTCATGCTGTCGGACAGCCTGCTGATTTTCGACCGCGCCAAGCAGACGCTGCGTCTGTGCGTCAACGCGCACGTGCCCGGCGACGGCAACGCAAGTGCCGCCGCCGCGTCCCATGCCGGCGCCGAGGCCGAGCTCCTGAAGCTTTTCGAGATCCTGAAGGAGAAAAGCTCGCTGGCCCCCGCGCCGCTGGTGAGCCCAGCCAGGGTCGACGTGCCCCCGGGAAACTTCACGCGGCCCGAGTACGAGAAGCTCGTCGACAGCGTGAAGGAATACATCCGGGCCGGCGACATCATCCAAGTGGTCCCCTCCCAAAGGTTCGCCCGGCCGTTCACGAAGACGCCCCTCGACCTCTACAGGGCCCTGCGAACCGTGAACCCCTCCCCCTACACGTTCATCCTGGATTCGGGCGACTTCGCGCTCGTCGGCGCCTCGCCGGAAGTCCACGTGCGCCTGACCGACGGCCTCGTCGAGATTCGTCCCATCGCCGGCACGGCGCGCCGCGGCGCGACCCAGGAGCAGGACGTGGCCCTTGAGAAGGAGCTCCTGGCCGACGAGAAGGAGCGCGCCGAGCACCTGATGCTGGTCGACCTCGCCCGAAACGACATCGGCCGGGTCTGCAAATTCGGATCCATCCATGTCCCCGATTTCATGTTCGTGGAGAGGTACTCGCATGTGATGCACATCGTTTCCCAAGTGGAGGGGCGCATCTCCCCCGAAAAGAACGCCTTTGACCTGATGCGGGCGACCTTTCCGGCAGGCACAGTGAGCGGTGCACCCAAGGTGCGCGCCATGCAGATCATCGCCGAGAATGAGCCGGTCCAGAGGGGTTTCTACGCCGGCGCCCTTGGGTACTTCGGATACGACGGCAACCTGGACTCCTGCATCACGCTCAGGACCGCCCTCCTCAGGGACGGGATGATGTATATCCAGGCGGGCGGAGGTGTCGTGGCTGACTCGGACCCGGCCTCCGAATACCAGGAGACGATCAACAAGGCTGGCGCGCTGCTGAAGGCGGCCGAGATCGCGTCCAACTTCTAGAGCGCTGTACTAAATCAGGCCACCGGCCTGGTCGAAAGTCTGGGGCCGATGCCCCGGTTTGTAACAGTTCTGTCACGTTCGGGCAGGTAATCCCGTTTCTGAGTCCGCCTGCGCTGGGCAGGACGGTGCCCTGTGAGCGCCATTATGCGCAGCTAATAGACCGGAGTGTGCCATTATTTCCCAAGAAGAGTGTGACTTTTCAGCAACCTTAGAGGGAGCCGCTCGTCTGTCGGTTGGGAACGGTTTACGCTCAAGATGGGGAACAATAATTCGTTTCAATCCTCAAATAGATCTACACTGCAATGCGCATTAAATACAGGGGCGAAGGCCCTACGGCCGAGGTGGACGCAGATGAGACAAACCGGATAGCACCGGCGCCCGAGCGCCCCGTGCAGTTCGACAGCCCCCCGTCCTTCCTTGAGAAGCCGGAACCCGCCGAGGCACCCTCTGCGGCACCCACCGATCGGAGCAACCTACAGATCTATCTGCAAGAGATAGGCAAGACGGCCCTCCTCACGATCGAGGAGGAAATTTCCCTGGCCAAGCGAATCCGCCGCGGGGACAAGGCCGCGCGCGATCATATGATCAAGGCGAACCTGCGCCTGGTCGTTAAGATCGCCATGGACTACAAGGATTTCGGGCTGCCGCTGCTCGACCTCATAAGCGAAGGCAACATTGGCCTCGTGAAGGCCGTTGAGCGCTTCGACCCGCGCAAGGGCGGCAAGCTCTCGACCTACGCGGCTTGGTGGATCAAGCAGTCGATCAAGAGGGCCCTCGCGAACCAGTCCAAGACCATCCGGCTTCCCGTCCATCTGGTCGACAAGATCTCCAAGATGAGGAAGATGGCCATGGTGCTTTCCGAGCGCCTCGGCCGCGAGCCGAGCGACGAGGAGCTCGCCATGGAGCTCCAGATCCCGACTTCAAAGGTCGCCCATCTGAAGTCCGTGAGCGTGAGGCCCGCCTCGCTGGACGCGCCCGTCGGCGAGGATGGCGACTCTGCCACATTCGGCGAGATCGTCGGGGACGAGAACGCCGCGAGCCCCTACGAAAACCTCCGCGGCAAGAACCTCAACACCGACCTGCATTCGATGGTGGACTCGCTCGACAAGCGCGAGGCCGAGATCATCCGCATGCGCTTCGGCCTCGACGGCCGCACCGAGCTCACGCTCGAGGAAGTGGGCCGCCGCTTCAACGTCACCCGCGAGCGCATCCGCCAGCTCGAGTACATCGCGCTCGGCAAGATGCGCCGGGCCATGGCCAAGCACGAAGCGGTTCGGAATTCCGACGACGTCGAACAGGAGGACCGCCAGCGCAAGCGCATGACGGTCATCCGTGAGTTCATCGAGTCCAAGTCCAAGAAGGGCGCCCTCGTCCTGAACAACTGACCGTTCGACGAGCGTCAATTTCCCAAGGCCCTCTCCGGCTCGACTGGAGGGGGCCTTTTCGCCTGCGGCCATCCGTGCATTGAAGGCGAGCACAAGGGGGTTGCCATCAGCGCATGGTGGCCAGCGTTTCCTCCTAAATTCCCGCCCACACTTCCTTGTCGGCGCGCCCCAACGCCCCAGCCGGGGAGCGCAGCCACCTCGGTCACCAAGATCCAGTTCGGTTCCGCGCTTTCATAGGTGATCCGGCGAGCGAACCCCTTTTCGGTCAGGCGGGATAACCCGGCCCCGCGAAGCGCGCCCGCGCTATTCCTGAACCTGCCACTGCGTCGGCACGGTTCCCAATTCTACCCATCCGGTCACCGTCGTTCCGTTCATGATATAGAAACCGCACTCTCCGGTGGACGTGTTCTGCCACAGGATATCATTGCTCCCATTGCCACTGAAGTTACCCACGGCGACAGCCTGCCATTGCGTGGGTATAGTCCCGAGACTGGCCCAACCGGTGACTGCCGTCCCGTTCATGATATAGATACCGCATTCTCCCGTCACGGTGTTTTGCCAAAGGATATCGGGATTGCCGTCTCCGTCAAAATCGGCAGCCGCCGCAATCCGCCACGAAGGATCGACTATTCCAAGCTCGGCCCAGCCCGTGACGGTCGTGCCGCTCATCAGGTAGAAACCGCACTCTCCCGTGGAGGTGTTCTGCCAGAGAATATCATTGTTACCGTTACCCTCAAAGTCAGCAGCTGCTGCCGCCCGCCATGCGGTGGGGATGGTTCCCAACTCGGCCCAGCCCGTGACGGTCGTGCCGTTCATCAGGTAGAAACCACACTCCCCCGTGGTAGTGTTCTGCCACAGGATATCATTTCGGCCATTTCCCTTAAAATCGGCGACCGCACCTATCCGCCAGGCAAGACGTACCGTCCCGAAATCCGCCCATCCTACCGTCGTTGTGCCATTCATCAGATAGGCTCCACGATCCCCCGACGAGGTGTTCGTCCAGAAGATGTCGGGCTTTCCGTCATGGTTTATATCGCCGCTGACTCCAAGCGGCACGATCTGCCTTGCCGAAACCGTGAAATCCAGGGACGCCCAATTGAAGGAATTTGTACTCGGGCCCGTGCCGCCTGAGCCTTCGGTTACACTCCCATCGGGGGCATATTGCGTCCCAAATCCCATGCTATCAGTCACGTCGATTTGCGTGACCGTATAGCGGCCGTCGGGTCCCACGCTGCCAAAGTAGGTAAAGCCCGTCCCTGGAAGATTCGCGGACAGCGGCTGAAAGATCCCGGTCGGCCATTTCACCCAGACCACGACGCTGCTGACAGGATAGGTGCCCTGAGTCGCCGTTACGTTGTAGGAAAATGAAGTAGGGTCCGGCACCGACAGGCTGATGGACGCCAGCTGCGGATCAACGGGAACGGGGATAAGCGTGAATCCCAGCGATGAAAAATCTATGGCGGCGGTGCCCGGTGTCTCAAAAATGGCAGACGATCCGAACGCGCTACTGAACGTCTCGGAGCCATAGCCGTCGGAGATCTCAAGGCCGAGCACGGTGTAGGCGCCCGTTAGGGTGAGCCCAGTCAGGGGAAAGATCGCCAGCGAACCTGTGAGGGGCCCTGCCTCCGCCTGGAGGTTTTCCTGTCCTCCGTTCGGGTCTCGCACAAGCAGGTCGACCTCTGTGAGGTCGTTCCGCGTGCCTAAGGTGAGGTTAAGGTTGTAGACGAGAACAGATCCCAAGGGGTGGATCGGATCGCTGTTTATGGGCGTAAAGGAAACGACCGTCGGTCCCGTGACCGAGGTAACGCCGCCAGTAAGTACGAAATTGAGGGAGGAAGTAACCGGGTTTGTCGCCACAACAGTTTCCCCACTGCTATTTGTGACGGTCCCAACCAATGGGTAAGTGGTATCGCTGTGACCGTCGTTGATATTGATACCTCTTACGGTGTAGTTGCCGTTAACCCAGTTCGTAGCGGTCTGGAAAGTGATCGTTCCGGCAAAAATGTTTCCAGCGATGAGGTAGTCATATCCGTTCGGGTCATCGATATCGATGCTGATCGAAATGATCGGGTACGTGCCTGGCGTCACCGAAAACGTGTAGGCCAGATTGGAGCCGGCAGAAAGGGGCGACGCCGATGTCAGCGCGATCGCGGTCAGCTGAGGGGCGGTATCCTGCGAAAATCCAGCGGGCGCCGATAACGCTAACAGCGAAAGGCCGACCGTCCAGGTGAACGCCCGCGCGTCACTGAGTGTCGCCCGCAGATAGTGCAATGCTTGGATCATGGGCTTTTCGGGACGCGGTCGAAACGCAAGGCGCGGCAAGAGTTATGGGCGCCCTCAATTCGTCAAGTCTTTTGGTTACGTGCGCCTTACAACTTTAACCGAGTGCAGGAAACGGGACGCTCGGGCGCTCGCACACCTAATCATCCGGCAAACGCCGATCGGCGAGATCGTATTCCTTTACCGGGAATACGCTACTGGTCCGAGTCCAGCGCGCCTTGCCACCGTCTTTGCCTGAGGACAGACGGACCCCCGAAAGCCGGAAACAGAAAGACCGCCGGGGTCATGGCCCCGGCGGTCTTTCAAGTGTAACAAGCGTATTGCGCCTGGCTATGGGCCTTACTCGCCCTTTTTGGAGGCCTCGTCGAGGATGTCGCCGAGGTTCATCATGTCGTTGCTCGCGCTGCGGTTCAGGGCCTCGTAGGAGGCCGTCTCCGCCGCCAGCTGGTCCGCGCTGTAGTTCGCGGCCTTGATCGACAGGCCGAGCCTGCGCTCCTCGCGGTCGATCTTGATGACGCGGGCCGTGACCTTCTGCTCGGGCTTGAGGAAGTCCTTCACCTTCTCGATCCGCTCCTCGCTGATCTGCGAGATGTGGACCAGTCCGTCGATGCCGTCCTTAAGCTCAACAAACGCGCCGAACGAGGTCACCTTGGTGACCGTTCCCTCGACGACGTCGCCGATCTTGAAGAAGCTGTCGATGTCTGACCACGGGTCGACCGCGAGCTGCTTCATGCCGAGGCTGATGCGCTGCTGCTGCGGATCGATGTCGAGGACGATGGCGTCGACCTCGTCGCCCTTCTTGAGGACCTCCGACGGGTGGTTGACCTTGCGGGTCCAGCTCATGTCCGAGACGTGGACCATGCCGTCGATGCCCTCCTCGAGCTCGATGAAGGCCCCGTAGGTGGTCATGTTGCGGACCTTGCCGCGGACGCGGGCGCCGATCGGGTAATTGTGGCGGACCATGTCCCACGGGTTCGGCTCCAGCTGGCGCAGCCCGAGGGAGATCTTCTGCTCCTCCTTCTGGATGCCGAGGACGACCGCATCGAGCTCCTGGCCGACCTTGAGGAGTTCGGAGGGCTTGGTGATGCGCTTTGTCCAGGACATCTCCGTGATGTGCACGAGTCCCTCGACGCCCGGCTCGATCTCGACGAACGCGCCATACGGGACGAGGTTGACCACCTTGCCGCGGACCTTGGCGCCGACCGGGAACTTCCGGTCGATCTCGTCCCACGGGTTCTTGGTGGTCTGCTTCAGGCCGAGGGAAACACGCTCCTTCTCACGGTTGACCTCGATGATCATGACCTCGATCTCCTCACCCTGCTTCAGCATTTCGCTCGGGTGCGAGATGCGGCCCCAGCTCATGTCGGTGATGTGGAGGAGGCCATCCATGCCGTCCAGGTCGATGAAAGCGCCGAAGTCGGTGATGTTCTTGACCACGCCCTTTCGGAACTGGCCGGGCTGGATTGAGTCGAGGAGCGCGCGGCGCTTGTCGGTGCGCTGCTGCTCGATCAGCTCGCGCCGCGAAAGAACGATGTTCTTCCGCTCGAGGTTGATCTTGAGGACCTTGAAGTCGTAGGTCTGACCCACGTACTGGTCCAGGTTCTTCGGGGGCTGCACGTCGATGTGCGAGGCCGGCATGAAGGCGTCGACGCCGATCGAGATGATCAGGCCGCCCTTGACCTTGGCCTTGACGCGGCCGGTTGCGACCGAGCCCTCGGGGAACTTCGTCAGGATGTTGTCCCAGTTCTTCTTCTGCTCGGCCTTGTCGAACGACAGGATCGGGCTTCCGTTGCGGTCCTCCAGCTTTTCGACAAGCACCTCGATCGTGGAGCCGATCTGCAGGTCTCCGATGTCGATAAATTCGTTTGCGGGGATGACGCCCTCGGACTTGCCGCCGATGTCGACAACGACCTCGTTCTGGCGGACTTCGGT